>Ga0105104_10000564_pt1 | contig 28783 bp, 30 predicted proteins | sample PPLLaktember2015_3_FD_87034 | JGI IMG/M metagenome (GOLD analysis project Ga0105104, IMG submission 87034) | Freshwater sediment microbial communities from Prairie Pothole Lake near Jamestown, North Dakota, USA - PPLs Lake P7 Core (6) Depth... | ecosystem: Environmental > Aquatic > Freshwater >...
ATCGGGGTGCCACCGTCGGTGGGCGGGGTGATGTCCATGATCGCCAGCTCGTCGCCCTCGGATCGCGAGGGCACGAAGAGCCGGGTGCCGGCGTCGTCCACCGTGGCCAGCCCGGCGAAGCTCGCGATCTTCACGATGCTCCCCGCATTGGTGGCCAGGTCGACGAACTGGACCGGCCGGCCCTGGTCGGAGCCCCCGTCCGGAGGCGGCGGAACCGGATCGCCGGGGAGCGGCACCGCGCGCGCGCCGTCGTCCGCGCCGGTCCGGACCTGGGCGAGATCGATCGCGGTGACCCAGCCGATGTCGAACCGCCGGTCGAAGTTGGAGTTCGCGACGTAGAGGCGCCCCAGTCCCCCGTCGGCCGCGGGAGCGAACGCCACCCCGGAGGGGTAGTAGAGGCGGCTCTCCACCGGCGGTCGCGCCGTGAGGTCCCGGTTGCACGCGACGGCGAGGAGCAGGGTCGAGGCGAGGGTGAGGCGCATCAAAAGGGCGCGCATCCTAGAGATCCGCGACCCGGCGTCGCAAGGACTAGCGGCGAGGCGGAGAACAGACGCCCAGCCAGAATTCTTCCTCACCGGCGGGGCGTCGGGTCGTCCTTTCCGCCCGTGGCCCGCCAGTAGTCGGTCAGGATCCGCTGCACCCGGTCGGCGTTGGGGTACGTGCGGCACGACAGGAGGTAGGTCTCGTAGGCCCGCGTCCCGGCCTGTGGATCCCCCAGCTTGGCGTGGGCGCTGCCGAGGATGAGGTAGGCCCAGCCTGCCTTCGGGTCGAGCTCCAGGGCGCGCTGGAGCTTGGGCAGCGCCCGCTTCACCTCCGCCAGGTCCTTGCTGTCGGTGAGTCGGGTGCCCTCCTGGAGGAGCTTCTTCACCGAGGCGTTCTTCACCTCCGGACCGCAGACCAGCCCGGAGAGGGTCTTCCCCTCGAAGTGGGGGGTGTAGGGGAGCACCGAGGATGGAGGGAGCTCGTCGTCCTCGCGGGTCTGGCTGTCGATCTCCGCCTCCAGGACCGGCTGCGCCGCGAGCATGACCAGGAGGTGCAGGGTCATGGCGCCCCAGCGGCCTCGGCCTGGATGCGGGAGAGGTCCGCCAGCGGAGCGAACACCTGGGCCACCTCGCGCAGCAGGCGCACCCGGTTCTCTCGCAGGGGTCGATCGTCGGTCATCACCAGCACCTGGTCGAAGAAGGCGTCCACCGGTCCCTTCAGGCTCCGGGCGGCGGCGAGCGCGGCCGGGGCGTTCTCGGCGGCCAGCGCCCGGTGCACCTCGGCCGAGGCCTGGCGGGCGGCCTGGGCCAGCGCGGTCTCGGACGGCTCCTGGAACAGCCGCGGGTCCGCCGGCTCGGGCGAGACGTCGCTCCCCTGCTTCTCCACGATGTTCGCCACTCGCTTGAAGGCGATGGCCAGGGGGGTGAAGTCCGACGCCCCGACGACCTGGGCGAAGGCGTCGAGCCGGGTGCGCGCCTGGCGGAGGTCGTCGAACCCCGCGGCCAGCACCGCCTCCACCACGTCGGCGCGGGCCCGGTCCGCCCAGAGCGCGCGCAACCGGCCCCGGAAGAACTCCTGGAGCTGCGCCCGGGCCTCGGCCACCTGGGCCGCGCCGAGCCCCAGCTTCTTCCCCACTCCGTCCAGGGCCTGGCCCACGGCCTCGCCCAGCGACAGCCGGTATCCCCGGCCGAGGACGAGGTGGACCACGCCCAGACAGGCCCGGCGGAGCCCGAAGGGATCGGCCGACGCCGTAGGAGGCTTGCCCAGGGCGAAGAGCCCGGCGAGCGTGTCCAGCCGGTCCGCCATGCCCACCAGGGCGCCCGGGTCGTCGGCGGGCACGGGATCCGAGGCGCCGCGCGGCAGGTAATGATCGGCGATGGCCTGCGCGACCGGAGGCGGCTCGCCGGAGGCGAGCGCGTACTCCCGGCCCATGATTCCCTGCAGCTCGGGGAACTCGCCCACCATCCCCGTGGTGAGGTCGGCCTTGGCCAGCAGCGCCGCCCGGTCCACGATGTCCAGGAGCTCGGGGCGCCCCACTGCCCGGGTGAGCCCCGCGGCGAGGAGCCGGATCCGGCCCACCTTCTCCGCGTAGGTCCCGAGCTTGCCCTGCCAGACCACCCGCTCGAGCGCGGGCACCCGGGCCGCGAGCGGGACCTTCCGGTCCTCGTCGAAGAAGAAGCGGCCGTCGGTGAGCCGGGAGCGGAGCACCCGCTCGTAGCCCCGGAGCGAGAGGGCCGGATCCCTCACCGGGGTGTTGGAGATGGCCACGAAGCGCGGAAGCAGCTTCCCGCCCGCGTCCACCACGGGGAAGTACCGCTGGTGCGAGGTCATCTCCTGCACCAGCACCTCGGGCGGCAGCTCGAGGTGGCGCTCCTCGAAGCTGCCCAGGAGCGCCGTCGGCCACTCCACCAGCTCGGTGACCTCGTCCAGGAGCGCCTCGTCGTCGCGGATCCGCCCTCCGGCCTTCCGGGCAGCCTCGGCGGCCTCGGTCCGGATCCGCTCCTTGCGTCGGCCGACCTCGGCCAGCACATGCGCGCGCTCGAGGAGGCCGGGGTAGTCGCGAGGACGCGCGACCGGATGCGGGCCGGGCGAGAGGAAGCGGTGGCCGAGAGTCATCCGCCCGCTCTTCACGTCGGCGAACACCACCGGGAACACCTCCTGGCCGTGAAGGGCCAGCAGCCACTGCACCGGGCGGGCGAAGGTCTGCTCCGCCTCGCCCCAGCGCATGCTCTTCCTGAACTCGATGCCGTGCACCGCGGCACCGAGGAGACCGGGGAGGAGCGCGCTCGCCGCCCGTCCGGGCTCGGTCACCTCCGCGGCCAGGTACTCGCCCTTCGGCGTCTGCACGCGGTGGAGCGCCTGGACCGTCACCCCTTGCGCCTCGGCGAACTTGATCGCGGCCTTGGTGTGCGAGCCGTCGGGACCGAACGCAGCCTTCACCGGAGGCCCGAGCGCCTGCCGGGTGACGTCCGGACTGCGCTGCTCGACCGCCTCCACCAGCACCGCCAGGCGCCGCGGGGTGGCGAAGGTGCGGGCCGCCCCGTGGCCGAGCCGCGCCCCGTCCAGGCCGGAGAGCACGAGGGCCCGGAGCTGCTCGACCGCCGGCTCCACCGCTCCAGCCGGGAGCTCCTCGGTGCCGACCTCGAAGAGGAGGTCCTCGCTCATCCCTTCTGCTCCGCGAGGAAGGTGTCCCAGACCCTGCTCGCCGGCGCTCCTTCGAGCAGCGGCGGCTGCTGTCCCACCGTCCACCCGGTCTTCCGGAGCGGGAAGCCGAGCGCGGCGCGGACCTCGAGGTAGGCCTTGGCGCAGGCCCGGGCGTTGTCGCGCACCCGCTTGATGAACCCAGCCCGCTCGGTGACGCTGATCGCCCCCCGGGCGTCGAGCAGGTTGAAGGTGTGCGAGCACTTCAGGGCCGCCTCGTACGCCGGCAGCGGGAGCCCCTGGGCGAGCAGCCGCACGCACTCCTTCTCGTGGATCTCGAACAGCGCGAAGAGCACCGCCGGATCCGACGCACGGAAGGCATAGGTGCTCATCTCCACCTCGTTGCGGTGGAAGACCTCGCCGTAGCTCACGCCCTTGACCCACTCCACGTCGAAGACGTTCTCCACGTTCTGGAGGTACATGGCGATGCGCTCGAGCCCGTAGGTGAGCTCGGCCGAGACCGGCCGGCACTCGAAGCCCCCGCACTGCTGGAAGTAGGTGAACTGGGTGATCTCCATCCCGTCGCACCACACTTCCCAGCCGAGCCCCCAGGCGCCGAGGGTGGGGGCCTCCCAGTCGTCCTCCACGAAGCGCAGGTCGTGGTCCAGCGGGTCGATGCCGATGGCCTTCAGCGAGTCGAGGTAGAGAGCCTGGCCGTCCTTGGGGGAGGGCTTGAGGATGACCTGGAGCTGGTGGTGCTGGAACAGCCGGTTGGGGTTGTCCCCGAACCGGCCGTCGGCCGGACGGCGCGAGGGCTGCACGTAGGCCACGTTCCACGGCTCCGGGCCCAGCGCGCGGAGGAAGGTGGTGGGGGCCATGGTGCCCGCGCCCACCTCGACGTCGTAGGCCTGGGTGAGGATGCAGCCCTGGGCCGCCCAGTGCTGCTGGAGCGCGAGAATCAGTTCCTGGAAGGTCATCGCCAAGCGGTGCACCTTGAAGCACAAACCGGCTCGATCAGTCGACTCCCACGCTGCGCAGGAACTCGACGCTCTTCAGCCGCCGCCCGAGCTGTGCCTCGATGAACCGGGCCAGGAGCCCCCGGGCCTCGGCGCGGAGGGCGGGAGGCAACGGCTGCCGGGCCCCCGCCTGGATCGCCGCCAGCCCCTCCAGCACCGCGGGGTCGATGCGCGGGCCGGTCGCGCGGGGCGCGCAATCGGCGCACACCGCGCCGCCGTGGTCCACGTCGAACCGGGGCGCCTCGCCCGGAGGCCGGCCACAGAGGGTGCAGGCGTCGAACCGGGGCATGAGCCCGGCCAGCGCGAGCGCCTGCAGCTCGAAGGCGAGGACCGAGGTGGGGCCCGCCTCGCCCGCGTCGAGGCGGCCGAGCCAGTCCACGGCGAGGGAGAGCAGCTCGGGCGCCGGCTCCTCGTCCCGGAGCAGCTCCCGGCAGAGCTCGAGCGCGTAGAGGGCCCGGGCGATCCGGGGCAGCTCCTCGCGGATGTGGGGGAAGGCGTGAACCACCTCCACCGCATCGAGCCGCACCGTGGAGCCGTGGCGCTCGACGAGGCGCGCCCGCAGCAGCGTGCCCGGCTCGAGCGCCCCGGCGAAGCGGCGGCGGCTCTTCCGCGCTCCGGCGGCGAAGGCGGTGAGCTTGCCGCGGCCGCGGGTCAGGAGCGTCACCAGCCGGTCCGCATCGCCGTAGTCCAGCGTGCTCAGGACCAGCGCCTCGTCTTCCCAGCGGTCCACGCGGGGCTCCAGGGATCAGGGCCGCGTGCCCTGCCCTCCCAGCCCGTCGCGGAGCCGGATGCATTGCTCGCGCATCCGCTGCTGGGGCGCGCCGGTGGCGTTCTCCACGCAGGCATCGAAGCTGGCCCGGGCCTCGGAGGCGCGACCCTGTCGGACCTGGCAGCTGCCCAGGAGCTGGTGGGCCTCGGCCACCTTCGGGCACGCCTGGACGAACCGCGTGAACTCGGTGCAGGCCGCGGCGATGTCCCCGCGGGCGTCCTGCACCAGCCCGAGGTCCTTGTAGGCCAGGCAGAACTGCGGGTTGTGGTTGACCGAGGCCCGGAGGTGCTCGACGGCCTGGGTGCTGTTGCCCTTTTTGAAGTACGCCCAGCCGAGGTTCGCCTCGGCGATGTAGGGCGTGGCGTACAGCATGTCGTTCAGCGCCTGCTCGTAGAGGCCGATGGCCTCGTCCAGCCGTCCCTGGTCCAGGTAGAGATTGCCGAGGTTGACCTTGGCCTCGGAGAACGCGGGGCGGATCTCCAGCGCCTGCTTGTAGTGCTTCTCCGCCTCGTCCTTCCGGTCGAACGAGAGGTGGAGGAGCACGGCGATGGCGTTGTGGGCGTCGGCGAACTCGGGGTCGAGCTTCAGCGACTCCTCGAACTCCTTCAGCGCGCTCCGCACGTCCCCGGCGTTCTGAGCGTTGATGCCCAGGTCGTAGTGAGCCTCGGCGCCCTGCCGCTCCTTCTCGGTGGGGACGTGCACGCAGGAGCCGAGCAGGGCTGCAGCGACGAGGACGGGGACGGCGGTGGAGGTGCGGAGCATTCGGGACAGGTGACTAGAACGACGAGAACAGCCGGGCCAGCGCCGCCCCGGTCTGCGCGGCGGGGGTTCCGGGCTGCCCGGGTGGGGACACGGTGGGCGTGCCCCCGGTGGCGGCTCGCCCGCCCCGCCACACCGGGACCGACTGCAGCAGCTCGGCCTGGTGCTCGGGTGACAGCGAGCGGAAGTTGAGGTTGTCCATCATGAAGCCCATGGACTCCACGAACCCCAGGGCCTCGGTCTGGAGGGCGCGGTACTCCTCGGGAGTCTGCGCGGTGGCGGGAGTGGTGTAGACCGCGCACTCCTTGGTCTCGGACAGCCAGAGGTAGACGCCCACCGAGAAGCCGTGGGTCCCTCGAAGGCAGGCGATGAAGGCCTGGGCCGGGCCGGCGCGCCGGCCGGGAACCACCACGTGGGGCGCGTTGATGCTCTGGAAGAGCGCCGCCACCTGCTCGCGAGCGGCCTCCAGTCCACGCGCCTGGTCGTCGAGCGAGAACACGGAACGATCAGCAGCTTATGCCACGAGGCGGACGGGTCTAGCGAGCGGCCCGCTCGGCGTCGCGGACGGCGTAGGCCCAGTCCCCGCCCAGGCCGGCTCCCCGACGGAAGCGCTCGAAGTCCCGCCTCACCCGCCGGGGATAGAAGCGGAACGGCTCGAGGCCGCGCTCGCGGAGGGCCTGGCGGATGCGGTCCGGGCCGGCGTTGTAGGCCATGAGGGCCAGGGGGAGGTCACCGGCGAAGCGATCCTGGAGCGAGCGGAGGTAGCGGATGCCGAGGCGGACGCACAGCCCGGGGTCGGCGGCCATCTCCTCCCGGGAGAGCCGGAGCCCCTGCTTCTGGGCGAACCAGTGGAGCGTGACCGGCTGGATCTGCATCAGCCCACGGGCGCCCCGGGAGCTCACCGCCTCGGGGTCGAAATCACTCTCCACGTCGATGATGGCCAGGATGAGGAGCGGGTCGTAGCCGGCGAGACGAGCCTCCTCGGCGATGGCCCGGCTGACCTGGGCCCGGAGCACGAGGCCCAGCTCGGGCGCGCGCTTGGCGAGAACGGAGTCGATGAGCGCGAGGTCCGGGTCCCGCTGCACGGCCGCCGCCACGGCCGGCTCGGCCGTGTCCCGGCCCCGGCTCTGAACGGTGTGCTCGATGCGTGCCGCCCCCAGCAGGAGGACGGCCGCCACGAGTGGCAGCACCGCGCAGTGCGAGCTCAGCGCGTGCATCTGGAACAACATTCGTCGCACCGTTCCGTCCACTCTCCAGGGCGGGCGCCCGGGGGGGCGTTACCCGCCTCGCTCCAGCTTCTCCAGCCGCTCGGCCACCCGATTCACCCGGTCGGTCAGCGCCTGAACCTCTTCCCGCTTGGGCACCCGGAGGCGCTGCAGCGCGCCACGGACCCGCTCGTCCAGTCCCTGCTCCAGCTCGCGCCGCTGCGCGGCGAGCCGCTCGGCCAGCTCACTCACCTGGCGCCGGACCTCGTCCTGGCTCCACCCAGCCACGGTCTGAGCCCGCTGGACGACCCGGGCCGCCTCGTCTTCCACGCTGGACATCGCGGTCACCGCCTGCGCCCACATCCGTTCGAGGGCCTCTACAACCGGGCGTCTGTCCCTGGGAACCTCACCAGCCATGTCGGACTCCCACCCTGAGCACGCCTACCTGACCATCAGGCAAGGTGTCGGTTGAACGCCAAAACATAAGCGCCGCCCCCGGTGTAAGCCACCTCTGGGACGGCGCGTGCGGGTCATCGACGACCCTTCCGGCCGTGGCTCAGGCGCGAGCGTCGGTCTTGGGCGCCGCCTTCTTCTCGACCAGGGCGTCCACCTTCTTGGACAGCTTGGACAGCTCCCGGGTGAGGACCTTGATCTGGCTCTGCGTCGCCACGCCGGCGGCCTGGATGAGCCGGTTCTGGAAGGACCCGGCCTGCTTGCGGACCTCGTGGCCGAGGGCCTTGGTCCGCTTGGCGGTGGTTGCCTGGAGCTCCTGACCCTTCGCCACCCACTCCTTGATGGTCTTCTCGGCCTGGCCCTGGATGACCGCGAACCGCTTCTGGGCCTCGACCAGCTGCTCCTTCACGAACGCCGGAACCTCCGTGTTCCTCGACATGACACCTCGCCTCCTGGGGGAAATCTTCGATGGGCTGGCTGACTTGGGTCTGGCTGACTTGCCAGTCAACCCTCTCATAACGCGCCGCGGCAAAGTGTCAAGAGGACGGCTGGACGCCGTGTCGGACGGCAGCCAGAGGGGCGCAGGTCAGAAGGTGCCGCCGATGCTCAGCGTGGCGTTCCAGCGCCGGTAGCTCCCGGTGTCGAGCCCGAGCGTGTCCTGTCCGGTTCCGCCCGGGAACAGCTCGTCGCTGAACGGCAGCTGCCAGCTGCCGCGGAGATCCACGGTGACGCCCTGGACCCGGAAGCGGACACCACCACCGACGGGGATGTACCCGGCGGTCGTGGAGGAGAAGCCGACGGCCTGCGCGGCCTCGCTGACCGAGTAGTGGTTGAACCCGACGCCCGCGAGGACGAACGGCTGCACCTGCCACGCGCCGAGGGCGAAGGTCACGTTCGCCTGTCCTCCGTGGCGCACGATGTCCGCCCCGCCCGCGCCGTCCAGCCCGAAGCTCTCGTACTTCACGCTGTTCAGCCCGCCCACGTAGGCGAGCTCGATGCCGAAGACGCTGCTCGGGTGGAGGCCGAGGATGACGCTCCACCCGGGTCCGACGGCCACGCGCGAGGAGAGCAACCCGGTGTACCCCTCCACGCCACCGCCGAGGATCACGCTGACGCCCTCGAGCCAGCTCTTCTCGTTCTCGGGGGGCGCCGGCGGCGGCAGAGGCGCGTTCATCGGAGGCGTGTTGCTGGGGAGCGGGTAGCTCTGCTGGTAGCCGTACCCATACCCCTGCGGGTACCCCGTTCCCTGTGCCTGGACCGCCGCGGCCCACACCACCGCCGTCAGAAACCACCATCGCCGCATGCCGCCCTCCTCCGACCGTTCCGAGGAGACGAGCCTTGGCCACCTGAATTCACGGAACAAGGAGGCGCCGGACGGCGCGCGGACGCTCGAGAGCCCGCAGGCCTTCACCCGGTGGGGCGAGCGCTGCGCCGTCCTCGAGGACGGCGGCCGTCCTCGGCCCGGAGTCTCACGCCGGCGTTCGCCGCCGCGTTTCAGCGCTCGTCGTTGCTGGCAGAGACGGCAGCGAGGCGAGCGGTGCGGACAGGCTCGAGCTGCGACTACTTCGTGCTCGCGGCGGTGGCCTTCTTCCGCTCGCGGCGCTTCTTCCAGTGCTGCTTGATCTTCATCTGCTTGCGGCGGTGCTTGCTCCTGCTCCGGGCCATCGGTGCTCCCTCTGCTGTGGTTGCGGAGCGCCGCTCCTAGCAGAAGCGGCGGGAGGGCGTCATCCGTCGGGGTCGTCGGGAGGTCGGGTGGGAAAGGGGATGCCCTCCGCGCCCCGGACCGCGGTGGGGAGCGCCTCGGCCACCCTCACCGTTCCCTCGCGGTCCCGGTCCGGCGGAGGGCCGGACGGCGCGGGAGGACGGCGCCGCGAGCGGAGCGCCGGGCGGACCGCCTCGACGAAGCGACGGACCTCGTCCAGGGGCAGCGCCGGGCAGTGATTGCCGTTGATGCCGGTCATCGGACCGGCCATGCACATCGAGTTGAGGATGGCCTCCTCGGTGGCCTCCATCACCGCCTCGTAGAGCGGGTCCAGCCGCTGGTCGAGGAGGAACTTCGCCTTGGTCACCATCTTGCGGGTGCGCCGGGGAATCACGTTGGAGGTGGAGAAGCCGACCACGATCTCTCCCGAGCCGTGCGCGGCATAGCTCCCCACTCGCCCGATGCCCAGGGCCACCCGGCGGCAGAGCCGGTTGATCTGGTTCGGAAGGAGCGGGGCGTCGGTCGCCACCACCGCGATGATGCTTCCGTAGGTCGCGGTGCGGCGGGGAACCTCCCGGTACCGCTCCTCCAGCACCTCGCCGAGGGGAAGCCCGCCCACTCTCAGGTTGTGCATCTTCCCGAAGTTGGACATCACCAGCACGCCGAGGGTGTAGCCGCCGTGCGACTCGGGGAGCCGGCGCGACGAGGTGCCGATTCCGGCCTTGAAGTCGCAGGTCACCATGCCGGTGCCTCCGCCCACGCTTCCCTCCGCGACCGGGCCACCCGCCGCCGAGGCCACCGCGGAGCGAACGTGCTCCTCGCGCACGTGCCGGCCGGTGATGTCGTTGAGCCAGCTGTCGTCGCACTCCCCCACCACCGGAATGATGACGTCGTGCTCGTCACCGATGCCCGGGTACCTCTCCACCATGATGCGGGCCATGGCGTCGGAGACCACGCCCACCGACATGGTGTTGGTGAGGAGGATGGGGGTCTCGAGGAGGCCCCATTCCATCACCTGGGTCAGGCCCGAGACCTCTCCAGCGCCGTTGAGGACGAATCCGCCGCCGTGGAGCCGCTCCATGAAGATGTTCCCGCCGCTGGGGACGATGGCGGTGACCCCGGTGCGCACCGGCCCCTTCCCCGGGCGGAGCGGCCCCTCGCCCGCGATGAGCGTGGTGTGCCCCACCAGCACGCCGTTCACGTCGGTGATGGCGTTGAACCGACCGGTGCGGAAGCGGCCCAGCGGCAGATCGAGCGCGCGGGCGCGCACCCGGGGGACCGTGCTCTCACTCGCGTCGCCGGACATCCGGACGACCTTACTCCCTCGGCCGCGCCCCCTCGATCAACAGAGTGTTGAAGATCGCCACGAGCTGCTCCAGCGGCGGCACCGACACCTCGAGCGCGGTCAGGAGGTTGCCGTGGTGGTAGCGCCCTCGCTTCTTCTCCACCGCCGCGCGCCGCCCCGCCGGACGGGCCCGGGCACGCGTGACCGGGCTCATCCCTTGCCCTCGCGCAGCTCGGACCCGGCGAGCTCGGGTCCGTGGAGCCCGCTCCCGTTTCCGTTTCCGGTTCCGTTCGCCGCCTGGGGCGAGAGGTCCGCGGCGGCGCGGCGCGACTGCTCGCGCTCCTTGTAGCGGCGGATGGCGCCGCTCAGGATCTCCCCGATGAGTGCCCGGTAGTCCATGCCGGCGCCCTGGGCGATGAGCACCAGGTCGCTCCACCCCGGGGTGAGCCCGGGGAGCGGGTTGCACTCCAGGAAGTAGAACCGGCCGCGGGCGTCCATCTTGAAATCGATGCGGGCCACGTCGCGGCAGCCCAGGGCCATGAACGCTCCGCGCGCGGCGGTGCGGAGCTTCTCCGTCTGGCTCGGCTCCAGCTTGGCGGGAACCTCGTAGCGGATGCGATCGTTCCAGTCGAGCTTGTGCTGGAAGCTGTAGACCGGGTTCGGGTCGTCGGTGTCGACGAAGACGATCTCCATCGGCGGCAGGACGCGCGGGCGGCGCTCGCCGAGCAGGCCCACCGTGAACTCGCGGCCCCGGATGTACTCCTCGACCAGCGCCGGCTGCTGGTACTTGGAGACCATCTCCCGCACCACCTCGCGGAGCTCGGCCTCGTTCTGCACCACGCTCTTGCTCACCACGCCCTTGCTGGAGCCCTCGGCCACGGGCTTCACCATCAGCGGGAACTCGTCGAACTCGCGGTTCAGGCGCTCCTTGCCGGTGGTGAAGAGCTGGAAGTTCGGCGTGTGGATGCCGTGCTGGCGGACGATCTTCTTCGCCAGGGCCTTGTCCAGGGCGAGCGAGAGCGTGGCCGGATCGCTGCCGGTGTAGGGGATGTCCAGGAGCTCGAGGAGCGACGGCACCTGGGCCTCGCGGTTACGCCCCTTCCATCCCTCGGCGACGTTGAAGACGAGATCGAGCGGCGTGACGGCGAGCACGGTGGGCAGCTCCTGGTTCGCCTCGAGGTCGATGACCTCGTGTCCCCAGGAGGCGATGGCCTCGCGGATGGCCTGCAGCGTGCTCGGGCTGTCGTACTCGGCTTCGGAGTCCTCCACCCCGTCGTCGCTCGGCTTGATGCGCTTGACGTTGTAGGCGAAGCCGACCCGCAGGGGCCCGGTCTTCCGCGGTGGCTTCCCCTGTCGCCGCGAGCTGTCCTTGATGCCGTGGCGGCGGGCCGCGGCCTGGATGACCGAGCCGATGACCGCGTCGAGGTGCAGCCCATCCAGCTCGGCCGCGGCGTAGATGCCCGCGCCCGGCTCGAGGGAGGGCAGCGCGTTGATCTCCAGGAAATACGGCACGCCCGCGTCGCTGAGCCGGAAGTCGATCCGCCCCAGGTCCCGGCAGTCGGTGAGCCGGAAGACGGCCTGGGCGGTGCGCCGGAGCTCGTCGGCGATGGCCGGAGAGATGGCGGCCGGTGCCCTCACGCTCACCGCCCGCTCCTCGGAGGTCTTCAGGGCGTAGTCGTAGATGGCGTAGCGGCGCCGCTTCGACAGCTTCGGGTCGATGACGTACTCGACCGGGGCCAGCACCCCGTCGTAGTCGTTCTCCACCGCGGCGAGGTACGGGACGGTCAGGTCGCGGCCGGAGATGTACTCCTCCACCAGGATGCCCGCCGGGTAGCGCTCCAGCGCCCGGGCGACCTTCTCCTCCAGCTCGGCCACGGTCTCCGCCACCGAGTCCTGGGTGATGCCCTTGCTGCTTCCCTCGAAGTTGGGCTTGACGATGACCGGGAAGCGCAGCGCCGAGGCCTTCAGCTCCTCGACCTTCTCGATGTACTGCCACCCCGGGGTACGGACGTCGTGGTCACGGAGGATGAGCTTGGTGAGCTGCTTGTCCAGGGTGACGGCCAGGGCGTAGGCGTCGCTTCCGGTATAGGGAAATCCCAGCTCGTCGAAGAGCGCGGGGTAGAAGGCCTCGCGGAACCGGCCACGTCTTCCCTCGGCGGTGTTGAAGATGAGGTCCGGCGAGTAGGCCTCGAGTCGGGCCACGGTCCGCGACGCGGGCCCCGAGACCTCGAAGCGCTCCAGCCGGTGGCCGAGCCGGTCGATGGCGCCGCCCAGGGCGTCCACGGTCTGCTGGGTGTCGAACTCCGCCTCCTCCTCGGAATCCGAGAGGCGGAGGTTGTAGGTCAGCGCGATGCGCACGGCGTTCAGCGTCCTCCTGGGGCAATCCGCCGGTCGGCGTTCCCGGTCATCCACCGCTCAGGTCCCACCGGCACGCCGGGCGCCCGGGCCAGAGCCTGGGAACCCGAGACGACCTTGCCGTCCACCACCTGGGTCTGCGCCCAGACGTCTCCCAGCCTGCGCCCCAGCGGGTCGCGGAGCGCCTTCCAGGCCTCGACGGCGCCGATGACCAACACCCCGGCCAGTCCCGCCCGGAGCCCGAGGGGCTCGGGCATCATGCGCAGGAGCACGACCAGCGCCAGCGGCGCGTTCCGCAGCGTGCTGTCCCGGAACCGGGCGTCGGTGCGCATGGGGAGGAACACCGCCTTCACCCCGAAGATCCGCTTCCCGACGCTCTGGCCGTGGAAGATGCCATCGGCGAGGAGCAGGTAGAGCAGCGCGACCACCAGGCCGGCCCGCCCCGCCGCGACTGCCAGGACCCAGGCCAGCCCGATGTCGGCGAGGCGCGCCATGAGCCGGAGGAGCATCGAGCACCGCGGGTACGGCGACTCGGGGATGCCGTCCTCGGGGACGAGCTGGAGTTTCGGCGCCCCGAACGGAGATCGCAGCCGGCTCATGGTTCCTCTCCCTCGGCGGCCAGCGCCGCCAGCCGGCTCCAGGCATCGACCGCCGGGCCCTCGGCCCGGGCTCCGGCCGTCTGGGCCGTCTCGGCGGGCGCCGGCTCGCCCACCCGGGTGAAGAAGACGAAGGCCATCGCCGGGCGCTTGGAGGACTCGCGCATCGCGAACTGCACGGTCTCCAGCGTCCAGCCCTGGCGGACCCAGACGTTCACCGTGTGCTCGAGGCTGCCCTCGTCCACGGTGGAAAGCTCCACCACCTTGTAGTGCAGGGCCTCCGGTCGGGGCGGAGGTTTCCCCGCGTTCTTGCCCTTGCGCGAGCGGGTCACGAGTTCAGGAGCTCGGCGGCTTCCACCGCGTGGTAGGTGAGGATGAGGTCGGCGCCGGCACGCTTGATGGAGGTGAGCACCTCCATCATCACCCGCTGTCCGTCGATCCATCCGTTCGCCGCGGCCGCCTTCACCATCGCGTACTCACCGGAGACGTTGTACGCCGCGACGGGGACATCGAACCGCTCCTTCACCCGGGCGATGACGTCGAGGTAGCTGAGCGCCGGCTTGACCATCACCAGATCCGCTCCCTCCTCGAGATCGAGCGCGACCTCCTTGAGCGCCTCGCGGACGTTGCCCGGGTCCATCTGGTAGCCGCGGCGATCCCCGAACTGGGGGGTGCTCTGGGCCGCCTCCCGGAAGGGCCCGTAGAAACCCGAGGCGTACTTCGCCGCGTAGCTGAGGATGGGGGTGCGGGACAGGGCGGCCCCGTCGAGCGCGGTGCGAATCGCGGCGACCCGACCGTCCATCATGTCCGAGGGAGCCACGATGTCCGCCCCGGCCCGGGCACAGGAGACCGCCATCTGTGCCAGCAGGGGAAGGCTCTGGTCGTTGTCGACCTCGCCCCCGTGGATGACGCCGCAGTGGCCGTGGTCGGTGTACTCGCAGAGACAGATGTCCGCGATGAGCTGCAGCTCGGGCACCGAGTCCTTCAGCGCCCGGAGCGCCTTCTGGACGATACCGTCCTCGGCCCAGGCCCCGCTCCCGCGCGGGTCCTTGTGGCCGGGGATGCCGAAGAGGATGACGCTCGGGACTCCCACCGCCCGCGCGCGCTTCGCCTCCTCCACCGCCAGGTCCACCGAGAGGTTGTCGATGCCGGGCATGGAGGGGACCGGCGTGCGCACCCCGCGGCCCTCCACGACGAAGAGCGGGTAGATGAAGTCCGAGGGGCGGAGCTCGGTCTCGCGCACCATGCGCCGGAGGGCCTCGGTGCGGCGGAGCCGGCGGGGGCGATGGATCGGATAGGCCATGCCTTGGGTACTCCGTTCTACCGCGACAGCATAGCCGGGGCATTAAAGGAGCGCTCGATGCCCGCCGGCTTCTCCTGGACCGAGATCGGTGTCGACCCCGCCCGTGTCCGCCTCGTCCGGGAGGCGCCCCTGCCTTCCCGGGGTGAGTACGTCGTCTACTGGTGCATGGTGAACCAGCGCGTGCCCCACAACCATGCGCTGGAGGCGGCCATCGCGCTCGGGAACAGGCTCCGGCTCCCGGTCGTCTGCTACCACGCGCTCCGTCCCGACTACCCGCATGCGTCCGACCGGCTGCACGCCTTTGTCCTCCAGGGCGTGGACGAGCTGTCCGGGGCGATGCGGGCCCGGGGAGTGCCCTACTGGCTGGAGCTCCCCCGGAACAGCCGCCAGCACGTCCCCCGACTCGCGGCCGTCGGGAAGCGGGCCGCGGCGGTGGTCTCCGACTGGTTCCCCTCCTTCATCATCCCCGGGCACCTGCGAGGCGCCGCGAAGGCGCTGGAGGTCCCGCTGGTGGCGGTGGACGCCTCCTGCGTGGTGCCGATGCAGCGAGTCCCCGAGAAGCAGGTGGGCGCCTACACCCTGCGGCCCAAGCTCCGGAAGCTGTGGCCCGAGTACCTGGGGAAGCTGCCCGGGTGGCCAGACCCGGCACACGCCCGGGCCGCGGAGCGGGTGGACCTGGGCTTCACCCCCGAGCGGCAGCCGGGCCGTCTCGTGGGCCAGCTGGACCGCTTCGACATCGACCACTCGGTGCCCCCGGTGAAGAGCCGGCCGGGAGGGCGCGCCGCGGCGCTGGAGTCGCTGCGGGTCTTCGTCCGCGACCAGGTGGCCCGCTTCGACGAGGCCCGGAACGAGCCTGGGCAGCGAGGCCAGTCGGGGCTCTCGCCGGCGCTCCACTGGGGGCTGCTCTTCGCGGGGGAGGTGGCCCAGGCGTGCATCGAGGCGCACGGGGCGAGCCAGCCGGGGGTGGCGTCGTTCCTCGAGGAGCTGCTGGTCCGCCGCGAGCTGGCCTTCAACTACTGCCTCCACACCCCGGTGCACGCACAGCTGCTCTTCAGCTCCTTGCCCCGCTGGGCGCAGCAGACGCTGAACGCCCACGCGAAGGACCGCCGCGAGCACCTCTACACCCTCGACCAGCTGGATCGCGGGGAGACGGCCGACCCGCTGTGGAACGCGGCGCAGCGCGAGCTCCGCGAAGAAGGCCGGATCCACGGCTACCTCCGGATGCTCTGGGGCAAGAAGATCCTCGAGTGGAGCCAATCCCCCGACGAGGCGCTGGGGCGGCTGGCGCATCTCAATGACCGTTACGCGCTCGACGGCCGGGACGCGGTCAGCGTGGCCAACTTCATGTGGGTCCTGGGGTTGCACGACAGGCCCTTCCAGGAACGGCCCGTCCTCGGCAAGGTACGTCCGATGAGCTCGCTCCGGACCGCGGAGAAGGTCGACCTCGGACCGTACCTGGCCCGCTACGGTGGACCGGACGCGGCGCGGATGAAGCTCCCCAGGCGGCGCAAGCCCACACCACCCGGTGGATCGCAAGGAGCCTGAACGACGATGGGAAAGATCGACTTCCACGTGGCGCACACGCTCTCGCTGGCCGAGGCGAAGAAGCGGATCGAGAAGCTCACCCAGCACTGGGCGAAGCACGGCATCCAGTCCACGTGGTCGGGCGACGAGGCGAAGCTCCACGGGAAGGTGATGGGCATCAACCTGGACGCGGTGCTCCGGGTCACGGACAAGACCGTCGGAGGCCAGGCCACCGACCCGGGCCTGCTGCTCCGGGGTCAGGCGAAGAAGTACCTGACCCACAAGTTCGAGACCTGGCTCGATCCCAGGAAGTCGATCGAGGAGCTTGAGAAGGCCTGACGCCGTCTCGCGGCACGGGTTGCCCCTGGAGGACGAGGGCGACGCCGGCAACCTGCGCTCCAGGCGGTGTCCTCCGGTCCATGCACGCCTGCCCGCCGCTCCGTCGCGCCCCCCGGATCAGCCCGTCCCGCGCCACTGCGCTAGGGTCCCCTCACGATGCGTGACACCCGGATGAGCCTGGCCAGCTTCGAGCGACTCGCTGCCCGCGGGAACCTCGTGCCGGTGTGGCGCGAGCTCCCCGGGGACACCGAGACGCCGGTCAGCGCCTTCCTCAAGCTTCCCACCCCCTCCCACGCCTTCCTCCTCGAGTCGGTTCAGGGCGGCGAGCGGTGGGGCCGGTACTCCTTCCTCGGCGACGAGCCGGTCGCGCTCGTCCGCCAGGGCCCGGACGGCACGGTGCTGGAGCAGGCCGGCTCACGCACCTTCGAGGACCAGCTGCCGCCGCTCGGCGCCCTCCGCGAGCTGATGGACGCGTTCGAGTTCGTGCGGCCCGACGGCGCGCCTCCCTTCGTGGGCGGCCTCGTGGGCTACCTCGGACACGGCGCCGTAGGCTGGTTCGAGCCCCGCGTCCCGCAGCGGCACGGGCCGGATCCCGACTTCCCCGACGGCGAGTGGATGCTCGTCGACCGCTGCGCCGTCTTCGACAACCTGAGCCACCGGCTGCGGATCTGGGCGTCGGTGCACCTGCCCCTGCACGCCACCGTCGAGGAGGCGTACCGCTCCGCGATGGAGCGGGCCGACGCGCTGGCCGAGGCCCTGCAGCGGCCGCTCCCGTCGCCCTCCCCCGCGCCGGCGCTGGGGAGCCTCGAGGACGGCTGGGACCGGGCCGGCTTCGAGGCCGCGGTGACCCGCGCCCGCGAGTACATCGCCGCCGGCGACTGCTACCAGGTGGTGCTCTCCCGCCGACTCACCGGCGATTACCAGGGAGACCCCTTCGAGCTGTACCGGGCCCTCCGCCGCGTCTCCCCCACCCCGTACCTCTTCTTCCTCCGCTTCGGCGATCGGGCGCTGGCCGGGGCCTCGCCCGAGCTGCTGGTCCGGCTCTCGGGCGAGACGGTCACCGTCCGCCCCATCGCCGGCACCCGGAAGCGCGGGGCCACACCCGCGGAGGACGCCGCCCTCGAGGCCGAGCTCAAGGGCGACCCCAAGGAACGTGCCGAGCACGTGATGCTCGTCGACCTCGGACGCAACGACGTCGGCCGGGTCAGCCGCCCGGGCACGGTGAAGGTGGAGGAGCGCGAGGTCATCGAGCGGTACAGCCACGTGATGCACATGGTCAGCCAGGTCTCGGGAACGCTCGACCCGGGGCTCGACGCCTGGGACGTCATCTCCGCCTCCTTCCCCGCCGGCACGGTCAGCGGCGCGCCCAAGGTGCGTGCCCTGGAGATCATCGACGAGCTGGAGCCGGTCTCGCGTGGCCCCTACGCCGGCGCCGCCGGTTACGTCGGCTTCGACGGAGACATGGACCTGGCGATCATCATCCGCAGCGTCGCCCTGAGCGGGCGCCGGCTGCGTTTCCAGGCCGGGGCCGGCATCGTGCACGACAGCACGCCCGAGGCCGAGTACCAGGAGACCGCGCACAAGCTCCGGGCCGCGCTGGTGGCCATCGCCGGGGACGAGGCGGGCCAGTGATCCTCGTCGTCGACAACTACGACTCGTTCACCTTCAACCTGGTCCAGGCGATCCAGTCCCTCGGGGGCGAGGTGGAGGTCCACCGCAACGACGAGATCTCCGTGGACGACGTCCGCTCGATGAAGCCCGAGGCGGTGGTCCTCAGCCCCGGCCCGTGCACCCCGGCCGAGGCGGGCGTGTCGGTTCCCCTCGTCCGGGCGCTCAGCGGCTCGGTGCCTATCCTCGGGGTGTGCCTCGGACATCAATCCATCGGCGCAGCGTTCGGCGGCGTGGTGCGGCGCGCAGGGCGAGTGGTGCACGGGAAGACCTCGCCCGTCTCGCACGAGGGCACCGGCCTCTTCGCCGGACTGCCCCGGCCGCTCCCCGTCGGGCGGTACCACTCCCTGGTCGTGGACTGGCCGACGCTCCCGGACGTGCTGGAGGTCACCGCGGTCTCCGCCGACGACGGCGAGGTGATGGCGCTCCGCCACCGCAGCCACCCCACGGTGGGCGTGCAGTTCCATCCGGAGAGCGTGCTCACCCCCGATGGTCCGGTGCTCCTCCGCAACTTCCTCCAGGGGCGGCTCGGTCCATGAAGGCCCTCCTCCAGAAGCTGGTGGACCGCGTGGACCTCTCGCCGGCGGAGGTCGAGGCCGCCTTCGAGGCCATCTTCCAGGGCGAGGCGACCCCCGCGCAGATGGGCGCCTTTCTCGTCGGGCTCCGGATGAAGGGGGAGACCCCGGCGGAGATCGCCGCCGCGGCGACCGTGATGCGGCGCCGCGCGACGCTGGTCCGGGTCCCTCCGGGCCGGGTGGTCCTGGATACCTGTGGAACGGGAGGCGATGGCGCCGGGACGTTCAACATCTCCACTGCCGCGGCGCTGGTCGTCGCCGGGGCCGGCATCACCGTCGCCAAGCACGGCAACCGCAGCGTCTCCTCTCAGAGCGGCAGCGCCGACCTTCTCACCGCCTGCGGCGTATCGGTGGACGCGCCGGTGGAGGTCGTCGAGCGCTGCCTGGCCGACGCTCGCATCGGCTTCCTCTACGCGCCGGCCCTCCACGGAGCGATGCGCCACGTGGGCCCCGTCCGCCGCGAGGTCGGCGTGCGGAGCATCTTCAACCTCCTGGGTCCTCTGGCCAATCCGGCGCGAGCGCCGCGCCAGCTCCTGGGGGTCTACGCATCCGCGCTGGTTCCGGTGGTGGCCGAGACTCTCGCCCGCCTGGGGTCGGAGCGGGCCCTCGTGGTGCACGGCCTCGAGGGCCTCGACGAGATCTCCCCCAGTGGACCGACCCGGGCAGCATGGGTGGAGGCCGGCCACGTCCGGGAGGTCGTGCTCCAGCCGGGGGACGGTGGCCTGAAGCCGGTCCCGCGCGGGGCCATCCAGGGCGGGACGCCGGAGGACAACGCGCGCCTCCTGGCCGACCTGCTCGATGGGCGCGCCGGCCCGATCCGGGATGCGGTGCTCCTGAACGCGGGTGCTGCACTCTGGGTCGCGGACGCGGTGCCGACCCTCCCCGAGGGAGTGCTCCGGGCCGCGGAGAGCATCGACTCCGGCGCCGCGCGCACGCGGCTGGAGCGCCTGGTGGCCCTGACCCGGGCGGGCGTGGCGGCGTGAGCTCGCGAGCTGCCGAGCGTTCGGCCTGGAGGCCACCGCAAGGGATGCTCGGTCATCTCGTGTCGCTGGCGACAGAGGACCTCGCCCGCCTCAAGCGCGAGCGCCCAGGACTCCTCGCCGAGGTGGCCAGCAGACCCCGCCGCCCTCCGCGGTTCGAGGCCGCGCTGCGCTCGGGCCCGGGGTTCCCGCTCATCTGCGAGGTCAAGCAGGCCTCCCCCTCTGCCGGGCTCATCCGCTCGACCGATCCGGCCGCTCAGGCGCGCGCCTACGTGGATGGCGGTGCCCGGTGCGTCAGCGTCCTCACCGAGAAGCGCCGGTTCGGCGGGAGTCTCGATCACCTCCGCTCGGTGCGGGAAGCGGTGGACGTCCCGCTGCTCCGGAAGGACTTCATCGTCGACCCGCACATGATCGCGGAGGCAGTGGAGGCCGGAGCGGATGCGGTGCTGCTGATCGCCGGGGCCGTCGAGCCGGCGCGCCTGGCCGAGCTGTGGACGACCGCGCGCGAGCTCGGGGTGGACGTGCTCCTCGAGGTCGTCCAGCCGTTCGAGCTGGCCGCCCCGGATGCGCTCGCGGCCACCCTGGTCGGAGTGAACGCGCGGGATCTCGAGACCCTGGAGGTCGATGAGGCCCGGTTCGAGCGCCTCTCGCCCTCGCTCGGGCGTCCGGGACGGCTCCTGGTGGCGGAGAGCGGGATCCGGACCCCCGAGGACATCCGGCGGCTCGCGGCGGCCGGGGCTGGTGCTGGCCTGGTGGGCGAGAGCCTGATGCGCGCCGCGGACCCGGTCGCCGCGGTGCGGGCCCTGGTGGAGGCCGTGGCGTGAGGACCCGGATCAAGATCTGCGGCATCACGCGGCTCGAGGACGCCCTGGCCTGCGTCGAGGCGGGCGTCGACGCGGTGGGATTCAACTTCTGGCCGGGGAGCAAGCGCCACGTCGCGGTCGCCCGGGCGGCGGAGATCGCCGCGGCCCTGTCTCCCGGCGTGCTCCGGGTCGGGGTGTTCGTCCGCGCGGTGCCGCTCGAGGTCCGGGACACCGTCGCCGCGGTCGGGCTCGGCGCGGTCCAGCTCCACGGCGACGAGGAGCCCGCCGACTACGTGGGCGCGGGCGTCCCCCTCTGGCAGGTGCTGCGCGTCGAGTCCTCCCTGCCCGGGTCGGTGTCCCCCCGGGCCGCGGAGGTGATGCTGGACGCGAAGGTGGAGGGCTTCGGGGGCTCGGGGCGAAGCTTCGACTGGTCCCTCGCGCGCGGCGCCCGGCGCTACGGGCTCCCGTTCTGGGTCGCCGGCGGGCTCACCCCGGCCAACGTGGGCGAGGCCGTCCGGCAGGCCGGGCCGGCCGGGGTGGACGTGGCCTCGGGTGTCGAGGCCCGGGCGGGGGTGAAGGACCCGGCACTGGTGCGGGCCTTCGTGGCCGCGGTGCGCCGAGCGGAGGAGCGATGAGCACGCCGGACCAGGAGGCCGGTCGGTTCGGCAAGTACGGGGGCCGCTACGTGCCGGAGACCCTCATCCCGGCCCTGGACGAGCTCGCCCGGGCGTGGGCCGAGGCGCGCGTCGATCCGGCGTACCGCGCGGAGGTGGCCGCCGACCTCCGGGACTGGGCCGGCCGCCCCACCCCGCTCACCTTCGCCGCTCGCCTCACCGATTCCTTCGGCGGAGCCGAGGTGTGGCTCAAGCGCGAGGACCTCCTCCACACCGGGGCGCACAAGGTGAACAACACCGTGGGCCAGGTGCGGCTCGCGCTCCGGATGGGAAAGCGCCGGGTCATCGCCGAGACGGGCGCCGGCCAGCACGGCGTGGCGACCGCCGCCTCCTGCGCCCGTCTGGGAATTCCCTGCGAGGTCTTCATGGGCGCCGAAGACGTCCGGCGGCAGGCCCCCAACGTCCAGCGCATGCAACTGTTCGGGGCGACGGTGCGCCCGGTGGAGAGCGGGAGCCGCACGCTCAAGGACGCGATGAACGAGGCCATCCGCGACTGGGTGACCCACGTCGAGACCACCTTCTACGTCATCGGGAGCGTCGCCGGTCCGCACCCCTACCCGAGCATGGTGCGGGACCTGCAACGAGTCATCGGCGAGGAGGCACGCGCGCAGTGGACGGAGCGTCTCGGGGGACTCCCCGACGCGGTCGTCGCCTGCGTCGGAGGCGGCTCCAATGCCATGGGAGCGTTCAGCGCCTTCCTCGGTGACCCGTCGGTCCGCCTGGTGGCGGTGGAGGCCGGGGGCGAGGGCCTGGGCACGGGGAAGCACGGGGCCTCGCTGACCGCCGGCAGGTTCGGGGTGCTTCACGGGAGCGCCAGCTCGGTGCTCCAGACCGACGACGGCCAGGTCGCCGAGGCGCACTCGGTGAGCGCCGGGCTCGATTACCCCGGAGTCGGCCCCGAGCTCGCATACCTCCGCGACAGCGGCCGGCTCGACGTTCGGACCGCGACCGACGACGAGGCGCTGGCGGGACTCATCGATTGCTGCCGGCTGGAGGGAATCCTCCCTGCGCTGGAGACGGCGCACGCGCTGGCGCGGGCTCGCGACGTGGCGCGGGAGCTCGGAACGGGCAAGCGGCTGCTGGTGAACCTCTCCGGCCGCGGGGACAAGGACTTGCTCCACGTGCTCGCCGAGCTGGAGAGGCGAGCGCCCGGGACGCGGACGTGAACGCGGTTCTCGGTGGGCACGGGAGGGGCAGGACGCTGCTCGCCCGGAGGAGACACCGATGGATCGAGCAACACGGGCCCGGGCGGTCACCGGCGGCTGCGCGATTCCGGTCGCTCGAAGGGCTGCGCCTGCGGACGGACTTGGCCCCGCCGCGTGCGTGGGCTCGGCCCACCACGTCCGCGCCGATGGAGAGTGCCGACGCAGCGAGAGCACCCGGGTTCGGAGCCGCAGGGGGCGCGCCTTCGCACCGGCGGCCGGCCCGAGCGAGTCGTGTCGTACGCCCAGAGGTAATCGCAACAACCTGGACGCAGTGTGTGAGCTGGGTGAGCGCAAGCTCTCGTCTGTTCGTCCCAGCATTCCACTCGAGGTGAGGGTTGTGGCTTTAGCCTCTGAGCGTTTCTCCCCACCCCGCCCCCGAGAGGACGCCCTCACCGGACCCGGAGCGCCCGAGGTCACGCAGGCCGTTTGGACGGGGCACGTGCTCCGGCGCCGGCCCTCTTGCGTCGGTCACGAGCAATCGGTCCGAGTGCCCCTGGCTGCCGCGATCTCAGCCTCGCTGTCCTGAACCCAATGAACCGGCTCGAGCGCCACTTCCAGCAGGCTCGCGCCTCGAACCGGAAGTCCCTCGTCGTCTATTTATGTGCCGGGGACCCCGACCTGGCGGCGACGGAGCGACTGGTTCCGGCGCTCGCCGAGGCCGGCGCCGACGTCATCGAGCTCGGAGTGCCCTTCTCCGACCCTCTCGCGGACGGGCCCACCATCCAGCGCGCGGCAGAGCGGGCGCTCCGGTCCGGGACGACGCTCTCCGGCATCCTCGACCTCGTCGCGCGCCTGCGCCGGCAGGGCTGCGAGGTGCCGCTGGCGCTCATGGGCTACATGAATCCCATCGTCCGGATGGGCCCCGAACCGTTCGTGGCCCGGGCAGCGGAGGTCGGCGTGGATGGGTTCATCGTCCCCGACCTGCCGCTGGAGGAAGCCGGCGCGCTCGGGGACGCTGCCGCGGCCAAGGGGCTCTCGCTGGTGCTGCTCGCGGCGCCCACCACGCCTCCCGAGCGGCTGCGCGCGATCGGAGAGCGCACCCGGGGGTTCCTCTACTTCGTGAGCATCACCGGGGTGACGGGCGCCCGGGCTGCGCTGCCCGCCGACCTTCCAGCCCGGCTCGATGCGGTCCGCGCTGCGAGCCGGGCTCCGGTCGCGGTGGGCTTCGGCATCTCCACCCCCGAGCAGGCCCGCGCCCTCGCCGAGCACGCCGACGCCGTGGTGGTGGGCAGTGCGCTGGTCGCGGAGATCGCCCGGTCGGGTGGACGCGGGGAAGGGCCGGTGGAGCTGGTGCGATCGCTCGCCGAGGCGGTGCACTCGGTGCGCGCTTCCTGAACGTAGCCGCCCGGGGATTTCAGCCGAGCGCCTCGACCAGGGCGTCGGCGAAACGGTCCGCCGATCCGGGACTCGTCCCGAAGAAGAGTGTCGGCTCCACCAGCTCGAGCTCCATGAGCTCGAAGCGGCCATTCCGGACGACCCCGTCCACCCGCCCGTAGAGCGTCTCCTGACCCGCGGCCTCGAGTGCCCGCGCCGCGGCGGTGACGACGGCCGGGGACGCCTCGGCGGCCGCGAACGTCCCGCCGAACTCCTCCTGCACCCGGAAGTCACCGCGGTCCGCCCGCTTCAGGACCGCGTGGCTGTACCGACCGCGGAAGAACAGGAGCGACCACTCCCCTTCCGAGACGAGCTCCGGAACGAACGGCTGGACCAGGCAGTCCATCGTCTCCAGCTGACCTGCGAAGCGGGCGGCATCTGCTGCGGTCTCGCCGGCCCGCCAGGTCCCGAAGGCGCCTCCGGAGACGCTGGGCTTCACCACGACCGCGCTCCAGCCCGCCTCCCGGAGCAGCGCCGGGAGCTCCGTTCCCGAGCCGCGCGCCACGTGGCGGGTCGGGACGATGGCCACGCCCCGGGCCTCGACCTCGAGGAGGTACTTCTTGTCGACGTTCCAGCGGATCGTCGGCGGCGGATTGAGCAGCGGGATGGCCGATGCCTCCACCGCATCCACCCAGGCGAGGAACTCGGGAAGTCTCAGGTGGTAGTCCCAGGTGGACCGGAGAACGAGCGCGTCGAGCGCCGGCGGCAGCGGCTCGGTCCAGACGCCCGGGACCACCTCGACCCCGCGCGCGGCCAGCACCGGGACGACCGAGCGATCGTCCGGAGTCAGGTCCCGGAGCCCTTCGGAGGTCACGAACCCCACGCGCCCAATGCTCCTCATGCTCCGACCTTAGCGAGAGCCTCCGGGCCCGACCGGATCACTTCCGGCGCGGCGCGCGCGGAGGGCGCTCAGGTGCCCCCGGCTCCCCAGAACGGCGCCAGCGCGTCGACGCACCGCTCGAGCCAGCGCACTCGGTCGGCGGTGAAGGCCTGCGCGTTCGCGCTCTCCACGTCGACCGTTCCGAGCACCTCCGAGGGGGCGACGATCGGGAAGATGGCCTCGGCCCGGGTCCCCTCCAGAGTCGGCAGGTGCCGCGGGTCGGTCCGGACGTCCTGGACCACGAGCGGGCGGCGGCTGGCGATGGCTGCCCCCGTCAGCCCCTCGGTTCGGGCGAACCGCGGGTGGGTCGGCGGACCGGGTCCAGACCAGCCACGGACCTCCACCTCCTCCATCCCCACGTCGTAGAGGCCAACCCATTGGAAGCGGCCCGAGCGGCGGAGGATCTGCGCCAGCTCGTGCGCGAGCACACCCCGCTCCTCGGGATGCGCCAGCCGCTCGGTGAGGAGCGCCACGGTCGCCTCGGCGTCTCGCTCCGGTCCGGGCGCGATCTCCAGCAGCAGCTCCAGCGCCTCCAGGTACGAGTCCAGCCCCAGGCCCGCGCAGAGCGCCATCCGCACGTCGGCCAGCACGCTCGTCCGCCGCCACGGCTCGCGCTTGCTCACGTCCGACAGGTGCACCTCGATGCAGGGCAAGGCCACCGCGGCCACCGCGTCCCGGAGCGACCAGGCGTAGTGGGTCAGCGCCCCGGGATTGAACAGCACGCCGTCGGCCCAGCGGCGCTCGGCGTGGAGCCGGTCGATCAGCGCGCCCTCGTGGTTGCTCTGGAAGGTCCGCAGCTCCGCCCCGAGGGCCCGGGCACGCTCGCCGATGCGGGCATCGATCTCCTCCAGCGTCGCCTGGCCGTACACCGCGGGCTCGCGCTCACCGAGCAGGTTGAGGTTCGGACCGTGCAGCACCAGCACGCGCATCAGAGGGACTCCAGCGCGCGGTCGATGGCGAAGGCGAGGAGCTCCTCCGGCAGGGACGGCTCGATGGCCCCGCGCCCGATGCCCTCCAGGATGACGTACCGGATCTTCCCCGCGCTGGCCTTCTTGTCTCGGCCCAGCGCCGCGCGCACCTCGTCCCACGACGGTCGCGGCACCGGCAGCGGCCGGGGAAAGCGCGACAGCACCGCCTCGATGCGCCGGGCCTCCTCCGGCCCGAGGCGCCCCAGACGCTCGGAGACCGCCACCGCCGCCCGCATCCCCACCACCACCGCCTCGCCATGGGTCAGCGGTCCGTGCCCGGTGGCCGCCTCCAGCGCGTGGCCCACGGTATGGCCGAGGTTCAGGAGCATCCGCGGCCCGCGCTCCAGCTCGTCCTCCGACACCAGGCGCGCCTTCAGGGCCGCGGTGCGACCCACCACTCCGGCCCAGCCCTCGTCGTCCGCCCGGCCGCCCCCGAGCGCCGGGAGCGCCGCCTCCAGCTCGCCGAACAGCTCGCCGTCGAGCACCAGCGCAGTCTTCACCACCTCGGCGAGCCCGTTCCACCGCTCGCGCACGGGCAGCGTCCGCAGCGTGGACACGTCCGCGACGACACGCACCGGCGGATGGAAGGCGCCGATGAGGTTCTTCCCCAGCCGGTGGTCGATGGCCACCTTCCCGCCGATGGACGAGTCGACCTGCGCGAGCAGCGTGGTCGGCGCGTGCACGAGCCGCAGCCCCCGGTGGTAGGTCGCGGCGACGAAGCCGGCGAGGTCGCCCACCACGCCGCCGCCGAGGGCGAGCACGGTGTCGCCCCGGCCGAGCCCGGCCTGGATGAGACCCGTCCACAGCGCGTCCGCCTGGGCGAGCGTCTTGCTGCCCTCGCCCGCGGGAACCTCCAGCAGCACCGGGTCCAGCCCCGCGCCGGCGAGCATCGCCCGCACCCGGTCGCCCCACAGCGGCCGGACGTTGGCGTCGGTGACCACCGCCACCCGTCCGCTGATGCCGGTCCCCGCCGGGTCCTCGGCGAGGCTCGCGAGCAACCCCGGGGCGATGTCCACGAAGTAGGCTCCGGCGCGCGACTGGACCGTCACCCTCACGGGGTGGCCCCGGGCCGGACCAGCGGGCCCTGCAGCGAGCGGAGCAGACCGACGAGCGCCCCCGCCACCCCGTCCGGCGAGAGGCCCTCCGTGTCGAGCGTCAGGTCCGCTCGCCGGTACAGGTGACGCCGCTCGCCGAGGAGCCTCCCCAGCGCGGCGCACGCCTCGCCGGCGAGCAGCGGTCGGTGCCCGGTCTGGGCAGCGAGCCGCGCGAGCAGCGTCTCCTTCCGGGCGGTGAGACCCAGGACCACCCCACTGCTCCGCATCGCCCTCCAGGCACCGTCTCCGAGAACGACGCCCCCGCCCGTGCCGACGACCGCCGCCGGCCCCTTCGCCGCCGAGCCCACCGCCTCCGCCTCGAGCGCACGGAAGCGGGGCTCACCCTCGGCGCGGAACAGCTCGGCCACCGACCGCCCCGCGCGTTCCTCGACGATGGCATCCAGATCCACGAAGGGGAGCCCAAGGAGCACCGCCAGCCGCCGCCCGGCCTCGGTCTTCCCCGAGCCCATCGGCCCCACCAGCCACACGTGTCCGGGGCCTGTCCGGGCCGAGAGCCGGAGCCGGGCGAACGCCGGCCGCAGCCCGTCCATCGTGTCTCCGCCCAGGGCCTCGAGCAGCGCGTCCGCCAGCGCGAGCGCCAGCACCGCCTCGGTGACCACGCCCGCGGCCGGGACCGCGCAGGTGTCGCTCCGTTCCACGTGGGCGGGGACGAGCTCCAGCGTTCCCAGGTGCACCGAGGGGAGCGCGGCAGGGACGGTGGAGATGGGCTTCATCACCGCGCGGAGCACCACCGGCTCGCCGTTGGTGATGCCGCCCTCCAGCCCGCCGGCGTGGTTGCTGGTGCGGGAGAGCCGGTCACCGGAGAGCACGATGGGGTCGTGCGTCTCGCTCCCGTAGGCGCGCCCTCCACGGATGCCGTCGCCGATCTCCACCGCCTTGATCGCCTGGATCGAGAGCAGCGCACCGCCGAGCCGCCCGTCGAGCTTGCGGTCCGCCTGCACGTGCGAGCCGAGGCCGGGTGGAACCCCGGTGGCGATCACCTCGATGACCCCGCCCAGGGTGTCCCGGCGCCGCTGCGCCTCCTGGATCGCCTGCACCAGCCGGTCGGAGGCGCCGGCGGTGAGCGCGCGCGTCTCGGTCTCGTCGGCGCGGAGCGCCAGCGCCTCGGCGTCCTCCCGGAGAAGCTCCGGCGCGACATCCGTCGCCGCGTCGGCCTCGGCGGTCCCGATGCTGCGTACGTAGCTCCCCACCTGGATGCCCAGCTCGCGCAAGAGGGCCCGGGCGGCAGCGCCGAGCGCCACCCGCATCGCCGTCTCCCGCGCCGAGGCCCGCTCCAGGATGTCGCGCAGGTCGGCCGTGCGCCCGTACTTCAGCGCCCCGGCGAGATCGGTGTGCCCCGGGCGTGGCACCTGCACCGGGCGGGGATCCGGCCCGCCCGGAGCGGGGCTCATCCGCTCGGTCCAGTTCTCCCAGTCGCGGTTGCGGATCAGCAGCCCCAGGGGCGACCCGAGCGTCTCGCCGAAGCGGACCCCGGCGAGGATCTCCGCCGCGTCCTGCTCGATGCGCATGCGCCCGCCTCGCCCGTACCCCTTCTGCCGCCGCGCGAGGTCCCGGTCGATGAGCGCGGAGGTGAGCGGAAGACCCGCGGGCAGGCCCTCGAGGATGCCGAGGAGCCCCGGTCCGTGGCTCTCCCCGGCGGTGAGCGCCCGGAGCCGCCGGAGCGTCATCCGCCCTCCACGAGGTGGGCGTGCAGGGCGACGGCCACCTCCGGGCCGGGCTCCTCGCCCGTCCAGAGCCGGAGCGCGGCGAGCCCCTGGAAGACCAGCATCCAGAGCCCGTCGATGGTCCGGGCGCCGGCCGCCTCCGCGTCACGCAGCAGCCGGGTCCGGAGCGGGCGGTACACCATGTCCATCACCGTGACCCGGTCGTGTAGCACGCACCCCCGGGGCAGTGGCGAGTCCTCCGCCGCATCGAGGCCCACGGAGGTGGCCTGCAGCACCAGGTCCGCCCGCGGCAGCACCGGCCCGAGCGCGTGAGCGCTGAGGGGGATGGCCTCTCCATCGAAGGCAGAGGCCAGATCGAGCGCGCGCGCCGGGTGGCGGTTGGCGATCCACAGGCGCGAGGCACCGCCGTCCCGGGCCGCCATCGCGCCCGCGCGCGCCGCGCCGCCCG
>Ga0105104_10000565_pt1 | contig 28771 bp, 23 predicted proteins | sample PPLLaktember2015_3_FD_87034 | JGI IMG/M metagenome (GOLD analysis project Ga0105104, IMG submission 87034) | Freshwater sediment microbial communities from Prairie Pothole Lake near Jamestown, North Dakota, USA - PPLs Lake P7 Core (6) Depth... | ecosystem: Environmental > Aquatic > Freshwater >...
CAGGTCTTCCGAATGCGATTGCACGTCTTCCGAATGCGATTGCAGGTCTTCCGAATGCGATTGCACGTCTTCCGAATGCGATTGCACGTCTTCCGAATGCGATTGCAGGTCTTCCGAATCCGATTGCAGATGGCAGAAAGGATGCGCCCAAAAATTTACACAAAATAGTATACACTCCTAAAGCCTTGAAAGACTATTCAAAAGGCTGTTATCAACATCATTGAATGTTTAACATTAGTCGTTCAATGTTTAACATTCGTGGCCGGTGTCCGGGACAGTGATTTTGTTTTCCAGGAATCTGGCTTAGCCTTTCAAATCGTGGATATTGCTTTATTTAGTTTAATTTTGAGTTTATCCGACCCCGGGAAAGGAGTTTTATATTCTAAAAGTGCCTTTTTTGACTGGATCTTATTTGTTTTTTCTTTTGGCAATGGCTTTATAAACTGTGATATATGGTTTTATATCCCTGGCTTCGGCGTTTTTTGACATGATTTGTGCGTTACAGGCGCTGCTTTTTGAAGATTGGGGACGGTGCGTGTGGATGTGGTATTTTATGCTTTTGTGGACGAAGTGGAAAAAGCAAAAATTTCTTGGCTGTCCTTTTTTTTGTTTGGAGCTCACTGGGGGAACCGACACGCCCCTTTTTTTCAAAACTTTTCGAAAAAAGAATGGCGGGGTATCCTTTGATAAAGTTGACAAAAAGTCAAAGTTGCATTATAAAATTACTTCCAAAAAAAAATGAGAATTCATCCCCTAACCGGTGAATGCACAGGAGGTAATGAATGAGAACGAAACATGATTATTACGAACTATTGGGCGTAAGCAAGAACGCTCCTAAAGATGAAATAAAAAAAGCCTTCCGAAAACTGGCTAAACAATACCACCCGGATAAAACCAAAAACGATAAGGCCAAAGAAGAAAAATTCAAAAAAATAAACGAAGCTTATGCAGTTCTAAGCAACGACAAAAAACGAAAACAATACGATACCTTCGGGGCTGAAGATTTCTCCCGGCGATTTTCCCAGGAAGATATTTTCAAAGGCTACAGCTTCGATGGCTTCTTCGACGACGAAAGCCTCAAAAATATTTTCAGGGGCAACGTGTTCTCCGAAATCTTCGGCCAGGGAGCACGAAAATCCCGCGGCGGAAGACGAGGCTCATCTTCTTTTGGATTTGAAAATCTCTTCGAGAATCAAGAACCCGGGGGATTTACAAACAACCCAGGAAACCGGCCCCCACAACAATCCGAAGTGGAACTCACCGTATCCCTGGAAGATGTGGTGTCCGGCGCTAAAAAACGGGTTTCCCTCGATACGGGCCAGGGTGTGGAAACAATCGAAATCGCTATCCCCCTGGGAATCGAAGACGGAAAAAAAATACGCTTAAAAGGAAAAGGCACTTTCGATCCCTATACCGGACAGCGCGGCGACCTGCACTGCAAAATCTCTGTCTCTCCCCACCCGGTCTTCCAACGCAAAGGCAAAGACCTTATTGTAGATGCTGAAGTCAAATTGACGGACCTGGTACTGGGCGGAAAAACCCGGATCAACACCATCGATAATAATACGATCGAATTGAAAATTCCTCCACATTCGAAAAACAACAGGGTTCTTCGAATTAAAGGAAAAGGAATCCCCGCTTGCCGGGGCACGGAAGAAGGAAACCTCCTGGTCAAACTCCAAGCTATACTACCGACACAACCGACAGAAGAACAACTGGAACTTTTCACTGAACTGGCGAAACTGGGGCTCTAATTTTTTTTAAAAAAAAATGGAAAACCCCTTGAAACTAATTCAAAAATTTTATATATTTTTTAATGGCTAAAAAATATGTATTTTTCCTGGGTGGCTATGATGCAGAAATGGTCACCATAAAAGAAATTTTAGAGCAGAAGGGATTTCCATATTTCGATAAAAAACTCCACTGGGGCGCGAATCTCTCCGAATATCGGGAAGAACTGGCCAAAGTACGGTGGTATCAAACCCCGGTATTGATCGAATTACAATTGAATATCGATTTTCCCCAACGCACAGTAGTCATCGACCACCACAACGAACGGGCAGGGAAATACGCAAAAACCTCCATCGAACAAGTGGCAAAATTACTGAAGATCAAATTAGACCGGCATCAACAATTAGTCAGCGCCAACGATAGAGGCCATGTCCCCGCCATGATGGAATTAGGCGCTACCCTGGACGAGATCAGGGAAATCCGGAGTTTCGACAGGGCTTGCCAGGGAGTGTCGCCGGAGGATGAAAAAAAAGCGGAGGATGCCATCAAACTCTTCTCGGAACTGCTTACACCCAACGCGATATACGTGATGGGGCTAACTGAAAAAACCAGCCCTATCATGGACCGCCTCTATAACAAATTCCCCCATATCGTCATCGTCACGCCAAATCACGGTTTAAGCTATTTCGGCCCTGGACCGGTTATCAATGCCCTGGAGACAGCTTATGTCGAGTTTAAAAGAGTAAGACCCACCGCTGTTTGCTGGAAAGGCGGGAATTTACCCGATTATGGCTTTTTCGGCTCCAATGTGGCCCTGGAAAAAAGAAAAATCCAGGAATTCATCGTGGCCTACGAAAATAAAAAAAACGATCCATACCGGTAAACCGATATAATTGAGTCCGCAGATTACGCAGATTTTCACAGGTTTTTAAAAGAAAGCGATGATCGACGATCGATGATCGGGATTTTGTGGCGCTTCGCGTCGTGTGGCTAAAATAATATTTCGACCGAGTTCTCCCCGGTGAGGGTTTCGATATCTTTTTTCATGGACAAGGTGGGTTTAATCCCGAATTCCCCGGTGTGATTGAGTGCGATGCGGTACCCGTCCTCGGTATATACGACCATCATGAAAGGCGTCGAATCCTTATTGCCGAGGAGTTTTTCTTCGAGGCGGGCGAGAAAATCATCTTTGAGCTGGGAGTACATGAGTTTGATAATCACTTTTCGTGCTTGTTTTTTTAAATAGTTTTCGAGTTCCGATATGTTTTCCAGGTAAATATTGGGGGTGGTTTCTTCTTCGCCTTCCGGTAATTTTCCTTCTAAGAAATAGGGATGATCTTCTTTGATCTGGTCTTTGATCTGGGTCCATTTATCTTTGAAGACCAGGACTTTCATGCGTCCGCTGAGGTCTTCGAAAAAGAGCTCGCCGTAGTAAGCGCCCTTTTTGGATTTTCGTTGGGTCATTTCGGTAATCACGCCGCCGATGCGAACGACGCCGTTTTTAAATTCCCCGGCTTCGATGCTGGCGATATCGGTATTGGAGATTTTATTGATTTCATCCTTGTATTTTTCAAGGGGGTTGCAGGAGATATAGATACCCGCCACTTCCTTTTCATACTTGATGATTTCATTTTCGCTCCATTCCGGTAATTCTGTCATATCTTTCGGGATGACGATGGAGATGTTTTCAGGGGTTTTGAAAAGGGATTTTTGGTTTAGGGCCTGGTGTTTTAGAATAGCCGCGGCCTGCCGGATGATTTCTTCGACGCTGTCGAAGAGGGTTCTGCGTTTGGTGTTGAAGCAGTCCAGGGCGCCGGCTTTAGCGAGGCTTTCCAGTACGGATTTGTTCACTTTCGTGAGATCGATGCGGGTGATAAAGTTGGAGTAATCTTTAAAGGGGCCGCCTTCGCTGCGTGCTTTTAAGATACTCGTGATGGCTGCATTGCCGACGTTTTTCAAGCCTTTTAAACCGAAACGGATGGCGGAACGGGTCTCGACGCGGAATTGTTCCCCGCTTTTATTGATAGTCGGGGGCAGGATATCGATGCCCATTTTCTTGGTTTCGGAAATATACTGGATGACTTTGGAAGAGGTGGAGGTTTTATCGGCTTCGGAGGTGAGGTTGGCGGTCATGAAATAGACGGGGTAATGGGCTTTTAAATAAGCGGTTTGGAAGGCGAGGACGGCATAAGCGGTGGAGTGAGACTTGTTAAAGCCGTATTCGGCGAAAGTTTCCATCTGGGAGAAGAGTTCTTCGGCTTTTTTCTTATCGAAATGGCGTTTAACAGCGCCATCGATAAATTCCTGCCTGACGCCGGCGATTTTGTGGGTGAGTTTTTTTCCCATGATTTTGCGCATTTCGTCGGCTTTACTCATGGGGAAGCCGGCAACAACAACAGAGATTTTCATAACCTGTTCCTGGTAGACAATGATGCCGTAAGTATCCTGGAGGATGTCTTGGAGTTGGGGGAAGAGATAAACGATGGGTTCTTTCCCCAGTTTTCGTTTGACATAGACTTCCGCCATACCGGAGTTGAGGGGGCCGGGGCGGTAGAGGGCATTGAGGGCGATGAGGTCCGTGATTTTATCGGGTTTAGAGCGTCGGAGGTAGTCCCGCATGCCGGAGCTTTCAAACTGGAATATACCGTCGGTATCGCCGTCCTGGAAGACTTTGAAGGTTTTTTCATCCGTGAGGGGGATATTGTCGAGGTCTATGGTAAAGTTTTCGATTTCTTTGACTTCTTTCAAAATATTTTCGATAATGGTGAGGGTTTTCAGGCCCAGGATATCCATTTTAAGGAGGCCGATTTCTTCGACTTCTTCTTTTTCGAAGTGGGTCACGATATCGTCCTTGGTTTTATAAAGGGGCATGAATTCGGTGAGTTTCTTGGGGGCGATGACGACGCCGGCGGCGTGTACGGAGGTGTGTCGGATGTTGTTTTCAAGTTTAAGTGCGTAGTCGATTAATTTTTTCGTTTCCGGGACGTGTTTCAGTTCTTTTTGGAGTTCCGTGCTGCTGTCGATTTCTTTTTTAAGGTCGACTTTGGGGCCTTCGGGGATCATTTTGGCGAGTTTATTGACGTCGCTGAGGGGAATTTCCAGGACCCTGCCGATGTCGCGGATGGCGAGTTTGGCTTTCATTTTCCCGAAAGTAACGATCTGGGCAGTGCTTTCTTCGCCGTATTTAGTGCGAATATAGGAGATGACTTCATCGCGGCGGTTTCCATCGAAGTCGATATCGATATCCGGCATGGAGATGCGGGCGGGGTTGAGGAAGCGTTCGAAGATGAGGTCGTATTCGAGGGGGTCGATGGCGGTAATGCCCATGACGTAGGCGACGAGGCTGCCGACAACAGAGCCGCGGCCGGGTCCGACGCGGATACCGTTTTCCCTGGAAAAGCGGATAATATCCCACACGATGAGAAAGTAACCGGGAAATTGCATTTCTCTTATTTTTTCGATTTCATAATCGAGGCGTTCCAGGTACTGGGTGAAGGGGTATTTTTTTTCCTGGAAGGTATGTTTGAGGTTGTCGAAACCCTGGCGGCAGATTTTTTCGAAATAGTCGTCGATGGTGGTGTCGGAAGGGACGACGAAGGCAGGTAAGAAATATTTCCCGATTTTGAAATCGTAGTTGCACCGGGAGGCGATGTCCAGGGTGATATCGAGGCTGCTGGGGTAATCGGCAAACAGTTCATGCATTTCGGCAGCGGATTTGAAATACATGTGGTCGGTTTCTTTTTTCATGGGCCTGTCGGGGTTGGACAGGACGTTGTTGGTTTGGATGCAGATGAGGACATCGCGGGCGTCGGCGTCTTCCTGGTTGAGGTAATGGACGTCGTTGGTGGCCACGAGTGGAATGGATAGTTCCCTGGATAAACCGACGAGTTTGGGTAAGACTTCGATTTGGGGTTGGAGGAAATGGTTTTGAATTTCGATGAAAAAATCATCTTTAAACAGCTCGCGGTACCAACGGGCAGAGGTATAGGCGTCTTCTTCTTTGTTGTGGAGTAATTTAAAAGGGATTTCCCCGTGGATGCAGGCGGTAAGGGCGATCAATCCGCTGTGGTATTTGGCCAGGAGTTCTTTGTCGACCCGGGGTTTCCGGTAGAAGCCTTCGGTAAACGAAGCGGAGATCAATTCGGAGAGGTTTCGGTATCCTTCGTCGTTTTTGACCAGGACCACGAGGTGGTTATAATTGATTTCGTCGTTGTTTTTATCGGGTTTTTCGAAGCGGCTGTCGGGGGCTACGTAGAGTTCGGCGCCGATAATGGGTTTAATGTTGAATTTGCGGGCTTGTTTGTAAAAATTGAGGGCGCCCAGCATATTCCCGTGGTCGGTGATGGCGAGGGCCTGCATGCTGTATTCCTGGGCCTTGTGCATCAATTCTTCGATTTTGAGGCAGGAATCCAGCAAGCTGAACTGGGTATGTAAATGGAGATGTATAAAACTTTTCATCATAGAGATCGAGTTTATCCCGGTTAAAGAGGATCGGTGGAGCCGGGGGTTATTCCCATTCGATGGTGCCGGGTGGTTTCGAGGTGAGGTCGTAGGCGACCCGGTTAATACCTTTCACTTCATTAACGATCCGGTTGGCGATTTTTTTAAGGAACTCATGGTCTGCGGGGAACCAATCGGCGGTCATCCCGTCGACGCTGTCGACGATGCGTATAACAGCGGCATTTTCATAAGTGCGGAGGTCGCCCATAACGCCGACGCTTTTGACCGGGAGTAGGACGACGAAGGCTTGCCACACGCGGTTGTAAAGGCCGGCTTTTTCCAGTTCTTCGATTAAAATGGCATCGGCTTCGCGTAAGATATCGAGGCGTTCTTTTGTGATGGCGCCGGGGAGGCGAACGGCGAGGCCGGGGCCGGGGAAGGGGTGGCGGAGGATAAAGGGTTCATCCAGGCCGAGTTCCCGGCCGATTTTGCGGACTTCGTCTTTAAATAATTCGCGGAAGGGCTCGATGAGGGTCCACCGCATTTTTTTGGGTAAACCGCCGACGTTGTGGTGGCTTTTGATGGTGGCGGAGGGGCCTTTGACGGAGACGGATTCGATGACATCGGGATACAAGGTACCCTGGGCGAAATAGCGGACCTTGCCTATTTTTTTTTCTACTGTTGCAAAGACATCGATAAAGGTTTTGCCGATGATTTTTCGTTTTTTCTCGGGGGACCGGACGTTCGTAAGGCGTTCCAGGAAAAGTTCCGATGCATCGATTCCCAGGACGTTGAGGCCGAGCGTTTTTTTAAACCGGTCCACCAGGTCGTGGTATTCGTTTTTTCGCAGCAGTCCGTTATCGATAAAAACAGGGACCGATCGTTTTCCCAACGCTTTATTCACCAGGAGTGCGAGCACAGTGGAGTCGACGCCGCCGCTGAGTCCCAGGATCACTTTTTCTTTACCTACGGTTTCCCGGATTTTATCGATGGAAGTTTTGATAAAATTTTCCATATTCCAATCGGGTTTTAAGCTGGCGATATCGAAGATGAAGCGGCTGATGATTTTAGTACCTTCTTCGGAGTGGACGACTTCGGGGTGGAATTGGACGCCGTAGATTTTTCGTCGGTGGGATTCGATGACGGCATATTCGGAGTTGTTGGTGCGGGCGGTGACTTCGAAATCCGGGGGGAGTTGGGTGATTTTGTCGCCGTGGCTCATCCAGACTTTGGAAAAATTGGAGATGCCGGCGAGCAGGTGGCTTTCTTTGATGATGACGAGGTTAGCCAGGCCGTATTCGCGGTCGGGGGCGGGTTCGACTTTCATATCGAAGAAGTGGGCAATGAGTTGGAGGCCGTAGCATATTCCCAGGATGGGGATGCCCAGTTGGAAGATTTCGCGTTCGATTTTGGGGGCGTTGGTTTCATAGATACTGGAGGGGCTCCCGGATAGGATTATGGCGCCGGGGGGAGCGGCTTTAATTTTCGATAAGCCGACGTGGAACGGTTGAATTTCGGAATAGACGTTTAATTCCCGGATACGGCGGGCAATGAGTTTGGTATATTGAGAACCAAAATCGAGAATGAGTACGCTGTTATTTTTTTCTTTATCCATCTGTTCATTTTATCAGAATGAAGGGTGCGAGGCAAGACTATTTTAGAATTATTTTTCTTCCTCCGAGGGATTTTTTAGGCGAAGGAGGCCGGAAGCGATCATGCCGAAGATGATGCGGGCGGTATCGTAGATGTTGATGCCTGCGCTTTCGGAAATTTGGACGACGTTTAGTTTCCCATCGATTTTTGAAATAACCAGCCATTCGAGGGTCGATAACGATATTTTACGACGTTCTTGCCGGTCGATTTCGTTGAACTCGGGGACCGCGTCGATGGAGCCTATTTTTTTACGAAGTAGTTTCCATTCGTCGATTCGTCTGGCTGCTTCCATGAGAAGCGACGTCACCGATCGATTGATAGTGGTATTGACATTGACGTCTCCCGGTTCGAAGGAGAACTCACCCTGGCCCCAGGATATCAACGTAAAGAAAGCGTCTTCTCCCGAAAAATTATCGACCTGGGCGTGGACGATTTCTCCTTTTTTTAAGAAGATATTTCCATCAGAGCCGTTTTCACGTTTAAGAATAAAACGTCCGCTCTGCCTGGAGTTTGAAACCAACTGCATGATATCGGCGAGATTAATTGATTCTAATGATCCTTGTAACATTTTTTTCGCTGCCTTAAGTTATAGGTTATTTAATAATAGTAAGTAATTTAACTTCATTTGTCAAGATACTATTGTAACATTTTTTTTTTGTTAATGCGTCAAAAATTTTTTTTTTCATTATATAAAATTTTTTTCTCCGAAAGTACAGGGAAGTAGAAACGATTATCCAACAAAAAAATCCCATTAAAAAATTTTTGGAAGGTCCAGGAAACCTTTTTATAAAAAGGTTTCCTGGGTTTTAAGTCTTTTTTTTTCACCTGGATCGTCTCAATACAGTTGAAATACATTTTCAATTGGACTAAAATAAAATATGGCACAAAATAATATAACCAACAACAACCACGGGAAAGCCCTCCAGGAGAAAAAAGACAGGATCGCGCAGTGGGCATTCGATACGCGCCCGGTTCTCGGTCGATTCCATATCTGGTTGGAAGATGTCGACGTGGAATGGATACGGGGTAAAGCCGCTACGGAGTTTACCAGCGATATCTCATTCCTGGAAGGGAGTATGGAGCGTTTATTTGCAGTTACCGGCGCAGTGACTGCGCTGGGGACCCAGCTTTTTGGCCGGTACGGCGAAGGAGCCAATTTAGACAAGAAAGGCCTGAACCAGGTCAAAAAAGATGCCGATGCCATCTCCGCTTATGCGATGAGCGAGAGCCTCTGGTACTTATCCCGGCAGCTCCCTGAGAACCATGCCATCATGGTTTGTATGGGAGAAGGGCTGATGCCCAAAGTCGGTGAAACCCCGGAAATGGGTTCAAACCCACAACTGGGTTTTGGCCGGGTGTATGCCAGGCCCCAGGTGGCGAAATGGCTGGACCGGCGAGTCGTGCGCTTACTCAATGACCCCGAATATAACTGGACGAAATTTTACAATGAAATCAAACATGCCGGGATCACGGTTTGGGGTGCTGCCATCGATACCCTGGAAAACACCTCCAGGTTTGCCAAAGGTGACAAAACAGGTCCGCTGACGGTTCTCCATGTCTTCAATCAACCCCTCAATATTACGCGGCCATACGAAGGTTATATGGGAAACCTTTTGATCCCAGCCGTTGTTGCAGAGACCGCTTCCAGGAAATCGATCCTCATCAATTTCAGAACCCCCCGAAAACTAGTATTTGAAGCGATTCAGCACACCTACCCCGGGATCAAACCGGGAAATGTCCACGTCTGGACGCTGGGAGGCAAAGCCCGGATCAGTCGCATCGGGAACCTGTGGAAAGAGTGGCAAGATATGGGAGTTCACGTAGTCGAAGAGGGATGGCAACTTCCAAACGGTAAATCGGTTTTTACCGAATCCGGGACTTATGCCCCCACCTACAACGTGGAAACCTGGACCGACAGCGAGGGTCAAACCCACTTGTTCATCGTCGACGGGTACGCGGCTTCCGCTGAAACCATGCAAGCGGCGAGCCTCGCCAATATTCTCGGTATCCGCTCTTTCATCACGGTGTTTACTTCAAAATTCGAACTTCCTTACGATAAGGAACAGTATATCACCGCGTTAAACCCCGAAGCCCCCGACTTTAAAAAACAACTGGAAGCAATCATTGGGGCTGAGGTCAAGGATGAAACCGCAAAAAAATACAAAGAAATGATCCACGAAGCACTGGATGCGGGTATTCCCATTAAAAAACAAACCATCGAAGCCGATGACTTTTTCCCGGAAAAAAATTGGGAAGTCCTGGCTGTCCTGGGTTATATGCTCCCGGACCCGTATTCCGGTTTCCCCGGCGTCGAGATCACCGACAAAGAAAAAAATATCTACCGCGTCACCGTACGCTTGGTGGGCTCGCACGGCGATAAAAAACTCACTTTTTCCCTGCGTTTACAGGAAAAGCCCGAAGCCAGCCGGTTGGTGTTTAACCCCCTACTGAACCGGTTCATGGCGGGTGAAGATTATCCCAACCGCCCCGTGCGTATCTCCGATTCGGGAAGAATCCGCAACGAGCTTCAAACCCTTTGCTCCGAAGCACTGGAATTTTTACCCGAAGAACGCATCCGTATTCATTTTGACCGTATACAACCGGATGTCATTCCAATGGAAAAACAAGCCAAATTACTGGAAATCCTCAATTGGTATAAAACCAATCACCCTATTTGGTTTTCCTGGCTAACAATCGTGGAGAAAAAATCATGATCCGTTTCGATAATTTTAAAGAACAATATGCATCGATAAAGGAAGAAATAGACTCAGCCATCCAGCGGGTGTTGAACAGCGGTTGGTTTATCCTGGGTAAAGAGGTGGAATCCTTCGAAGAAGAATTCGCCCGGTATATCGGGTGTAAATTTGCCGTCAGTGTTGCCTCCGGCACCGAAGCCATCGCGTTATCTCTAATGGCTTTAAATGTCGGTCCCGGCGACGAAGTCATCACTTCCAATATGACCGCATTTCCTACTATCGCGGCTGTACTCCAGGCAAAAGCTATCCCCATTGTCGTCGATATCTCCCCAGATGACGGTTTGATCGATCCAAAAGAAATCGAAAATAAAATAACCATGAAAACCAAAGCCATCATGCCGGTTCACCTGTACGGCCAAAGTTGTAATATGGACCCCATCATCGATATCGGGAAACGTTACAACCTCCGGGTCATCGAGGACTGCGCCCAATCGGTAGGCAGTACCTACAAAGGCCGAAAAACCGGTAACTTCGGTGAATTAAACGCATTTTCCTTCTACCCGACGAAAAACCTCGGGGCTTATGGCGATGGCGGAGCGATCACAACCAACGATGAAATCCTTTATAAACGCCTGCTGGGTTTGAGGAATTACGGGCAAACCGATCGCTATCACCATGACTCTTTCGGACTCAACAGCCGGCTCGACGAAATGCAAGCGGCTGTTCTTCGCACGAAATTAAAATACCTGGACGAGTGGAACAATAAACGCCATGAAGCGGCCGTCTTTTATCAAAACCATATTAAAAATGCGGTATGCTTGAAAGAAAACTCTTACGGGGTACCGGTTTACCATCTTTTCGTTATTAAGACACCCCATAGAGATAAGTTGGCGGATTTCTTGAAAGTCAATGAAATCCAGTCATTGATCCATTATCCTGTGCCTACACATCGCCAGAAAGGGTTCCCGTTTTATTCCCTCCAGGAGGACGGTTTATATCCCAACACCATCCGTTTTGCGGAAGAGATTCTCAGCATCCCGATTTACCCGGAGTTAACCCCGGCAAATCGTGAGACTATCGTTCGCTGTATCGAGGAATTTAGGGAGTAGAAAAGCAAACAAGGTCAGGCACTCCCAGTAGTTCTCATTTTGAAAAGTGATTTTATACGCAAATGGAGCGTGTCGGTGCCTTTGAAATGATGAATGATGATTGATGAATGATGAGTTGAGAAGAGAAGCGCGAGGTGAAAGTAGGGGCGTGTTCTAATCACGCCCCAGGAATAGAGGATATTCCGGCAATGCAATAATAAAACCCGTCCGTGACGGGCCGACTACAGCCCCCGCGATTTCAAAATGACAATTACTGAGACAATCCCTGATGAATTGATACACCCGATGACATGAGCGGTCCACTTCAATCCGCCACTAACCAATGACCGTGAATTTTAAATTGTTAACGGGTAAAATTTTTCCATTTTCTGGCAAAATAAAAAAAAAGACAAGCAAGAAACCCAACGTGTTAGGCCACACGCAGCGGGGTTACTTTTTGTCTAATATGTCGCGTACTGTGGAGCTGACCTGGTGCAGGGTGAGGGGTTTCATCAGGAAATGATTGATTCCAGCGGACGATGCTTTTTTAAGGGTGATGTGTTCGCTGTATCCCGTGCAAAGAATGAGGGGAATATCCGGCCGGATTCTTTTGATTTGTTGGGCCAGGTTATCCCCGGTTAATTTCGGCATAGTCATATCCGTGATAATCAAGTCAAAGGCATCGGGATCCGATTCAAAGACTTTCAATGCTTCTTCGGGGAAGTTATATGCTTTGACGTTATATCCTAATTTGACCAGCATCTGTGAGGCGATATCCGTGAGCATGGGTTCATCGTCGACAATTAAAATGTTCTCGTGGCGGGTAGCCATGGGGACGGGTTCCGCTTCAGTCAATAGGAGTGGGAGATCGTCTTCGATGGAGGGAAAATAAACTTCAAAAGTAGTTCCTTTGCCTGGTTCGCTTTGAACGGTGATGGAACCGGAATGGCTGCGAACCACGCTGTGAACGAGAGCCAGTCCCAAACCTGTACCTTTGCCGTGTTCTTTAGTAGTAAAATAGGGGTCATAAATACGTTCTATAATGTTATTGGGGATGCCGGTGCCGGTATCGATGATGGAGAGTTTAATAAAGTTCCCGGGTTTCAAGCCAGGGAAAAGAAGGATTTCTTTTTCCTCCAGGGGAATACATTCCAATCGAATTTGGAGGAGTCCGCCCTGTTCTTCCATGGCGTGGGCCGCATTGGTACAGAGGTTCAGTAAGACCTGGTGAACGCCTACCGGGTCCCCCATTATTCGGTCTTCATTGGTTTTAAGGTCCAGTTGGATTTCAATGGTAGCGGGCAGCGAAGCGCGGAGGAGTTTTACTGCCTCTTTAACGATATGGCTCAGCCGGAGGGGAGCTTTTTTATCATCATTAATGCGACTGACGGATAATATTTGTTTTACCAGTTCTTTAGCCCTGTACCCGGCAGTCAGGATTTGTTTTATATTTTCGGCGGCCAGGGAATTTTTTTCCAGGTCATATATAGCCATTTCGGAATAGCCGATAATGGCGCTGAGGATGTTGTTAAAGTCATGGGCAATGCCGCCGGCCAGGGTTCCGATGGCTTCCATTTTGTGAGCTTGAGCCAGTTTTTTCTCCATTTCGATTTCAGTCGTGATATCATGTTTGACGGCGACATAATTGGTAATTTTGCCGGAGGTGTCCCGGATAGGTGAGATGGAGGCATCTTCATGGTAGAGAGAACCGTCTTTTTTTCGATTTATTAATTGTCCCCGCCACACTTTGCCTGCGGTAATAGTATCCCAAAAATCTTTATAAAATTCGGTATTTTGTTTCCCGCTTTTCAATATTCGTGGGTTTTGGCCTACGGCCTCGTTTTTTTTATACCCGGTAATTTGTTCGAACGAGGGGTTGACGTATTGGATGTTTCCTTCCGCATCGGTGATGACGATGATTTCGGCGGCTTGTTCCACAGCCATGACCAGGCGAACGTTTTCATCTTGCATCATTTTTAATTCGTCGATGGTGGTTTTTAAATTTTCTTCGATGAGAGCGCGTTGTTTGATCATATGGTTAGCGGATTGGGCCGCGGGGTTGAATTCGGAAAAGCCGAGGCTGTTGGTGTCGATTTCAATGGATTCGGAAGCCGCGCGTTGAAAAAATGAGGAAAGAATCTGGAAGCTTGTTTTTAAGCGCTGGGATAAATACCTGGAAATGAGTAGGGTAAATACTGAAATAATTAAAAGGGCCACCATTATTTTCCGGATATTGGAGAGCATTTGGCCGGTGATTTTCTTTTTGTTTTGATCGATAATCAATTCCATTTCATTGGTGTACTCGCCCGCTCCGACGATCATGTTCCATACGGGGAGGCTTTTGAAATAAGAGAGCTTCATCGCCGGTTTTTGGGAGTAGGGTTTAAAAAGAGCTAAATACTGGACATATCCGCCATCTTGTTTATCAGCGCATTCCAGGACTTCTTTGAATTTTTCTTCCCCGTCGGCAGCCAATAGCTGGGAGAATTTTTTCCCGATAAATTTTTTTTGGTGGTGAGCGACGCATGTTCCGTCCCTGGAGAAAACGAAAACATAGCCGTATTTACCGAACCGGATTTCGTTGATCCAATTTAAAGATTCTTTTTTTATGTCGTCTTCGACGTTGTCCAGGTAGTCGCCGGTGCCGATGAACCAATCGAAGGGTTCAAAGTATTTAATGAAAGCTATTTTCGGGTAATTTTTTCCCTGGCTTTGGGGTTTGGTCCAATAGTATTCGTAGAATCCTTCTTTTTTTTCTTTTGCGATAGCGATCATATCCCGTATAACGTATTTCCCGTTGGTGTCTCGCATATCGATCAGGTTTTTTTCTTCCAGGTCCGGGCGGTCTGCAAATAATTTTTCAATGCCGGTGAGTTCGGTGGCAAAAAAGTATCCGCGGTTGTTATTGTAAAGAATCGGGCGCAGTGCTTCCCTGACCATTTCTTTGATTTTGTTTAAAGGCATTTTGTTTTTATATCGATCATAAAGATGGTTCCCGATGGCTACCGCTTCATAGGTACGGGATCGAATCATGGTTTCCAGTAGTTGCCTTGTTTGGGACTGCCTGAAAGCGATATAGTTAATAACCTTATCGACTTCGGTTTTAATATGGGTTTTGGTCATTTCCAGGTATTGCTCTTTCATATCGTCGGACTGTTGGCTGGTGGATTGAAATTCTTTCGAAATCCATAAATAGCCTACGACAAGCAAAGATAAGGCAGTCATGCCCATCAGGGAAAAAAGAAAAATTCCTGAAAACGATTTGCGTATTTTCACCTTTACCTCCTGTTAAGGTATTGGTTGATGGAGATGCAACCGGTCAAAACGTATTTTCGTTTTTGGGTTGACGCTCGGCATCCCCACTATTTTATAGAAGTGGAAAAAGAAAGTAAAGCATTTTTAATTAAAAAATCACAAAAGTATTAGGCCCGCTGCGTGGTTTTTTATTGTAGAACCGTGGTTCGTGCGATGTTCGGAGCATGATCTGACCCCGTTAAATAACCCTTAAAAAAAGCTTTTTCGGGGGTCCAGGGGGCAGCTTTTCACGAAAAGAGCCCCCTGGCGGCGCTTTAAATATGGATGGAGAAGCCCCCGATTTCGCCGGCGGCTTCGCGGATATTTTCGCCTAAGGTCGGGTGAATAAATATCATATCTTTAAATTCGTTGGCGTTCATTCCTGTGGTTACGGCGTAATTCAGTATAGGCATTAATTCGTCGGCGCCGTAACCGACGATATGGGCGCCGATTAAAGTGCCGGACGGGTCGGCGATGATTTTTACCATGCCTGATTTTTCGTCGATGGCGTTGGACCTGGAGCCTGCGGAGTAGGGGAATTTCCCGATTTTAACCGGTAATCCTTTTTCCCGGGCTTGGTCTTCCGTTATGCCGATGGAAGCAAGTTCAGGGAAGGTATACACAGCGCCTGGAATAGGCGGATGGTGAATCGGTTTGGCTTCGGCGATGAAATCCACTACAGCCAGTGCCTGGTGAGAGGCTTTATGTGCCAACAGCGGTTGGCCCACGATATCTCCGCAGGCAAATATATTCGTGTACCGTGTTTGAAGGTTTTCGTTCACCGCCACAAAACCCCGTTTATCCAGTTCAACACCCAGCGAAGGTTCGAACACGTCGCCGGTGAGAGGTTTTCGGCCTACGGAAAGGAGTACATTATCAAAGCTCTCTTGCCATGTTTTTTCCCCGGTTTTAAAATCGAACCGGATCGATTCGGTTTGTTCGTCGATTACCGGGTTTGAGAGGGCGGTGGCGGTAAATATTTTTATTTTTTGTTTTTTTAGTTCTGTTTCCAGGATATCGGCGGTTTCTGTGTCCATTCCCGGGGTGATGTGGGGCATGATTTCGACGATGGTGACCGCAGAGCCCAGGTAATTGTAAATGACCCCCATTTCCAGGCCGATGGCGCCTGCGCCTACGATGAGTAACTTCCCCGGGATTTTTGCCAGGTCCAGGGCTCCGTCCGAGCTCATCACGTATTTCCCGTCGATTTTGAGAAACGGGAGTTCAGAGGGGATCGAGCCGGTACAAACCACGATATGTTTGGCTTTCAGTTGGTTTTCATTGTTGACCGTAACCGTATCCGGGCCGGTCACTTTTCCTTTACCGTGGATATGTTCCACGTTGTATTGTTTAAAGAGCGTTTCGATGCCTTTTGTCAGTTTAGTGACCGTTCGTTCTTTTTGTTTAATGATGGCATCGACATCCATGGAGTAGTTTTCGATTTTGATGCCTGCTTTGGAAGCATTTTTGATTTGCTTGACAAATTTGACTGTATGGAGTAGGGTTTTAGAGGGAACGCACCCCCGTTGAAGGCAAGTTCCGCCCGGTTTATCCATTTCGATGCAGGCAACTTTAAGGCCTTTTTTACCTGCTGCAATGGCGCCCTCGTATCCTGCAGGCCCGCCGCCGATGAAAATAATATCGTATATCATGGTTCCTCCTTTTGGGGAATCGATTTTTAGAATGGCTATTCTAAATAATATGTTAGGTGTTAGTTTATCAAAGAAGGCCCGTTTCGTCAACTGCAGATTTTTTAATTCGATTGTAATATAATTAAGGCCGAAATCGATTTTAGGGGTATTGCCGAAATGTCGGTTCAGAGTTACCGGGATTATTCGAAAGCAAACGATTTTTAATAGTTTTCTCTCCAATATTTAGATTTTGGGGGGGCGCTAAGCGCGCCCCTTTTTTATTTCATTTCCCTCGATACCGACTTTAAACCGTGGCCGGTGAATACCGATACCAGTTTTTTCTCCTCTTTAATGGATTTTTTATCGCGCGTTTGGAGGTATTTTTTCACACCGGCGATTGCAGCCCCGGCAGTCGGTTCGATGTAAAATCCTTTTTTCCCCATTTCTTCCTTCATTAAGGATATTTCACTATCGCAGACCGTGAGAAAATCTCCCCCGGACCGCTCGACAGCTTCTATGATTTGCAGCCCCCGAACCGGCGCAGCAATGGCAATCCCTTCGGCTATAGTCGGTTTACTCTCTAAAACAGGCAATTCCAACCCGTTTTCATGGAAAGCTCTATATAATGGCGCGCAATTTTCCGTTTGAATCCCGATAATACGCGGTATGGTTTTTATCACCCCTGCGGCGCGGAGCTCGTCGAACCCGATCGCCGCCCCCAACAGCAGCGTGCCGTTGCCTACAGGTAAAATGATCGTACCCGGCGGTTCCCATCCCAATTGTTCCGTTATTTCGAAAGCAAATGTTTTGGTCCCGTGGAAGAAGTAGGGATTCCAGGAATGGCTCGCATAATAAGTCGATCGAGCCGCTTTCAACACCGCTCCGGCAGTGTCTTCACGGGAACCCGGTATCTCATGGAGATGTGCCCCATATGCCGTGATTTGCCGAAGTTTTGCCGGCGATGTTTGGGCCGGTACGAAAATCTCGCAAGAAATACCTGCCCGCGCGCAGTATGCAGCCACAGAGCATCCGGCATTCCCGGACGAATCCTCTACCACCGACGAAACCCCTAACTCGTGGATTTTGCTAATCAATACGGATGCCCCCCGGTCTTTATAGGAACCCGTCGGGAAAAGATGATCCTGCTTAATCGACACCGGGCGACCGAAAATTTCGATTTCGATCAACGGCGTAAAACCTTCATCGAAGGAAATAACATGAGAATCGTCATTTATCGGGATCGCTTCCCTGTATCGCCACATCCCCTGTTTTCGTCCACGAATTTTTTCCAGCGGGAAACCCGGGTTAAATACGATATCCAGCAGCCCCCCGCACCGGCACTTCCAAACCCGTTCCGTGTCCCCATACTTTTCGCTGCATACCCTGCAAACCAGTTCCGCCATTTTTTCTCCTTTAATCGATTGCCCTTCGAAAGACCAGGGGGCTCTTTTCGTGAAAAGCCGCCCCCTGGACCCCCACAAAAGCTTTTGTTACAGGGGCTATTTTTCTTTTACTGTCACAGCCAATATTGTTACCGCAGCCAGCGCCATGATCCCGCCAAAAACAAAGGGCGCACTGGGACTCCAGGAAAAAAGAAAACCGGCGATAATACTGGCAGGTAAAAGACCGATTCCCACGATGGTGTTGAAAAACCCCAGGGCCGTCGCTTTGGAACCTTCCGGCGCGATTCGCGACACAAACGCTTTCTCCACACCTTCCGTCATGGCATAATAAAAACCGTAAACCGGCCAGAAAACCCATAATAAATAGGCCGTATTTTTAGAAATAAAACCGAACGCAATATAGACCACCGCATAAAGAACGTAACCCCAGATCAATAGTATTTTACGCCCTATTCGATCCGATAATTTCCCAAACATAGTGGAAAAAATAGAAGGTACGAAATTAAAAATAATATACATCAGCAATATCGAAGAAAGAGTAAACCCCAGGTTTGTACTGCGCAGGAGTAAGAATTGGTTTGAAGAATTCCCCAGGGTAAAAATAAACTGGGCCAGGAAGAATAATTGAAGGTTTTTATCGTATTTTTTGAAGTCCAGGTTCGGTTTCGGTTTTGCAGATTTGGCATCTCCAACAAGCTTTGGCCCCGTATCTTTTGCAAAAAACAAGATCACTACACCCAGGAAAGCCGGGACCAACGAAATCAAGAAAATGGGGTAAAAAGCACTGGGGCTTTTCATCAAGTCGGCGTCCGGGAAAAGATACCGGATGATAAAGAAGCAAAGAATGGTCCCCAGGGAAGCACCGGCAAAGTCCATGGCTCGTTGGAAACCGAAGGCTTTTCCTTGGTGCTCTTTGGGAGTGGATTCCGAAATGAGGGCATCGCGCGGCGCGGTGCGTATTCCTTTTCCTACCCGGTCGATAAATCGCGCACCCAATACCGTAAACCAAAAAGGAAACAAAAAAAGCGCTTTTGCAGCCCACGAAAGCCCATAGCCGATAATAGTCGGGGTTTTCCTCTTTTGCAGTTTATCCGAATAATACCCGGAAAAAACTTTCATGAGACTGGCGGTGGGTTCCGATATTCCCTCGATAATACCCAATACCGGTCCGATAAAAGCACTTTGGGCTTTCATTATCGAAGAGATGAAACCCTGGAGAACCGGGTATATCATCTCGGATGATATATCCGTAAAAAATGAAGTCAGCGCAGTAACGATGACATTGCGGTGAAAGCGAGGTTTTTTTTCTCCTGTTATCATTGTGTACTCCTGGATCAAATTTAATTTTATCCTTCATTTTAAGTGAAAAAGACCGGGATTTCAATACCTTGAACCCAGATTTTCACTCCATAAAATGTAAATCGGGGTGATTTCGGGACAGCAACTTTAATTTTAAGATACAGGGGGCTGTAGTCGCCCCCTTCACTCCACTCAAAAAATAAACTTATCTTAATGAAACAAAAAAGGGGACAGTCAAGAAAAACGATGCGATTTTGTATTGCAGCAAATTTGCTGCGGGCTATAACTATAACTTTCCTTTTTCAAAGACAACCCCGTGATTTCTTATAAAGCAGCGGTTTCAAACAGCAGTTCTTTTTTTGGAAATAGCGGGCGTGTCGGTGGTGTCGGTACCCCCTGGAACGCACTGTTGAGCCAAATCCTGGCGGTGGTTTATATGGCCCTGTCTGCATGATCGAGGTATTTAGGACAATTTCAAGCTTTTTTCGCAAGATTTGTCCTTTTTTACCTCATCTTAATGCTATTATCGAAAGATTTGTCCTAAATAGGACAATTGAATGCAATTTTCTAGAACGATGAGGTAATTTCGTGGTTTTTAATGCAAATCATGCAACCGATGAGGTTAAAACCTCAACGATGTCGAAATTACCTCATCGATGTCCTAAAAACCTCAACGATGTCGAAATTACCTCAACGATGTCCTAAAAACCTCGACGATGCCCAAAATTACCTCAACGATGTCCAAATTACCTCAACGATGTCCTAAAAACCTCGACGATGACGATGACCGAGCTCGGTGCGTGCAAATGATCAAACGTAGAGAGAAAATACGGAAACGAACAAAGGAAACAAAAAAGGGGACAGTCAAGAAACCCCCGCACGGCGGGTTTGAGGCCGTCCAAAAAATATTTTTTATTATTTTGAAACGATTTGACTTTCTGTTTTTAGAGATGTATAATTTTTAGGAAATCCGGTGGAAAGCGTTTTTCGGCGTGATCTACGGATTTCCAATTATAAGGAGATTTGAAATGTATAATGATGGCGAAAAAGCGCTTATGTTATTAGAGGACTATCGATGGGTTGAAAAAATGGAAAATTATCTTTATTTCCGTTACAACCTTCAAATGGAACCTGCGTCGGATATGCTGGACATTTTTAATCACGTCAACAACCACGAAGAATCTTATGAATTGGTGGTGATCGATGAAAATGTGAACGGTCTTCCGACAACTTCGCAAGCACTCCGGACACTAAAGAATCATGGAGTTCCGAATGTGATGTATCTTTCAACGCTCCACGAAATCAGTAATCCGGTGTATCGAACCGAGATGGAATTGCTGCCGAAATACATGAACCATACGTTCCGGTACGAGCAGAGCAACATCAAAAATGAGAATGCGTTCAAAATGATGGAGCCTATTTTTAGTTCCAGGACATATGGCGATTTGTATTCTAATTGTTGTCGCACTTTGACGGAAGTATTTAACCTGGATTTTGCGCTCTGTGTAATTTTACGTTCCGACAATCGACCCGTTATTCGGGGGATTTTAGCTGCAACTTATCCGCAGCTTCCCGGTTATTCCCCGGTTGAAATCGAGATGAAGGAGAATCGGTATCTTAGGGATATGATCGATTATTCCAAGCCCATTCATATCCCGGATTCCGCGTTAGAGCAGGAGTTTTGTCTTGATCTTCTCCAGCAATATGCATTGACCTTTCGTTCTGCCCTGGTTATCCCGATGGAAGCCGACGGGCGTTGTGTCGGTTTTTTGGGGATGTTTACAGCAAACAGGAGCCGGTTATTCAGGATAACGGATATCGATCTTGCGCTGCGAATGGCTGGAATTGCTTCTGCTGCTTCTATTAATATCGTGAAAACACATACCCCCGATATGTCCCCTTATCCTGCGCCTTATAAGATATCGAACCGATATTATGAAATGGAAGCGGATCGCTGGTAACCTGTAAAGATTTCGGGACAGAGAACGAATTCTTGGTATTGGAACTAAACCGTTGCTCCCCTAGCTAATCGCTCGTCCACTAGGTTCACTAAGTCCACACTCTTTTGCATAATGGCCATTGGCAAGTATAGGCCATACTGCGGCTTCCTTAATTGTCAGCCGCTGAAAACAAAAAAGGGGACATTCAAAAAATTTCCGTTTTTAAGGGGATTCCAAAGGGAAAAAGGGCATGCAAAAGAAATTTCTTGTTTGAAAGAATTTTTTATTTTTCTTTGCATTTGGAATTTCCTGTTATTATAATAATAGCATGAACATGAATACAAAATTTAGATAACAGGTATTAAAAAGGAGGAACTAAAATGCCTAAGAATCTAAAATTAAATCTCGAAAACCTTAAAATCAAAAGCTTTGTTACTTCCCTGGGAGAAAAAAAACAGGGCGAAATCCGTGGAGGAGCCACAGCATCAAACTGTGAAGAGTGTTCCTATTATTCGGAGTGTGATACGTGTTCTCCTTCCATGTGCGGCGAAACGTGCAGTTGTAATATTACTTGTTGGGTTTTTCCTACTGATGACTCTTGTATACAGAGTGGCTGGCCATTATACCTTTGTTTATAAGTACAACCCGGGACGTATGGGAGTAACTTTATTCCGCCCATACGTCCCAGACATTCATTAATAATTATAAAACCTCCTCTCCGTTTCCTCGGTGTCCCCTGGGGCTAAAACAATCTACGCATTCTTATACATTTTCTTATAAATCACCGGCATGAGGAGGAGCGTGGTGAAAATACTAAAAATGATTCCGCCTACAGCGGTTATAGCCAGCGGCTTTTGAATTTCGGAGCCGATGCCTGCGCTGAAGAGCAAGGGAATCAGCCCGATCATCGTTGTTAACTGCGTCATCAAAATAGGTCGGAGCCGAAGCCCTACGCTTTCTCGTACTGCTGCATCGAAATCGGGGTTTTCCAGGGTTGTGCTTTTGAGAAAGGATATTAAGAGAACGGTGTTTTCCAGGGCGATCCCGAGGAGGGCAAGGAAACCGATGGAAGAGGGAACGGAGAGATAAGCCCCGCTGAGCCACAACGATAGAACCCCACCGCTGAGCGATACGGGCAGGTTAATGAGAATGATAAAAACGTCTTTCCAGGATTTCAGGTAATCGAAAAGCAATATTACTACAAAAAAGATAGTGAGTAACAAAACCAGGATCATGCGTTTCTCCGCACTCTGCTTCAACTCGAACTGGCCGCCCCAACTGAGGTAGTACCCGAAAGGCAGGGAGGTTTGTTTGTAGATTTTTTGTTTAGATTCGGTAACGATGCTGCCGATATCCCGGCCCCGGACATTGCATTGGATCGTAACGTAGCGTTTCCCGTTTTCACGTTCGATATTGCCCAGCCCTGTTTCTTCTTTTATGGAGGCGATGTTTGAAAGGGGGATCATGGTCCCGCTCCCGGTTTCAGTATGAACCAGTAGGTTCCCGATATCTTTTAACGTATGGCGGTATTGGGGGGAGTACCTGACAAACACATCAAAAGCCACATCCCCCTGGTAAACCCTGGAAATGCTTTTCCCACCCACAGCGATTTCCATTTCTTCCAACACTTCTTCCGCGTTTAAACCATACCGCGCCATTTTCTCACGGTCCAGTTTCACCCCGATTTCGTTTTGACCGGATACTCTTGCCACCTGTATATCTTCCACTCCCTTGACGGTTTTCATAATCCCTTCGATCTGCCGTCCCAGGGAAACCAATTTAAAATAGTCATCGCCGTATATTTTGATGGCTAAGTCTGCGCGAACGCCGGTTATAAGAAAGTCCAGGTTGTGTTTGATGGGGTGTGTGAAATTCAACATCACACCGGGGATTTTTTGCGAGATCCCCATCCTGATCTTTTCGATCAATTCTTTGTAAGATTTTGCTTTCCATTCGTTTTGGTCTTTCAACAGGATTATGGTTTGCCCCACATTAACGGGGTGCGCGTGTGTTCCTTCTTCACCCCGTCCGATCAGTCCGAAAACTTTTTCCACTTCCGGCAGTTGTTGGATCTGGCCGTGGATGGTACTCATCACCCGTGTGCTTTCTTCCAGCGACGTGCTGGGCGGAAGGATGATTTCGGCCTGGAGGGTTTGCTCGTTTAGAGTGGGCATGAATTCGGAACCGGTGGTGAGGAGCGCAATGATGGAGAGAATAAATATGGCGGTGAAAATAAGGAGGGTGAGGTTCTCTTTGCGGTAGCAGAAGAGAAACAGTTTATCGAATTTTTTTTTGAGGTAATCGAAGATGAAACCGGTGGCGTCGAGTTTGCGGCTGCCCATCATGTGCATGAGCGTGGGGGCAAAGAAGACGGCGAAGAAGACGGCAGAGGTAAGCGCGATAAGAAGAGCCAGGCCGAAGGGGCGAAAGAGTTTTCCTTCGACTCCTTGCAGCGTGATGATGGGGATAAACGAAGCGGCAATAATAATCATAGCATAGAGGAGGGGGCGCAAAATCTCTTTGACGGAGATCATGATGATTTCTGTATCGTTTTTACCGGAGTGTTTGAGTTCGTCGCGGTTCCGGGATATATTTTCCACCACCACGATAGTGGCATCCACCAGCATACCGATGCCTATGGCCAGCCCACCGAAAGACATGAGGTCCGCGGTCATGCCGGTAAGCCGCATGATAATAAACGTGACAAACATGGTGAAAGGAAGGGTGAGGGTGGATACGATGGAGGCGGGAATATCGTTGATGAAGAGGAAGAGGATGAGGGAGACGAGGATAATGCCGATGATGAGGGATTCGGATACGGTGCCGAAAGCGGCTTTGATAATCAAACCCTGGTTGTAAACGGGCACAACGCGGACGCCTTTGGGTAATTGGGCGTTGATCTCTTCGATCCGTTTATCGATTTTATCGATCAATTCCGCGGTGTTGACGCCGATCAGTTTCATCACCAACCCGGCTACAGTTCCGGGCCGTGTTCCCAGTACCGAATCACCCCGCTTCACTCCTTTCCCGATACGAATATCCGCGATTTGTTCGAGGTAAACGGGTGTGGCACCGGATTCTTTAATAAAAACCTTCATTAAACCTTCGAGGTCTTCCATTAAACCGATACCGCGGATCGTATATTCTTCGCGGTTTTTGACGATAAACCCCGCGGTGATGTTTTTCGAGCTTTTTTGAATATTTTCCACCACGGTATGGAGCTCCACCCCGAATTTCAATAACTTTTGCGGGTCCACCATGACCTGGAATTGTTTCACATCGCCGCCCTGGCTCAATACCGCGGCAATACCGGGGATGGTTTGCAATTGAAACTTGATGACCCAATCCTGGAGCGTGCGGAGCTCTACGGAAGGCAAATCGCTGTCCAACGCATAGATATAAACCATACCGAGACCGGTGGTGATGGGACCTAACTCGGGCGGCTCGACGAATTGAGGTAACCGGGATTGAATGGCAGGCAATTGAGCGGAGACGAGTTGACGGGCAAAATAGATATCGATATCGTCATCGAAATAGATATTAACCGTGGACAAACCGAACGTAGATAACGAAGTGATCTTCCGGATATGAGGAAGACCATACAACGATGTTTCTATGGGATAAGATACAAATTTTTCCACTTCCTGCGGCGCCATTCCCTCCGCACCGCAGTGAATCTGCACCAATACCGGCGAAGGGTCGGGGAATACATCTATCTTTAAAGCCTGGTAAGCCAGGATACCGGCAATTATAACGAAACCAAGGATTAAAAAGGTAAAAATACGCTTACCCATTATTATTCGAATCATATTATTCATAATATTACTCCTGTTAGGGGGACCCATTGCATGGGCGAGCTTTTGCGACGCAATATTATCAATTGGTCCGGGTTTTTATCTAAAACCAAAAGCTTTAGGAAATCCAAAAACCCTTTCACGAAAGGGTTTTTGGTCATCGAAGACGGATCGGAAGCGGGGTTAATGACCATGCCCGGCGTGCGGGTCGGACCCACCGCTTTGGATTTCATACTCGGCCCTGAGGTAAAAAGCGCCTTCGATGACCACCTTTTCACCGGGTTTAAGTCCCACAACAAAAGCAAAACCTTCGGAATCCGTATCGATCAACTTAACCGGTTTGAAAATGAAATCTACGCCGTCATTAACAAAAACGCCGTCGATGCCGGAAATTTTAACCAACGCGGTGGAGGGAATGGATATCCTGCGATTTTTTACCGTAGTATCGATTTGTCCCCGGACGAACATCTGGGGTTTTAAAAAACCTTCTCGGTTATCCACTTCGATCCGCACTTTCAAAGTCCGCAAACTTGGATCTATTTTTTCCATCACCGTGATGATACGGCCGTTGAAAATTCGTCCCGCGTATACGTCGGTTTCTATCCCTACTTGCTTATTTTTTTCCAGGGAGGGGATATCTTTTTCCATCGCGTCCAGGATCACCCATATTTTGCGCATATCGGAGACTTCGAAAATCACCCGGTCGATTTCGATGCGTTCACCCAACTGCAGCTCCCTGGAGATGACTTTTCCCGGTGCCGGGGAAAGAATGGAATAATAAGGGGAGAGGAAGTTTCTCAACGCGTCGACATTGTCGTCGATGATGTTGTCTTTGATTTTTTGAAGAGTTTCCTTGTGGAAGCCCAGGGAGCCCAGTCGTGCTTCCAGTGAGAGGAAATCTGCCATGGATTTTTTATATGCTGTTTCCCGGGTCATCAGTTCTTTTTTTTCCAGGGCTTTCATGTCTGAGAGCGTTTGGGCGCGTCGGTAGTTGTCTTTATCTTGCCGGTAATCCTGGAAAACTTTAACGTAAGAGGTTTTCAGTTCCAGTAGTTCCGGGGAGTCGATGACGCACAACACATCGCCTTTTCCTACCCCGTCGCCCGTATCTTTCAACAGGGAGGCGACCACACCCGGGACCCGGGTATTGATGATATACGAGGCGGCTTTATTTGCTTCCACGATCCCCGTCATGGTGATTTTTTCGATGTAATCCCGTTCTATAGCATTGCTCGACCGGATCCCGCATTGTTTGATCATTTCGGGAGTCAATTCGATATGTTTGGCGAAGCTCATGGTTTTCCCCCCGTTTTCTTCCGCGTGGTCTTGTGCCATGCCGGTTTCTTGTTTATGTTCCGGTTCGTTTTCATTTTCATGCCCCGGCTGTGTGTCATCCCGTTGTTCCCCGTCGATTTTTCCTCCCGATTCGCGGTCGTGGTTATGGTTATCGGTGGGTTTTGCGGTGGAAACGCGGGAATTGGACCCGCAATGGACCGTTAAAACAATTAACGAGATGAGAGCCAAAGTAATCAGGCTCCATTGAAGTAATTTCCCGATAAAAGAATCCCGGGATTTATTTTTTAAATGAGATATATTAGTCTGGGTATTATAAGTCATAGGTTTACTCCCAATAATGTTTCGAGTTTTGTTTTTAAAATATTAAATTCCGTGATGGCCTGGTAGAAGCGTTCTTCGATTTCGAAAAAGCTGTTCTGGGAATCCAGGAAGATCATGAGGGGTATTTCGCCGGATTTATAGAGTTGTTCCGACAGTTCCATGTTTTCTTTTCCTTCTTTGAGGATGGCGCCTTCGTAGGTTTCGATTTCTTTTTCCAGGATCCGGGTTTCGGCGACAATTTGTTGGATATCGGCCAAAAAATGGGTGTTGGAGTGGTTCGATTCGATATGAGCTTTATCGGATTCCAGTTTTGCTTTTTTGATGGAATGGGATTTCCCGTCGAAGAGGGGGATGGAGATGCCGAGGCCGACTTTCCAGGTTTTGCCGTCCAGTTCTTTTTCGCGGCTGACGAAGAGGTCGATTCCTTCGATGAAAGAAGTCCGGGCGGCGTACAGTGCCTGTGTATATTTTTTAAAATTCGCCTGTTTCAGTCGGATTGAAAGGGAAGCTTTCACCAGTTCCGGCAGGTTATTTTCGATGGGTGGGAGGGGTGAGGCGGAGAAATTTTCGATGATAGTGAAATCAGTAGGGATTGAGAAATTCAGTATTTCGTTTAATTTGGTTTGGTGGTAGGAGATGGTTTTTTGGATTTTGAAGATTTCGGTTTTGCATTTTTGGATTTCGACAGAGGCGCGCAGTGCGTCGATTTCTTTGATTTCGCCGATGTCTGCTTTCTTTTTAGCGATGGAGTGAAGTTCTTCGAGGTTTTTTAACCGTTGGTTCCAGGATTTTTCTATTTTGACAGCCATTTGCAGTTTGAAGAAGCGGATTTTCAGGTTTTCTAAAATTTTATTTTTTTTGATATCCGATTCGATGATCGATTCATTGACTTTATTTCGCAGGGAAGCCAGGAAGAAGGCGCGGTGGATAGGGTTAGGCAGTGTCCATTTTGCGCTGAATTCCCAGGGCGACGGTTTTTCGGTTTCACCCGGGATTTCGTTGATTTCTCCTTTTCCGCGAGCGTATTCGATGTCGATGTTGGGGAGGATGCGGGATTCTTTGTATTCTTCTTCGGCGATTTTTTTATCCAGTTCGTAGGTTTCCAGGAGCAAGTTTTTTTCTTTTGCCAGTAGGAGAAGTTCGTCCAGGGAGTAGGAGTGAATTCCCGGTGTCGAAGGGCCGGTTGGTGTTTGAGGGTAAATGAATGGCCCGGTTAAACCGGTTGCCAGGAAAATAAATAAAATATATTTAAAAGTGTTTTTTAAAATTGGATTCACGTTTCCTCCATGTGTCGATATTTTAATAAAGAGTTTTTGCAGGGTTCCAGGGGCGGTTTTTTCAAAAAGAGCCCCTGGGGTAGAAGAAATATCAACAGCGCAGGGCTGCGCTTAATAGAGGAAATGTCCGGGGTGGGGAAATAATAGGTCTTAGCGGTACGGTTTCCGAAAAAGTATCGGTGTAAAAACCTGTACCCGGATCAAAAATACAAAATGTACCGATATCTTGAATTTTAACCGGTTCGAATTGAAAAGAATTAAAAGGGAGGATGCGGGAGCGCCAGGGGCTATCGATCAGGAGGTCTATGCATGACATACAGGAGCAGGAGTAAAAAATGTGCGAGTGGGAAGGATCGGGGGGAAGGTGGGAGTGTCGGTGATCATCCATGTGGTCGTTTATGCAGGTGCATTTGAGGTTAGGGCCGCTGAGTTCGATGTTTTTTGTGCCGTCGTTTTTGAGGCAGAGAACCAGGTTGGTGTGGATTTCTTGTCCCAGTAGAACGGTATAGAGGCTAAGCAGTAGGAGGGTGACCCGGTATTTTTGTTTTTTTGACATGATGCTATAAATATATCATGGTTTTGTGTATTTTTCAACCCCGCTGCGCGGCTCCTGAAGGACTGCGTCATTCTCAGCAACCTTTTTAGGATTATCGCAGTTTTCGAGAAACTCGCAAAAAACAAAGAAAACCCTTTGCTGTTCAGGATTTCAAAAAAAGAATGACGCATTCCTGGGCTCCTGCGGCCCCGGATTCGCCATCAGTTTGTCAGAACATTTTTGTAAACCATCACGGATGGACAGGTTCCGACACCTCCCAAAATCTTGTATAATGTTAATAATCAAAAGCTTTTGTGGGGGTCCAGGGGGCGACTTTTCACGAAAAGAGCCCCCTGGTCGTCGAAGACAAAAC
>Ga0105104_10000566_pt1 | contig 28746 bp, 28 predicted proteins | sample PPLLaktember2015_3_FD_87034 | JGI IMG/M metagenome (GOLD analysis project Ga0105104, IMG submission 87034) | Freshwater sediment microbial communities from Prairie Pothole Lake near Jamestown, North Dakota, USA - PPLs Lake P7 Core (6) Depth... | ecosystem: Environmental > Aquatic > Freshwater >...
AGGGTGGAGAGGAGATAGGACTTCACGAGTGCTCCGACCGGGGTGTGGTGAGCACAGCGAGGCGGCGGAGACCGAAGCGAGACGGCGCACACGAGGAGCGAGCAGCGGAGGCGTGCCCCGGGGCACGTCGAGCAGCGCAACGACGAGGCTGCGCGTCGCAGCGAGAGGATCGGCCGCCGCAGCGCTCAGCACACCCCGGTCGGAGCACTAGAGCCCCCCTCGCTGTCGAAGACCCCAGAAGCGCTGCTGGAGGGCGAGGTTCAGCGGATCCAGCTCCAGCGCGCCCTCGTAGGTCTCCAGCGCCTGGATGCGCTGACCGCTCGACTCGAAGCCCCGCGCCGCCGCGGCCTGGATCTGCGCCCGTGCCTCCGCTCCGGGGTGAGTGGCGAGGAAGCGTGCGCGGTGCTGCTCGAGGACGGTGACGGTGAGCCCGGCGGCGATGCAGCGGGCCACCCCCCGGAAGTTGCCGGCCTCGGCGTCGGTTTCCGCCCGGCGCGTGGGGGTGGCGATGCGCTCGACCGATTCGCTCAGCTTGGCCAGCAGGCGCCGCGCCTCGTCCTGCTGCCCGGGGTTGGCGCCGCGGCCCTGCAGGCCCTCGAGCTCGTTCCGCAGCTCGCGCCACCGGGAGCGGATGTCGTCGAACTCGGCGTCGGTCGCCAGCCCGAGGCGGGCGTAGGGGTCGGTCGGGGCGCTGCGCGCACGGGCGAGCACCCGCTCCACCTCCGGATCTCCCGCGCCCTTCGGAGTGAGTGGCGCCAGCCCCTTGAGCCGCCGCGTCACGGCCTCCTTGAAGGGCGGGGCGGTTTCGAGGAACTGGAGCGCGACGCCGGCGGCGAAGCCCCAGGCCCGGGCCTGCACCTCGGGGACCTGCCGCACCACCTCGGCGCGGGTCAGCGCGCCGGCGGGATGCTCCAGCGAGACCTGCACCCGGGTGAAGAGCGCCGGGAGCGGCTCCGGCACGCAGGCGTAGACGCCGGCTCGCGACAGGTCCCGGAGGTCCACCGCGTGCGACGCCCCGTCGATGATCAACGTCCCGCGGAACGTCACCGGCGTCGGCGTCGGGCTCGACGGCGCCGGTGCGTGGGTGACGTGTGGGGTGGGCACGCGCTGCGCCGGCTCGGCGGGCAGGCCGGATTGGGCGGTCACCGGCCCCGAGCTCGCCGCGGTGCGGGTGAGGGCGCGCTCGAGGGCAGCCCGGAACGCGTCCGCATCCGGAAAGCGGTCCTCGCGCCGCTTGGCCAGGGCGCCGAGGATCGCGTCGGACCACGCCTCGCTGACCCGCGGGTTCAGCTCCCGCGGCGGGAGGGGCGGAGTGTCCCGGTGCGCGAGGAGGATGCCGGTGACTCCACCGCCCGAGAACGGGAGCCGGCCGGTGGCGAGGCGGTAGGCGATGACGCCCAGCGCGTAGAGGTCGGCGCGACCGTCGAGAGTCTCGGCGGCCCCCTGCTCCGGTGCCATGTACTCCGGCGTGCCCACGATCCATCCGGCGTGGGTCTGACCCTCTTGCATCTCGCTGCCGAAGAGCTTGGCGATGCCGAAGTCGAGGATCTTCACGAACGGCGGGCCGTCGCGGCGGCAGAGGAAGATGTTCTCCGGCTTGAGATCTCGGTGCACCACTCCCCGGGCGTGCGCGGCCTGGAGCGCCTGGCAGACCTGGATGAGGATGGGCAGGGCGCGCTCGGGCGCCATGGGGCCCGGGGGCGCGGCGGAGAGCGGCTCGCCCTCCAGGTATTCCATGATCAGGTAGTACCGCCGCGGCGGCACCACGCTCATGTCGAAGATGTTGACGATGTTCGGATGGCCGATGAGGTTGACTGCCCGCGCCTCGGCGTAGAAGCGCTGCACCAGCGAGGCGTCGGACGCGAGGTGCTCGTGGAGCACCTTCACCGCGACCTTGCTGCCGATGAGGGTCTGCTCCCCGAGGTAGACCGAGCCCATCCCGCCGTGGCCGATCCGCCGGACGAGGCGGAAGCTGCCCACCGTGGTGCCCAGGAGTGGATCGGGTGGGCTGGTCGCAGGGGTGGAGGACATCGCGGGGGACTGCGGAAAATGTCCCACGGCACGATGACAGGTGCAAAGCGACGCGGACCGGCCTTCCGTGGCCTGAGACGGCTGGGGCGGCGTCGCCCCGCTGCCCTGAGCGTGGTGATGCCTCTCCCCCGCACCCCGGGAACGCCTGCAGAAGCGCGCAGGGGCGCGCCAGCGTCCAGGCTCAGTCCCCCGCACCAGGGGGACGCCTGAGGAAGCGCGCAGGGGCGCGCCAGCGTCCAGGCTCAGTCCCCCGCACCCCGGGAACGCCATGCGCGGGGCGCGAGGCGCGCAGCACCGCGCCCGCGGGTCAGCCTCCGCCGGTCCGCCGCCGGCGGATCTCGGCCAGGAACTCGTCGGGACCGCGCGTGTTCAGCACGTCCGACGTCCGGGCCCCCCCCTTGCGCGCGGTGTGGATCGCAAACGCCACGTTCTGCAGGGCGAGCGTGCTGTGGGCATCCGCCGAGACGACCAGGCGGGCGCCGGCCCGGAGCGCCAGCCGGACATGCTCCGCCGAGAGGTCCATCCGGTCCGGATTGCCGTTCACCTCCAGCAGAACGCCCCGCTTCGCGGCGCGCTCGACCACCACAGCCATGTCGAGCGGCGACGGGTCGCGCTTCTGGAGCAGCCGCCCGGTGGGATGTCCGAGCACGTCGGTGCAGGGGTGGTCGAGCGCCTTGAGGACCCGGGCGGTCATCGCGGCCTGATCCTGTCCGTGGCGGACGTGCACCGAGGCGATGACCACGTCCAGCTCGGCGAGGAGCCGGTCCGAGAGGTCGAGCGCCCCGTCCTCGAGGATGTCCACCTCGAGCCCCTTGAAGAGACGCACCGCGGGCACGGCCTCCTGGACCCGGGCGATCTCCTCCCACTGGGAGCGGACGCGGATCTCGTCCAGTCCCCCGGCGTAGGCCGCGGCGGCGCTGTGGTCGGTGACGGTGAGATACCGGAGCCCCATCGCGGCCGCGGCACGGGCCATGGCCTCGAGGCTGGACTTGCCGTCGCTCCAGGTGGTGTGGCTGTGCACCACACCCTGCACGGCGGAGGGCGCCAGGAGGTCTGCGGGCAGGGTGCCCGCGAGCGCCGCCTCGAACTCGCCCACGTCCTCCCGGAGCTCGGGCGGCACGTACGACATGCCCAGGAGCGCGTAGAGGGCCTCCTCGGTGGGGACGGGCACCTTCTCCTCACCCCGGAACGCGCCCCACTCGCTGATGGTGAGGCCGAGGTCGCGGGCCCGGCCGCGGAGCCGGACGTGGTGTGCCTTGGACCCGGTGAAGTGATGGAGGGCGGTGGCGTAGTCCTCGTCCGGGAGCACGCGCAGGTCGACCTGAAGGCCGTCGTCCATCCGGACCGAGCACTTGCTGTCGCCCTGTCCGAGGACCTCGCGGACGCCGGACTGCCGGGCGAGGACCGCGAGCACCGGCGCTGCCTCGGGCGCGGAGGCGACGATGTCCACGTCGGAGACCAGCTCGCACCAGCGCCGGACGCTGCCGGCGACCTCGGCCCGGACGACGCCCGGAGCGGCCCGGACCTCGGAGAGGAGCGCCCGGGCGACGGGGAGGACGTCCCCCAGCCGACGGCGGGCGTGGGCGGAACGGTACTGCTCGATGCCGGCGAGGATCTTCTGCTCGCTCCGCTCGCCGAACCCCTTGAGCCCACGCACCCGCTGGTCGCGGCAGGCCTGCTCGAGCTCCTCGATGCTCCCGATGCCCAGCGCCTTGTGCAGGGCGGCGGCCTTCTTGGCGCCCAGGTCGGGAAGCCGGAGCAGCTCGAGGATGCTCGGGGGAAACTGGGCGCGGAGCTGCTCGAGGAGCCGGAGGCTGCCGGTCCGCTGAAGCTCGGTGATCTTCTCCGCCAGTGCGGGGCCGATGTTGGGCAGCTCGGTGAGGCGGCTCTCGCGCACCAGGGTGTCCAGATCGCCGCTGAAGCCGGCCATCCGGTCTGCGCCGAGGTCGTAGGCGCGGGTCTTGTAGAAATCGTCGCCCTTCAGCTGGAGGTACTGCGACACCTCGCGCAGTGCCCGGGCGATGCTCAGGGAATCCATTTGTCGGGAGACTCTCTTGATAATGTCTCGGGCCGACAGATGCGAATCGAGCTCGGAGCGGCGGACCTGGAAGATGGGGAGCTGCGGGGATACGACCTGGGCAAGCGCGCGGTCTGCGTCGCGCGGGTGAAGGGGCGGTACAAGGCCCTGGACGACTGGTGCAACCATGCGGGATGCCTGCTCTCCGGCGGCCGGGTGGAGGGCAACCTGGTCGTCTGCCCCTGCCACGAGGTGGGGTTCGACCTGGATACCGGGGCCAACGCCACCTCGCCGGGCGTGTGCGACGACCAGCCCACCGCCCAGGTGAGCGTGGAGGCGGGGCGGCTGATGCTGGAGGTGAAGGAGGGTTCCTGATGGGTCACGGGCACGACCACAAGCATGGCCACCGGCACCACGGCGGGCACTCCCACGGGCAGGGGACGCCGGCGCATGGGCCGAGCCCGGCCCGGGAGCACCGGAGCGACGCGCCGACGCACGTCTCGTGCTTCGTCCTGACCTGCTCGGATTCGCGGGCTCACGCCGACGACGTGAGCGGGCGAGCGCTCCGCGAGGGGCTCGAGGCGGCGGGGCACACCGTGGTGGGCCAGACGGTGGTCCGGGACGAGCCGGAGCAGATCCGGGCGGCGGTGGAGCAGGGCCTCGCGGGCGGCGCGCGGGCCCTCCTCATCACCGGCGGGACCGGCATCACCCGGCGCGACCAGACGGTGGAGGCGGTCCGCCCTCTGCTGGAGAAGGAGATCCCCGGGTTCGGCGAGCTGTTCCGGATGCTCTCCTTCCAGGAGATCGGCAGCGCGGCCTGGCTCTCCAGGACGCTGGCCGGCACGGTGCGCGGCGCGCTGGTCTTCGTGCTCCCCGGGAGCCCCAACGCGGTCCGGCTGGCGCTGGAGCGGCTCATCCTGCCCGAGCTGGGGCACGCGGTTCGGGAGCTGAGTCGCTAGTGGAGCACTGAGCCCATGCGACGGGGCCGCACCCACCGGCTGTCTCCCGAGCGGGCCGGACGCCTGCGCCGGGCGCTGGACCGGCTCGAGCGCCTGTCTCCACCCCGGCGGCGACTGCCGCTGGATCCGGTGTCGCTCGCCCACCGCTACTCGGATCCGCGGGACGTGGAGGTCGCGGGGCTGCTGGCGGCGTCGCTCGCCTACGGGCGGGCCGACCTCTTCCTGCCCAAGGTCACGCGGCTGCTCGAGGCGATGGGACCTTCCCCCGCGGAGTTCGTCCGCACGCTCGACGTCGCCGGTGCGAGGGCACTCCTCTCCGGCTTCGTGTACCGCTTCAACGTCGGCGCGGACGTGGCGGTGCTCCTCCTGGGGATGGGCCGGATGCTCGAGCACCGGGGCTCGCTCGAGGCGGGGTTCGTGGCCGCGCGCGAGGCGTCTGCCGGTGACCTGCACGCGGCGCTCGAGGCCTTCGTCCGCGAGCTGCGCGATGTCGATGTCGCGCGGGTGGAGCGGGTGCTCGGAAAGGCTCGCGGCCTCGACCATCTGCTCCCGGTGCCGCTGGGGCCGGGCGCAGCGAAGCGGCTGCACCTCTATCTCCGGTGGATGATCCGTGGACCGGACGGCGTGGACCTGGGCGTGTGGAAGCGGCTGCCGACCGGTGCGCTGCTGGTCCCGCTGGACACGCACGTGGCGCGGCTGGCGTGGAGGCTCGGGCTCGTGCGGCGGCGCACCATGGGCTGGGCGGCCGCGGAGGACATCACTGCGAACCTCCGGGTCATCGACCCGATGGATCCGGTCCGCTACGACTTCGTGCTCTGTCATCACGGGATGAGCGGGGCCTGCCCGCCGCGGGCCCGGGCGGAGCTCTGCGGGCGATGCGTGCTCCGGGGGGAGTGCAGCGTCGGCCGGCGGCTGGCACCGACGCTGGTCGCTCCCGCCAGGAACGGTCCCGGACTCCGTCCCTGACCGCGGAACCCGCGGGCCCGGGAAGCCGCGATTGGCTGCGCCTCCGTCAGTCGTTGACGAGCGCTTCGGCCACCGCACCGGCGCCGGCGAGGTCGGGGCGCGAGCTCCGGGCGACGCTCACCCGGACGCAGGTGGCGTCCCGGGTCACGTAGACCGAATCGTCGGTGGTCCAGGTCGGCGTGCCGAGAGCGAGCGACGCCCGGGCGTCACCCCCGGCGGCCGCGGCGCAGGCCTGCTCGGCCTCGGCCCCGTTGAACCAGTCCCACAGCTCGAGGCGGAGCTCGAGGTCGTCACCGGACAGCGTCCAGACGGTGGACTCGCTGAACTCGGCGCCGACCGCTTCCTGGAGACTGGCCTGGAGGGCGGTCTCGATCGTGAACCGGTCGACTCCGAGGGAACGGCTTGGGACCCACGGCCCGGGCGCCTCGGCCTCCGGCGGCGGCGTCTCCTCGCCGCCGCCGGGGTCCGTGTTCGTGCCGGGCGATCCGGAAGGGCCGTCGGTCGAGGAGCCGCACGCCGATGCAAGCACCGCGAGCAGCAGCAGGCCGGGCCAGCGACGCCCGGGAGTGAGCGTCCGGCGCATGATCAGCGGGGATTGCCGGGAGTGGGCGCCTTGCCGCTGACCTTGCCGGTCTTCCCGTCGAACTCCGTCGCGTCGGGCGGATCGAACACCTCCCAGCGGCCGCTCTCGTAAACGAGCTGGATCTCGTCGACGATGGAGTCACCGCTGGTTTTCTCGTTGATCGCGCTGACGAAGACCTCCTTCAGGGTGATCTTGTAGTAGGGGGACGACTTCCCGTCGCCGGTCCTGCGGAACGCGGTGATGGTCACCTGCGGGATGTGCTGGCCCTTCGCGCACGCGCGAAGGAGCCCGATGCTCGCCTTGCCCTGGAGCTTGCTGAACAACACCGGGCCCGGGGTGAACTTGCCCGCGCCGCCGCCGCCCCCGCCGCTCGGGAGACTCAGGCGGAACGTCTCCGAAAAGTTGAAGGCCTCGATCTCGCCTTCATGACCCTTCTGCAGAGACTCGCCGTCGATGCCGTCGACCTTGACGAACAGCAGCGGACCGCTTCCCGGGCCGTCGTCGCGATCGTGCGCGAGCGCGGCGGAGAAGGGAACGAGAGCGAGCACCAGGACTGCAGAGCCGAGCATCCTCTTCATGCGGAAACCCCCACGTTGCGAACGAGGTAGGCGACGGAGGCGCGGAGTGTGCCACTCGCGCGCGAGCGCGAAGAGTGGGTCGCTTTGACCTCGGTGCTGCGGACGCGCACCGGGTGCGTCGAGGTGTGGATGCAACGCGTCGGCAGGAGCGGGTCTACTCGAAGAGCGGAAGCACCGGCCGCGCGGTGCCACTCACAGGGGAGATCAGGTGAAGAGCTGGTGGATGAGTTGTGTCGCGGGGTTCGCCTTGGCGCTCGCGGGCTGTGGCTCGAGCAGCAACTGCAAGGAGGCCTGCGACAAGCTCGCGTCGTGCAACCTGAACTCGTCGGGCTTCTCCTGCGACGCGAGCTGCGGCACGCCCGACAGCACCTGCGCGCAGTGCCTGAACGGCACGAGCTGCGCGGACATCACCGCGGGCCATTGCGACGCGAGCTGCGCCGAGGCGACCTTCACGCCGAACTAGCCGAGTCCCTACCCCAGGATCCTCCCCAGCCGGACGTCCTCGGGGTAGGGAATCGGGTCCGGCTGCCGCCCGGAGCGGATCTCCTCCTGCCGGGCGACCCACCACGCCGGGTCGAGCAGCTCGCCGTGCATCTCCACGAAGAGCTCGCGCAGCCGTCCGGGCGGAAACAGAAAGCGAAGGAACTCCTCGGGAAACACGTCACGCGGCCCCACGTGGAACCACGGCTCGGCCGCAGCCTCTTCCACGTCGTCGCGCGCGCTGGGCATCCGCCGGAAGTTCACCTCGGTCAGAAGGGACAGCTCGTCGTAGTCGTAGAACACCACCCGGCCGCGCCCGGTGATGCCGAAGTTCTTCAGCAAGAGGTCACCAGGGAAGATGTTGGCCTCGGCCAGGTCCCGGATCGTCCCGCCGAATTCCCGGACCGCGTGGCTCTGCTCCGCCGGGTCGGCGTCGTCGAGCCACAGGTCCAGCGGCGTCATCCGCCGCTCGATGTAGAGGTGCTTCAGCACCAGCCGATCCCCTTCCCGGTCCACGCTCTGGGCGCACGAGCGCTCCAGCTCATCGAGCACCACGGGGTGCATCCGCTCGGCGGGGAACAGCACGTCGGAGTACTCGATCGCGTCCGGCAGCCGACCGACGCGGTCGTGGTACTTCACCAGCAGGTACCTGGCCCGGACCTCGTCGCGAGTGACAGTCTTGGGCAGCGGGAACTCGTCCCGGATGACCTTGAACACCCAGGGGAACGAGGGAAGGGTGAAGACCATCATCACCAGCCCCCGCGCTCCCGGTGCGAGCACGAAGGCGTCGGTCGAGTGCTTCAGCCCCGACATGAGATCTCGGTAGAAGAGCGTCTTGCCCTGCTTCTGCAGCCCCACCGAGGTGTACAGCTCGGCCTTCGACTTTCCCGGCATCAGCTGGTTCAGGAAGGCGACGAACTCGGACGGCACGTCCATGTCGACGATGAAGAAGGCGCGCGAGAGGCTGAACAGCCCCGCGAGGTGCTCGGGCTTGAGCAGCAGCGCGTCCACGTACAGCCCGCGTCCCGAGCTCGCGTGCCGCAGGCACGCAACGAAGGGAGTCTGCTGGTTCCCGTTCAGGAGCCGGCCCACGACGTACGCCCCCATGTCGCGGAAGAAGAGGGAGGACAGAACCTGCACCTGGAAATTCAGTTGCCGCTCCCGCTTCCCCGGGAGGTGCTCGCGGAAGGCGATCAGGATCTTCCTGAGATCACGGCGCAGGTTCTCGAACGGAAGCGACAGCCCGAGGCTCTGGACGATCTCCCGGAAGGTGGTGAGGAGGTTCCCGTCGTCCGGGTACCAGGACCGCCAGGTCACGTCGTCGGCCTCGATGAACTCGGTGGCCACCGCCTGGCGCCAGAAGATGTACTCGTTCCGGTAGTAGGTGCGGTCGAGCACCCGGCAGGCCACCGAGTTGTAGAAGGTCTCCGCGCACTCCGGCCGCTTGTGGTCGTAGAGAAGCCCGATCAGCACCTGCTTCACCTGCGGCCAGAGAGTCTCGTCGCTGCGCGCCTCCGGGTACTGCCGCAGCACCGATTCGACCGCCTCCCACACCCGCTGGTCGTAGGTGTCGATGCCGATCCGGCTCAGCTCGTGAGCGCGGGCGCGGTCCGCGGTCTCGAAGGCCTCCTTGGCCGCGACGCTCTGCGCACGGAACTGGGCCCAGCGCTTCTCGAACCCCTCGAGGATGGTGCGCGCGATCGCCTGTGGAGTACTCATCTCGCCGGGTGCCGTCCTGCCGCATTCTGGCAGGGATTCCTCTAGGGTGAACTCAATGGCCCCCCGCTCGATCCCCCCAGTCATCACCGCCCTGCTCCTCGCCTGCAGCTCGCTCACCCGCGCGGCCCCCGCCGCCGACGGCGGCCAGGCCGCTCCGTCGGTCACCACGGTGCTGAAGGACCGGCAGGGGCGCAGCGTGGGGACGGTGACCGTCACCGAGACGCCGCACGGGCTGCTCCTCCGTGGCGGCCTCGAGGGGCTCCCTCCCGGAACGCACGCCATCCACTTCCACGAGACCGGCAAGTGCGAGGCTCCCTTCACCAGCGCCGGGGCGCACTTCAACCCCTCGCAGAAGGCCCACGGCATGCTCAGCCCGGCCGGGCCGCACGCGGGGGACCTGCCGAACCTGGTGGTCCCCGCCTCGGGGAAGCTCGACTTCGAGCTCTTCGCCCCTGGCCTCTCCCTCGGAAGCGGGCCGGCAGCGGTCCTCGACGCCGACGGGACGGCGCTCGTCGTCCACGCCCGGGCCGACGACTACGCGAGCCAGCCGGCCGGGGACTCCGGCGACCGCATCGCCTGCGCCGTCATCGCGCGCTGACACGGGATCGCCGGGCCGTTGTCCTCCCCTCGGCGCCGTGGCACGGTCCTCCCAGGAGTGATGTCCGACCGCCACTTCGAGGAGATCCGCGATGCCTGCGCCCACCTCCACGGGCGCGGGCTGCTCGCCGCCGCTGACGGAAACGTCAGCGTGCGCCTTCCGGACGACAGCCTGCTCATCACGCCTGCGGGGCTGAACAAGGCCCGGCTTCCCCCTGGCTCGCTGGCGCGCGTCGCGCTGGACGGCCGCGTCCTCGAAGGGCACCCCTCGACGGAGCGGGCGATGCATCTCGCCGTGTACCGGGCCTGCGCCGATGCCCGGGTGGTCGTCCACGCGCACCCGCCCACGGCCATCGCCTGGACGCTGGCCAGGCCCGAATTGACCGAGCTGCCGACCGATGGGCTCCCCGAGCTGATCCTCGCCGCGGGGCGGGTTCCCATCGTGCCCTACGCCCGGCCCGGCACCGAGGAGATGGGGACGGCGCTCGGGCCGTTTCTCCCCGAGCACCGGCTCCTTCTGCTCTCCCGCCACGGAGCGCTCGCCTGGGGGGAGTCGATGGAGGAGGCGGTGAACGGAATCGAGCGGGTGGAGCACAGCGCGCTCATCCTCAAGGCCGCCGAGGAGCTGGGAGGCCTGACCACGCTCCCACCCCTGGAGCTGGAGGCGCTCAGGGCGCTCCGGGCCCGCATCGGGCCGAGGCTCCTGTGAAGCGCATCGAGGGGGTCGCGCTCCGTGCCGGTGGCGCGAGGTTCGAGCTGCTCGACCAGACGCGCCTCCCCGAGGCAGAGGTCTGGCTGGACGCGACCGACCCCGAGGCCATGGTCGGTCACATCCAGCGGCTCTCGGTTCGCGGCGCCCCGCTCATCGGCGTCGCCGCCGCCTTGAGCGTCGCCTCCCTCGCCGAACGCGGTGCGGACGGACCTGCGCTCCACCGCGCCCTCCGGCGTCTCCGCGAGGCCCGCCCGACGGCGGTGAACCTGGCCTGGGCGATGGACCGGCTCCGCGCGGTTCTCGACCGCGGGGGGAGCGCCGCGGACCTCGTGCGCGAGGCCGAGGCGATCCACGACGAGGACGTCGCCGCGTGCGAGCGAATGGGCGAGCTCGGTGCCGCCCTGGTGCGTCCAGGGGAGCAGCTCCTCACGCACTGCAACGCCGGGGCGCTGGCCACCGCAGGCATCGGCAGCGCGCTGGGCGTCATCCACCGGGCACACGCCCGCGGTCTCGGCATCCACGTGTGGGTGAACGAGACGCGGCCGCTGCTGCAGGGAGCGCGGCTCACCGCCTGGGAGCTCCGCCGGCTGGGCATCCCCCACACGCTGGTGACCGAGGGCATGGACGGCACGCTGTTCCGCGCGGGGAAGGTGAACCGAGTCGTCGTCGGCGCCGACCGGATCGCGAGAAACGGCGACGTCGCGAACAAGGTCGGCACCTACACGGTGGCGGTGCTCGCCCGGGCGCACGGCGTCCCCTTCCACGCCGTCGCGCCCTGGTCGACGGTGGACCTCGCCTGTCCGTCCGGGGAGTCAATCCCCATCGAGCAGCGCGGGGCCGAGGAGGTGCGCGGCGCCCGGGGCGTCCGCTGGGCAGCCGCGGACGCGTCGGCGTTCAACCCTGCATTCGACGTCACCCCGGCCGCGCTGGTGACCTCGCTGATCACCGAGCGTGGGGTGGTCGAGGGCGAGCAGCTCGCGGCGGGCGGTCTCGCCCGCCTGGCCTGAGCACCGTGCCTACCCGCGAGCGCGGTAGATGTCCCACTGCTTCCGCATGCGCTCGTGCTGGTCACCCGTGAACTGGTCCATGCAGGCGTCGTCCACGTAGTCCATGAAGTTGTGGATCGGGTCGGACCCGGGGAACTTCTTGCCGGTGCAGCTGTCGCGCTCGACGCAGAAAAACTGCGGCTCGAACTCCGCCGGGGTGTCGTCGATGCGGTCGCCGTTCTTGTTACAGGCGCCCTCGAACGTATGGTACAGCCCGAGCCAGTGGCCCACCTCGTGGGTCCCCGTGTCGCCCAGGTCGTACTCGATGAGCCCGTCCGGCTCGAGCTCCGGATCCACCGGGATCTTGAGGCCGGTGCCGGGGAGCGAGGCCCACCAGACGACCACCCCGTCGTAGAAACCCAAGGGCTGGTACCACTTGGGGAAGGTCGCCCAGCCCAGGTAGATGTCCCCGGCCGTGGTGTAGAAGTTGAGCGCGTTCGCGCCGCCCTGCCGGAGCGAGGCCTTCATGTCCTGCTCCTCGGCCGAACCCAGGACGGAGAAGTACCAGGCGTCGTTGGTCACCACCTCCTGGCTCACCAGCTGGAACTGGAAGCCGGCGCTCGCGTACGCGGCGTTCAGAACCTCCATCTGCGCGGGGATGAGTGAGCTGACGTCTCCCACGCCCTCGCTGGTGATCACCACGTGGAAGTGCACCGGAACGGTGATGACGCCCGCCGTCGCCTTCGCCTGGGCTGTGCTCGCGGAGAGGTCGCGCTCGATCGCCTCCTGATCCGCAGCGCTCGGCGGACGCACCGCGCACCGGTCGCGGCCCGGGCGCTTTTTCAGCGCGCTCGACGAGGTCTCGACGTCCGGATCGGCCATCCCGCCACACCCGACCGTCAGGAAGCACAGCAGCCCCACAACGCTTCGTGCTCGCATGGTTTCCCCTCCTGCGAAGGGCGCTGACGGTAGGGGGCTGGCTCGGCGAGCGTCAATGCAAACCGGGTGCAATTGACTCTTTGGCCACTGGCCGCCGGCTCAGGCGCGGAGCCCGAAGATCGACCGCAGCCGGCCGAGGATCCAGTTCGCCTCCCGGACCTCGACCACGTTCCCGTTCGCCTCGGCCACCGCCCGGAGCTGTCCCCGGCGGCGGGCCAGGGCCTCGGAGAGGAGACCCGCCAGCGCCGGCTGCTCGTCGAAGAGCTGGGCGAAGGTCGGCCGGTCGAGCTCGAACAGCACCGCGTCCTCGGTGGCGACCACCGTCGCGGCGCGGGGCTCGCCGGTCAGGAGCGACATCTCGCCGAAGTACTGCCCCCGCCCGGGCCGGGTCACTTCCACCCCACCGGCGGGGGGGAAGGAGACCGTCCCCGAAGCGACCACGTAGAAGGTCTGTCCGGGCGCTCCCTGCTCGATGATCCGCTCCCCGTGGCCGAAGCGGCGGGGAACCATCTCGTGCGCCACGCGCTCGCGCTCGCCCGGCCCGAGCACCCGGAAGAGGTCCACCTCGTCCAGGAGGGCGATCCGTTCCGAGACCGGGAACTCCGTCTGCCGGTCCTGCTCCGGGAAGCGCAGGTGCACCACCCGCTGCTGGAAGGGGACCTCGATCCCCTCTCGGCGCAGGCGGTACCAGAGCCGGGTGAGGATCTCGTCCCGGGCCCAGTTGGTCCGCACGACGTCGGCGACGTAGCAGCGGATGCGGTACTTGATGCCCGACGTCTCGTACGCCCAGGTACGGATGCGGGCCGTGGGCTCGGCGAGGACCAGAGGCACCTCGGCCAGCGTCTCCCGGATGACCGCCTTCACCCGGTTGGGCGGGGTGTCGTAGGTGAGCTCGACGTACGTGTCGAAGCCCACCGGCTCGTTCCCCCGGGAGTAGTTCTTCACCCCTTGCTTGCTGAAGGTGGTGTTGGGAATCGAGATGACCTCCCGGCGCTTGTTCTCCACCCGGGTGGCGCGCCAGCCGATCTGCACGATGCGGCCGAAGATGTCGTTGCCCACCGAGACGACGTCGCCCACCTGGAACGGTCGCTCGAGCTGGATGGCCAGGCCGGCGAAGAGGTTCCCCAGCGTCTCCTGGAGGGCCAGGCCGATGACCACCGAGACGATGGCCGACCCGGCGAGCAGGCTGGAGAAGTCGATGCGGAACTCGCGCTGGACGATGACCAGCGTGGCGATCAGGTACAGCGTGCCGTCCAGCACGTCGCGGAGGATCTTCGGCGTCGGCCGGCTCCGCAGCCGGGCCACCTTGAGCACGAGCGAGACACCCAGCCGGATGAAGCCGAAGGTGAGCGCCAGCATCCAGCTCAGCTCGAGCACGCGGTGGAGCCCAGGCGACAGCTGCGCGCCCCGGAGGAGGTCCACGGTCCGCAGGACGAGGTAGCCCGCCAGCAGGGAGGCGGAGCCCCGGAGGTCGCGCTTGAGCTGCGGATCGCCGCTCAGCGCCTGGAGCCCGATGAGCGCGAGCAGGAGGCCCGCGCAGGCGGCGAACAGGCCATGGCTCTGGAGCAGGGGGAGCACCAAGCGCGGTGCGGAGGATGCGGGTCGCTCGGGAGCGCCGTCAAGGTTGACGGCGACACCAGTCCCCGAGCATGTGAGGAGGGCTCCGATGACCCTCCGCGACGTCCAGGGACAGCCCCGCGCCGTCCACGTGCTCCAGGCGTCCCTGGCGCACGGAACGGTGCACCACGCGTGGCTGCTGACCGGGCCCTCCGGGGTAGGGAAGGAGCTCGCCGCGCTGGGCATGGCCCAGGCGCTGGTCTGCCCCGTGGCGCCGCTGGCCGGCTGCGGGAAGTGCCCGGCCTGCGCCCGGGTGTCCCGGTTCCACCATCCCGACGTCCTCTGGGTGATGTCGGAGGAGGAGGCGGTCCGCCGCAAGCTCGCCGCCCGGAGCGACTTCGACCACGTGCCGTCCCGGGAGATCCGCGTGGACCAGGTGCGCCGCCTTCAGGAAAGGCTCGCCCTGCGCCCGCTGGAGGCTCCCCGGAAGGTGGTGCTGCTCCTCCCGGCCGAGGCGATGAATCCGCAGGCGCAGAACGCCTTCCTCAAGACGCTCGAGGAGCCGCCGCCGGAGACGGTGCTCCTCCTGGTGAGCGCCGCGCCGGACCGGCTGCTCCCCACGCTCCGGAGCCGGTGCGTCCGGGTGGCCTTCGGGCCGCTGCCCCACGCCTTCGTCCGTGACGAGGTCCAGCGGCGGCTCGAGGTGACGCCGGACGTGGCCGAGGCGGTGGCCTCTCTCGCGGACGGCAGCCTGGAGCGGGCGCTGGCCCTGGACGCGGAGCGCCTGGCCGACCGGCGCGGGCGCATCGAGCGCTTCGAGGGGGTGACCGGGGCGGATCTGCGGACGGTGCTCCGCTTCGCCGACGAGGCCGGGAGCAGCCGGGAGGAGGCGGAGGCGACGCTGGCCCTCCTCACCGTGTGGGTGCGGGACGTGGCGGTGACGCGGGCCGGCGGCGAGAGCCTGTTCCACCCCGAGCTGCGCCCGCTCGCCGAGAGGGTGGCCGCCGGCATCGACGACGACGCGCTCCACCGCCGGTTCCGGCTGCTCGACGACGCGCTGGTGGCCATCCGCCAGCGGAACGCCTCGCCGCGGCTGCAGCTCGAGCGGATGCTGCTGGAGATGGAAGGATGAGCGAGCCGCTCGCGGCGCTGCTCGCCGAGGTGAAGGCCGGGAAGGTGCGGCCCCTCTACCTGTGCTGGGGCGAGGAGTTCCTCGTGCGGAGGGACGCCGAGGCCCTCGCGCACGTGCTGGTCCCCGACGCCGCGGCGGGCCTGAGCTTCACGGTGCTGGACACGGCGTCGCCGCGGGAGATCGCCGCCGAGCTGATGACCCTGCCGCTCTTTCCCGGGCGCAAGGCGGTCCTGGTGCGCGACCCCGAGTTCCTCGCCCCGAAGAAGGGCCGGGTGGACGCGCTGGGGAAGGTCCGGGAGGCGTGGAAGGCAGGACGGCGGAAGGAATCGGCCCGCCGGCTGCTGGCCCTGGTCGCCCGGGCGGGCTGGGGCCCCGCGGAGGTGGATCCGTCCGTGCCCGGGGCGCCTCCGCCCGAGGCCTGGCGCGAGGAGCTCGGCATCACCCTGGCGGATGCCGACCTGGACTGGCTCCGGGAGATGGCGGCCTTCATCCGGGAAGAGGGGGTGACCGCCCCGGAGTCCGACGTCTCGTCGCTGCTCCAGGCGCTGGAGCGCGGTCTTCCGGACGGGCACGCCCTGATCCTCGCCGCCACCGACGTGGACGGCCGGCATCCGCTCCTCAAGGTTGCCCAGAAGCAGGGCGCGGTGCTGGAGCGGAAGCTGGGGGGCGCCCGGCTGCGGGACCTGGACCTGAGCGGCGCCGCGAAGAGCTTCCTCGAGGGGACCGGAAAGCGCCTCGGTCCGGGCGCGGAGGAGGCGCTGCGCGACCGGCTGGGTGGGCAGATGCGGCTGCTCCGGTCCGAACTGGAGAAGCTCGTGGCCTACGTCGAGGGACCGGTCATCCGCCGCGAGGACGTGGAGGCCGTGGTGGCCCGGGTCCGCGAGGAGGAGTTCCTCGAGCTGTCGGACGCGCTCCAGAAGCGGGACCTTCCCGCGGCGCTCCGGTACGTGGACGAGGCGCTGGAGCATGGCGCCGCTCCGCTGATGATTCTCGGCGCCGTGGCCAGCGTGGTGCGCGGCCTCATCGAGTCGCACGAGCGCATGACCCACCTCGGGCGCGGGCAACCCCCACGGAGCTTCGAGGAGTTCAAGTCCCGCATCTTCCCCGGCGTGGAGCGCGAGGCGAAGCAGCACGGCCAGCGCGTGCCGCACCCCTGGGCGGCCTTCCTGGGGATGCAGGCAGCGGCCCGGTACGGACGCCCGGCCCTCCGCCGGAGCCTGCTCGCCTGTGCCGAGGCCGACGTGGCCCTCAAGTCCTCTGGAGCCGGGAAGCTGGTGCTCGAGCGGCTGTTGTGGACCGTGTGCCCTCCGGGTCGAGGCCCGGCTTAACCTCCTGAGGCGGCTCCGGGTTCTGCCCCAATGTGCTCGCGCTGTCGATGACCCAGAGTGAACGACCCCGGCGGGCGCCGCAGCTGACGCTGGTGGGGCCGCGAACGCCGAGCGACGAGGCTCTGGTCCGGGCGCACCTGGACGGGGACCGGGCCGCCTTCGGCGCCCTGGTGCAACGACATCAGCGGCTGGTCCTCGCGCTGGTCCGGCGGTACGCGCGCACGCCCGACGAGTCCGCGGACCTGGTCCAGCAGTCCTTCCTTCGCGCCTTCGCGGCGGCGGGACGGGTGTTTCCCCGCATGCGACTGTCCGAGGAGGGCGCCTTCCGGGCCTGGCTGCTGCGGGTGGCGGTGAACGTGGGCAAGAACCACGCGCGAGACGGTCGCCGCTGGCGCCTCGAGCCGGTGGAGGCGCTGGACCTCCCGGCCGCGGAGAGCGCCGGGGTGACCGAGCGGCTCGAGGCGGAGCAGCGCCGTCGGCTGGTCCGCGCCGCGCTGGACGCGCTCACCCGCCGCCAGCGCGAGGTGTTCGCGCTCCGGGTGGACGGTGAGCTGCCCTTCGCCGACGTGGCCCGGGTCCTGGGCATCACCGAGAACAACGCGAAGGTTCACTTCCATCACGCGGTCCGGCGGCTCCGGGAGCGGCTGGGCAGGGAGGTGGAGGAATGAGCACGGACTGCGAGAGGCTGGCTGCGCTGTTCTCCGAGCGCCGGCGGGGCGAGCTGTCGTCCGAGGACGCACGGGCACTGGATGCCCACCTGGCAGGGTGCCCGAGGTGCCGCGAGGAGGCGGCGGGTCTCCAGTCGGTGCTGGCGGCGGTGGAGCTGCCGCCGGTCAGCATCCAGGAGCTGGAGGCGCTGCAGTCCCGCCGGATCGGCGAGGGGCCGCGCCCGGTGGCCCGGAGCGGCGCCTGGAAGCTGCCCGCGGTGCTGATGGCGGCCGCCGCGGCGGCGGTGCTGACGGTCTCGGTGCGGCCCGCGTCGCGTCACCAGGCGGGGCCGGTCGCGCCGCTGGAGACCGCGGCCGCCTCTGCGGGGGACGAGCTCCTGCCTGAAGACGCGTACTCGCAGGAGCTCTTCCCGGAGATGACCTCCGACACCGGGGACGACGGCCAGGTCTCGCTCGAGGACGACGCGCTCTCCCTCGAGGGCTCGGGGCTGTTCGGGAACCTGGATGGCTAGGCTGACGAGGAGCAGGACGATGAAGACGTGGATGGTGCTCGGGATGCTGTCGCTGGCGGGTGCGGCCCAGGCTGCCGGCCCGAAGAAAGCCGACGACCCGGCCGCGGCGGAGCGCCGGGAGCAGATGGACCAGCGGGCGCAGATGATGGTCACGCTCCAGCTCGCCGAGGCGCTGGAACTGGACGACGCGGCCACCCTGAAGCTGCGGCAGACGGTGGCCCAGTGGGACGCTCAGCGGGCGCCGCTGCGCCAGCAGATGTTCGACCTGGCGCAGGTGCTCCGCCGGGCAGCCAAGGGTGACACGACGGCGTACGGTCAGGTGGACCAGGCGATCCAGAAGATCATCGACCTCCGCGCCCAGATGCACCAGATCGATCAGAAGCTGTTCCAGCAGCTGTCGCAGGGGTTGACGCCGCAGAAGAAGGCGAAGCTGGCCCTCGCCATCGCCCGGATGCCCGGCGCGAAGCGGATGATGCTCGGTGGTGGTCCTCGGGGAGAGCCGGACGACGCGCAGTGATGGCGTCGTCCGGGGTTTTCCTCGGGCGTCCGGATCCCGCGGAGTCGCCAGATGAGCCGGAGGTGACGGGCTCCAGGGGCGACGAGCCCCGGCCATGCGGAAGGCCCGTGAGGCGAGCGCTCCTCGGGTGGAGCCGTGCAGCGGCAGGCCCGAGCCGCTAGAGTGCCCGGCCCGTCGCTGAAGCCGCCGGACACCACGCCTCGATGCCCGCGAAGAAGAAGTACCTCGTCACTCCCGCCCTCCCGTACGCCAACGGTCCGCTGCACCTCGGGCACGCGGTGGAGTACGTCCTCTGCGACGTGTTCGTTCGCTACCTGCGTTCGGCCGGGCACGACGTGGTCTTCGTCTGCGCGGACGACCAGCACGGCACTCCCGTCGAGCTGAGCGCGGCCAAGCAGGGAATGAGCCCGGAGGCGTTCGTCGCCGGCATCTGGGAGCAGCACCGGGCCGATTTCCGGGACCTCGGCATCTCGCTCGACACCTTCCACTCCACCAACAGCCCCGAGAACAAGCATTACTCGGAGCTGATCTACTCGCGGCTGAAGGAGGCGGGGGACATCCTCCGGCGGCCGGTGCGGCAGACGTACTGCGAGGTGGACCGCCGCTTCCTCCCCGACCGGTTCGTGCGGGGCACCTGTCCCAACTGCAAGAGCCCGGACCAGTACGGAGACGCCTGCGAGGTCTGCGGGAAGACCTACCGGCCGGACGAGCTCATCTCCCCGCGCTGCGCGCTCTGCGGCACGCCCCCGGTCACCCGGGAGAGCGAGCACCTCTTCTTCGCCCTCTCCAGGCACCAGGCCTGGCTGCAGGATCTGGTGCGGAGCCGCAGGTTCCTTCATCCCGCGGTGGCGAACCAGCTGCAGGCCTTCTTCGACCAGGGCCTTCAAGATTGGGACATCAGCCGCGACGCCCCGTACTTCGGCTGCCCCATCCCCGGCGAGAAGGACAAGTTCTTCTACGTCTGGCTGGACGCGCCCATCGGCTACATCTCGGCGACCGAGAAGTGGGCACAGGACACGGGGCGGGCGCGCTCGGCGATGGACCTCTGGGCGGAGGAGTCGGACACCGAGATCCACCACGTCATCGGCAAGGACATCGTCTACTTCCACGCTCTGTTCTGGCCCACGGTGCTGAAGGTCGCGCGGTTCAAGCGACCCGTGCAGCTGCACGTGCACGGCCACCTCACGTTGAACGGCGAGAAGATGTCGAAGGCGCGCGGAACGATGATCAACATCCGGACCGCGCTCGAGGCGTTCGACCCGACGTACCTCCGCTACTTCTTCGCCGCGAACCTCGGGCCCGGCCCCGAGGACTTCGATCTCTCGCTGCCCGAGTTCCGGGCGCGGGTGAACGGCGAGCTGGTGAACAACTTCGGCAACCTCGCGAACCGGACGCTCTCGCTGCTCACCGGCCCGCTCGGCGGGAAGCTCGCGCCCGCGCCGGGTGAGGCGGGGAAGTCGCTGGTCGAGGCGGCGCTGGCGCGGATCCCCGAGGTCGTCTCCGCGTACGAGGCGCTCGACTTCCGCGCGGTGGTCCGGACCATCGTCGAGGTGTCCCAGTCGGCGAACCAGTTCCTCCAGGCCCGTGCACCGTGGGCGAAGGTCAAGGCCGAGCCCGAGGTGGCGCGCGCCGACCTCTCCGACGTCTCGGACGTGGTGGCGCTGCTGGCGACGTTCCTCGCCCCGATCGTTCCCTCGGTGACGGAGAAGCTGTTCGTCCAGCTGGGGACGCCGCCCCTGACCTTCGCCGATCTGGGCGCGGGGCGAGCGCTGCTTCCCAGGGCCCGCGCGCTTGGCACGCCGGCGCCGCTCCTTCCGCGGCTCGAGGAAGCGCAGGTGAACCGGCTCGTGCCGCCGGAGGAGCTGGCACGCCTCGCCGCCGCCTCCGGCAAGCCGGCCCCGGCGGCACCCTCGCCCGGAGCCGCCACGGCCGCCGACGCCGCGGCCGAGGAGATCGACATCGAGACCTTCGCCCGGGTGGATCTCCGGGTTGGCCAGGTGCTGGGAGCGGCTCGGGTGCCCAAGGCGGACAAGCTCCTCAAGCTCACCGTGGACCTGGGCGAGGGGAGCCCGCGGACCATCGTCGCCGGCATCGCCGAGGCCTACGGGCCCGAGGCGCTGGTGGGCCGCAAGGTGGTGGTCGTCGCGAACCTCAAGCCCCGAGCGCTCCGCGGCATCGAGTCGCGGGGCATGCTGCTCGCCGCGGGAACCGGGGGCGCCTCGCTGAAGCTGGTCGACCCGGGGGACTTGCCGCCCGGAAGCCCGGTGAAGTGATGCGGCTGGTGGATGGCCACTGTCACCTCGAGCCGCGGGAGTACCCCGACGTTCCCGCCGTGCTCTCCCGGATGGCAGCGGCCGGGGTGGTGCACGCGGTCGTCGTCGGCCAGTTTCATGCGCCGGGGGACTTCGGGCACGCGCTCGACGTCGCCCGGCGCCACCCAGACCGGCTGACGGCGACGCTCGGGATTCACCCCCACGAGGCGGCCCGGGCGACCGAGGGGGACTTCACGTTCCTCGAGGAGACTTGCCGCCTGCCCGAGGTGCACGCGGTGGGCGAGGCGGGGCTCGACTTCTATTACGACCGCTCGCCGCGGGCCGTGCAGGACACGGTCTTCCGGCGGCAGTGCGCGCTCTCGGTGAGGGTCGGGAAGCCGCTGGTGGTGCACGTGCGCGATGCCCACGCGGAGTGCGCGGGCGTCCTCCGCTCGGAGAAGCCGACGCCGGGGGTCATCCACTGCTTCACCGGCGATCTCCCGGCCGCGCGCACCTACCTCGACCTCGGGTTCGACCTCTCCATCTCGGGGGTGGTGACCTACAAGAAGACCGAGGCGCTGGCCGAGGCGGTGCGATTCGCTCCGCTGGAACGGCTCCTGGTGGAGACGGATTCGCCGTACCTCGCGCCGGTTCCGTACCGCGGCAAGAAGAACGAGCCGGCGTACGTGGTGGAGACCGCGCGGAAGGTGGCGGAGCTGAAGGGCCTCTCGCTCGAGGAGGTCGCGGAGGCGACGAGCCTCAACGCCGCGCGGGTGTACCGGTTCCAGCTTCCGGAAGCGTGAACCACGGCCGATGTACGCTGGGCCGGGATGTGGCGAGCGGATCCGCGCAAGCAGGTGAAGGTCCGCCTCCAGGCGGACGGAGAAGACGTCGAGACCCTCTGGGCCGAGGTCGTCCGGGAGCGGGAGGGCGGTGCACTCGAGGTGCGGCGCGGCGCGGGACTCGCCGTGCCGGCCGGGACGGGCTCTACGCCGGCTCGAGCGCCCGCACCACCAGCTCGAGGTCCGTGTCCAGGTGCGGCAGCTCCATCAGGAGCGCGTCGGGGTCGTAGACGAACTCCGTCGCCCTGGCCCGGAGGATCTGGGTCAGCGCCTCCTCGCCTCGCACCTGCCCGGCGCCGGCCCACACCACCCGGCCTCGCTCGAACTGCAGCTGCCCCTCGGTTCCGTCCGCGCGGAGCATGAGCCGTCCCGATTTCCGGCCGCTCCCCAGGATTCGCAGCACGTCCCGCGGCGGAAGCTCGTCTGCGGTTCCCTGGACCACCCGTGCCGGGGCCCCGTGCTCGATGCGCTGGTTCAGCGCTTCCACGACCTGGACCGCGACCTCGAGCGGCTCGCCTGGGCCGAGCAGCGTGCTCATCCCGGACTGGGAGAGTCGCTCGGAGCCGGCGTCGTCCACCTCCCCCGTCACCAGGAGCGGCGTCCCGGCGAGCCGTGGATCCGAGCGGAGCTCGACGGCCGCGTCCGCCACCTCGGCCACCCCGAGCCTGGAGGAGAACAGCCAGAGGTCCGTCCCGGGCGCCGCGTCGAGCGCGCTCTCCAGCGTGCTGGTGGCGTGCACCACCAGCCCCTTCCGCCCGAGCGCCTGCACCACCGCGTCTCGCCGCGCCGGATCGGGCTCGGCGACCAGCACCTGCCGCCCGTCGCTCTCCAGCCGCCGCCGCAGCAGCTCACCCGAGTGGAGCAGCTCCAGCATCTCCACCACCCGGGGGTCGAACAGCTTCCCGGCCTGCTCCGCCAGGTAGCTGAGCGCCTGCTCGCGGGTGAAGAGCCGCCCGAACGCGTTTCCGGGGTTCCGGGTGAGGTCCAGCCAGCTGTCCACCGCGGCGAGGATGCGCGCCCCGATGGCGATGTCCTCCCCGTGCGCGCCCTGGGGCGTTCCGGAGCCGTCCCACGCCTCGTACAGCTGGGCCAGCGTCGCGCCCACCTGCGCGGGGAGGTGCACCGCCTCGAACATGTGCACCGGCGCGAGCGCCACCTTCTTCGCCTCGGCCTTCCACTCCGGATTCCGGGCGGTGCCGGCGAGGGTCAGGTGCAGGGCCCCCTTTCCCAGGTCGTGGAGGAACGCCGCGAGCGCGACGCAGGTCACCTCGCGGCTCGGGAGCGCCAGGCGCATCGCCACCAGCGAGGCCTGACGGGCGAGCTGAGCCGAGTGGCCCCGCATCTCGGCCCGGCTCCGCTCCAGCTGGTCCACCAGCACCCGGAGCGTCTCGACGTAGTCGCTGTGGTCCACCGCTCCGCGCCCGGCGACGAGGCCGCTCTCGCCGGTGGTGGGTCGGCTGGTCCGGGCAGCCGGCGTGCGGGCCTGACTGCTCTCGCCCCGGAGTCGGAGCGGGACCGGCGGCGCCTGCTTGCTGCTTCCCGCCGACTCGTACGCGGCGGCGATGCCCGCCAGGTCCGCCCGTGTTGCGCGCGGTCCGGACGACAGCGACGCGAACGCAGTGTTGTCGGCGTAGTAGTGCTTCTGGATCCCGGCCCGGACCACGCTCCGGAGCGCGATGTAGGCGTAGACCTCGTCGACGTCGGCGATGCTCGCCACGTCCCGGAGCATCTTCTCGTTCTGCGGCTCGGCGGCGACGATGGAGAGGATGCGCCGCTCGTCGTCGACCGCCAGCGGCAGGAGCTGGTGCGCCTCCGCGAGGCGGACCGGGACGCGGTCGAGCAGATCGCTCGGGATCTGCGCGCGGGCGAGCTTCTCCGCGGGGACGTAGCGGGTCTTCAGCTCGGACGCGAGAAACCGGAGCAGCACGGCCTCGCCGAGCAGGCCCATCTCCACGAGCGAGTCGCCGAGGCGATGCCCCGTGAGACGCTGTTGCTCCAGCGCCTGGTCCACGGCCTCGCGCGTGACCAGACCGGCGGCGACGAGGCGATCTCCGAGCTTCGGGCTCATCCCAATCCCTGAGGGTCAAAGATTCTGCCGGATCCAGCCCGGGAGAAGAATTGCGGTGCTTCTGACCCTGCTCACCCGTCCGGAGGTCGGTCGGACACCGGGGTCTCCTCCGACTCGGACGGGGCGGCCGGGGCGGGGGACGGCGCCGTGTCCCCGGTGAGCGCTTCCAGCGGCTTGAAGCTGAGCTTCGGCGCGCCAGGGGAGGACGATGGCGTCGGAGCGGGGGGGCCGCCGCGCTCTCGCTGGCGCTTCCGCTTCTCGGGCCGCCGCCCGCGTCCCTCCACCGGGGAGCGTCCGCGGGCGGTGGGCGCCGGTCCCTTCCAGAGGTGGCGCTCGTAGAGCTTGGTCTGCTCGGTCCAGGTCTCGCCCGGGTCGTGCGCCATCAGGTCCAGCCAGCTGTCGATGCGCGAGTCGAGCGAGTCGATGGCGTGCACCACATACGCCTCGAGCGTCATCGGCAGCTTGGGTGAGCCGTACTCGAGCTGCCCGTGGTGCGCGAGAACGCCGTGGGTGATGTGCGCCTCGAGCAGCGGCGGGAAGCCCGGGATGCGGGCCGCCTTGTCGCGAATGGCCTGCGCGGTCATCACGATGTGCCCCACCAGCCGGCCCTCGTCGGTGTAGCGGGTGTTGCCTCCCTCCCAGGCCAATTCTTGAAGTTTCCCGATGTCGTGGAGGAGCGCGCCGGCAGTGACCAGATCCCGGTCCAGCATCGGGTAGTGGTCCGCCACCCGCTGGCCCAGGCGCATCACGGAAAGGATGTGCTCGGCCAGACCCCCGCGGTGAGCGTGGTGGATGCCCTTCGCCGCCGGCGCCAGCGGAAGGCGCTGGGCGACGACCGGATCGTCGAGGAACGCGAGGAGCAGGGCCTTGACGTGCGGATCGGCCACCCGCTCCACCAGCTCGCGCATCTGCGCGACCGCGCGAGCCCCGTCCGGCGTCGGCCGCGGTGCCTCGTGGGTCGGCCGGGGCTGGACCGGTGCGCTCGGAGACGCGGTGGCGGGCGCGGGCGGAGGTGGGGGCGGCACCTCGAACTCCGCTGGATCGATCGGCTCGGGGTCCAGCCGGTCCACCTGCTCGAGGAGAACCTGCGGCTTGCCCTGGAATTGCGTGACGTGCCCGCGCACCAGTACCAGGTCCCCGGCCTGGAAGGTGGGCTCGATCGCGTCCACCTGCTCGAAGACGCGAGCGTCCACCTCGCCGGTCCGGTCACCGAGGCCCACGACCAGGAAGACCTTCCCGCTCCGCGCGGTGGCGCGCGCTTTCCGGGTAATCTTGAACACGGTGTGCACCGGTTGCTTGTCGCGCAGGTCGCGCACGTACACCTTGCGCACCACCTCGTCGGCGGGAGCTGTCTCGCTGGAGTGAACGTCGGTCGGAGTCACGGGACGGCGGACCCTACCAGACCCGTGCGTTCGGGGGGTCCGACGAGTTAGGAGAGTCGCCAGGTTGATCCTCCCCCTCCGAGACAGCCCACGACCCGCGACCTGGCCCGCGATGGTGGTGGCGATCATCGTCATCAACGTCCTGGCGTTCCTCTGGGAGCTGAGCCTCGGCGCCTCCGGTCAGCTCGACGCGGCGATCGAGGTGCTCGGGTTCGTGCCACGACGGTTCTTCGGCTGGGAGCAGGCGGGCGGAGCCACGCTCGACCCCTGGCGGTTCCTGCCGCTCCTCACCGCGAACTTCCTGCACGGTGGCTGGCTCCACATCATCGGCAACATGTGGTTCCTCGGCGTCTTCGGCGACAACGTCGAGGACCGCCTCGGCCACCTGCGCTTCGTCGTCTTCTACCTCCTGTGCGGCGCGTGCTCGATGCTGGTCCAGGGACTGGTGGTTCCGGGGTCGAGCGTTCCGGCCATCGGCGCGTCGGGTGCCATCGCCGGCGTGCTCGGGGCGTACCTGGTCCTCTATCCCTCCGCGCGGGTCCGGACGCTGGTCATCATCTTCATCGTGGACCTGCCCGCGGTGGTGTTCCTCGGGCTCTGGTTTCTCACCCAGCTGATGAACGGAACCGCCTCCTTGAGCCCGACAGCGGCCGAGGCGGCCGCGGGAGTCGCCTGGTGGGCGCACATCGGCGGGTTCGTGGTCGGCATGGGACTGTGCGTCCTCTTGAGAAGGGCCGAGGCGCCCCGCCCCCGGCGCGACTGGACCACCCGCCCGCCACGGGGGCTCTGGGTGTAAGGGCCGGTTACCGACGCCACTCGAGGGGGATGGCCTCGCGCGCCGCCGCCCGCTCGAGGTCGTGCAGCTCCTCGCGTGCGGTGGTCAGCTGGTGATCGTCCTCCTCGAGCTGGACCTTGAGGGACTGGTAGCGGCTGTCCACCACCACGTTCCCCGCGTAGTCGTAGGAGGTGAGGTCCTGGCCGGGAAGCTTGGCCAGCGCCTCGCGGGTCCGCTGCGCCTTGCGCTCGGCGCGCCGCACCCGCTCGTTGGCCTTCTTGAACATCGTTCGCCACTGCTCCTCGCTGACCTTCTCGTCGTCTCGCGGAGCCTCGATGCTCTCCTCGATGGGTTGCGGGGGCGGCGGCTGCTCCGAGGCGGGCTTCTTCTCCTGCGGCTCGGGGTCGGCCTTGGCCGCGGTCTTCTCCGGCTCCACGCCCGGAATCGCGCTCCTCGGGGCAACGACGTCCGGGTTCGCCTCCAGCTTGCGCACCGTGCGCCGGGCCTTGTCCGGGATGCTCGCCAGGTCGTTGGTGTAGTGGCTCTCGCCCGAGGCGTCGGTCCACACGTACACATCGTCCGCCCGTGCGGTGGCGGCATGCAGGACGAGCGGGAGGACCAGCGCCCGCAGGAGACGGCGGCTCATCGACGCCGGGAGTCTATCCGGTTCGACGCGCGGACCCGCGCCGCGCGGAGTGCGAGCCGGGTCGACAGCCAGACCGCCACCACGAGCGCGGTACCCACCACCCAGTAGCTCCAGCCGGAGACGATGCCGGTGACCGCCACCAGGGCCGAGGCGAGGGTGGCGCCGAGCTCGAGCCCACCGAGGACGCTGCCCGGCCGCGCCCCCGCCCGGGGTCGCACGTGCGTCTTCAGGGCCGAGTGCTCGTCGACCCGCACCCAGGTGGTCTGCCCGGGGGCGAGCACCTCGTCCTCGCCGTCGACGAGCCCGTTCCGCAGGGCGTTGGAGATCTCGTACAGCGAGGCGAACTCCATCTCCCCCTCGGGGGTGCGCACCCGGTACTTCATGCGAGCTCCGTGGCGATCTGCTCGGCGATGCGCAACCCGTCGATGGCGGAGCTCACGATTCCCCCGGCATACCCGCATCCCTCCCCGGAGGGGTAGAGGCCCCGGACCGAGACCGACTGGAGCGACTCGTCGCGGGGCAGCCGCACCGGCGAGCTGGTCCGGCTCTCGATGCCGAGGAGCTTGCCCTCCGCGCTGACGAAGCCCCGCATCTTCTGATCGAAGCGGCGCATTGCGGCCTTGAGCGCCGCCGTCAGCTCGGGGGGGAAGAGCGCGTTGAGGTCGGCGTGGATGAGGCCCGGCCGGTAGCTGGTCCCGCCGGGCGGCGTGCCCTTCCGGCTGGCGAGATAGTCGGGGATGGTCTGCGCCGGGGCGAGGAACCGGCCTCCGCCGAGCCGGTACGCCTCGCCCTCCCAGTGGCGCTGGAACTCCAGCCCTGCGAGCGGACCGCGAAAGCCGGCCCGGGCGAAGTCCGCCGGCGAGACCGAGACCACGATGCCCGCGTTCGCGTACCGGGCGTTGCGGCGGCTGTTGCTCATGCCGTTGGTGCACTGCAGGCCGTCCTCGGTCGGGGTGGGCACCACGATGCCGCCGGGGCACATGCAGAACGAGTACACCCCGCGCATCTCGCCCCCGGTTTCGAAGTTCTCGGCGAGCTTGTAGTCCGCGGGCGGCAGCTCGGGATGCTGCGCGGCCGCGCCGTACTGGATGGCGTCGATGAGGCCCTGGGGGTGCTCGGCCCGGAAGCCGATGGCGAAGGGCTTGGCCTCGATCGCCACCCGGCCGTCGACGGCGAAGCGCTCGAAGAGCTCGCGGGCGCTGTTCCCCGGGGCGAGCACCACCCGGTCGGAGTCGAGCCGTGTTCCGTCATGGAGCAGCACGCCCGCGGCGCGACCCTCGCTGGAGAGCACGTCCTCGACCCGGGCCTCGAAGCGGACCTCGCAGCCGCCGGCGAGCAGCTCCTCGCGGAGGCGGGCCACCGCGAAAGGGAGGAGGTCCGATCCGATGTGGGGCTTGCCGTCGACCAGGATGCGCTCCGGCGCGCCGTAGCGGGCAAAGGTCTCGATGACCTTCCGGACCAGCGGATGGTTGATGCGGGTGCTGAGCTTCCCGTCGGTGTAGGCCCCGGCGCCGCCCTCGCCGAAGTTCATGTTGCTCTCCGGGTCGAGGCTTCCGTCCCGCATCAGGCGGGCGACGTCCTTCCTTCGCTGCACCACCTCGCGGCCGCGCTCGAGGAGGACGGACGGAACGCCCCGCTCGAGGAGCCCGAGCGCGCAGAAGAGGCCCGCGGGCCCGGTCCCCACGATGATCGGGCGGCGCTCCGGAGCGCGGACCCTTCGGGGAGGCTCCGGAAGCGGCTCGGTCTCGGTCACCCCGGGCGGGAGCTGCCGCGGCGCCCGGCCCTCGGCGAAGGTCACCTCGACGGTGTGGATGTATCGGGGAGAGCCCTTCTTCCGCGCGTCGAGGACCGAGCGGACGATGCGGACGGTCCCGAGGTCATCCGGGCGAACGCCGAGCGACTCGGCGGCGCGGCGGCGAAGCAGCGGCTCGGGCTCCCCGACCCAGAGCGGAACGTTGTGAATCCGGTACGGCAAGCCCGAGGTGTTAGAGGCCAAGGTGGGTGGAAGCAATCCTCCGGGGTGCGGCGCACCCGGTTGGCAGTGCGCAGAGTCCTTCGCACCCCAGGAGCCCCCCTCCGAAGGCCAGGTCACCTCTTTTCAGGGGCTTGTAATGGTAAAAGGTGGTGGCACGGGTGTGGCAGCCCTGCTTCGCCCGTGAGCACGGACGCGAAGGCCACCAAGATCCTCGCTCGGACGTTCTTCAATCAGCTGCGTTCGAGCGGTTACACCCCGACCCAGGTGATTGCAGTGGCGACGGAGCTGATTGACCTCGTCGCCACGGACATCAGAGACGCGGACAAGGCCCCGCCTTCTCCCTCGGCACACCCCGCCGAGGAAGGGCGCCCAGCCGCCTAGCCTGACTGGGCCCCTGACCTAGACAACGGCGCGAGACGCGTTACACTTTGAGCGGTTTCCCTCGACCGGACGCGAGCGCTCCGGACAGGTTCCGGGGCAGAGGCCCGGGCGAGCGGAAGCAGTTTTTGGAAGGACGACCCTGCA
>Ga0105104_10000568_pt1 | contig 28704 bp, 23 predicted proteins | sample PPLLaktember2015_3_FD_87034 | JGI IMG/M metagenome (GOLD analysis project Ga0105104, IMG submission 87034) | Freshwater sediment microbial communities from Prairie Pothole Lake near Jamestown, North Dakota, USA - PPLs Lake P7 Core (6) Depth... | ecosystem: Environmental > Aquatic > Freshwater >...
GCCGCCAATCACAAACTTATTGATCCTCACGTTTACCTCCGATGCTGAATGAGACAAAAAAATTACATGAATTGATGCTTGTCTATTTTACATGTAGAGATTAATGTGGACTGAGAAGGGGGGAGATAAATGTCATGAAATTACCCTGTTTTTGTCCTTTTTATGGGGTTATTTACTGAAAGGCAGAGCTTAACAAAACTGTCCAGCAGAAGCCTGTTGGACAGTTGAATTTTGCTCCAGTGCTGAACCCGCTTAGTCTTCGTCTTCTTCCTTCTGCACTTTAAAAACAGTATCGATCCGTTCCAAAATCTCGGGCGTGAGTTTCGGCGCGACCTCACTGGCCTTCATGTTTTCATGCACCTGTTCCACACGGCTTGCGCCCGTAATGACCGTGCTCACAAATGGATTCTTCAAACACCAGGCAAGAGCGAGTTGTGAAAGCGTGCAATCCAGTTCCTGCGCGATCGATTCAAGCGCCTGGACTTTTGCAAGTTTCTCCTTGTCGGTGAGATGTTTATGCAGCCAGTCGTAACCTTCCAGGGCGCCGCGGCTGCCCTCTGGAATGCCCTGGCTGTATTTTCCGGTGAGCAAACCCGAGGCCAGCGGACTCCAGGTTGTAGCACCATACCCATAGGTTTCATATACACGCTGGTATTCAGGGGTAAAGCGGTGACGTTCGAACAAATTGTAGACAGGCTGCTCCGTCACCGGCTTATGCAAGTGATGGCGCTCGGCAATCTCGATGGCAGCCACGATCTCCGCGGCGGACCACTCAGACGTGCCCCAGTAGATGGCTTTTCCCCATTCGATGATGTTGTGCATTGCCCAAACCGTCTCTTCGATGGGGGTGGTTTTGTCCGGCCGATGACAATAGATCAAATCCACGTAGTCGAGCTGCAGGCGTTGGAGCGAGCCGTTGATTCCTTCGATGAGTCGTTTGCGGTTGAGTGTGTTTTCCTCGTTCACACCCTCCTCTATCCCCCAGTAAAATTTCGTCGAGACGAGATAACTGCTGCGCCGCCAGCCTAATTGCTTGAGCGCCGCGCCCATCACTGCTTCCGATTTGCCGCCTGCGTACACTTCCGCGTTATCGAAAAAGTTTACGCCCGCCTCATACGCCGCGCCCATCATCTCTACTGCGGTTTTTACATCCGCCTGATTGTGAAACGTAACCCATGAACCAAATGATAACTCGCTGACGCGAATCCCTGCTTTCCCTAAATGCCGGTACTCCATGTCTCCTCCAGTTGGTATTTTGATGCAATTATAATCTCCCCATGCAACGCACCTTACTTTTTACTTTTCTCTTTTCTTCTTTCCTCTCTCTTTTGACTGCCTGTACCTCACAAGAGATCGACTCTACGTCTTTGCCGTCGACTCCTGTCCCATTCGTTACCTCCACCCAGGGTCCGAGCCAGACTCCCGAAGGCCTGGTCGCGGCGGAGACGCCGCTTCCCAGCCCGACGCCTTTCACCTACACCATCCAGCAAGGGGATACGATCAGCAGTATTGCGCTCCAGTTCGGTGTCTCAATGGATGACTTGCAGGCTGCGAATCCGGAGATCTCACCCAACACAATGTCCATCGGCCAGGTAATTAAGATTCCAAGCGATCCCGAGAATCCCTCCGGCGAGCCGACGCCATCGCCTGTCCCATTCACAATCCGACAGATCGAATGTTATCCCACTGTGAATCGAGGTATGTGGTGCTTTGTGCTTACCCACAACGATTTTTCTGATTTTATGGAAAACGTCAGCGCGCAGGTAACATTGGTTGACTCAGACAATACAACGCTTGCGAGTCAAACCGCACTGCTGCCATTGAACATCCTTCCGCCAAACACATCCTTGCCTCTGATTGTATTCTTCCCTCCTGAGATTCCATTTGATGCAAAGCCACAAGTGCAAGTGCTGACCGCGATCCGCCTGCTGCCGAACGACGAACGATACTTGCCTGCAACGATCAACAATACGCTGGTGCAGGTCAATGCAGAGGGACGCAGCACACATGTTAGTGGGCAGGTGTTACTGCCGGATGACGCAAAGGCGGCGAGGCAGGTCTGGGTAACGGGCACAGCTTACGACGAGGCAGGCCGCGTCGTTGGCGTCCGCAGATGGGAATGGAGCGCGGGACTCGCCGCGGGGGGCAGGCTTCCATTTGAGTTTATGGTCTCCAGCGTTGGAGGCAAGATCGAACGGGTTGAGTTTGCTGTGGAAGCCAGACCATAATTTGTAGGGCGAAGCACGCTTCGCCCTTGTGAATCATTTCCCTTCCAGCCACATATATCTTTCAATCGGGATATCAATGGGGGTAAAGACATATCCTTTCACATACGGCTTGACCAATTGATAGGAAAGTGAAGACGTGGTGAATAATGCCGCAGCATCATCCACGATGATCTGCTCGGCTTGCTGATACAGCGCGATGCGCCTGGTCACATCCTGCTCGACGCGCGCGGCTTCGAGCAGGGCATCGAGCTGCGGGTTGGAATAGCCGCCGTTGTTTTGCGACGAAGCCGTGTGGAAGAGTACATCGGCAAAGTTTTCAGGGTCTGGATAATCGGCGCACCAACCGCCTCTGATCAACTGACCGTGATTTTCCAAATAGACCTGGTCGTAATAATAATTCGGCTCGAGGTTTTCCACTGTAATGGTCACCCCAAGGTCTTGTTCCCACATCTCTGCGATCGCGGCGACATCCCCGCTGATATAGCTTCCAATTCCTATATCGGTGAAAACGATGGGCGGCAGCCCATCCGGACCACCGTATTTTGAATCTGCCAACAGCTGACGCGCCTGCGCGGGATCGTAAGGCAATCCCTTGAGAGCGAGATTGAAACCCGGCAGCCCCGGCGGATATAATCCGTTTGCAGGCAGGGCGCGTCCATCAAGAACGACATCAATATACTTTTGTCTGTTGAATGCCATACTGAACGCCTTCCGCACATTCAGGTCATCGAACGGTGGTCGTGTAGTATCGAAGACCATATAGTGCGTACACAAATCGACTCCCGTCAGGAGTTCGTTGTGCAAAGGCTCGGTTGGATCTGTAAAACGATCAACCGAATAGATTCCCGTAATGTCAATCTCGCCTGATTCATAAAGCCGCTGACCTTCTCCGGAATACAATTGCACGACGATGTATGGAATGCTAGGTGCACCGAGATAAAAATCCTGATTGGCTTCATAGACCTGGCGCTCGAAACGCTTCCATTCGACAAGTTGATAGGGGCCCGTGCCATTGGGGGCGCGATACCATTCCTCGCCACTCTCCACATTGGCCTTGTCCACCACAAAAGTCGTTGCAAATGTAAGCTTGAGGAGGAAGTAAGGCTTGGGCGCGTCGATGGTGACTTGCAACGTGTGATCATCAACGATTTTGAGCCCGCTGATGTGATCAGCCAGGCCTTCAGTCATTTCGCGGACGCCCACGATGTCGCCAAGGTAAGTCAGCACCGTGTCTGACGCAAGCGCGGGACTGGCGGCGCGCTCCCACGAATAGACGACATCCTGCGCAGTGACCGGGCGGCCATCGTGAAACTTGGCATTTTGTCGCAAATAGAATGTGTAGACTCGGCCATCCGGAGTCGCTTCCCAGCGTTCTGCCAGGTCAGGAGTCAAATTTAAAGAAGGGTCAAATGAAACCAATCCGCTGAAGACGCGCTTGTTGCCTGCGCTCAGCGTCGTTGCGGGATCATAGGACCGCGGATTCGTAGACTCGCCTCCCGCCAGGACCAGAGCCTGGTCCAGCGGAACATCTGTTTGCAAGGCTGAGGCAGGATTCGGGCCGGCTGTACTAAATGCAAATACAACAATCAGGGTTAACAAAATTATCTTTAATGTGCGCGCTTTGATTGCGTAGTGTTCAGCGCGAGTGAAATACTTATCCATTATTGCCTCCCTTGCGATTTTGAGAGCGGACAACAAATCCCAGTATGACCACTCCAACAAGAACGAGAAAGATGCAGCACATTCCCAGCAAGATCAATGTCAACGCGAGAGGTGGTCCCGTTCGCCCCGGTGTCGCGGTGGGCTGTCCGCCAAATGATGAGGTTGGCACAACCGTTGGAGTAACCTGGGCGAGTAAAGAAGTGCCGCCAACAGGGACGATGGTAGGAACAAAGGTTGGGCTTGGTTGGACAGTTGGCTGGGTGGAAACAGAGCGTGGCTGCGCGCCGATCGCTGCTCTCCAGGCGTCTTCAAGTCCATCCACGTTGAAGCCATACGTTTGAATGAGAGCGTCTTCGATGGTCACTCCACCTCTTAATGCCATAAGCAGGGAAGTCATTTTGTCCTGGCCGTACGTCTCGATCAGGAATTTTGTGATGCTGTATGATTGGCTGTAGGAGAGATAGGCTTTATCCGCGACCTCGGAAAACCCGCTGCTCAGCGAACGAACTGTGAGCAAAGTGTCATCCCGGATCGCATCTTCCAGTTGTCGTTGCGAGGCCGGGTCTAGACCCCCTTCGCTGTAGACCGCGAGGCCTTCATTAAGCCAGGTGGGCACGTCGCCGAGGCATGAAAACGTGAGGTGACCGACAAGCACATGCGTAAGTTCATGGACCATCGCGTCCCTGCCCCAGTCGAAGTCGGATTCTGAAATACCCAGGATGACAATATTCTGATCGGGGAAGGCCTGCCCACCCGTCCACGAGGGTTCATAGAGAATGGCTTCCTGCAAGTGGTCAGTGTTAGCGTAGATATAAATATCGATGGGTGCCTCGGCCTTGAGACCCGACTGTGTCTCATTAAATACCAGACCTTCGGATGCGGCTTTGGCAAGATCCGTGATGAAGGTCTGATCCCCTTCATACCAATACAGTTGCAGGTTCTCACCATTTGGCATGGACTGCCAATTGTGGACATCATCCAGCCAGGTGGCTGTTTCCGTCTCGGTGATGGTTTCGTTGCCATTTGTATCGGTGACGCGCCACCTCCACCAGAGTTGTGCACCCGGGGGCAGCGAGCCGCTTTGGCGCATTTCCCAAATCCACTCAGCGTTGACCGTTTTGCCGGAGGTAAATTGGGGGAAGGCTTTGGCGATCACTTCGCCGCAGGTTTGTTGTTCGTTTCCATATTCCAGGACAACAGAAGTGATATCCGCGTCACTGGTGATTGTGGCACGGAAAGTGGCTGATTCAGGAAAATTGAGGGTAACTTCGTTACTGGTTACGCTCGGCAGAGGGGAGGCGAAAGCCGATGTAACGGTCAGCAGGCTCAGGCTGAGGAGAAACGCAAAAGTCAGTTTCCGCATGATTGCTCCAGTGCAAGTTTTGTTAAGCCTTGCGACACTTGCGCCTGCGCGCAGTGCAGGTGAGCGCCCTCACGGGCAGCCTTCGCAAGGCTATATCCATCCAATTTTTTGTAAGTGTATCACCGCCTGAGCCAGGTAGGTCACCTTCCAGATGCTTTTCAATCAGGAGTGCGCCGTTTGACGCTTATATCCCTTTGCATGTATAATCTTTTTTAATCTCCCGTGCGGGGGATTTTGTTGAGGCATACTATATGGCACTACGCGGCAATCTCCGAGATTTTACAATTACACAACTGCTCAATCTGGTTAACCTGGCTCAGAAGACCGGCACTCTGGTGGTGGACGGTCCAAGCGAGCAGGCTTACATTTCATTCCGCGAGGGAAAACTGGCGTACGCGCGCGTAGGTCAGGATGACGGGAGTCTTGCGGCTGTTTTGCATAAAGCGAACAGGCTGACCGTGAATCAGTACCGTGCGATTGTGGAACGGGCAGGGAAGATCACAGACAAGGAACTGGGATTGTTGTTGATTAATGCGGGGTATCTGACACAGGAAGAGATCCTTCTTAACCTGCAGGGTTATTTTACAGAAATCATTCGGCGCCTTTTTACATGGGTGGAGGGCTTCTTTCGTTTTGAGGGAGAAATGTTGCCCCCTGACGATCGCATCAATGTGCGGCTCGACCTGGAAAATATTATTATTGAGGGCTCCCGCCAGTTACGTGAATGGGAACAACTCCAGGATGAAATTCCCAGCCTGGAGATGGCTCTCAAGTTCACAGACCGCCCATTGAAAAACGTGAATCTGAATGTGGAAGAGTGGCGCGTTGTTTCCTATATTAACCCCAGAAACACAATGAAGCAGATCGCGCAGACGAACAAAATGAATGACCTCGATGTGCGCCGGATCGTCTATGGGCTGTTGCAGGCTGGTCTGATTGAAATTGTCCGGCCGGAGGGTGTGGTGATTCCAATGAGTCCAAAGACATTCCCGACACAAAACAAGGAAGAACAGAAATCATTGGTCAACAAATTAATTGGGCGTATACGCTCGCTATAGTCATTATGTTCATTGAGGCAGAAGGATAAGCACTTATGCAAACAGTAAAAATGGTGGTCACGGGCCCTTTCAGTGCTGGCAAGACTGAATTCATTCAGTCGGTCAGTGAAATTGATGTTGTCTCTACCGAGCGTAAGATTTCCAGTGCCGCGGAGCGCACAGTTAAAGAATCGACAACCGTTGCGATGGACTTTGGCCGCATTACTGTGGATGAAGACCTTGTGCTTTATTTGTTCGGTACGCCGGGTCAGAAACGTTTTGATTTCATGTGGGAGATTCTTTCGGAGGGCATGCTGGGATTTATTGTGATGGTGGATAGCACCCGCCCCGAGACCTTCCGGGAGGCGCGTTCGATCCTTGAAACATTCCGTGCGTATGCGCCAACTCCTTATGTTGTGGCTGCCAACAAGCAGGATCGCGAAGACGCCTGGGATCTCGAAGATATGCGCCATGCCTTGCGGCTTGACAGTAAAGTTAAGTTTCTTCCATGCGTTGCCACCGATAAGGCTACTGTCAAGTCTGTCCTGCTTGAATTGCTCTATAGCATTCTGGCGGAAATGGAGTCGGGAGAGTAAGGGGAACCCGTCTGGTAAGAAGCCGTGTCATCCATCACCACTGATCAAGGTATTGTTCACTATGAAGTTTACGGGCGTGGCAGGCCCGTCATTCTCCTGCATGGCTGGCTCGGTTCATGGGGCCTATGGCAGGAGACAATGAGCTTCCTGGGTCGGTATTATCGCACCTATGCCCTTGATTTCTGGGGGTTTGGTGAATCGGGGAAGAAACGCGAAACCTATGCTGTTCAGGATTTTGTCAGCCTGGTTGACCAATTCATGGAACAATTGGGGATCGTCAATGCGCCGCTCGTTGGTCATAGCATGGGCGGAACGGTCAGTCTTTCAGTAGCGATCAAATACCCTCAGCGCGTGAGTAAAGTCGTAGTGGTTGGATCGCCGATCGTGGGTTCCTCGCTGGCATTGCCGCTAAAATGGGCCGGCTATCGTCCGATTGCATTTATGCTTTTCAATATGATGGGCGCTTTTCGCTTTGCGATGAAAGTAGCTTCGCCTATTATTTGCCGCGATGAGCGCTTTGCAGCTATGATGGATCGTGATCTTTCCCGCACCACCCTGGAATCTTTCCTGCTCTCGATTGCCTCCTTGCGCCGGACAGATTTGCGTCCAATGCTTGGGCAAATTAAAATTCCAGCCATGGGCATGTTTGGCGACCGCGATGTGATTGTCAACCCCGGGCAATGGGAGCCAATGAAAATGGGGATTAGTCACGCACAGATCGAGCGGTTCCCATCCGCAGGTCATTTTCTAATGCTGGAAGAGCCTCAAAAATTCTCGGAACGACTCAAGGCATTTCTTGATGTGAAAGAGCCGCTCCCTGCGCCACAACTTGCCACATCTCTGTCTCCGACCCCTTCTGTGACCTTATGATTACCAATACGCAGTATTACTATCCAAACCGAATGGGGAGGATCATCCTCTTGTCTATGGAGGAGGTGATAGGGCGTAATGGGATCAATGCCGTGCTTAATCTTGCATCCCTTTCAACCTTCATCGAGAATTATCCTCCGGATAATACCAAGCTGGATTTTTCTTTTTCAACGGTAAGTAATCTCACAGAAATGCTGGAACAGGTCTATGGTCCGCATGGCGGCCGCGGGCTTGCCCTGCGCGTGGGTCGTGCCTGCTTTAGCTATGGCGTGCGTCAATATGGGAAGCAGCTCGGACTGACGGACATGGCTTTTCGTCTGTTGCCTCTTCCAGTGAAACTCCAGGCGGGTGCAAAAGTCTTTGCCGAGTTCTTCAATACGTTTACCGATCAGCACGTTCAAATTGAAGAAGAGGCTGGGAAGTTGCTCTGGCATATCGAGCGTTGTCCGCTTTGCTGGGAGCGGAAGACTCATGAACCGGTCTGTCATCTGGCGGTGGGGGTATTACAGGAAGCGCTGTACTGGTTGAGCGGCGGCAAGGTCTTTCATGTGGAAGAAAAAACGTGTATTGCGGCAGGGGATAAAGACTGTACCATTGTGATCGATCAGACACCTATTTTCTAACCGTTCATCCAAACAAATCTGTAAATTTATGGGCCGCCGGAATCAAGTTCCTGTCCCTGTTTTATCGATTTTGTGGAATAATTGCTTAATTGATATGCTCAAGGTCATTCTCAACGCTCCTCGTCCATTAACACCGTTCAATGAACCCGCACGGGATTTACGCATACAAAATACCCCCCTCTGGTTACATCAGCGAAATGTTCTTGCGCCCTATACGACACGTGAAGTTGAGTTGAAACCGGGCCAGCGCTTCCCGCAGGAGCGGGATGAGATGATCGTCTATCGGGACAACCTATTCTTCGATGAAGAATATATCAACATGTTCATTGCGCGAGCCCGTCAGGGGAAACGTGCCTATCGTGCAGCATTTTCCGCAGATGACTCGGCATTTAAAGAACATGCCCTGCCGCTTTCCTCCTCCTATGCCCCGGCCGGTCAGTTATTTCTCGCCGATTTGTGGTACTACCCCGATGGGCCCGTTGCCGATGTTGAGCCCCTGGTGATCGACCTGGAGGCGCGCGAACTCGGTTATTATCATGTGCCGACCTATATGGCGGACCAGAGCGGCGATTTGACTTTTCAGGTTCCCCTGCGAACCCTGATCGCAATCGATTCATGGGTTCATATCTTTATTGTAGATGTGGTGTTTGGTTTGTTCTCCCGTGGCGCCCGCTTTGAAAAGCGTCTCAACGAAGACCTGGGATACAAGCTAAAAATCCTTGCCACAGCTTTGTATGAAGGCAATCAGATCCTGGAGTGCTCGGAACTGGTCAAAGTCGGCAAGAATTGCGTCATTGACCCGCATGCGATCATCCATGGTCCCACCACGATTGGGGATAATGTGACGATCAACGCTGGCGCGGTGATCGAGAACTGCATCATTGGGAATAACGTTAATATTTCCCAGGATGTTCAATTGATGTTATCGGTGGTGGGCGATGGGACGTTCCTGCCATTCCGGGCTGCCCTGTTCATGACCACTGTGATGGATAACAGCATGATCGCACAGAATACCTGTTTGCAAATGTGTGTGATTGGACGAAACACCTTTGTGGGCGCCGGATCCACATTTACAGATTACAACCTGATCCCCGCACCGATCCGTGCGTTGGATGGCAACGGCAAATTGAATTTTTCCAACCGCCCGGTCATTGGCAGCGCGGTCGGACACAATTGTCGCCTGGGCGCGGGAATGATCGTATACCCGGCCCGTACAATTGAGTCGGATGTGGTCCTGGCGGCTTCGAAAGAGCGGCGTGTCATTGATCGGAATGTCAACTATGAAGACAGCGATCATCACAAGCTCAAAACTGCCAGCCTGCACCGACGTTTATACCCTCGCCCCGGCGAGAACCAACTGGAATCATGGTAATACGTGGATACTTTCGCATTTATTATTCATCCCATCGACCCCAAACGGGATGTGAGCCGCAAATTTCCTTTGCTCGGACGTGTATTGAATGAGAAGCAGATCGATTTTTTCTCCACTTTCTTTCCGCCGGTGTTTATTTCCGAGATCGAAGGGATTACCTCTCAAGCGACAGGCAAGGAAATAAAAGGCTGGTTTATTGCCTGTCCGTACACACCGAGGCGAATGATGGAATTGCCAGAGCGTACTGTTTACCGTAAGATCATTCAAACAGGCCGCATGGCTGAAAAACTGGGTGCACAACTTCTTGGGCTTGGCGCGTTCACGTCCGTGGTTGGAGATGCAGGTGTTACAATCGCAAATGGACTGGATGTGCCCGTAACCACCGGAGATTCTTATACCGTTACTGTTGCGGTGGAGTCCATTCGGGAAGCGGCCTGCGTGATGAATATCCCGCTGAGTGGGGCGACGGCCGCGGTCGTTGGGGCGACAGGCGCCATTGGGCGGGTGTGCGCCGAACTACTGGCCGAGGATGTCGAGCGGCTGTATTTGATCGGTCGCAGACAGGCAGCGCTCGAGGAACTGCGCGACAGGCTCAAGGTCCGGGCAAAAGCCGAGTTAATTGTCAGCACGCGGATGGATGTTCTGGCAAATGCTCAACTCATTTTAACGGTAACCAGCGCAATTCATGACGTCATCCGCCCCGAGCATTTACAGCCGGGCAGTGTGGTCTGTGATGTAGCTCGCCCTCGTGATGTTTCTGCAATGGTGGCGGCGGCGAGAGATGATATATTAGTGATTGACGGAGGAATGGTCGATGTTCCAGGCTCCGTTGATTTCCATTTTAACTTTGGTTTCCCGCCAGGAAAGGCCTATGCCTGCATGGCTGAAACAATTGCCTTGGCTTTAGAAGGACGTTTTGAGGATTACACATTGGGCAAACATCTTACGCGAGAACGTGTGGAAGAGATTGGCGCCATGGCAAAAAAACATGGGTTTCGCTTGAGCGGGTTCCGTTCGTTCGAGCGAGAGGTCACGCCACAACATATTGAAACTGTGCGCCGCAATGCGAAGAGTGCTCGCAAATTGCGGGCGGCGCACACATAATTGGAGGCTGCTTATGGGAAAAGCCCGCCTGTTAGTCGTAGAAGACGATATTGATATCGGGAACATGCTGAAGATCTACTTCAGCGGCATGGAATTCGATGTTGATGTTGCCGTGCGCGGCTCAGATGCGCTGGAAAGAACCAAACAAGTCCTGCCGCATTTGATCGTGCTCGACATTATGCTGCCTGATATCGATGGCTATGAGGTCTGCCGCAATTTGCGCACCAATATGCGTACCAGCCATATCCCTGTGATTTTCCTTACGCAGAAGGATGAGCGTAGTGACAAGTTACAGGGGCTTGAACTGGGTGCGGACGACTATATCACCAAGCCATTTGATATCGAGGAGCTGAAACTGCGCGTGCAGGGCGCAATCAGACGTTCTGAGCGGGAGAGCTTAACTGATCCCCGTTCCGGGCGCCCCGCTGGACGCCTGATCGAGGACCAACTGCGGCGTATCATCCGGCAAAAAGGCTGGGCTTTGCTCGACGCGCGTGTCAACAACTTTGAGCCGTTCAAGGATGTTTATGGCTTTGTGGCGGGTGATGATGTGCTGCGATTCACTTCCATGATGATCGGTGAAGTTGTGGATGAAGTCGGAACAATCTCTGATTTCATTGGTCATGCTGGCGGAGATAACTTCATCGTCATCACGACGGAAGGGAAGGCTGACGCTATCAAAGCGCGCCTTAAAGAAAGATTCGACAACGAGGTGCAGACGCACTATAACTTCATGGACCGCCAGCAGGGATTCGTGCAGGCCCCCGCAGCAGACGGCACGACGACCAAGGTTCCTTTCATGACCATGTCGATCGGTATCGTGTCACCCAGTATGCAATCGTTTGCCGATATCCGGGAAATTACCGAGCTTGCCGCGGAAGCCCGTCGTCAGGATGCCGCGGCTGGCGGATAAGGTGATATCAGAGAATGATAGCCGGGCTGGAAGTGGGCCTTGCGTTGATACTCATTGCACTGGCACTGACTGTGTCAGTGGTAGTAGTGATTTGGTTGCGTCGCTTGCCGCGTAACGCCTCGGTTGCCTCTGAAATCACTTCATCTTTTGTCTCCCCTGATTCCTCAATTCTAAACGAAGCGATACTGATCGTCCAGTTCGGCGGACGTGTTGAATATATTAACGAACTGGCGCGCGAATGGTTTGGTTTACGTGAAGGTGAACCCGCCGACCTGGAACGTTTGGTCCGTCGAGCGCGTCCTGCCGAAGATCTTCTAAATCTTTGCGCACAGCAGGGACAAAAGCGATTATCGGTGGGCACCCGTCTGGTGGATGCAACCTCCTATCAGGTGCCGGGACCGTATCCGGTCATGCTCGTCACCCTGCGGAGCGTGGAACTGGCAATGAGCCTGAGCGAGACCGGTATCGATTCTTCCCTCCTCCAGACTATTTCCGATTTTGGCAAAAATGTTTCCGCAAGCCTGAATCTCGAGGATACTTTATATGCCATCCTGTTGAATGTTTCGCACCTTGTGCCGGCGGATGTGCTGGAGGTGAAAATCTGGGATGAAGCGAGCCAGACTCTGACTCCATATACATTGGAATCCTCGGGCGCTTCCCATGTGGCTCGTGCCTCTCTTTCTCAATTTGGTGAGTTGACTGGCGTGTTGCACACCCGGCAAGGATCTATCCTGATCCCTGATACTCGTGTCCCTGATCCTACCCTGCCTGAATTAAAGGGCAGTTCTCCCGTACAGTCTTATTTGGGCTTGCCACTCAGCGCAGACGGACGTTTAATTGGGACATTGGAGATAGGGCATCTCGCCCCCAACGTACTGGGTCAGCATGATCATGATCTGGTGCAGCTTGTTTCCACACAGGCAGCCTATAGTCTGCGTAACGCAATGATATTTGCCGACGAACAAAATCGCGTGGCAGAACTAAACAGCCTCGCCAATCTTGCTCAGGTCTTTAGTGCCTCCCAGGACTATGCAAACATCATCAGCCGTCTCGTGGAAACGCTGGCGCCGCTGTTCCCGGTGGAAATCCTTGGCTTCCTTTTATATGACGAAAACAAACGGACTCTGGAGGGCCAGATCCCGTTCCAGGGTTTACCGGAACATATTGTCGAGATCTATCGTACGACCATTCAGCCTGACAGTGCAGCCGAGAAACTCTTGTCTGAGCGAAAGCTGATTGCCACACGCAACGCTGCCGAAGATCAAGCCTGGCGTGACCTTGGTTTGCAAAATCTATCTCAGGCAGCCAGTCTGCGCGAATCTGTGCTTGTGCCTCTGGTCGCCGGTGAACGCTTTGTGGGTTACCTCCAGCTTTCCAATCACCACCAGTCTTCCGTTGAGTTTTCTGAGACTGAGCTGCGCTTGATTAAAACAGTTGCTGACCAGGCCGCCGGGATCATCGAGAGCTCGTTTGTCGTTGAAAGGACCCGCCAACGGGCGTTGCGCTCCGATGCATTGCGTCGCATTGCGAGTCTGGCAGCTTCCACCGCAACCCTGGATGAAGTTCTCCGTTTTTCCGCACAGGAACTCGCCAGTCTATTTCAGAGCGATTTAGCGGCAATATTTCTCCTCGATGAACAAGTCGGGGAGCTGCATTTACATCGTGATTCACTATTCGGTGCCTCAGACGAGACAGTTGAGGTGCTGACCCGTTTTCATGTGGATAACCCTCAGTATCATTCCACAGTTTCAGGCAGTCAAAAGCCGTTCCTTTCGGGACACCTGAGCTCCGATCGCCGTATTCTTCCGGTCTATCGCCTGCTGGTGAATGTCGAAGTGGAATCGGCGATTGTTGTGCCACTCCTCGTCCACGACCGGAGCCTCGGTGAATTGATGCTCGGGAGCCGAAAGTCTGAGTTCTTTAACAACTATGATCTTCAAGTGATCCTGACTGCGGCAGGTCAGCTCGCTTCGGCGATAGAAGATGCCAGACACATTACCCAGACGGATGAAAATCTCCGTCGCCGCGTGGAACAACTTACGTCAATTGCCCGCGTCAGCCGCGAGCTGAACTCGATGATTGATTTGAAATCCCTGCTGGAAGTGGTGCAGGATGAAAGTCTGCGGACGACGCGTGCCGAGTGTGGGACTATTCTGCTCTTCGATGTGACCGCTTCGTTCAATCCGCCGCATATTATCCTTTCATTGGGTTGCCCATTCCCCGAATCCTTTTCAGCGCTCGTTCAAAAAGTGATTGAAACAGGATACCCCGAACTTATCGCCGATTATTCATTAACGGATGATGACCCGGTGCATGAAAGAGTTCGTTCAGCTCTGATTGTTCCCATCCTTAGCCAGGGGAAAACAGCAGGTTTGATCCATTTACATTCCGGACGGATCGGGTTTTTCGATCAAGCCTCACTTGAAGTTATACAAACGCTCGCTTCGCAGGCCGGAGTCGCGCTTGCCAATGTCCAGCGCTATCAAGAGCAACGTCAGCGCGCCGAACTTTTGCGGCGGCGTGCAGAAACACTGACAAAACTTACTGAAGTCAGCTCGGTCCTGAATTTTGAACAGCCTCTTGAACAGTTGCTCCGTACCATAGCCAACAGCATTCGGGAAGCCACAACGTTCCAGGCTGTGCTGGTCAGTCTTTATGAACCGGAAACAGGGCTGTTGCGCCGTATCACAGGTGTGGGATTTCCCTCTGACACGTTAGCTGAGCTCATGGCGCGCAAGCAGCCATTGGCCAGCGTTCAGCAAATGCTCAAGCCACAGTTCCGGATCAGTCGTTCCTATTTTATCCCCGTGGATGAAGCGCCCATTATCCCGGCTGATGTCCATATCGTGACTCTGGACCGGGATGAGAAGACCGGAAAGTCCACCAACGCGTGGGACTCTGAAGATCTCCTGATTATTCCGCTGGAAGATGATGATGGCGCCACCCTCGGTCTGATCAGTTTTGATGCGCCCCGCGACGGTTTACGGCCTGATCGTGCCACCATTGAAGCGCTGGAAATCTTTGCTGCGCAAGCCTCTGTCGCCATTGTGAATCACGCGCGTTTTGTTGACCTGCGTGCCAAAGTGGATTCGTTGTCCTCAGGTTTGGAGAGACAGCAGCGTTTGATCAGTTTCTCCCAAAATGATCTGCCTATTCTGCTTCGCAAGGATCTGGACCAGACCATCGCGATCCAGAATCTCGATCAGCGTGGACAACGCGTTCGAGCGGGTCTTGCCATTACTGAATCGGTAAGCCGCCAGTTGGACTCCTCCTCGGCGCTGCAGGCATTGGGACGTGAGACCCTCACACAGTTAAGTATGTCGGTCGCCATGATCGCGGAAGCAACCAATGAAGGTCCGCGCCTGATGCATGTATTGGGAAATGTGCCGCGTGCCACCAGCCCGGAGGCCTTGTTTGGGCAACGGAACCCGCTGCGGGCTTGTTTGCAGAGCGGCGATGCCATCCTGATCTCCAACCTGGATGAAGATCTCGAATGGCGTGAGACTCCGCTTCTCTCGGCACTGCGCGCCAAGTCATTGATCTGTCTTCCGATCAGGATCGATAAGCGAACGGTCGCGGCGATGCTGGCTGTCAGCCCGGAACCCATGCCGTTATTTACAGATGAAGATTTGCAGGTGTATCACCAGATCGCACGGCAGACATCAGTCATTCTACAAAATATTTCCCTGCTCAACGAAACGCGTCGTCGCCTGCAGGAAGTGAATCTATTACTTGATTTTAGCCGCCAGCTGCGTGGTCTGGATTCCGAGCGGATCGTTCGTGCCCTGCTTGAAAGTGCAAGACGCGCTCTGTTTGCTGCTCACGCAGGTGTGGTGTTGATCTGGGATGAGCATGCGGGTCAGTTGTTGCCGCAAGCTGTTTCGGGCTACGCAGACAACGAAACGATGAAACGGATCGGCTATCACGCCGGTGAATCCCTGCCTGGGCAGGTATTTGAATCGAAGCGACCCTTGCGTGTGGATGAAGTTCAGTTTACGCGCGATTATATTTTTTCAACCGAAGGATTACTGCTTTATCGCCAGGCAACGGGTGGGCGTTTGCCTGTTTCAAGTCTGATGATCCCAATCCAATCGGGCGAACAATCTGTGGGTGTCCTGGTGTTGGATAACTTCAATACCCCGGGGGCATTCACTCCCGAAGATGAAACACTGCTGCTTTCACTCTCGCAACAGGTTGGGCTTTCACTCCAGAATGTTCGTTTGGTCCAAACGACGCAAGAGCGCGCCGCCCAACTGGAGGCGCTCACGAATGCCGCGTCGACACTCACCGCAAGCCTGCAAAGCGATGAGTTGATCGCTTCCCTGCTTGACCAGCTTGAGCCGGTCATTCGCTACGACACAGCCACGTTGTGGCTGCGGGAGAAGGATCGGATTACAGTCGCGGCGGCGCGCGGTTTCCCGGATACGGAACGCCGCCTGGGCTTGACGAGCGCGGTGGAGGACAGCGCCCTCTTCAAGGAAATGATTCGCACCGGGCAAGGCATCCTTGTTGGAGATGTGCGGCAGGATCCTCGCTTCCCACCCCTGGAAGCGCCGCGTCTATCCTGGCTTGGCATGCCTTTGATTTCCAAGAACGAGGTGATTGGGGTGCTGGCGCTGGAGAAATGGCAGTCCCATTTCTATAACCGGGAACACATGCAAGTGGGCACAACCTTTGCGAGTCAGGCAGCTGTGGCTTTGGAGAATGCCCGCCTGTTCGAAGACAGCCTCGGCCGGGCCACCGAACTGGATCAACGCTCACAACGCCTCGCTCTTCTCAATCGCTTCTCATCCGCTTTGAGTGGCCTGCTTGATGAAGGCAAAATTCTGCAACTGACCGCTCAGGAGTTGATGGATGCCCTGGATGCGCCGAGTGCTTCTGTGGTTGCGTTCGAACGCGGCAATCCGGTCTGGAAATATGCCCTACCAAAAGTGAGGTCCAAACTTCCACAGCGTTTGCCAGATGCACCGATCTTCCATCGCTTGCAGGAATCTCTGGGAGTGTTCGCGACCGATGCTGTTGGCGCAGAACCGGATCTGGCATCCTTGGGCAGTTTCCTGGGAGAAAAAACGAAATCCCTGCTGGCACTGCCGCTCGTGAGCGGCGCGAATTTACGTGCGTTGATCTTTATCTATCAGACCGAAGCGATCCGCTTCAGCCTGACGGAGATCGAGCTTGCCCGAACGCTGACCAATCAGGCCTCCATTGCCCTGGAAAACGCGCGTTTGTATCAATCCACGCTCTCCACCGCGGAACGATTCTCCATTCTTAATCAGGCAAGTTACCAGGTAAGTACCAATCTTGACCCTGAGCAGATCTATATTGCAGTGCATAAAGCTGCGCAGCGTTTGATGCCGGTTGAATCGTTTGTCATCAGCCTTTTGGATGAAGAAACGAATGAGATCGAAGGTGTTTACCTGGTGGACGATGACAAGCGTGCACCAGTTACCCGCATCCCGCGTGACCAGGGCTTAAGCGGCCAGGTGATTACTGCAGGCCAGCCTCTGCTTCTGCATGGGATCGAGACCGTCAGTGAAGCGGGCGGTGTCACGTATGGGAAGCCGGATGCGCCACAATCCATTCTGGCTGTGCCCATGACCTTGAGTGGTAGAACCATTGGCATGCTTTCTGCACAGAGTTATCAGCCCGGCGTATATACGGAAGATGACTTGCAGATCCTTAGCACGCTTGCAAACCAGGCCGCGGTGGCAATTCAAAATGGACGTTTGTTCAACGAGACCGAGCGTCTGGCGCGGGAATTTGAAATGCGCGTGATCGAGCGTACGGCACAGTTGCAACGTGAACAACAAAACACCGAAACGCTCCTGCGCATTCTCACGGAGGTGTCTTCCAGCCTCGATCTTGACCGGGCTTTGAATCGCACGCTGGCATTGCTGAACGACGCCATCGGTGCCGAGCAGGGGACGATCATGCTGCTCAATGCCGAAGACAACCTTTTACACTACCGCGCCGGTTATGGTTATCTCTCTGACAAAGTTTCGGGAGAGGGGCGCGGGTTCAAGCTCAAAATCGGTGAAGGTTTGGCTGGTTGGGTGGTGGAGCGCCGCGAGGCTACACTCGTCAATGATCTTCTCAATGACCCGCGTTGGGTGAAAACAGGCGCCTCCTCGCGCGAGCATCGCAGCGCGATCGCCATGCCTTTGCTGGTTGCCGAGGATGTGATCGGTGTGCTGATGGTCTTCCATCGCAAACCTGATTACTTCAGTTCGGAGTTGTTGAATTTGGTCAAAGCCATTGCCGGGCAGGTGGCTGTTGCCATTAATAATGCACACTTGTATGAACTCATTCGGGATCAGGCCGAGCGTTTGGGAAGTATGCTTCGTCGTGAGCAGGAGGATGCCAGTCGCTCACAGGCTATCCTTGAAGCGGTGGCAGATGGTGTCCTGGTCACGGGTCAAAACAACCGTATTTCTTTCCTCAATCAGTCTGCCGCGCAAATTCTGAACCTTGAACCGGGCTACGTAATGGGTCAGGCATTGGATGTCTTTGGCGGACTGTTCGGAAAATCAGCAGGCTCATGGATGGAGACCATCCGCAACTGGTCTGAAGGTCCAGTTGGCTATGAGCCAGGGGATACTTTCGCTGAACAATTGGATCTGGAGAATGGACGTATTGTCTTAGTCCACCTCGCGCCCGTAATCTTACAGAATGATTTCCTGGGTACGGTCTCCATCTTTCGGGATATTACTCATGAAGTGGAAGTGGACAGGCTAAAGTCTGAGTTTGTTGCAACGGTCAGCCATGAGCTGCGGACGCCGATGACCTCCATTCGCGGCTACGTGGATGTGCTTCTCATGGGCGCGGCGGGTGCGGTCAATGAAAATCAGGCGCACTTCTTGAGTATTATCAAGAATAATACGGAAAGACTTAATATCCTGGTAAACGACCTGCTGGATATATCGCGCATTGAGTCAGGACGTGTTACGCTCTCTCCGCAGGCACTCGACCTGCGTGAGATCGCGGAGGACGTCATTGAAGACGTATTGCGGCGTTCCCAGGAAGAGAACAAGCCGATGGCGCTTTCATTGGATATGCCAAAGAAGCTGCCGCACGTCTATGGCGATATAGAACGTGTACGCCAGATCCTTGGGAATCTGGTTGATAACGCCTATCACTATACCCCCCAAAATGGGACGATCATTGTGCGCATCCAGTGCCTGAACGGCGGAAACGAGGTGCAGGTGGATGTGGAGGACAATGGAGTGGGTATTCCGCTGGAAGACCAGAGTCGTGTGTTCGAACGATTCTATCGAGGTGAGCATCCGCTGGTGTTGGCGACCCCCGGAACCGGATTAGGCCTCTCCATCGTTAAACAAATTGTGGAAATGCATAAAGGCCGTATCTGGATGAAAAGCTCGGGTGTGCCGGGTGACGGCAGTATTTTCTCTTTCACCCTGCCCATCTACGAGCAGCAATGAGGATTCAATGGCAAAGATTTTGATTGCAGAAGATGAACGTGATATTCGTGATCTGGTTGCTTTTACGCTGCGGTTTGCCGGACACGAAGTATTCGCGGCAACAAATGGAGAGGAAGCCGTTGAATTGGCGCCAAAGGTAAACCCTGACCTGGTCATCATGGATGTTCGGATGCCGCGTATGACCGGTTATGAAGCCTGCAGGATCATGAAGGCAAACCCTGATCTTAAAGATATCCCCATCGTCTTCCTCTCGGCGAAAGGCCAGGAAAGTGAAATTCAACAGGGTTTGGAGGCTGGCGCGGAGGAATACCTGCTAAAGCCCTTTGCCCCCGACCAGTTGACAAGTCATGTGAAAGCCATTCTTGTGAAGTTTGGAAAGTAATTTTGAGCGCAATCCTTCTCGATAGTTCCATTGTGCATTACGAGGTGTTGGGACGCGGCCGGCCGGTCATCTTTCTGCATGGCTGGGTCGGCTCATGGCGGTACTGGATTACCTCCATGCAGGTCACCTCAACCTCCTATCGCGCCTACGCGTTGGATCTCTGGGGTTTTGGGGAGACCACTCACAATGTCTTGAATTATTCGCTCGAACAGCAGGCAACGCTGCTCGATCGATTCCTCAATGAGATGGGGATCGGTAAAATCGCCCTGGTAGGTCACGGCTTGGGCGCACTGGTCGGCATGACCTTCGCAACACGCTTCCCTCAAAGTGTGGATCGTATGATGGCTGTCAGTTGCCCCTTGGATTATCACTCCGTCAATGCCCGCATGCGGACCGCTTCGCCGGCTGAACTGACCGACTGGCTGTCCAGCCGTACTCCTGAGGCAGTCACGGCCCTGTCCGATGCTTCCAAAGCGGATAGCCAGGCGATTACCGCCTCCATGGTTGGATTGCAGGCGAACAATATTTTCAGTCTTTTCCGCACGTTGAGTATTCCATGCCTGTTGGTGTACGGGGATAAGGATCAGGCGATCACCGCTCCCTTCGAGGAGAGCTCCCTTTCCACCATGACCCATCAGGTCTTAATGGAAAGTTCGGGACATTTCCCCATGATCGATGAGACGATCAGGTTTAACCGCCTGCTTACCGATTTCCTCGCGCTTGATTCAGGTTTAAGCCCGCGTGAATTGCAAATGAAAGAAGAATGGCGCCGTCGCGTTCGCTGACGCTCACGCCGCCGTTTCGGCGGCGTTTTTTTTTGAATTGACAGACTGAAAAATTAGAGTATATTTGTGCCTAACAATTGAACGGGGTGTCCCACGCTGCGGGACTGAGAGGAGCGAGCCGCGCTCAACCCGAATTACCTGATCCAGATCATGCTGGCGGAGGGAACATAGCTTTTAAATCAACCATCCTCCGCCGCGAGGATGGTTTTATTTTGCAACGTATCCTTATCTTTGCCAACGGCGAACTGCCTGACCTCCACAAAGCCCGCCTGCTCCTGCACAAGGATGACTACATCATCTGCGCGGATGGCGGTACGCGCCACGCGCTGGCTCTCGACGCCAAACCGGGTCTCATTATCGGTGATATGGATTCAGTGGATAACAGGCATTTACTGGAACTCAAAAAAAAAGGTGTGTCAATCGAGTTCCATCCTCTTGATAAAAATGAGACCGATCTTGAGCTAGCCATCAATGCCGCGCTCAAGCTGAAGCCGGAACAAATCCTCATCGTCGCCGCGCTCGGCGGAAGGCTGGATCAAACTCTCGCTAACATCACCCTGCTCGCGGGTCCGCGGCTTTCCGGCTTTGACGTTCGGCTCGATGATGGGGTGGAGGAGATCTTCGTTTGCCGGGATCAGGCCCAGGTCCGCGGAAGAAGCGGGGATCTCGTCTCGTTGATTCCCTGGCAGGGTGCGGTGTCAGGCGTCCTAACAAAAGACCTGAAGTGGCCTCTCCATCGCGAAACGCTTTACCCTGATAAAACCCGCGGCATCAGCAACGAAATGCTTGGCGAGACGGCCTCCATTTCCATTGAATCAGGATTGCTGCTCATCGTTCATCGCCGCATGTAAACGAAAGGAAAATATGAAACACACCTTACTGCTGTTGCTTTTGATTTTGGCAGCCTGTTCTCCTCAAGGGACTGCCACTCAATCTGCCGGACCTCAAACCCTCACCCTCATGACCCATGATTCGTTTTCGGTCAGCGAAGAGGTTGTCAAGTCGTTTGAAGAAGCCAACCATGCAAAAGTTGTCTTTTTGCAGAGCGGCGACGCGGGCGCTGTGCTCAACAAAGCCGTCCTTACGAAGGATGCTCCCCTTGCCGATCTGCTTTTCGGTGTGGACAACACATTTCTCTCGCGCGCCCTCGAAGCCGATATTTTCGAACCATACGAATCGCCGCGGTTGAATGAAATACCCGACCCATTCAAACTGGATGGCTCCAACCGCGCCCTACCCGTCGATTACGGTGACGTGTGCATCAATTACGACAAGGCTTATTTCAGCGACCATGATCTGGCTATACCGCAAAGCCTGGAGGACTTAACCAAGCCCGAATACGCGGGATTGCTTGTTGCTGAAAACCCGGCTACCTCTTCGACGGGACTCGCATTCCTGCTGGCAACCGTCGCCCACTACGGAGATTCGTTCACTGAGTATTGGCAGGCATTGAAGGACAATGATGTTGTTGTCGTGGATGGCTGGGAAACGGCGTATTATACCAATTTCAGCGGCTCCTCGGGGCGCGGACCTCAACCCATGGTCGTCTCGTATGGATCATCTCCGGCTGCGGAAGTGATCTTTGCAGAGAAGCCCCTGGATGATGCGCCCACCGCCTCCATTCTCGGACCCGATACCTGCTTCCGTCAAATTGAGTTTGTCGGCATCCTCAAAGGGACTCCGTCGCGCGCCCTCGCCGAAAAATTTGTAGACTTCATGCTGGACAAACAATTCCAGGAAGATGTGACTCTGCAAATGTTTGTCTATCCTGTAAATCCCAGGGCTGCCCTGCCTGATGAGTTTACAAAATATGCGCAGGCACCCGAGCAGACCGCCGCACTCTCTCCGGAGGAAATCGCCGCTCACCGCGACCAATGGATCCAGGCCTGGACAGAGGTTGTCCTGAAATAACATGAGTCAAACGATCAACCGCGGAGACATGAATAATATGGAGAATATAAAAAAACTCCGTGTCTTCGTGTCTCCGTGGCTCGTTCGTATTGGGCTCTGGCTTATCCCTCTCTCTTTTCTGCTTGTCGCTTTCTTCTATCCACTCTCCCGTATCTTCGCTCTTACCCTGGATCCCCGGACCCTCACATCCGAGAATCTCCTTCTCGCTTCTGAGGTCCTCCTTTTTACGTTCTACCAGGCCGCGCTTTCCACTCTCCTTACCCTGCTTCTCGGGCTTCCGTCTGCATATCTCTTCGCACGCTATGACTTTCGCGGCAAATCCCTGCTGCGTGCATTGACGGCGGTTCCCTTTATGCTGCCCACCGTCGTTGTCGCGGCGGGATTCAGCGCTCTGCTCGGTCCACGTGGGTTGATCCATAGCCTCTTTCCCTTTTCCTCTTTCCCATTCATTGGCACGCTCTGGGCAATCCTCATCGCGCATGTTTTTTACAACACAACTATCATCATCCGCGTCGTTGGCAATGCTCTCTCCAGCCTCGACCCCAAGCTCGAAGCCGCGGCGCGTTCCCTTGGCGCAGACTCGCTGCGCGTCTGGCGGAATGTCATTCTTCCGATCCTGCGCCCATCCATCCTGGCCTCCTCCCTGCTGGTATTCCTCTTCGACTTCACAAGCTTTGGCGTCATCCTTTTGCTGGGCGGTTCGCGTTTTGGGACGCTCGAGGTGGAAATTTATTTACGTGTTCTCAGGCTTCCTAATCTGCCGCTGGCCGCATTGCTTTCCGTCATTCAATTAATTTGCACATTGGTGATTTCGCTCATCTATACCCGCATCGTGACCCGCGCAACCGTTCAGACCGCGCCGCGTTCGGCTGAATCGAATATTCGTAAGCCAAAGACGCTTCGAGAAAAAATCTTCACCACAGCCTTCGCCTTTCTTCTTTCCTCTTTCTTCCTCCTGCCTCTTTCCTCCCTACCTTTGCGTTCCTTCTTCCGTCTCGAAGCGGACCGTGGTCAACGCGGCGAGGTTCTATACGGGTTCACGACCGATTACTACCGCGAGCTTTTCATCAACCGGCGCGGCTCGGTGTTTTACGTACCCCCGATCCGGGCAACCGCCAACTCGCTTGGATATGCCGGGGCAACGGTCATGCTTTCCCTGTTGCTTGGTTTTCCTGCCGCCCTTGCTCTGGCAAAACCAACCCGCCTCGAACGGATCCTCGACCCACTCATCATGCTTCCTCTGGGTTCGTCGGCGGTCATGCTCGGGCTGGGCTTCATCATTTCCTTTGGCGCCTGGCTAACGTCGCCATTGCTGGTACCTTTTGCGCATACGCTCGTCGCGCTGCCTTTTGTGATCCGCACCCTGCAGCCGGCCATTGCTTCCATCCCTGAACGGCTGCGTCAAGCTGCCGCCTCTCTTGGCGCCTCGCCGCTCGAGGTTTGGAAGAATATCGACCTGCCCATTCTCCGGCGTGCCACGCTCGCTGCGGCGACGTTTGCATTTACAATTTCCCTGGGCGAATTCGGCGCGACGCTTTTGATCTCGCGGCCCGAATACCCAACCATCCCGGTTGCCATCGAACGCTTCCTTTCTCAACCTGGCGGCTTGAACTACGGTCAGGCAATGGCGATGGCGACCCTCCTCATGCTGCTTACCCTCGCAAGCATTTTGCTCATCGAAAAATTTCGCATTCCCGGCTCGGGAGAGTTCTAATGCTCGAAGTGCAACGCATCTTCAAGACCTATGAAGGCAAGCCTCTCCTCAACGATATTTCCTTCAGCGTTGCAGAGGGGGAGACCCTCTGCCTGCTCGGCGCCTCAGGCAGCGGGAAGTCCACGCTCCTGCGGATCATCGCCGGGCTGGAGGAACCCGAATCTGGCTTTATCTCATTTAGCGGGCGTGATCTCACTGCGACGCCGGCTCATCTACGGGACTTCGGTTTGGTCTTTCAGGACTACGCGCTTTTCCCGCACCTCAACGTCAACGAGAATGTTGCCTTCGGTCTAAAGATGAGACGTCTGCCCCAGGGTGAAATTGCGGAGCGTGTAGCCAACTCGCTGAAATTGGTGGGTTTAAGCGGATTTGAGAAAAGACGGGTAACCGAGCTTTCCGGTGGAGAGCAACAACGGGTCGCATTGGCACGTGCTTTGGCAACGCGTCCGCGCTTGTTGATGTTTGATGAGCCTCTCGGCGCATTGGACAGGGCTCTGCGTGAAGATCTGCTCAACGAATTACGTATGATCTTGCATCGTACCAACATCCCGGCCATTTACGTCACGCATGATCAGGAGGAAGCCTTTGCAATTGCGGACCGGGTCTTGATTTTGCACGAGGGTCAGATTGTCCGTGCAGGGACTCCCGCGGAGGTGTGGTCGAGTCCGGGGTCGGCTTTTGTGGCGGGATTTCTCGGGTTGGGAAACATCATCACAGGGAGGTATATTGGCGAATCAGAAGTCGAGACCAGGTTTGGGGTTCTGACCGTCGATTGCAAGCACAAGCATCAGGAGGGAGAAAACATCCATTTGCTGGCGCGCCCGCTGCTGGCTGAGAAAGCCACGAATGTTGTCCAGGGAGTTGTCACAGATGTGGTCTTCCAGCAGGATCAGTTCAAGGTCACATTGGATAATGGTCTGTATGTGTATTTGCGGGAAGTGGCGAATGTGGGGGAGAAAATCGAAGTGCGGGTTAAGGTAGAATGTCTTACATGAAGACAAGCGAAGCGTCGCCGTGGCGCCGTGGCGACACAGTCCCGCGGATCAAGGTGCAGAAAAAGAATCCCGCTGGCGAAGTGACATATGAATATGAAGGCGTGCTGTTGAGACGTGATGAAAATTCGGTCAAACTCGAAGCGCTGTTTGACCGCGCCGACATGCCATTTATGGATGTTGTTTTCAAAAAAGGAGATCGGTTCGTCGAATATTATTATACGGATCGCTGGTATAACATTTTTGTCATCCATGATCACGTCGATGGAAAGATCAAGGGCTGGTATTGCAACATCGGCAAACCGGCGGTCATTGAAGATGGCCTTGTTTCCTATGTCGATCTCGCACTGGATCTGTGGGTCTCAACGGATGGAAAGCAGACTGTTTTGGATGAAGATGAATTTGAAGAGTTGGAACTGAATGAAGAGTTAAGAGCTGGCGCATTAAATGGGCTGGATGAACTGAAACAGCTTTTCTTAAACGACAAACCTCCAGGTTGACCTGGAGGTTTGTTGATCTCTTGAATTGCTTATTAGAATTGCAGGCTTTGCATGATTGCATCACCATACTGCCAGGCAAGCCCGAGAGCAATGCAGCAGCAGCATAGTACAACAACGGCGACTATTACGATGATCAACGTTGTGTTGCTCTTCTTGGGTTCTACGGGGGCGGGAGTGATCGGCGGTGTTTCCATTAGTTCCTCCAAACAATGACAGATTAACGTGCTACGATGCGCAAATTATATCAGGTAGTTTCTCGGTTGCCTCGTTTGTAGAGCCAGTAGATGATGAATGCCGCAAGGATGACGAGCAATGTCCCGATCAGTAGGGGCAGAATGATCGCGAGGATGGATAGAACCGTAGAGACAACATCTTCCGCAATGGAGACCGGGATGTTTCCCGCGCCGCCGGTTGTGGCGGTCACCGCAGGGCGCAGCGCGCCCGCCTTGGCGACGTGCACCGTGCCTGCGACGAGCAAGCCGGCTGCCAGTGCCAGCACCGGGCTGACATCTGTCACAACGTTTGCGCTGGCGGCAAAGGCAATAGCTCCCGCCGCCGGACGGACCAGAGTTTGGATCACATCATTGATATGATTCACGGCTGGCACTTTATCTACCAGCATCTCAATGATCACCAGCACGCACAGCAAAAGAACGATCCATGGGTTGGAGAGCGTATCCCAGGGTTGATTGAGATGGATCAGGTTGGTATAGCGTGCCAGCAGGCCCACAAGCAGAAGGGGTATGTATGCATTCAATCCCGCGGAGGCCGAGAGACCAAATGCGGTGAATATGCCGGTGAGTAATTCCATAGTTCCTCCAATTTTTTCGCCCAGAGTGCTACGCAATCGAAGGGCGCTTCGACTGCGTTCGCCTAACGGCTCACTCCGCTCAGCGCGAAACATAAGTGCGAATCAGCCCAGGGGAAAGCCTCCCCAGGTGCCGGTAAGTTGGAAGCGCAGCAGGTCAATCGCAGTGATCATCAGAAAGGCAAGCGTTAGCCCGGCGAGGAACGGCAGCCACATCTCTTTGAGGGATGTGAATTCGTTTTCCTGGCGCATGATGAGAACCCAGACCATGCTAAAGACCATGATCAATAAAGCCAGTACGCCCAGTACACTCAAGATTGCAATGGGATAAAGAACAATGGAACTTTCGGTAAGAACGGCGAGATCCATGAGCAGAACAATCCCAATCAGAATGCCCAGCTTTTTCCAGTCGAGGGCCCGGCCTGGGTCTACGTCTCGCCATGCGCTCTGGTTGAACGCAGGATAAAGGATGGAAGCCAGCGCGATGCCCATCCCGCTCCCGGTGAAAAGCCGGAGGATGTTATTTGGAATGTAAAGGTTGGGAATATTCTCGAGTGCGCCGCCGGAGGTTTGTTTGAGTAAATAAAGATAGGAGTTGGTGCCATCAATTCCAAAAGCAACAAGGAAGAAGAGCAGGGGCGCACCGAGCTTCCAGCCGGGCATTCCGCTTTTCCTGGGACTGGCGAGAGCGAAAAAGAGCAGTGAAATGCCTGCTGTGAAGAATTCGCCTGTGCAACGTGCGCACAAAGGCAACTGGCGCTCTCCAATGTGAAAGGAGCGTTCACCGATGCGATGACAGATGGCATAACCGACCGCGTCCGCTTTGCCAAGCAAGCCTGGCGGCGCAAAGCTAAACCAAACTGCAAATACCAGTATGGCTGCAATGGGAACGAAGAAACGTGTAAGGTTTGTGAGACGCGGCTGTGCAGATGCCTTTTGCATTGCATTCATTATATGGGGATATACGATGGAGTGCAAGAAAGATTGCGGGATTAAGGTATCATTGATTTTGTAAGGATGCTGAAAAACCTTGTGAAGGCTGCCCGTAGGGCGCTTCGCAGGGTTAACTTGAACACTTTTTGAGGAAGAAAATTATGAAGCGAATTGGAATTTTGACGGGTGGAGGAGATGCACCCGGACTCAATGCAGTGATCCGGGCGGCAGTCAAGACCGCGGTCTATGAATATGGATGCGAGGTGATCGGCATCCGGGATGGGTACGACGGATTCATCGAAGATAAAGGGGTGATGCCACTCGGCATTGAAGAGGTACGCGGACTTTTGCCGCGTGGGGGGACCATCCTGGGCGCGGCAAATCGCGGCAACCCATACGCACGCAAAGTGATCAGAAACGGGGAGCAAGTCACCATCGACGTTTCCGATGAGATCGTCAAAGGCATCCAGCGCCTCGAAATGGACGCCCTGCTTGTGCTGGGCGGGGATGGGACGCTGCACATTGCTCATGAGCTGTTCCAAAAAGGCGCGCCGGTCATTGGCGTTCCCAAAACGATCGATAACGACATTGGCGGTACGGAAGCGTCCTTTGGGTTTGATACGGCCGTCACGACTGCCACAGAAGCCATTGATAAATTGCACACCACCGCCGAAGCACATCATCGCGTCATGGTGCTCGAACTGATGGGGCGCAACGCGGGCTTCATTGCTTTGCACGCCGGTGTCGCCGGCGGCACGGATGTCATCCTGATCCCTGAAATTCCGTTCAAGTTCGAGGCAGTGGTCGCGAAGATCCGTCAGCGTGTGGAACGCGGCTATCTTTTCAGTATCATCGCGGTTTCAGAGGGCGCAAAACCGGTGAGCGGGAAACAGGTCTTTTCCCGCACAGGAGATGAGATTTATACTCCGCGTCTGGGTGGGATCGGTCAGACCGTGGGAGAGTACATCGAGAAAAATGGCTTCGAAACCCGGGTCACAGTACTGGGCCACCTGCAGCGTGGCGGGTCACCGACGCCGTTCGACCGTTGGCTGGCGACCCGTTATGGCGCGGCGGCTGTCCGTTTGGCGGCACAGGGGAAGTTTGACCGCATGGTTGCATTGCAGGCGGGGAAAATTGTGGATGTTTGCCTGAGGGAAGCGATTGCCATCCCCAGGCGTGTCGACGTCAAGGATGATGCGATGATCACGGCGCGCGGGATGGGCATTTCTTTTGGGGATGAATAGCCCCACCCCAACCCTCCCCAAATTCGAATAAGTAGTCCTTATGACCACATCAATTTTATTTCGAATTTGGGGAGGGTGCCGCGAAGCGGCGGGAGGGGTAAACCAGAATGCCACTCCTAAGAGTGGCACTCGTGGCGCGCTGTGGCTTCCTTCTTAATTGAGGAGGGATGCCACAGCGCTGGGTTTATTGCTACTATCCATTTGAGACATCACCTCCTCCTTTCTATA
>Ga0105104_10000569_pt1 | contig 28690 bp, 17 predicted proteins | sample PPLLaktember2015_3_FD_87034 | JGI IMG/M metagenome (GOLD analysis project Ga0105104, IMG submission 87034) | Freshwater sediment microbial communities from Prairie Pothole Lake near Jamestown, North Dakota, USA - PPLs Lake P7 Core (6) Depth... | ecosystem: Environmental > Aquatic > Freshwater >...
AACCCTCACCCTGCTCACCATCTCCCATCAGGACGTATGTGCGATACTTCTTTTTGTCCATCTTCGCGGCGAGCGCCAAACCCACACCAAATGAGAGTCCATGCCCCAGCGCTCCACTGTTCAGTTCAATACCTGGAATATCTATGATGGGATGACCGGCTAATTTTGAATTGAACTGTCCGTATGTTTTTAAAATATCATCATCGAAGAATTCTGCGGCAGCCAGGACCGAATATAGTGTCTCTACGCTATGACCTTTACTCAGAATGAATCTATCTCGATCTTTCATTTTGGGACATTGAGGATCGACGTTCATTACGAAAAAGAACAATGCAGTTTCGATTTCGACCGAAGACAGAGCTCCTCCAATATGTCCTGACTTGGATGAATAAATTATTTCGACAACTCTTTTTCGAACTTTTTCGGCTTGTAACTCTAGTTCTTCAATTTTGCTTTGAATAGTATTTATCATTTGATTATTATTTCGTTTTGGGTTTACAAACAAATATAAAGCCATACAAACGAAAATGCAAGTAAATAATAGTAAGCAATACGAAAATATTCGTAAAAATAACTGAGTAAATAGAAAACTGTAATTTTAATCAAAATCGAGGATTTCCATATTTTTTTATAATTTATTCATACCGGACAACAAAACAGAATTAAATCGGAAAAACGAGAAATAGTATAGATTTAATATAACATTACGATTCGAAAATAATCTAGTCTATAGAAAAATTATCCCTTAAAAACCGAACGCTCTTTAATTAAATTGAAGACTGGTCCAATATATTTCATCATATCAGATAGTATCAGTCACACTCTTGAACAGCACTTGCAGAGATTGGGAAATCTCTGTAAAGAACGTATTACCATTTCGAAAATATCGATACAAATCCGATAATATCTACAATCGTCAATTTGCTTCATTTGAGTGTTGTTGTTTGGCATATCGACGCCTTTGAAACGAGTGGTTATTGAAACGATAGAGAGAACTGACCTGCCACCCAGTATATTTTTTTGAACCATATGATTATTTCAATCGTATAGTCATTCCGGACATGTCCCCTCCGATATCCGCCAAAATAATGGTCGTCAGAATGCGATCTTCGATTCCGACAGCTGGAAGCCTGATAATGTATCACGCTTCGCGTGATTCAATTTTAGGCCTCCGGCTTTCGAACGAACTCGTCGAGCGGACAAGTGGTCGAGGTCTCGTCTCTACTGCGTCGAGACTGACTGCACGGGAAGCCTAACAACGGCATTTCGGATACTGAAAGGATTTAGATCCTGAAACAAGTTCAGGGTGACACTTTAATGGATTTTTTAAATGTCTCTATTATTTTCAGGCCTTTGATTGACATTACATTTGTACAGATTCTTTCACTACGGAACAACTCCAATAGTTGTGTAAATATTACTGATCAATCCACTTATCTACCAGCAGTTATTTTCAACAAATAATCATTTTTCGGAGCAGTGAAATTGAACTCGCCTGGTTCGGCTGAATTCAGTGTTTCGGTCGTCATGTTCCAGGTATCAATGGCTTCCACAGTAAAGTCCCGGTCGCCTTCAAGTTTCAGCGAAATTGGACCCGCTTTAACCGCATATGCAAGATATACTGTTCGGGGTTTTGACAGAATAAAAACATTAAAGTCCTGATGAACTGGGATCATTTCATTAAAGGGCAACGCTTCCATTATCTTGCGGAAAAATGCTATACGGGTAGGACTTTCACCATGAAGTGTACCACCTTTCGCCCACCAAAGAATATCATTCCGATCCAAAAAGGTTTCACCATGCCCCACGTAGCATCCATTAATCGCACCTATCCAAAAACGTTGAGCCATCATTTTGCCTGTTAATTGTCCCCACCCTCGCTCGATGTTGCCTTCATATCGACACTCATCGTAAACGACAGGTTTTTTGTATTTTTCCCTTAAATCGATGCCCTTATCCAGGTTTGAATTCTGAATACTGGCATGAGTTACCCATGCTTTTGTGTGATCGTACCAAATCTTACCATTGTGAATACTGCGCAGCCGTTGGTACGGGTCTTCTTTTTGGAGAATTGAAAAGAACCGATCCCAATCTTCCAGATGCTTGTTTCCCCTATGATTTACTCTCACAGGTATAGTCATGAAATCGAATTCATTGGCAAGGGACCACCAAACATTTTGGTAGGCACCAAGGCGCGCAATAGCATAACGGATATAACGATCATCGCTTGCTTGATCCATTTCAGAAAAACCCCAGCGGTCGTAAGGATGAAATAGAATTAAATCGGCCTGGATACCAAGCTTGCCAAGTTCAACAATCCGACGTTCCAAATTTCGCCAGAAAACCGGATCAAATCGTGAGAAATCAAAAGAACTGTCTGCATGACGCATAAACGCGAAGTTCGAGGGTTCATTCGCATTGTAGATATACGACTTCGGAAAAATACACATCCGGATTTTATTAAACGGAGCGCTGGCAAGAGTTTTTAATGTTCGCTCCTGTAAACTATCAGGTTGATGAATCCATGCGTAACAGGTAGTACCAACAGAAAAATACGGTGAGCCGTCCGCATATTTAAAATAATATGTATCAACCACTTTTACCGGACCGTGGTTGTCGCTTGAAGGTTTCACGCAGTTCAATATACCGGTCTTACCGGAAAGTTCAGCAACATTACTTGTGGTTTTATATTTCCATTGGCCTTCTGTGTCCGGACTGAAACGTATGATATACCTACCAAAGCCATCGTAAAATCCGGTTACTTTAATTTCTTTTTTGTCGTTATTAAAAACAGCAGTTAGTACTACATCGGTGTACGGATTGCCACTGGAGGGCCCTTTTAATTCAATTGTCCCAACACCCCATTTTTCCACAGTTACTTCTTTTCCGAACAAGCTCGTTCCAATCAAAGAAATCACTATTGCCAATAAAATAATTATGGGCAGAAATGAATATGACCACGCATTTAGTGCTTTATTTTTTTTCACCTGTTTACTCCTTTATGATTTTTTTCATTTCGAACCTGCAAGTTGATTGACATGTTATATTGTTTCAAGATACCTGACTTCAACATATATTTTTATAAGTGTCTCAAACCAATATTTATAATCAGAATGTTTGTCCAAAACAACTTCCGAATCTTTCAACAATATTGCTGTTGGATCATGAAATATATCAGCTCAATTTTGTTAGGACAAGGTTAACAGTTCGGTTGAACGATGCCGCGCGAAGTTGTGCATAATGGACACCACTCGCCAACCTGCCTTCATTAAATTGTTCGCTATATGTACTTGCCGATCTTTCTCCATCTCCCAACACCGCTACTTTTCTTCCATAAACATCAATTATATTTAATGTCGTATGGCTATTGCATGCCAACCAGAAGCTGAATGCTGTCGTTGGATTAAAGGGTTTGGGAAAATTTTGGAGCAACTCAAAGCTGGATATTTTTACTGAATTTTCATATACGCTCATGATAGATCCAATGTTACCGGCATACATCCTCACCTTTGATTTCACGTCGACGGTGCTGTCCAGTATATAGCAATAATAAGGCGGAAAAGCTCTGTCTGTTCCCGGAATGAGGACTGTTGTTTCGGTTGCTGAAGTGTACCAAAACCGGCTACCCATATGTTCCCAAAAGATGTATCCATAAATGACAAGTTATTGTAGATGGCCAGGAGCTTGCCATTGGGTTTGTTTGTCTTTGTCAACAATTTACGTTTTGTGACTTTTCCAGTGCATCCTAATTCATTATTCGGCGAACAATAAATCTGAGAGTTTTATCGAAGAACAGTTATTGTTCTACTAACATTTTTTCCTATCCGCAGAACCGCTTTTTTCAGGTGTGGGTCCCACGAAAAATCAACTTTCTTACCATTGATTGTGACAGATACGGGCTTCTTTTCTATTCGGACAGAGACGAGAACATCTGTTGACAAAGCGGGAAGAGATATATCTACAGTTCGTTCTTTCGATTCGAGAATAAAAGTTTTTTCTTTATTCATATCATAATAATCTACGTACTCAAATGTTGCATTCTTGCCCGATGCCCCTGGATAGACAAAAAGATTCAATTCTTTTTTGTTTTGCTTATTGTTCCAGAGTTTTGAATTTCCTGTTAACATCATTCCGGTGACGTACATCGAATTCATTTTAATGAACACAGGAATCCGCTCGAGGGGCTGTGTTACTGTAAATTCCTGTCCGCCTGTGTATACCTTGCCTGTATTATAGTAATCGTACCAAGTGCCTTTAGGAAGGTAGACGGTTCGACTATTCGTCGAATCTAAGATCGGAGCAATAAGGAATGCGTTGCCGAGCATGTATTCATTCCATAAATTATAAGTGTTTTGGTCGTTTGGAAAAACGTATGCGAGCGGTTTCATTACCACACCATTTTTAAACGATGTATTGATAAGTGAATACAGATATGGTTGCAATTCCATTCTCTGTGTATTGCAATCTTTGAAAATGTTTTGAAGCCGCTGGGAGTATTTCCATGGAACGCGGTCTTCTCTCTTGCCGCCCGCATCATCAATCTTAATCTCGTAGAATGCGCACCATGCGCCAAATTGCAGCCACCGTGCATAGAGATCTTCGGGAATTCTTCCGCTTAAATATCCGCCAACGTCTGAGCCCCACACCGGGAATCCCATATAACTGCATCGTACAGCATTTGCCAAATTTGCTGCCATTCCATCCCAGCTCGATCGAGAATCGCCGCCCCACACGGCGGAAAGAAATGGCTGACATCGATGGAACGCCGCGCGTGCAAAATTCATTTGATCGTCTTGATGGACTTCTCTCAGAAAATCATCGATTGTTTTCGAAAGTAGGAAAACGTATTTGTTCCTGCGTTCATATACTGGCGTCTTATCATACCAAGGATACATTTGCGGAAAGAGCTGATCGGCACGGTCGATTTTGTGCCCCTTAACCCCCACAGAATATTGGAACTCAGTTAATCTTCGTTTGAATTCTTTCATCGCTTCCGGATTCGTCAGGTCGAAATATCCTTCCTGACTCGGAAGCATGCCGGGAAAATCATTATCGCCAAACGTTGCGGAAGTTACCCACGTCATAAATTCCATCCCGTATTTAGTACGAATCGTGCCAATCCATTCTTTTGGGTTGGCAAACTTTTCAGCGAAATCCATTTTTGACCATTCGTGCGTTCCATGACTGTATGGACGGTCAACAAACCATCCGGTAAAAGGAATTTGTAAATCGGTCATATGCTGAATATCGCTCAGGATTTCATCTTTTCCGCCGTTATTCTGGTCTCGCCAGCCGATTGGCCCGACTCCCCACATGGGAACAAATTTTGGTTTCCCAATAATCTCGTAATACTGCCTCATGATCTCGTCGCCATCTTTGCCGGCAATAATGTACCAATCCAGTTGTCCGGTACGGTGGTAGAGTTCAGTTTTTCCATTAATGCCGAGCTTGTATTTTCCCATTGAAAAGGAATCGAAAAAAGAAGCGTATCCTTTGTTGGTCATATAAAACGCCGACCACGTAGACGCATAATTCTCATGATACCAGTTACCATCACCAAGGACATCAACATCTACAACTTCACCGCGCAAGTCGGGAGACTTTTGGTTGTTTGGATAGAGCGGTTCAAGAATGCCGAAATAATGTTCACCTCCATCTTCCAACTGAATGGTGACATTCGATGCCCACTCCGGAGAACTTCTGAATCGCAAAGCATTATTCAGAACGGAGATTTCGATTGTTGCCGATAATTCCTCGCTTTGTTCGCGATATTGTGTTTCCGCAGGATATGTAAGGATTAGAAAAAGCGATAGATTTGTTGATTTACCAAGCACCATTGATTTGGGAGCAGCAAAATTGAAATTGATTGAAAAGATTTTAACAAGTGGAGTAGTACTATCGAAGACAGTTATTGTCTTGTTGGAGGACAAGATTTTAAATCTTCCGCTTGTCCAGGAAATATCCTGTTGAGCAGAGAGCCTGGCACTCGACAAACATAAAAGAATAATAAGAAATCGAATAGTTGTTTTCATCGCTTGACCTCGCTGACAGAGACTGATGTTTTAAGCATTTATTTTTCGTTGGTTCAGAAGAAGAACACACCACCAATATAGGCGTGTTCTTGAATGAGAATCTAAACTTCCTCCACGCGCCACGAACGCAAACGATCACCGGATTTGCATCCCACTTCCTTGTGGGAGCGAATATCCGAACTTGGTTTCACATCAAAATGTAAATGCACCAGAAATCGGAACTGTGTTTAAGAAAACTAATATAACTCATTTCCCGCTGCCTCCTAATTTTATTTCACGTTTCCTTCGGTGTCACTTGGCACTATTTCATCAAGAGCAGTTTGATTGTGTGATCACTCACTTCTGTCTTAAGATGAGCGAAGTACACAACGCTCGCTCATTCGATTGCAAGAAATTGTTCTTGGTACATTCCCGCTGATTTCATTCCATCCACCAACACCGCAACTTGCCTTCCATACATATCAAAAATTTTTAGCGTTGTATGACCGGGGCGTGCCAACTGGAAGCTGAGTGTCGTCGTTGGATTAAAGGGATTGGGATCATTCTGTCTCAACATCACTTCCCATGGAAGATTATTATCAGTTACTGTAATTGCTTTCACAATATTGAATATGACCCGCTGATAAGATTTGAGCGGCGGTGTCCCGTTATCTGATATCTCGAGTATGATGTGTTCCTGTTTACCAATCTCGTTAGGAACAACAAAATGTGTTGTTATTGATCGCTACTTGAGTTGTGCAATTATCGGCGTCATAGTATTGCCACCAAAGGCACGATACAGTGTTGCCATCTGGATCGGTTGTTGGTGTTGCATCAAGTGTAACGACCTGTCCGGGTGTAACAAAACGAACATGGGCTCCAATGATTCTTGCAACATGTTGCTTATTCGCAGAACTGTAAGTTGAATCTTTACACCAGTCCATGCGCGCAGCGAAATCGTTTCGTGCAGCAATGAGCCAACGCCCAAACATCTTGATTGCATTACCATCATCTTTTAAACCGGATGAGTCTGTGACATGATTCGGCTTGTTGAGCGGGTTGTCGTAAACCGAGCGTCCACCCCACACGCCGAGTGTGTAATCGGACTGAGCTTCGAGTCCGTTGTTAACAAGGTCCAGGAATGACGGTATATCGCCTTCGCTGATGTATGTCTGCGGATACATTGCACCTAAACTCCCATGGTTTGTTTTAACATTCGTCGTCAACCATGCGGATTTCATATACTCCTGTTCGGCAGGAGGATTTGCACTAAGCTACCCGGAACGAGCGTTGTCGTAGCTGTCGTAATCCAATACATTATCCCACTTATATGCTTCATAGATATACGCTTCCTTTACGTTTTCTTCTATCCACTGTCCTCCACTATCCTGATACCAGATGCAATAGAGACGAATTTTTGCAACCGCTTTATTAAATTCTGCTGTGGTATATTCTCCCGAATACTTTAGTCGCCACAATGCAGAAGCGGTTGTATTCGCACCGCCCCTTGAGATCACGTGCACAGGGCGGGGGTCATCGTCAAGCAAAGTCCTGATAATGAGCTTTTCACCTTCTGTTTTTTTGATTGCCATATTGGGTGGCGCTACCCACAAATCGGCGATTTCTTTCATTGCCAACCTTCAATACGCTCGTTATATATGATGCAGATGGATACCCTTGCTTATGGGCATTCAGGTTCGCCCGCACATACTCATACTGGACAAGTTCAACTTCAATCCATTTGTCTGCACTGTGTCCGGATGTTTGGTATCTGAAGTTCACCTGAACAATGCCGCAATTTCATAATCACAAGCGGTGACTAAGAACCGAATCATCGTGCTCCGATCATCCTTTTCGCCATCGGTTGTTGCAATGACACGCGGTTTCACTCGTGTCTCAAATGCGCTTGACACATTTACCATGCCATCGGTTTGTGTTAATGCTCCCGAAGAATAAAAAAAGAGTAATGCACAAAAACAGATCCTGCTGTTACTGTAATAATAGTTCATATTTGTTTTCATTCTTTTTTGCTTTTGCTTGACTATCATTTCATCAGCACAATCTTTATTGTTTGACTGTGCGATATTGCCTGCAAACGCGCATAATAGATACCGCTCGCTAATCCGCTTGCATTAAATTGCTCTTTGTACATTCCCGCCGATCTCATTGCATCCACCAACACTGCTACTTCCCTTCCATACACATCATAGATTTTTAAAGTTGTGTGTCCGCTTTTTGCTATCTGGAAGCTAATCATTGTAGATGGATTAAATGGATTTGGATAATTGTTATTCAACCTAAATTCTAGTGGCACTACTGATGAGAGATATTCAACTTTTGTCACTTCAGTAGGCTCAAGTATAATTCTGCGATAACTGGTAAGGTTAGGAGTACCATTATCCTTTATCTCACATATCACATGAATGGACTTACCCGCTGAATTGGACGGCACATTGATCGTGGCTTTACTCGAATTGCTGTTTGAGATGGTAATGTTCCCAGAATAGGTGCCCGCTTCGGGTTGAATCCACCATTTGAAAGTTAAAGAATTACTATCAGGGTCAGAGGAGGCTGATGCATCAAGGATAACGGTCGTGTTTGCCTCTGGTGTTTTCCTCATGATGTCAATACCGTTGTTACCATCAATTGCAACAATCGGGTTTCGATTTCCAGCACCATCTTTTGCCCAGTCCATTCGTGCTGCAAAATTATTAAATGTCGCAGCATAAAAGCGGGCCTCATAGTTACTACACACACTACCTGCCGTGCCTGTATAGTTTACATATGAATTGCCATTGTTGTCTTCTCCTTTACCCCATACGGAATACCCACCCCAACCTGCCTGGGTTGGAATATCAGGATTATTGAGTCCGTTAGGCATGAGATGTAAAAAAGACGGGGTATCACCTTCAACTCCCCATACATATTTTGGATAATCGTTGCCAAGGTTTCCGTGATTCTGTATATTAGTTTCATACTGGGACCAATTGCTTTTCCCCGTGCCATTCTGATACTTCCATGCACAATCATCCCAGATAAAAAGAAGATCATTTGAAAAATTACGGCGCATCCATGCATGAGAGCTGGTTTCAAAACTGGAATTTTGTGGTCTGTCTTGATCAGTTATTGCAAAAGCTCGGATTTTATGCAAGAACTCTTTTAATTCTGATTCGCTTCGTGTTTGTTGTACTTGCCAAATTGCTTGAGCAAGTGTATTACCTCCTCCCCAAAAGGTTACCCAAATGGGACGATCATCATTTTCGTCAGCCAGCTGTATAATACGATTACTTCCGTCTGAATTATTTCCAGCGCCAATGAAACTCATTCCCATACGCATGCTACCAAACATGGAGCGATCTTTCAAATATTTGCCACTAGGCCAGTACCCAATTTCCTGCCGACAACTATCCTGTGAAAATCCGGTCTGATTTGAGCGTTTAAGAAGGTTGGGTAAATCCTTTTCGTAAGCATCGATCACTCCTTTTGCGATATCAATAAACTGCTTTTGATAATTGACATTATCCATACTCCAGCCTGTTGTGACAATAATTGCTTCGATTTCGTACATATCGGCATGCACCAAGAGACGAATCAGCGATTCATGGTCATCCGGTTCCCATGTCGAAATGTCTGTGAGCACAACTAAGCGTGGTTTAAGCGGCGCTGCGTCGGAAGTTATGTTTTGTTTTTGTTGAGCGTACAATGATTGCGAAACGAGTACCAATAAAAAAGGGATTAGAGAAAATTTAGTTTTCATTTCCTTAGGGTTATATAAAAGGTTATTATTATTGCTGCTAACAAATGTATTCGAATAAAAATCCCCTGAATATTCTCTCTAGCAAAATACCAAGAGACACTTTTATAAAATTTGACGTCGAATCTTGAATATTCTCTCTTTATCACAAATGATCAATGCTTCAGAATCTGTTTTGGAATTTCCTGCTTCTCAATGCTCGGACCGTCAAATTGAACTTTTAATGCTTCTCCTCCTTCATTTTCAAAGAAGTGAACCTTAATTTTGTGCAATCCTTTTTCAAGTCCGATTTGTCCTCCAATTTCTATCACAGCATGTTGTCCATCATTATCAACTATGAGAGTATCATCGATCCACAAACGTGTGCCATCATCAGAACTGCAATAAAAGGTGTATATACCTTCTTTTGAAATATCAATATATCCATCAAAAGTTAACCCAAAATGATCCAATTGCCTTAATGCACTCATCTTTATTTCGGAAACAATTTTAGATTCAACCGCATTCAACTTGTCAAAATCAGGTAATTTTCCCCATTGACCTTCATAATAATTATATTGGATCCTAGGAGATACATTCTCATTTTCAACAACCGGAGAAAGCAATTTATTTGTGAATTGCATAGATACAACATCACTCTGCTCTGATTTTTTATTGAATGAAACAGCTTTGAGTAATATTGCATTTGTTATTTTGATTGGTTTCTTATATAGCAATGATTCTTTGGTTGGCGTGGAACCATCCAAAGTATATCGAATTTCCAAATTATCAGATGTATATAATTTTATATCAGCTGATTTATAAAAAAAGCCTGAAAGAGCCGCTATTTTCACAGGAGCAATAGGAAAATTATACCCTGTTTTTTGAACACGAAGCGCTTGATAGGGTTTTCCTGGCAAGTCAATTGAACATTCGCCGCTATATTCACCCTCTATTTTTTTAATTGTCATTTCCCAAGCATCTATCAATTCGATCTGAAAATTAATATTTTTTGGTAGATTCAACTTCCATTTATTAGGCGTATCAGTTCCAAAATAATAGAGATAATATTCTCCAACCTTACCTCCCGAATAATCATCGATTGGATCAATCCCATCTTCAAGACCAGCTTCCAAAACACTTTTAAAAAACGCTATTCTCGATGGACTTTCACCATACAGGACACCGCCTTTTGACCACCAAAGAATATCTTCAGGATGTTTATATGTTTCACTATGACCGACATAACAACCTCTTATTGTACCTAACCAAAACTTGTGAACCATTTCCTGTGCTGATTGATTTCCCCAGCCTTCATTAATGTTTCCTTCGTATCGACATTCATCAAATATTACAGGTTTTTGATATTGCGCTCTCCACTCTGCACCTTTATCTAAGGAAGAACTTTGTAAGCTTGCATGAGATACCCAGGGGAGAGTATGATCATAAAGTATGGCTCCATTATGAATACTTGCCAAATGGCTATATGGATCATTCTCTACGATAACTTTATAGATATGATGCCAATCAAGCATTTTTTTGTCCGCCATAAAATCAAACTCATTTGCCAGCGACCACCACACATTGCGATATGAGGAAAAACGAGCAATGACATACTTCAGATAGTACTCGTCGACTTCAGAACCCATCGATTGATAACCCCATCGATCATAGGGATGAAACAGAATAATATCAGCTTCAATACCAAGGTTCAACAGATCCAGGATTCTGGATTCAAAATGCTGAAAAAATTCGGGATTAAATTTTGTAAAATCATTCTTCCCTTTTTCATCACGCGGAAATGGATAAAAAGGAGGTTCATTTTTATTATAAACATAATCTTTAGGGAAGACACACATTCTTATTTTATTAAAGGGAGATTTCTTTAAAGTCTTCAGGGTATGGAGTTGTAACTCTTCTGTTTGATGCACCCAGGCGTAACAAGTGGTTCCCACTTGCCAATAAGGAGTTCCATCTCCATAACCAAAATGATATTTATTACGGACTTTTACAGGCCCATGATTATCATGAGAAGGTGCAATACAATTAAAGGTTCCAGTAACATTATCAAGTATTTTTACATTACTTTTAGTATTATAATTCCAAACACCAATTTTAGTCGGCATAAATCTGACTTTATACCTACCATTCCCATCATAAAAGCCCGTCACAATAATGATATTTTCTTCATTGGTAAACGCAGCACTGATTTTCACCTCATTGAAAGGATTTCCAGATTTTGGACCATCTAAAGTAATTTCAAAACGATCCCACTTTTCAACTGAGGGAACTTCGGCAAAGAGTGTAAATGATACTAAACAAAGTAAAATAGAAATGATAGATTTCATAAAAACTCCTTTTGTTTAAACACTCAATATTTGAGTTACATGTGCTACAGCCAATTTATAGTGATGAACGTATATGAGGGACGCACGTTACTTCAATAGCAACGTCTTCTTTATGTCCATAAAATTTTCTGCTTTCATTTGATACAGATAGAGTCCACTTGATAAACCGCTTCCATCAAAGGTTGCCGTATAATCACCCGGTTGCCGAAAACCTTCGAACAAAGTTTTAACTTCCTGTCCGAGACTATTATAGACTTTAAGAGTAATGTAGCTGCTCTTTGGAAGCGAGTATTTAATCTTAGTCTCAGGATTAAATGGATTGGGATAATTCTGTTCCAATTCAAAACTATTAGAACGTTGGCCGGAACGTGATTCTCCGACGGATGTTACAGGCAGCATCCAGTCCGCGCGAAGGGCGAACTCAGCTTGGTATTGAGACTCCCACTTGTGGACACTCAACGGACCTGGCCCATCAACCCAATGATTGGTAATACCTGAGCGGACATATTGCCCGCCCCAGCTTTCTTGTGTTGGATATTCGGGGTTGTTCATTCCATGCGTTGCACTTACCAGGTACAGGAATGAAGGCGAGTCACCCTCTTTCATTCCATCTACGCCCATTGCCGCCGGCGGGTAAACAGCGCCTAACGGTCCATGGTTTTGGCGAATGTACGTATTGAGCCACCTCAGGTTCCCCAGCATATCACTTGAGCCGCCGAACATGCCCTGCCAAGTCGACGCAGAATAGATTATGAACAGATCCGGAAAATTATTGAACAGCCAATCTATCGTGTCATCCTGATGCGCTATTTGATAGATACGAATCTTGCTGAGGAATTTCTGAAGATCGGCAGCATTACGCGTAATCTGTACCTTCCAGATAGCTTGAGCCAAATTGCTGCAATCGCCCCAGAAACAAAACCATACTGGTCGTGGATCGGGCTTGTCGACGATACTGATAATCGAGTCAGAAGCCTGACTATTTTTGCCGGAACCGATATTATTGCTGACCGATTTGCCCCAGGTGCCTGAGCGACCTTGGAAGGTTACCGAACGTAAATAGTCGGGTGTTGGATAACGGGAATCATGGTTTTTAAGGTTCACATATACCGAATCGTATCGGTCCAGTATGTCAAGTATGTTTTGTTTCTTAGCTATGTTGGCAAAGGTGGCTGACGAAGCTATCAATCCCTCTACGTCGAAGTCATTTGTGTAAAGCAGGAAGCGTACCATCTCCTGCACATCATCCGGGTCACTGGTATGATCTGCCGCGCAGCCACTCATGCAGACGTCCAATGGCGGAAAGTCCGACGATATAATCACGCGCAGTCTCGTAGAATCAGTCCCGGTGTTTGTGCCGGCTTCTAATTCTGAGCCAAAACTGGAGGACACAACCGTCATCACCAGAATCGTTACAAACAAAAAACTACATCTCATTTATCGACCTCTTCAATCATATCGTTTTCATACAACAACATTGACTAAATTGTTATGATGTTAATCTTAATTTATATTGTCTGTAAGCTTAGTGTCCTGGATTTTATATTCAAATATATATCTTCATCAGTATTCTATGGACAGATCCATCAGGATCAAAATTCGTGATAAATCCGTCCTTCAGCAATTGAATCATTTCATCAGCATAATTTTTATTGTCTGACTTTGTGTTGTCGTCTGCAAACGAGCGAAATATACACCGCTGGCTAAACCTTGTGCATGAAATTGTTCTTTGTACATTCCCGCCGATCTCATTCCATCCACCAACACTGAAACTTCTCTTCCATACACATCATAGATTTTCAACGTTGTATGACTGCTTCGTGCCAGCTGGAAGCTCAATATTGTAGTTGGATTGAACGGATTGGGATAATTTTGATATAATTCAAATTCCTTTAGCCGGGATGCATCGAGAGAATATCCATTAACGGATGTCAGTTCCCCGGTTAAATGGTTCAGATACACTTCGAGCATAGTATATCCACCCTGACCAAAATTATTGCGGTCTGCTGGATCGTTTGGATTGAGACTATGCGCAAGTTCCCAAGCATTCGGCATTCCGTCGTGATCATCATCAGCAGGAGCAGTCAAAGAGTTGAGTACTGGCCAGCCGCCTACTTCAGTTTGCGATTGAATAATACCGTTTGTTCCATATGTCGATGTTCCATTGGTCACTTCACTTATTATTCGGGTATCCGCTGCATCGCGTTTAGGCAGCGAGCAACCGACATCTGCAAGAACAGATTGATAAGCACTTTCAGCGGTTTGCTGGTTTATGGACATTGCCGGCCATGGCACATCGAGCTTTATATATGGAATATCTGCGCTTCCGCCTCCAGGGTTGACGCCACCGTTCCAGTTATCAGCGGTAACCGTGGCATTGCCCACCACGTCATTATCGGCAATATACCATTTGCCATAATCAGCGGCGCCATTGCGTGTAGAAGGATTAACAATACGGTGATTTACATTCGACGAAGTTCCCGGTCCCGGTTTATAATAATTGACCACCATATTAATATTGGTAAAACTGAAATTCGTATCGCCTTCCTGCTGTTTTTCACCACCATACGAACTATTGTAGCCCCAGTTGTAGATCACGTTATTCCTGTAATCGGAATTTTGGCTGCCGGAAGCCCAGCGGATACAACGGCTCACACAATTTGATATCAGGTTGTGATGGTAGGTGCTATAGTTTGATCCCCAAATCCCAGCAAACCCATGGCTGCCACCCCTATTGAGAGTTTCATACACCATACACCATTGAATAGTGACATTTTGTCCATGATAAAGCGACATCGTCTCATCGTCACCCCAACTTGCGCTCACATGATCAAGGATAATATTCTTATGATACCTCATTGACACTGCGTCAGCATCGGTCTGTATTTCGTCACCATACCTCACCCGGATATACCGTATAATCACCTCGTCGGCACCGATATTTAAAGTATATTTTCTTAAACAAATGCCATCTCCCGGCGCTGTTTGCCCTGCTATCGTGATGTAGGGATTAGAAATATTGAGATTACTGTTCAGAGTTATCGTACCCGATACCCTGAAAACAACGGTCCGTGGACCAGACTGGTTCACTGCATAGCGTAATGAACCGGGCAACCCATCATCATTCAGGTTTGTTACTTCGTATAACACGCCGCCACGGCCTCCGACAGTAATTTTTCCGTATCCTTCGGCAGTCGGAAATGCGGGCGGATGTAGGATGGTGCTCGAATCAACTGCAAGACCAGTGACCATGACCGATTGAGGAATCACTCCGCCGCCGGAAATTCCTACGGTATCGGCATAAGTTTTTATTAACGAAGGGGCGAATCGAACATAGACGGTATCTAAATTCAGTTTCGAACCGGAGTACGGTAGAGCAAGAGTTGAAGAAAACCCGGCCGTAAGAGTTGATGAAACTAAAAAACCAATCGGTGCGGTAATGCGGATGCTGTCGGTTTCAGGATTGAGATTTAAACCGGACAGAGTAACCAAGAGATCCTTTGATTCGCCCACTTTCACTCTATTAAAAGATAACGACCCAGGTGATACGACCATCGAAGGCAACCTCACTGAAGATGTCGTTCCTTTAACGGCCAATTGGCCAATGCCAAAATTTTTCCCACTCACTGCGCGAGTTGCCCACGGATAAAATCTTATGTAGAGTTGTTGTCCATCATTTACTGTAATATTCAACGTTGAAAAACTGTAGAAGAATGGAGTACTCCCGGGGGCCATGTTTGCTTGAAGCATGGTCTTCGTTGTAAATGTCGAATCTGTAGAATAATACGCATTTGCGTAAATATAGCTCGACCCAGTCCAGCCGGCATAGAACGATATGGATGTGACAGTAAAACTATATCCCGAAAGCGGAAGTAAACCGAATTGCACATAGCGATCATTCACTGGTCCGGTTTCTGATCCAACCCAAGTTCCATCATCATTGACTGCTACTTTTTGTCCAGTAATATTATTAGTTGTTGCATAACCCCTCACAACAAGATTTGATACAATTTCTGGATTGGACAGACTGTTTACATGACCACCTGCAATGGCACTTGAATCATTGGTCAATGCCCATTTCACGGAGTCAGTTTGTGCAAAACTTTTAGCCGTTAACACCAGCACAAGTACGCCAGCAAGGAGTAACAATTTGTTTTTCATATATCATCTCAAATTAGTTAGATACGACATCGTTCATTTGCCTTTGAGCAGTTTCATTATCTTTTATTTTGTTTGTTCCTTTGCCGGGGACGAACAAGCATGCATCCATCAAATGCTTCAATTTATGTTAAAATATTAATGCCCACCCGGATACACCATACCATGAAACCGAAATGGGCATTTACTATTTACCTGCAAGTACGTAAATGAAAATCCTTACTTCACAAGGACCATTTTCTTCACATCAACAAATTTACCAGCTTCAACTTTATAAAAATACACGCCCGAGCCTAAATGAGCAGCATTAAATGGCATTGTGTGTACGCCAGCCGCTTTGTATCCGGAGAAAACCGACGCAACCTCTTGTCCGAGAAGCGTAAACACTTTCACGGATACATTCGATGCTCTCGGGAGACTAAACCTGATACTCGTTGTCGGATTGAATGGATTGGGGAAATTCTGGTCTACAGAGAATTCTCTCGGCAAGCCAGATACGACATCATCAACAGCAGTACGGGGACCCCAGCGAGTGTCGCCTAAGACCAGTCCATCAGCACCCTTGGGAAGAGCAGCATTTTGGATTGTGAAATCTCCATTTGCTGTATCCTTAAATTGAGGATTCATACTAATAGTATCGGCAACAATATGGAGAGGTGTATTGCTATTTATAGCCGCTGCTGGGTTGGAAAGATCCCAGAAACACATATTGTTTATTATTGCTCCATTTGCCATACCTTTAAGACTTATTGCATTCTGATTTTGTTGCACTGCATGTGATTGATTTGCAATGATTGAATTTTTTACTGTCCACTGTTTTAGATTAGCTCCAGTGCCACCTTCACATAATAATACTTGTCTTTCATCTGTCTTAGTAATGTCGTTCCATGTTGTATGATCTATTACTGCTTCAGTTGTGTGATTTGCAAGGCCAGCGTTCCCCGGGCCACCAATTCTCAACCCATAGCTTCTAATTCTATAAAAAGTTGAATTCTTTATAGAAAGATAGTCGACTGCAGCGGCCTTAAAATGTATCGTTGTTTTACTATCATGCATAATCGTATTATTAACAATAACAGAGTCGGTATAAGAATATTTAGAACCGGCACCTTCAATGACAGTATTTGTCAGATGGTGAATTTCACAGTCGTCAACTATTATATATCCAAAATGCATTGTATCAGTATTCGCAGTACCGGTAAAAACACATTGCACTAAATGGGCAACTGAATCAGTGCCGTCAAATTCTATTCCTTTTACTTTTAACGATGCGCCGTTGTACAGCAGGAAGAAGTTCCGTGTACCCCCCGGTGTCGTCAGTGTCACTTTCGGCATTGTTTGAGATACATTTGCCCTTCCAAGCAACATAATTTTTCTTGCTTTCAACGAGTCGAGTAGAAACTGAATATTTTCAGTATACAATCCGCCGGGTGACAGCTGCAACACGGCACCGTCACTTGCAGCGGCGAGAGCGGCAGATAACGTACCGTCGCCAGGGAGTACTGCCGTTTGCGAGTACGCTAACCCACAAAAGATGACAGTAAGAAGAAGTAGAAATAATTGTTTCATGTGATACCTCTTTTTATTGAATGAGAGATTAGTTAGTTAAATATTTTGGGAATAAATTGTAAAGAATCCTGTGGCAAGACCGCCGTAAGTTCTCGCAGTTCATTAAATATATACGTTCATCATCAAAGCCCTTGAAAAAGTACAGCAGTATTATTTCATCGTTAGAATGCTGCCAATTGAATAAGATATACTTGCAGAAATCGTATTTGAGCTAAGAATATTTATGTTTGAATTATCCTGCCATACGTCTATGTATTTACGTTCGAAGAATTCGTAAGCAGCATTCAAGCGCAGTCTGGGTGTAATATCTACACCCACGCCGACAGAGTAAGCAATATAGGAAACCGGAGCGCCTGTAAATGCAGAATACTGCGTTTGAAATACTTCGTTTGCACGACGATAACCCAGGTATAATGACACTGTTTCAACTGGGTTCCATGCAAAACCAAAATGGACAGAGGTTCCGTCTAACCATGGATTTGTTGTATCCCCTGTGGCCTTATTTATTAATTCTGCAGAATGATACGGCAGATATTCTACCTCAGCGGAAATAAAAACATTTTCCCGTAATTTTATGCCAATACCGATATTTCCGTGAACCGGCAGATTCATATCCGTTGAAAAACTTAAGTCTGTTGTACTACTGCTTGCAGAAAAAAGCTTTGTCTTCGTCGTATCAGATACGACTTGACCGGAGAATTTTCTCGAGATGGTCGTAGGAAGCGTAACGGCTAAACCGACGGTAACATTCTTACCACGATAAACCATACTCATGGACGCATCAAATCCATCATAATCCGACGAACCAACCACCTTTTTTGTATAGACAGCTGAATCCAAGCGTAAACAAGCCGACCGCACAAAATTCAAGTATTTATAGGCACCATCTGCAGAATAAAACCAGAACACACCTCGGCCAAGACTGCCGTCTAAATCATTCGTACTGCCGCCAATAATCCGTGCGCTTAAACCGGCGGAAAAATTATCGGCAATATTAACGGAAGCCGCACCGCCATAACCATAAAGATTTCCTTCACGATTATGTATTGTCTGCATCCAATCAAAACGGCGAACAGAATCACCCCTTACTTTGCCTTCTCCAATACTAATCAAGTCATACGTAGGTGTTAAATGGTTATTATTCTGATAATAATAATCCATGTTTGCATATTCCGAATAACCGAGGCCTGCCGAAATCTTTATGCCTGCGATAATAAAAGGAACGCCAACAAAAATATTCGGAATGAGTTTCACATCTCTCTTATGTCTCCAGTTCGGTCCAATATTATCATAAGCACCCCATAATGTATCACCAGCAAATTCCCCCGTTGGAACATTATCGACAGATGGTAGCTTAACTCCGACCAAAGTCCCATCCATTATAAGCGAAAAAAGGCCGTAAGCATTGAGCGGCGTCCATTGCTGTGTTTGTTCTGAATTAGACCATACCTTCGTAGAGCTTACCGAAATGGTAGGCCCATCTAATGTCGTCATACTCGCCGGATTAGCAAACATCAATGAAATATCTCGTTGAAGCGATAGTGTCACACCACCCATCGCTTTGGACATAATTGAAGGATTCGATGAATGATTTAATCCCTCCATCGTCAAAGGGACATTATACCCTTGCGCGAACAGACCATACACCAAACCAATGCTCAACACAAAAGCACTTATAGATATTCGTTTAAATTTTATCATTGTATTCCGACTCCTAAGGTGATACGATGTGCATTGCCTGTAAAATCACTGATCATTTCATTCAAAGCACCATAACTGTAATCAAGAGTGAGATCCATATTGCCTACTCTCTGACGAACTCCACCGCCCAATACCAACCCCTCTGTAACATAATTAATCTTATAACCGGCGCGAAGTGCGAACGTATTAGCAAATTCATATTCAATACCAAGATGTTCCTGTTGAGGACCATCATTGGCAAGGAATAAATCAAACACAATACCCAACCGGTGATCCGGTATGTTTAACAGCAAACTGTTAGGCCCAATTAGATCTGCTGCAACACCTAAACGGAAGGATAATGGTGCCGGATATGTATGCTCTAACGTGTCTGATTTATACTTTACATTTGGACCAAAATTTTGCGCACTTACCCCGATTTGGATATTCCGAAAGCCGGTATTGTATCGAATTCCAGCATCAATGAGAAATGCACCTCTCTTAGCATCAACAGCGTAAGAATTTACAATATTACCATCACCATCCGTGCTATGCACAACAATTTGTTTTTCATCATATAATGATTCGTAAGCATATTTAGCAGTTAGTCCAAAGGAAAATTTTTCTGTCATTTTCTTTGCATAAGACAATCCAATAACATAATTATAAGGTTTAAAAGTTTTGCCTGTTAAGAATGGTTCAACTTGACCGGGATAGACCGTTAAACCGTGTGCCACAGTCTCATCAAAATCTCCATAATCAACAAACTGCACCTGGAGTCCAACATTGCCAAAGTTACCCAATGGTATTGCGTATGCTAAATCGTACAACTTCGCATCAAAAATCCAATCAATATATGTTAAGGAAAGTTCTTGCTTATCTGTCCATGCTAAACCGGCTGGATTCCAGAAAAGCGCTTCCGCCCCTGATGCAACCGCTACGTAGGCATCACCCAGCGCTGTTGCACGCGCACACGGCATCACCTTTAAAAATTGCATCGATGATATTCCAGCCTTTTCTTGCGCGAATACATTAGCCGCCGCAAGAACTAACGCAGTAAGTATTAAAAAGCAATTCCTCATTGTTTTCATCGTCCAAAGTTCCTTTATCAATGTATAACGACAAATTTATTCCACGCTTTTTTACCTGTCTTATTATCCACCACAGTAAAATAATACACTCCCGATGCAATCGTCCTTAAACTCTCCGACCGTAGATCCCAACGAACATTAGCATATTTTCCATAACCAGGTGCGGCGTTAACTGTACGAATCGTCTTGATGAGTTGCCCACTGAATGAAAACACCTTTACTGTTGCATCATTTGGTAATCCGAAAAATTGAATGAACGTTGAACCTATTTCTTCACCCGGCATTCCAGACACCAAAGTGCATGGATTGGGAACCGCATATACTTTTTCCATCACTGATTTGTATAGTACGTTCGCCTGCTGAGTGATAATATTTGTTAAAGCGCTTTTTTTTCCAAGTGAATCAACAGCGACTAAAGCATAAACATAATTTCCACTTAATTTTGCCGTAACATCTATAAACTCATATAGCGCTTCACCTGGTTTCCAATACCGGCTGTCCCGTCTTCCTACACTGTCTAAAATAGTCCAAGGCCCAAGTTTCGATGTCGAACGCAATACTTGATAGTATTTTGCACTTGAATTTATATATGGGCGAAAACTACTGGGAATAGAATCTACAGCGCCATTCCATTGCAAACCAGAAACAATAACCTCACTAGTAACACCTTTAAGGACAGGGGCTGGTATTGGTATTTTTACTGCCGCATTCCATCCACCGGGACGAGAAGTGACTGCTGATGGTGATGGAGCCGGGGTAAATCCGGCAGGCACCCATCCGCCTGATGGTTCATATTGCGAGGTATCATATTTTATTACTGAAGTATTGCCTTTGTACATTTGGATGCATCTATCTGCAAAATCACGAATAGAAACAACATTTGTATCGTAAATATATGCCGGTAAACCATACGTAGGAATGTAGGTGTTGCCCATAAAACCTGTAGCTGAAATTGTCGCATTGTTGGATGATGGGATTTGTGGCAGGTTTGGATATGTAATTAAGCTATCCCAGCTTGCAACAGGACGAAAGAGATTGACATTTGCGTTCGTTTCATCTGAACCGCCATAATCATAATATTTTGAATCCCATTTGCGGCCCGGTCCAAAGCCGGCAACATCTGCGAACACTACATGAAACGCGTCATCAGGTGCAAGTTTATAAGGACCCATCACAAGATGACGCACACCCGGATTTGCAAATACATAATTGTTACCCGATCTAAAACCACGTCCATACCAATAAGACGCTTTGCTTTGATCATTGCCATAACATGTTAACAATGCAACCGAATCTACGGCTGCCGAATTGCGAGGATTCCATGTTGCATTCCTGACACCTTTAGATCCTTGGAGAAGGTTTGTAACTTTAGTCGGATACAAATTACCCGACGAGGAATTAAGGTTCCATGGTTGTTTAAATTTACCGTTGCCATCATAAACAATGAGCTCTTCTTGGTTTGTTATATTGATTGCATTGATAAAGCGCGTCTCTGCAATGGGCATTAAATGATCGTAGTCATAATACAATAGAATATATCCTACAGCCGCCGGAGACATTAATCCGCCGCCATTCGTTCCACTTGAAGCCCATGCGGCGTAATTATTCGGAAAAGGCCTGCCATCGGGTGCATGAACATATTGCATATACCGTTTCAAATCAATTCGTCCAATTTGAAGAGAATAGGGATTGCTCCAAGTGTTATTTATTCTATTCCCATAAACATACGACGGGTAGTAACTTTCAGCAAAGTTTACGGAGATATCGAACAGGGTGTCTGTCGCATGTGTCGGAGATACTCCGGCAGCATACTTAAATCGCTCTCCTGTATTTTTAAATTCATAGTCATGGATAATAAAACTATCATATCCCCGATAACTCCATGCGCGGCTCGTACGGGTAATCGTGATACCATACGGAGTATAAGTAGAAGTGACAATTTTTTCTTCGGCTTCATTAGGATCGTAACTTAAGTTCCATGTTCCATCGCTATTCAAAGGATAATTTGTTGTTTTTAAAGCAACGCCAGGCCAGTGATGAAGTCCTTCGCCACTGCGATAATCACCAGCACCTCCGATACCCAAAACACCAACCATGTCTAATCCAGCTGCTCCATTTACTGCATCATAAATCAGGTAATCTGCACGGTTTGCTGTGGTACCGGTATCGCACAATAACATCAATCCTGCGCCGCTAGAATTATAATACCAATAATCTTTATTGTCATACCTGAAATAAGAGTTTCCCGGCCATTCTAATGCTTTGTGGAGCGAATCTCCTGAATAGGATGTTCGAAATAAATTATACTGAACGCCAAGCGCACCAGTATTATAAACCGATTGATGCAATAATCCCCTGGTAAGTGTTTGCCATGCTTCTTGTTGTGCACACACTTGAGACCACATCAGAGCGGTAAAAATTAGAATTGAGAGAATCGATTTTTTCATAATATCTTCTTCCTGCGCTTAATATGATTAGAATTCTATACTCAAACCAAACCAGTAAGAACGGGGTTGATTTGTCCAGAGAACAAATGACTGATCAGTACCAATTCCATCTTGAATACCAGTGTTTGTGCTGTTATACAATAAACCATCTGGTGCAGCGAAAGGTTTGGTCATATACATCAAGGTGGCACTATTGGGCTCTGCAGTAGCACTTGATCGAAATATATAATTATAATTCCATATTCTATCATTAAACAAATTGAAAATCTCAGCATACACAGTCAGAGTTGTTCCAAAAATATTTTTTATTCTCTTCGATATTTTCATATCTGTATTATACTCGTCCGGTGTGCGATTGTTCATGATTTCATGACCATAAGAATATGGTCTGCCGCTTGAATATGTTGAATTTAATGACAAAGAAATGTCACTCAGCGGACGAGTACCGCCAATTTTGAATCCAAAATCCTCAGATGTAATATAACTGAGGTTGAGTATAAGATTATGTGTTCGGTCATAGTCTAAGGGAATTTCCTGATCCGGCAGACCGCCATTCCTGGAATTATCACTTAAAGTAATTTGACCTCCCGTAACAACCTTCGAATAAGTAAATAGTGTGGCCGTAGGACTTGCACTTGAACCCGTATTAACGCCATATGTGTAGTCGAGTGAGCCGTTAAAATTACTGTTACGTTTTTTAAGCGAGACATGGAAGCCTCGAATATCCGCATAATCTAAATTCATGTAAGTGTAATAACCGCCACTACCTAAAGGATCATTATTGGGATATTGCCGAAAATAGACTTGCCTAATCAAATCAGAAACATTTTTGTAATACGCACTTATATCGAGCGTAAATCCATCGCCAAATCCGTTCATAATACCAATATCGTAGGAGTTAGTTACTTGCGGTTCCAGATTCGGATTAGGAACTGTTATCGTATTTGTACCCGATCCTTTTTGCAGCATATATTGTATAGCCGGACGTTGTATATAAGAACCATAATTAACGTGAAATACTGTGTTAACAGATACTGGGAATGAAAATCCGACACGCGGCTGCAAGCGAGCTTTTATCGGTGTCTCTTTATTCATTGTATAAGCAGAATCAGGAGAAAACAAACCGTAATTAGCACGTATCGCCCAACCATCTAAACGTAAACCAACAGTAGCTATCATTCCTTCAAATTCCATTTTATCCTGTGCATATATGCTCAATTCGATCGGTTTTGCATAATACTTAGTCGTACTCGTCCAATCATGTATCATGGAACCAGCAGACCGATTGTCTACATCAATAAAATATGCGTTTGCTTGAATACCTGCATTTATATAATGAGTAGTGGTTACCTGGCTGGAGAGAGAAGCATCAAGCGAAACCGTTTGTGTCTTTTGGTCTCCAAATACTGCCTCAGCAATAGCTGAATACCCGGCAGGAGCTCCTGCTGGCCGAGCTAACCAAGCAGTACTCAAAATCTGATTTGCCCGCATGGTATCAGGAATACAATTCCGCGAACCCGTTTGGTTTCTCGTGGACAACCCGTTTAATTTTATTTCATAAAATGTATTCTTGCTTACTGTTTTTGCAAAACGCAATCCCAACTGTCCATTTGTTGATTTCTGATATTGATTGCCAGTAAACATGCTGTAGAGGAAATTGAAATAGTCGCCGGTGGAACTAGTGCTAATTCGTTGCTGATTATTGTGTGAATATGAACCACTTACACGCAACGATCCACCATTGCCAGCATCCATCACCATGTTTCCCATCACGAGGTTGCTCTCATCAGGTTCCTCGGTTGCCAACACCGGCCAACTTATTTTTGTGTTTGCCGCAATAAACATGCGAACCGTCTCACTTAATGGCCCGCCTGTCGAAATTTCGACCGAATAATCCGGCTTATTTCCGTAGGATCTATTTGTATTATTAAACGACTGTTTGTTTAAAAGAATTGCTACTTGCGCTAACTGAGCAGTATCCCTAAGAAGTCTCATACCAGATCCGGTTGCGCGTGAATAACCATAATTTTTATCCACCAAACCATCAGAAACCCATAGAGTATATCTACTAGGATCCAAAAAAATCTTTAAATACGGATTTGCATTTTCATCCCATGGACTCGCTCCAAAATGTTTTTTACTGGGACCTCTTAAACGCACATCGGCAAAACTGTGCCATTTATCCGATTTACCTTCTTTCATAGAGATATTCACAACACCGGATTGCGTGTTCCCATATTGAGATCCAAAACCGCTTGTGACAACTTCCACTTCTTCAACTGCACTCATAATAGGATCAATGGAGCTCGAATTATCCAGCGGGTTAATGATTCCCATACCTTGCATCGTATAAAGGACCTCACCACTTCTTCCTCCGCGAAAGTGGCCATCCGACACATCTGCTGCAAGCCCGAGAATATCACTGACATTGCGCATGCCGGCAATTTGTTGTACATCTTCCGTACGAACAATCATACTTGTTGAAGCTTTTTCCCGTTCCACATCCGGGCGCGTTGCCTCAATCGTTACGGCTTCCGTTTCAAGCGTTGTACCTTTCAGCTTAAAAGCGGCATCTGTCGTGCGGGCCGAGTTCACTATCACATCACGATGAACCACTTTCGTATATCCTATCAACGATGCCTGGAGATCATACTTGCCCGCTGGAATATTGAGGATGAAGAAATTACCCTCTATATCTGTTGCAGCTCCAAGGCTGGTGCCTAACACGATAATATTTGCACCAATAAGTGGTTCACCGTTTTGAGCATCAGTTACAACGCCCGAGATCTTACCGACGTTCTGAGCAAAGAGTGCGGTGAAAGTGAATAAAAGCAACGTACTAACATACCACGCACGCTGAATAATATGATTGGTCATTTGAGCTCCTTGTTACCTATACGATAAAGATGTGTTTGTACTTGTGAGCATTACTCATTGCCTTTTTATCCTGCCGTCAGAGACATCTCTGCATTTATTTAAATTTCTTTGAGAAAACCTAAAACGTACTTTCGTCGAAGGTTTTGAGGAAACAATTCCTCTCATTGCACTTACCATTGCAAGAATGAAGTTGCTCGCCCGGACAAAGAGATTTCTCTATTTGCATATCTTATGAATCACACACGCAACATTTACTCTGTAATGACACTATCTCCTTTGTGAAAAAATATTCACTGCAAATTGCACCTCGATGTTTTCCTTCAGGCTCAAGGTCATACCAGAGACGATAAACCTCTGATACGATCTAAGAAACGCGTTGTAATAAATTACCGTGAGAAAATATTTTTGTGTAATCCCTTATTCTTCGTTTAGCTTATGATACATGCCATCATTACTTTCGTCTGCCGTTATATTGCAACAAATACACTTATTATTATTTTTTATATATTACGATAGACAATAAATATATCTTCGTTTATTGTCTATTTAGAATATATTAAATAGTAATCGGAAGTCAAATGAAAAATAAATAAATATTACGACTTCGAAAATGTTATGAAGTGTGATTTTTAAGTAAAATAAGCGGTTTTACAGGATAATGAGGTTGATAGTTATAATATTGAACAGTGATCAAAGATGCATGATAGAGTTAAAAATGTCTGGGGAAAGGTACACAGCAAGAAGAAATAATCCTCAAGGTCTTATAGCACGAGTCATTCGCATCTGATTTTCTATCTCAAGGCTTCATTTCATCAACTCCATGCGAGAATTTTTCACGCGGAAGGTCCGCAGCGGATCGCCAGTTTTATTCTCGACACGGACGTTTTCGAACAAGATGTTCTCTGCGTCGGTTACCGTAACACCGAACTGTGAATTAATGGAAACATTTTTTAGCGTGAGATCACGGAGAGGCATTTCCGGCAGACCCTGCAGTACGATGGCCGATTGTGCTCCGCGGCAAATTACATTTTCGATATGAATATCGTGAAACAGCGGTGTCTCTTCTGTCACCGGAGGAAAACTGATATCAGCGGCAACGCCAGTGATATCCAGCGGAGCTTTCCCTCCATAATAGAGATTGAAGTTTATCGCGTCGCCGGGGATATCCATCATCCGGATATTCGAGATAAATATTTTTTCTACTACACCACCACGTCCGCGCGTGCTTTTAAATCGAAGACCAATGTCCGTTCCAATAAAAGTACAATTATTCACACGTACATTGCGTACATTACCGGACATCTCGCTGCCTATAGTGAATCCTCCATGAGCATGATAGACAATGCAATTTTCAATAAGCACATCCTCGGTCGGAACTCCAATACGTCGACCCGGTGCATCTTTACCGGACTTAAGACAGATACCATCATCACCGACGTCAAACATGCAGCCACGAATGACTGCACGACGACACGATTCAATATCCACTGCGTCGCTATTTTGCGCGGATGGCGAATTGCGGACCTGAACGTTGAGGAGGGTGACATCTTCGCACAGTACAGGATTGATGGTCCAATTCGGCGGATTTTGAAACGTGACGCCTTCAATGAATACTTTTTTGCAGTTGATGAGCCGCAGCATTTTGGGACGCAGAAATAGATGATACGGTTCGTACTCTTCCGGTTTCAAAGATCCTCTTCTCTGTAATTCAGCAACCTTCTTTTCTCCCTCCATCGCAGACTCGCTCGGCCACCATGCATCTCCCTGTTTGTTCAGCATTCCGCCGGATTTAATAAGGGATTTCCATTCGGATTCCGTCAACTTTGACTTTCTTATCATCCGCCATGCATCACCGCCTCCATCAATTATTCCTTCACCTGTGATCGCGACATTTTCGAGGTTTTCACCGGAAATTGGCGATTTTGAATCCACTTCCTTTTCACCCTTCATGCTGATGACCGTTAATGGATACAGCGTGTAGTCTCGACTGAATTGAATGAGCGCACCGGCTTCGAGATGCAGGCACACATTACTTCGCATTTGAATGGGGCCGGTGAGCCATATACCGGGAGGAATGACCAACCGGCCGCCTCCTCTGCCAGAAAGGTCTTCGAGAGCTTTCGAAAATGACTCCGTGTTCAACGTAAGACCATCACCAATAGCTCCGAAATCTGCAAGATCCAAATCAAGTTGAGGGAATGTCGGAACTGCTACCTGCGGTGATGTACTTTGTGAAGGAGAAATGTATCCAATATCCTTCTTTTGCTCAGTATTTTTGCCCTGACCAAGGATTCCTGAAAAAAGAAAGCAGGACATGATTAGAAGGATTATTCCACGGTTCATTTGTTTCATAAGAATCTTTTCGGTCATGTGGTATGCAATTATTATACTTACGACTTCACCTACATCTATCAATACAGAGGATAATCATAACATTTAATAAAATCCCCAATTCTTTCAGGCGTTCTTTTTCTCTTTTCATAGTTGAACGGACATTCTATGGATTACGAGGCCACTCACTTTTTAAAAGATAGTGAAAGGCACTATTGAGCGAATTCTTTCTGGCCTTTTGCACGTCCAGTGAGTCGTTGTGCAATAAGCGAATCATTTCTGCACCGGCATAAAGTACCGGACCATAACCGTGCGTTGCGTAAATGCTTTTACCGCGATGGTAGTAGTAGGTATTGTCGTGCGCGAATGTGGTCGCTTCGCATGTACCATCCACGGCGCCGTTTTCAAGCACACGCGTTTTGACGGCATTCCAGCCTGTGAGTGG
>Ga0105104_10000570_pt1 | contig 28649 bp, 25 predicted proteins | sample PPLLaktember2015_3_FD_87034 | JGI IMG/M metagenome (GOLD analysis project Ga0105104, IMG submission 87034) | Freshwater sediment microbial communities from Prairie Pothole Lake near Jamestown, North Dakota, USA - PPLs Lake P7 Core (6) Depth... | ecosystem: Environmental > Aquatic > Freshwater >...
GTGGCTTCTTGCGTCCATTAATTTGGTGATCAAGCGGGGGCGGAAAACGTGGGATTGGCGAGGGGATGGGACAAACAATTTGGTAGCTAACAGAGTCGTATGCATCGCCCGCTCCTTCTACCGTCTGCCCGCATATGAAACCGGCGGAATACCCAGGCCCCGACCCCAAAATAGACCAGCGAGAGCAGCAGCATGGCTGTCGCGCGGAATGCCACCTGGCTCCACCCGGCCCCCCCGGACAATACCTGCTGGAGCGCCAGCATGCCGTGTGTGGCCGGGATCAGGTCGAAAAAGCCCAGTCCATGCCCGGCGATTTTGAACAGCGGTTCGGACGGCATGGGGAAGAATGCTCCGGAGATGAAAACCTGCAGCATGGTAAAGACGCTGCCCGTGTTCAGCGCGTCGCTGTCCTTGTGCGAGAACCCGGCCACCACGAAACCCATCCCGATAGCCGAGAAAGACAGGATTAACCCCAGCCCGATGGCCAGCAGGAGCGATCCGCGGTTATGGAACCCCATCACCAGGGCTGCCAGGAATAAGACCGATACCTGGGCCACGGCGATCGCCATCTGAGACAGGCTCACGCCACCCAACAGCTCCCAGGTCTTCAAAGGGGTCAGCCGCAGCCGGCGCAGAGTCCCCCAGCGCAGCTCGCGCCCCAGGATCATGGCCGTCTGGGGAATGATCAGCAGGATGGCGAAGATCATCATCCCCGGCGCGTAGGCGTCGAACTCGGTTTGCGCTCCGGATGCATCCAGCGCCTGCTCTTCCACCCGGATCCACTGGGGCTCCCCGCTTTGCTCCGCCAGGGCAGTCCCCAGGAGGTTTTCGAGCGCCAGGCTAGCGCGGGTAAATGCCATGCTGGTCGCATCGCCGCGGATCCCCACATCGCCCTGCGAAAAATCCACCGCCAGGGCTGCCGTCTGGTCCTTCAATACCCGGTCTACGGCCTGCGGGTCGTCCACCCGGGTGATCTTGAACACCGGGCGGCCGTCGGCATAACGGGCGGCTTCGATTTGCTCCACCAGCGCCTCGCCGCTCCCGTCAGGGTCGTATACCGCCAGCCGGTAAGTCGCCAGGCGGGGAGAGCTGTATCCGACCGCCGTGATCAGCATAAAAAACAAGGGCGTCACCAGGATCAGGGCGAGCAGCTGCGGCTCGCGCAGCAGCTCCAGGATGCACTTGCGGGCAACCAGCCACAGCTTCATTCGCGCAGCCTCCTCCCGGTGAGCTGGATAAAGACATCTTCCAGGGTGTTGGCGCGGACCTGCACTTCTCCCGGCTGGAGACCCGCCTCGGCCAGACTTTCCACCAGCCCGGACAGCCGCCCAACCGCATTCAGCGCCCGCACGCGCAGCAGCCCGCCGGCCGGATCGTACTGCACATCCTGGCTGATCGCGGACAGGGCCCGGCAGGCGGCCTCTTTGACCCCGGCCGGGTCCGCGTGCCCATTGAGCAGGCGGATCTCCACCACATCGCCCTCCCCCAGCCGCCGTTTGAGGCATTCGGGGGTATCCAGGACCAGCAGCTCGCCGTGATCGATGATCGCGATCCGGTCGGCCACCCGCTCGGCCTCATCCATGTTGTGGGTGGTCAGTATGACCGTCTTGCGCCGCGCCAGGGATTGGATGTACTCGCGCACCTTTACCCGCGACTGCGGGTCCAACCCGGCCTCCGGCTCGTCCAGGACCACGATCTCCGGGTCGTGGACCAGCGCCATGGCAACATTCAGGCGGCGCTGCATCCCACCGGATAACGTGCGGGCAAGCTGGCCGCTTTTTTCGACCAGGTCCAGTTCCTCGAGCAGGCGCCGGCTGTTCTGGCCTGCCTGGCGGGCGCTCAATCCATACATCTGCCCCATAAACTGGAGCTGCTCGAAACAGGTCAGCCGCTCCCACAGCACGATGTTCTGGGGGCAGACACCCACCCGCGAGCGGTTCTCGGCATCCCCATTATGGATCGGCTTACCGCGCACCAGGACCTGCCCACTGTCCGGCTCGAGCAGGCCGCACATCAGGTTGATTGAGGTCGTTTTTCCGGCCCCGTTTGGCCCCAGGAAACCAAAGACTTCTCCCTCATAAATTTCCAGGGTCAAATCTTTGACCGCCGTCAGCTTGCCGTAACGTTTGGTCAGGTGCTGTGTTTGGAGGACGATGGCAGACATGCTTGTTTCTCCGGTTATGAATTCGAGCGAATGCGCAGGCGTTGGTAAAGCCAGACGCCCACAGCCAGGGATAACAGCGAGAGCAGGGTCAGGCCGGCCAGGGAGTAGGCAATCTCGGATGGGCCGTCCCCATAGACCAGCACCCGCCGCATGGCTTCGGCGGCATGCGTGGAAGGCATCAGGTCATACAGACTGATCGTGCGCCCGCCCAGGGTGGCGATCTGCGCGGGAGGCATGGGAAAGATGGCGCCCGACAGGAACACCAGGGGAAGCATCAGCAGCGTGCTCAGATTGGTGGCGTCTCCATCGCTGCGCGCAAAGGCGGCCGCCAGCATGCCAAACCCGGTGGCCGTGATGCTGAGCATGAGCCCAATCCCGATAGCCAGCAGGAGCGAACCGGGGGATTGGAAGCCAAAGAGCAGCGCCACCCCAAAGGCCAGGGGTAGCTGTACCAGGGACAAACCGGCCATAGCCAGCACGATCCCCAGCACGAGGTCCAGCGAACGCACCCGCGCCAGGCGCATCCGCCGCAGTGTGCCGTTGACAAATTCGCGCACCAGCACCAGGGCGGAAGCTACCACGCCGAAAAGGATCCCAAACACCATCACCCCGGGCACGCCAAATTGAAAGTCCGAAAGCGTACCCGTGCCGGTGACGAACTCGTAGCGCACCGGCTCGGGATCGGTCCAGCCCGTCTTTCCCCGGGTAAACTCTTCCACTACCTGGGACAGAAAACTGCGCGCGAACGCATAGTTATCCGACAGCGGGTCACCCACCAGGCGCACCGCGGCCGGGCGCGCGCTCTCCGATTGCAGCGACCGGGAAAAGCCGTCCGGGATCACCAGCAGCAGGGCGGCCTGGTGTTCCGCCAGGGACGTTTCCGCCTCCGCCTGCGCGGAAACCATCTCGACCCCAAACACCGGGCTGCCTTCGAACTGCATGTCGCGGATAGCACCCACAAACTCTTGCGCCTGCGCGCCGCCATCCTGGTCCCAGATCAGGATATTCAGGTAGCGCGCCATGGATTGGGCCGGCTGGCCAAAGGCTGCGTAATAGATGGCGATCATCAGCGCCGGGAAGACCAGGAATACGCCCAGGAGCTGCGGCTCGCGCCAGGCTTCCCAGATCGTCTTTCGGGCAATCAAGAGGGCTCTCATGCTGGTTTCTCCACAAAAATGCCGCTCTCGATTGTACGGAGCAGCGCCTCAAGCAACCGTTCGGGTGAAATATCCGGGCTGTAAGCCTGGTAATAGATGTTGAGCGCCGGCATGAGCTGAGCATCTCCCACCGCGATCAGGAGGGTGTTGAGCAGGCTGGTGGTCGCCTCCAGATCGATCTCGGGCCGGACCTCTCCCCGGGCGACCGCCTGTGCGAGCATTTCATAAACGATCGCGCGCATCACCTCGGCGATCGGCCGGACGACCTTCTCGGCCAGGGCCGGGTCTCCCCGGTAGGCAGCCGCGGCAAAGAAACGCACAAAACCAATCTGCTGCTGGCTCCACTCGATCCCGCCCACCAGATAGCCGGTGATGGCCTCGCGCAGGGGTATATCCACCAGGTAAGGCCGGAAGGAGTTGAACAGGTCGACCGTAGAATGCACTACCAGCTCGACGGCAAAATCCAGCAGCCCCTCACGGCTGCCAAAGTACTGGTACAGTGAGCCAACCGCCACAGCCGAACGCTCGGCCACCCGCTTGATATTGATCTCGCCCGGCCCTTTTTCGCCCGCTTCTGCCAAAATGGCCTGGATGATCGCCTGCTGGCGTTCGGGATCCAGCCGGCGAAACGTGCGGGTGACCACACCCCGGCGTTCCAGGTCGAGGATCAGGTCGTAATATTGGGTGGAAAGGTCTTGGGATGGGCTTTGGGTTTGGCTCATATTCATATTATATGAACTATTGGTTCATATCACAACGGACAATTGTCACATTCCAATCATGATGTTTTCCCCTTCCCTGCCATAAATCAGCGGGGGACCGGGATCCCATTGACACTTTCTTGACACTCTCCCCAATTATTTTGTCCCCGTCTTGATATTCGTTGGAGTATATAGAAATGTGGTTATCAATGCAGCCAACCGTTTTTTTGCGACCACATTTTACTCCAGCCCGGGTAAGCTGCGGCTTGGAGCTGTTTTTATGTTAGCGATCTAAGGATACCGTTATGGCTATCAAGGAAAGTACTTTTAGCAACCATTTTGAAACGACCACCCATGGGGATATTCCCAAAACCTGGCAAACCTGGCTGATCGGCCGCCCGCTGGCAACCGCCGATGCTCCGCACCAGACCATCGGCAAGCGGGTCGGCCTGGCCGTCTTCGCATCGGATGCGCTCTCTTCCACGGCCTATGCAACCCAGGAGATTATGATCATTCTGGCGGCAGCCGGTTCACTGGCTTTTGGCTATGCCTTCCCGATAGCCGTCGCCATCACCTTTTTGATGTCTATCGTTACGCTCTCCTATCAGCAGACGATCCATGCTTATCCGGGAGGGGGTGGGGCCTATATCGTCGCGCGCGATAACCTGGGTGAACTACCCGCCCAGATGGCCGGGGCGGCTCTATTGATGGACTACATCTTGACGGTAGCCGTTTCAGTCTCCTCCGGGGTTGCTCAGATATCCTCGGCCTTCCCGGCTCTTTATCCGTACCGGGTCCAGATTGCAGTTGCGATGGTTCTTCTGATCATGACGATCAATCTGCGTGGAGTAAAAGAATCGGGGATTACGTTTGCAATCCCGACCTACTTCTTTATCCTGATGATGTTTACAACCGTGTTTTTCGGGCTCTTCCGCTATCTGACCGGTGGTCTTGGCCTGGTTGTAAACCCTCCCTCGATGCCCGAAGTGTCAGTGGTACAGGCGATTACCCCATTCTTGATATTACATGCTTTTTCGAGCGGGACAGCGGCCTTGACCGGGATCGAGGCAATTTCCAACGGGATCACCGCCTTCAAGGAACCTCGCAGCCGGAACGCCGGGATAACACTGATCTGGATGGCAGTCATCCTGGCAACCCTTTTCTTAGGAATTACTTTTCTATCTGGCAAAGTAGGGTCGATCCCATCTGAAACCGAAACGATCATTTCGCAGTTAGCCCGAACCGTGTTTCATGGACAAGGCATCTTGTATCTTGGGGTGATTGCCGGAACTTCTATTATTTTAATCCTGGCAGCCAACACCGCCTTCGCCGACTTTCCCCGGCTGGGCGCTCTCACTGCAGCGGATGGTTTCCTCCCCCGCCAGCTCACCCTGCGCGGCAGCCGGCTGGTTTTCTCGCGCGGCATCATTGCTCTGGCAATGATCGCCTCGATATTGATCATCCTCTTTCAAGCCAGTGTTACAAAATTGATCCCACTGTACGCCATCGGGGTATTCCTCTCCTTCACCCTCTCACAGGCAGGGATGGCCCACCGTTGGTGGAAATCTGGCCATTTGGAACCTGGTGTAGAGAAAAAAGAACCCGGGTCGATCCTCCGGCACGACAAAAAATGGAAAATCAAAATGCTGCTCAATGGGTTTGGTGCGGTGTGTACCTTGATCGTGATGTTTGTGTTTGCGATCACCAAATTCCACGACGGCGCATATGTAGTGGTCATCCTGATCCCCATCCTGGTCACCATCTTCTTTGCGATCCACCACCATTATAAAAGCCTGGCACAGCAGCTTTCCCTGGAAAACACCCGCACCACGCAGCGGGTCAGCCGCCACCGGGTGATCATGCCGGTGGGTGGGGTTCACTGCGGGACTCTATCGGCTTTGCGTTACGCGCGCACTCTGTCCAACGATATCACCGCGGTACACGTCTCCATCGACCCGGCCGAAACCGAAAAAATCCGCACGAAATGGGACGTCTGGGGGGATGGCGTCCGGCTGGTAATCCTCGACTCACCTTACCGCCTGTTTGTCGAACCGCTGCTGGAGTACGTCGAGAAAATCGAGACCGTGCGCAAACCGGACGAGATCATCACTATCCTGGTGCCACAGTTTGTCCCGCGCAATTGGTGGTCGCGCTTCCTGCATGCCCGCACGGCGGAGACCCTCCGCAAGGTCTTCTTGAATAAAGAGGAAATCGTCATCACCGAAGTGCCGTACCAGGTAAAATAGCAGACTGCCGTAAAAATTCCCGCCTTTCAGGGCGGGAATTTTTTATTTAGAGGGGAGCAAGTCTGGTTCAGACCCTCTTCACCAGCTCTCAGAGAAGAGGTTGGATTTCCTGCCAGAAAGCGTCTCCTATGCCCCAGGCAAACGGGAAGGGAATCTTCCTCCCCCGTTTGCCTGGGGAGGTTAGGAGGGGGTCGGCGCTGGTCAGGAGGATCATATGCTTTGCCAATGTGCGCTCGCGGGTCGCGCAACCCCTCACCCCAACCCTCTCCCAAAGGGAGAGGGAGTCAGGTTCCTCCCCGGTTTGCCCAGCCGCAGGTGGCTGCCCGAAGGGTGGGCCAGAGCGGCCTGTGGGGCTAGAGCAGGGACTGCGTCCGAGGGCAACGGAGTGAGTAATCCTGGCTGGACAGCATGCTCGCCAGGGTCCGCGGCATTATAATTACCCGATGACTGAAAACACCGCAGCGATCGCTGGAAGCGTGAGACCAGAGCCGGGTGAAGCACCCCGGCCGCGCGGCCTGTTGAAGATCTTCCTGGGCTACGCGCCGGGGGTTGGCAAGACCCGCGCCATGCTGGATGTCGCCCGGCAGATGAAAAGTCAGGGCAGCCAGGTATTGGCCGCGATCCTTGACACACAGGCCGGCGCAGGCCTGGAAGACCTGGATCTCCAGCCGCCCGCGCTGGTAGAGCACCGTGGAGAATACTACCCCGAGATCGACCTGGACGCGGTCCTCTCCCGGCGCCCGCAGATTGCGCTGGTCAGCGACCTGGCCCACACCAACACCCCCGGTCTGCGCCATCTCAAACGCTACCTGGATGTTCAGGAGCTGTTAGAAGCGGGGATCGATGTATTCGCCACGCTGAATATCCAGCACGTCGAGAGCCTGGTGGATGCCGTCCGCCAGATCACCGGCCTGGCCATCCGCGACACCCTCCCCGACCAGATTCTGGACCAGGCTGACGAGATCGAGCTGTGCGACTTACCCCCCGACGAGCTGGTTGCCAGGTTCCAGGCCGGCCAGGTGGGCAATAGCGCCGACAAAAGTTTTTTCCGCGAGGGCAACCTGATGGCTTTGCGCGAGATGACCCTCCGAAAAGCTGCCGAGTGGGTTGACCGGCGCATGCGCAGCTATATGCAAACCGAAGCGATCTCCGGGCCCTGGCCCGTGCGCGAGCGCGTGATGGTGGCCATCAGCGCCCACCCGGTCAGCGAGCGCCTGGTGCGCGCCGCCCGCCGTCTTGCGGATGATCTGAATGCCGAATGGTTCGCCGTGTACATCGAGACGCCCGACCGGCTGCGTTTTGCATCGGCCCACAGCGACCAGGTTTCGCGCACCCTCAAGTTAGCCGAAGAGTTAGGCGCTCAGATCGTGATCCTGCAGGGCCAATCCATACCGGAAACTATGGTTGAGTTTGCCCGGCGCAATAATATCACCAAGATCGTGGCCGGAAAACCACTCCGCCCGCGCTGGTATGAGCTTTTACGCGGCTCTCTGATCGATGATATCGTCCGCCTGAGCGGGAATATCGATATCTACATCATCAGCGATCCCGCCGGTCCGCTTGAACCGGTCATCCCGGCCTCCTGGAAGCCGCACGGCAATTACAGGCGCTACATCTTCAGCCTGCTGCTGGTTCTCTTGACCACCCTGATCAGCTTCCCGATCCACCTGGCGATCGAACCGACCAACCTGGTCATGCTCTATTTACTGGCTGTTTTATTCGCGGCAGTCACTCTGGGGCGCGGCCCGGCCTTATTGGCCTCTCTGGTCAGCGTGCTTGCCTTCGATTTTTTCTTTGTCGAGCCCCGGCTTACCATGGACGTCACCGACACCCAGTACCTGATCACATTCCTGGGCCTGTTTGTCGCCGGGCTGGTGGTCAGCAGCCTGGCCTCGCTGCTGCGCGACCAGGTCGAAGCGTCCCGCCGCCGCGAATCACAGACCGCAGCGCTGTATGCCCTGGGGCGAGACCTGGCCGTCGCCGTGGGGATGGAAGCCATTCTGGAAGCGATCATCGGGCACATCAGCCAGACACTCAACCGGGATGTGGTCATATTGTTGGATGAAAAAGACAACCTGCGTCAGCGCGCCGCAAGTCCCGAGTTTAGCCTGCAATACGAGGAACTTTCGGCGGCCGGATGGGTCTATACCCACAGCCAGGAAGCCGGCCGGGGGACCAATACCCTGCCGGATCTGAGCGTGCGCCTGGTCCCCCTGCGCACCCCTCGCGGGGTAATTGGCGTGTTGGGTGTAAAACCGGAAGACCCCAATTTTTATCTAACCCCCGAACAACGCAGGCTGCTGGAAGGTTTTGCCAGCCTGGCCGCTCTGGCCATCGAGCGGGCCGTGTTAGCTGAGGAGGCCAGCCAGGCCAAAGTGCTCAGCGCGACAGAAAAACTACAAACCGCTCTGCTCAACTCGATCTCTCACGACATGCGCACTCCCATCTCCACCATAACCGGCGTGTTGAGCAGCTTGCGCGACACAGAATCCCCCGGGAACGCCCTCCCGGGATTGGACAGCGCCACCCGCGTCGATCTGCTGGAGAGCGCCTGGGAAGAAGCCGATCGTTTGAACCGCTATATCGGCAACCTGCTGGATATGACCCGCCTGGAGGCGGGAGCGCTCAAAATTAGCCGCGAGCCCTACGAATTCCAGGATATTGTGGGGGCGACCCTGGCGCAGATGAGCGCCAGGCTGGCAGGCCGTCCGGTGAAAACCGGCATCCCGGCCGAACTCCCTATGGTCAGCGTGGACTTTGTCTTGATCCAGCAGGTGTTGATCAATCTGTTGGACAACTCGGTGAAGAATTCCGAACCCGGCACACCGGTCGAAATCAATGCCAGGCCGGATGGAGACCAGGTCGTCGTCCAGATTGCCGACCGTGGCAGCGGCATCCCAGAGCAGGACCTGGAGCGCATTTTCGACAAGTTTTACCGGGCGCAGCGTTTGGAAGAGAGCGGCGGCACCGGGTTGGGCCTGTCTATTTGCAGGGGCATCGTGGAAGCACACGGCGGCCGGATCTGGGCCGAGAACCGCACCGGGGGAGGGGCAGTTCTATCCCTATCCTTACCGGTGGATCGCGAAGCATGGAGGTCGGACAATGAGTGATAACGGCCCGCGGGTCCTGGTCGTCGATGATGAGCGCGCTATCCGGCGCTTTTTACGAGCCTCTCTGGCGGCGCATGGATTTAATGTTTCCGAGGCAGCCAACGGTTTGGAAGCCCTATCCGGGGCTGCCGAAACCCGCCCGGACCTGGTGATCCTGGACCTGGGTTTGCCGGATATCGATGGGATCGAAGTGACCCGCCGCCTGCGAGAATGGAGCCAGACACCCATCATCATCTTATCCGTTCGCGACCAGGAAAATGACAAGATCAGCGCGCTGGATGCCGGGGCGGATGACTATTTGACCAAGCCCTTTGGGGTAGGTGAGCTGCTGGCGCGTATCCGGGTGGCACTGCGCCACAGCCTGCCGGCCTCCCAGGAGCCGGTTTTCAAAACGGGGGACATGCAGGTCGACCTGGGCCGGCGGCAGGTCATGGTGGGGAATGCGGAGGTCAGCCTGACCCCCACCGAGTACGATCTGCTGCGCGTCCTGATCCAGAAAGCCGGTAGAGTCCTCACCCACCGCCAGCTCCTCCAGCAGGTATGGGGAGCCGGGTATGAAAACGAGTCCCACCTGCTGCGAGTCAATATCAGCAACCTGCGCCGTAAGCTCGAGCCTGACCCTTCTCAACCCCGCTATGTCCTCACCGAACCGGGAGTAGGCTACCGGTTCAAAACGGATGAATGAGGGTAGGTTGGGCAGTTCGCCCGGACGAGGTTGAAGGAGCGTGCCCATGTGACACCGGCCCCCTGGAGGGAGGAGGTTGTGCATGGATGGTCGGGGCAATGCAAGGATTGTAGGGGTTGCGCAAGGGCGGTCGGGGGGGTGCAATTATTGTGGGGCGTGCAAGGATGGTTGGGCCTGCGCAATTATTGTAGGGCGAAGCATTCGGAAGGGACCGAGACTTAGCTCATCCATTTTGTTCTCCGAATGCTTTGCCCCTACGTTAGTCTTCAGACCCCTCCGTCTGCCATCAGCCCCTACGCCGGCCTTCAAACCGATCGGGGTAGGGGCGACCCAGATTGAATTCGAAAATAGAGGCACCCGGCTCAATCGCGGGTCGCCCTGGTTACGACACCAGGGAGTACGCCCCAACAAAAATGAGGGCGGATCGGGACATGGCCGGCTCAGGCGAGACCTGGCGGGGCGCACGGCCCGCAAGGGTCCCAGACACCGGGTGTTTTGTAAAGACGCAAAATTTTGCGTCTCCACAGAAAATACCCGGTGTCGTAGAATATCCGCCCTGCAGGGAGGGGTTGGGCTGAAGGTACTGGGGCATTCTTCTCCAGTGGATAGGTGCTTCGGGGGCTGCGCCGGCTCAGTCGGGGAGGGTTTGCATTAATTAAGTATTGACTTAATTAAGTAAATGGTTTATAATAGCTCCATGGATAAATTCACTGCCCTCGCTGACCCAACCAGACGCAGCATCCTCGAGATGCTTGCCAGGCACGGCCAGTTATCTGCTAAGGAGATATACGACCAGTTTCCTGTAAGCCCGCCGGCCATCTCACAGCACCTGAAAGTCCTGCGTGAGGCAAGCCTGGTGCAGGTGGAAAAACGAGCGCAGCAGCGGATTTACCGCATCAATCCGGACGCCATGCTTGAACTGGAAGAATGGGCCAGGAAATTGACACAGCTTTGGAACCAGCGTTTCGATGCCCTGGAGCAGGTACTGGAGGCAGAGAAAAAGAAAGCTTTGAAGAAAGGATGAGGGGTATCGATCGTTTAGAAATGATGCTAGTGGATTGGACAGATTATTTCGTGTAATGTGGAGAAAGGAGTATATTATGGGTACAGTACAATCGAAAGATGGAACCAACATCGCATTCGATCGGGCGGGTCAAGGGCCGGCAGTCATCCTGGTTGCCGGGGCGCTGGGGTTTCGATCGCACCCCATCGTATGGGAATTGGTGGACCTCTTATCACCGCACTTCACCGTGATCAACTACGACCGCCGCGGTCGAGGGGACAGCGGAGACACACCGCCCTATGCGGTCGAACGTGAGGTCGAGGATATTGCGGCCCTGATTGATGAAGCCGATGGAACGGCGCACCTGTACGGTTTGTCCTCCGGTGCGGTGCTGGCTCTCGAGGCGGCTGCCAGGCTCCCCACTCGGGTCAAGAAACTGGCGATGTACGAGCCGCCCTTTATCATCGATGACAGTCGCCCCCCTGTGCCGGCAGATTATGTCAGGCAGCTCAATGAAGCAATCGCCGCAGGCCAGCCAGGCGATGCGGTCGAGGTCTTCATGACCAAAGCCTTGCTGATTCCCACCGAATTTGTCGCCCAGATGCGGACTGTCCCAATGGGCGATGTCTTCCACGACTCGGCGGTTACACCACCCGAGTGGGCGGAAATGGAGAAGGTAGCGCACACGCTGGCGTACGACGGGATGGTCATGGGGGACACGATGTCAGGGAAACCCTTGCCAGCCGGGGAATGGGCTTCCGCTGCGGCATCCACGCTGGTGATTACCGGTGAGAACAGCGAGGCGTTTTTTCACGACGGCGCCAAAGCGCTCGTAAAAGACCTCCCCAATGCTCGCCATATCATCCTGGAGGGCCAGGACCACGCCGTAGCCCCGTCTGCTCTTGCTCCCGTGCTGGTGGAGTTCTTCGCAGGCTAAAAAGGCAGCCTGCCGGGTGGGCGGAGAACTGAAACCAGAGCACAGATACGTGGATTGAATTTCGAGGTAAAAACAGATAACCATTATTGATAGAGGAGGAACTATGGAAGACCAGGCAAAAGGTAATCTGACAATCAATAAGGAGAAACGTGAGATCGTTTCCTCGCGCGTCTTTGATGCGCCGCGCGAGCTCGTTTTCAAGGTGTATACGGATCCCACCCTCGTGCCGCAGTGGTGGGGGCCGAGATACCTGACCACCACGGTGGACAAAATGGATGTGAGACCGGGCGGCGTGTGGCGCGTCGTTCAGCGCGATCCCAACGGCAATGAGTTCGGGTTCAACGGCGTGTATCGCGAGGTCGTGTCGCCCGGGCGGCTGGTCTACACCTTCGAGTTCGAAGGCATGCCGGGCCACGAAATGCTTGAGATAATAACGTTCGAGGATTACCAGGGCAAGACAAAGCTGACCTCCCTGGATGTCTTCCAGACGGTTGAGGATCTCGAAGGGATGCTCAAATCGGGGATGGAGGAAGGCGCGAACGAGACCAACGATCGTTTGAGCGAGCTTCTGCGCGAGCTCCAAAAAGAACCGCGGAGTAAATAAACCAGCAAGCCCGACGGGGAAAGAAACCGTGAGGGCATGCTCCTTCCAAAGGCAGACAGAGCACCGACATCAAATTCCCGCCCGCCGGGTAAGGCCCTGGCGGGCGGGAATTTTTTATATACTCAGGCCATACTGCGCGTCAGGTTGTTGATCCATTTGCGCGAGGCAAAACGATACAGGCCAATGGCGGCTTTGGTGATCTCATCGGAGGCGGCCATCACCACCACCCAATAGACCGGCAGATGCAGCACAAAGGCGCCCAGCAGGGCCATGGGGATCCCGATCAGCCACAGGGTGCCCGTATCCAGGAACAGCGAAAAACGGGTATCCCCACCTGCCCGCAGGATCCCAACCACGAGGTTCATGTTCGATACCTTGACCCAAAGTACGACGGCAACGACGGTCAGGATGTTGCGGGCGTATTGCCGGACGACCTCCGAAACCTTATACAGAGACAGGATGGCGTCGGCAGAAACGATCATGATTCCACCCACTACAAACGCTCCCGCCACGCCCAGGATAAGCGCCCGCCGGGCGTAGACCATCGCGCGGGCTTCTTCCCCTGCCCCGATCTTGTTGCCAATCAGGATTGCACTGGCGTTGGCGATCCCGATAAACACCACGAATGCCAGGCCCTCGATCGTGCCGATGATATTGATCGCCGCCAGCGCCTCGGTGCTGATGCGCGCGTAGATCCCGTTATAGATCGTAATCCCTAATGACCAGATCGTCTCATTCAGGAACACCGGCAGGACGGTCACGAAATAGCGGCGCATGAAATCTCGGCTGGCGCCGGTCAGCTCGCTAAAGCGGGCAGCCGTGGGGAATTTCCCCAGGTAGGTCATCCCCAACATGGCCACAAACTCGAACAGCCGGGCAATACACGTCCCCCAGGCCGCCCCCTCGACACCCATCGCCGGGAAACCCAGCTTTCCAAAGATCAGGACGTAATTGAGCAGCGCGCCAAAGCTCAGCGCTACCACGCTGACCATCATCGGCGGTTGGACAATCCCCGTGCTGCGCAGCTGGGTTGCGTAGGCAAAGGTGATCGCGGTGGTCAGATAGCTCAGCCCGACGATGCGCAGATAGCGGCTTCCCAGCTCGATCACACCGGCATCGGAGGTGTACAGGTGCAGAGTCTGCGCCGGAAAGACCAGGGCGATCACCGAAAACAACAAACCGGCTGCTATGGCCAGCCCCAGGCACAGGCCAAGCACCTTGCGGATGCTGGGGATATCGCGCGTCCCCCAAAATTGGGCGGTAAAGATGGCCGATCCGCTGCAGATCCCAAACAACATCAGGTTGAGCAGAAAAAAGATCTGGTTGGCAAGCCCAACCGCGGCGACCGAGGTTTCCCCCAGCTGGCCGACCAGCAGAACGCCAACCGCGTTTAGAGACGAGCCAATGAAGTTCTGAATTGCAATCGGCAGCGCGGTGCGAAGTAATGCGGAGAGATATTCTTTATCCTGAAACATAGCGGCTCACAGAGCGCTAATCTTACCACGCTTCAGGAGATACTATTCCGCGAGAGACGCCAGAATTTTATCGGTCTGGTTTGAAATTATAGAGAAGTGCCCTTCTCCTGGGAGGAAGAAGGCCTTGGTTGTGGGGATGGTTTTGGCCAGATAGCGCCCCATGGCAACCGGCGCGTTGGTATCGGCTTCTCCATGGAAAAGGACTGCCGGAACGCGGATCTTGCCCAGGTCAAATCCCCACGCCTGGCCAACCAGGCCGGCGTCCCAGGTTATCCCCCGCGCTCCCTGGAGCAGGGCATGCCGCATGGTCTGGGCAAAACCGGAGCGCACCCCCTCATCCGCAAAGGCCGCCTGGTCGGGAGGCGAGAAAGATTGGGTGGCCTGGCGGAGGAAGACCTGCGGGTCTTTTTGCAATCCGGCTTTGGCCGCCGCAAACTGCAAGTTCACCAGCCAGGGCGCCCAACGCGCCAGGGTAAAGAACAGTTTTCCAGCTCCCATACCCACTGTGGCATTCGGGGCATCAAAAGGTCCTACCGAACTGACCAGCACAAGCCGGGTGACCCGTTCAGGAAGCCGGGAAGCACAGGCGATCGCATACGGCCCGCCGCCCGAGATGCCAAAAACTGCGAAGCGGTCGATGGACAGCCGGTCGGCCAGAGCCGCGACATCGGCGGGACAGTCCAGGAAGGTCCTGCCAGGCTGAAAAGTGGACTGCCCCATCCCGGGCCGGTCAACGGCGATAATCCGCAGGTTATAGCGCTCCAGTTGGGACAGATCCATCATGAGCAGATCCAGGCTCGAGCCCGGACAGCCGTGGAAGTAGAAGACCGGACGGCCGCCCGGCACGCCGTACTCCGTATAGCCCAGCCGGCGGCCATCCGTGAGTAAGATCGTATCCTGGTTCGTTTTCTCAGATTGAAAGGATAAATTGGTTTGCATGGGATTATTCCTTTTGGGGTTCGGGTTTTAGAATTTCGCCAAGAAAGCGAATGTGGTCGGCCATACACTGATCGACTTCGGAGGTATCCATCCCGGCATCTTCGAGCAGGAGATACATCATCGATAGAGAAAAAACAGGCATCTGATATTCCTGGGCGAGGATGCGCGGGTCGTACGGGCGGATCATTTTTTTCGAGACCATACGGGCAAAGACCATTTCGGTAAATGCCAGCGGTTTGCGGACCATATCCTCCAGGATCATCTGCCTGGCTCGCTCGCTGCGAAATTGTTCGATGGACAGGATGCGGTTGATCTTGCGCATCAAAGGTGTCCCCATCTGCTTTTTATACAGTTCATAGCCTTTGGCCCAGAACTCTTCGGGGGTGCGGATGGCCAGGATTTGGTCCAGCAGATCGACCGGCGGCATGATCGTGTCGAAGTTTGCCTTGTAGGTATCAAAAATCTCGTTCAACAATTCTTCCTTACTGTGGTAGTGATTGTAGAAGGAGCTCTCTTTGATCCCCACCGCGCGGGTGATCTCGCGAATGGACACACCCGAAAACCCGTCGCGGGAGAAGAGATCTACGGCCGCTTCAAATATCCGCTCGCGGGTGCTCATCCCCTCGTTCTGAGGTATTTCTGAAGGATGTTCGTTTCGAGATGGCATATAACTCCTCGGTTAACTAACGATCGTTAGCCTAATAATCATATTCTAACTAACGATCGTTAGTTTGTCAAGGGCCAATTTGATCCCGCTGAGCATAAAATTCGCCGATCCCCCGCGCGAAATCGATCACACTCAAGCGCAGCGGCAGCGGCTCCAGGACCTCGACGGCCCGGCCAAAACCCAGGATCCTCTCGCGGGCCGCCTCGAAAGTCTCAAAAGGCAGGACCAGGGTTTGCCAGCCCTCCGCGTCGATCCCCACCCCGGTCTCGATCTGCCCGCGGATCCCCGGGCCAAGGGAATACGCCAGGTACGGCAGCAGACCCGGCGCCACCCGGGCCGTCACCGGGTAGGCGGGGCGGTTGGCTTCCACACCCCCACACCAATCCCGCCAGAAGGCTTCCAGATCGAAGCCGGCAGGGCGCGCGAAACTCTCGGCGAGCGGGCGAATCTCGGCGATGGCTGAGAGCGGATACGCGCGCGGCTGTCCCTCCCGGGCAGCCACCAGGTACCAGACCCCGCCTTTGGCAACCAGGCCATAAGGATCCACCGCGCGCTCCACTCGCCCACCGCGTTCGGTCTGGTAGACCAGGCAGATTTTTTGATCCTGCCAGACGGCCTGGTAGATGGCCTGCAGGTGCGGCACCGGCTCGCGGGATTGGAACCAGGGCGACCAATCCAGGTACAGACGCTGCTGGATCGGTTCCTGGCTGGTCCGGTGAGCCGCGGAAAGCTTGAGTAAAGCCGCCTTCAGCTCGCGTCCCAGCCCCAGATCGGCCAGCGGGCTGGGTATGCTCAACATCAGCAGGGCGCGCACCTCGGTCTGGGTGAGCCCGGTCAGGTTGGAACGGTAGCTGTCCAGCAGCGCGCAGCCGCCCCCCGGCCCGCGCTCGGCATACACGGGCACTCCGGACAGGCTCAAGGCCTCCAGGTCGCGATAAATGGTGCGTTCGGAGACCTCCAGCTCGACCCCCAGCTCGGCGGCAGTCATCCGCCCGCGGGTTTGCAAAAGCATCAAAAGCGAAATCAACCGGTCAGCACGCATGGGTGGCTTACCTCCATTGGGTCATTTATCTCGCGCAGAGCCGCAAAGCCGCAAAGAAAACACAAAAAATGGGGCACGGAAAAATAGTAGTCCAGACACCGGGTGTTTCCGATAACACCCAGTGTCTTGTCTGTGTCCTAAATGTATTTCCTGGCGGCTTTGCGCGAGATATCATGACATTAGATGTCAGGTATTCTTGCTATGATATCAGAGAAATCCGAAATCATCAGAGGAGAAATTATTATGAGCGATATCGATGTACGCATCCTCCGTCTCGAGCCGATGCGCGTGGCCAGCGCGTATGGCTTCGGGGACGGCCCGGAAGGCAAGGCCTGGGATCAGTTATTGACCTGGGCGAAAGGGAAAGGTTTGCTGGAAAACCCTACCGCGCACCGCTTTTTCGGCTTTAACAACCCGGATCCTTCGCCTGCCAGCCCGAACTATGGGTACGAGCAGTGGATGACCGTGGAGACAGGCCTCCAACCTGAAGGTGAGATCCGTGTCAAGGATTTTCCAGGCGGGTTGTACGCCGTAACCCACTGCCGGTTGAGCAGGATCGGCGAAACCTGGCAGCAGTTCGTGGCCTGGCGCGAAGACAGCCGCTACAAGCCTGCCCACCACCAGTGGCTGGAAGAATGCCTGACCCCCCCGCTGAGTGGAGAGATCGGCGACCTGGAGTTCGATCTATACATGCCGGTCGCGGAATGAGGCAATCAGGCAACCAGGGATCTGGGGAACGAGAAGGGTGTGGCAGGTACTGGTGGACCGGAGCCAGGCCTGGAAGGGTCAGTGCTCGTCCGCGTCCTATGGATTTAGCGTCTCGCCGCCGGCGACAAGATGGGCCCAGCGGGTGGGCTCAGGCAGGCGGTATCTGGTGACGCAGCGCAGGGTAAATTCCACTGCTGCCTGGACATCCATACGGTGCCCGGGTGAGACGTACAGCGGTTTGACCCGATCCTTGGTGCGCAGCACTGCCCCGATGATCTTCTTTGGGCTGCGCGGGTCGTACAGCCAGGCCAGGTCGCCGCGCTGCTCGCCGGGCTCCAGGTGGCGGCCAAACAGGCGCGACTTTGCCACCCCGATCGTCGGGCGTTCCAGCCACAGTCCCATCTGCGCGGCAATCCCCAGCCCGCGCGGATGCGCGATCCCCTGCCCGTCGAACATCAACAGGTCGGGGCGGCGCTCGAGCTTCTCCCAGGCAGCCAGGACCACCGGGCCCTCCCGAAAGGATAACAGCCCGGGAATATACGGGAAGGTCAGCGGCCGCTCGGCAGTCACCCCCTCCAGGGGCGCGAGGTCCGGGTAGCTCAGCACGACAATAGCCGCCCGGGAGGTGTTCTCCTTAACGCTAACGTCCACACCCCCAATGGTGTGGACGTCTCTTTGATCCCAGGCCAGGACCAGCCGCTCGCGCAGCATCACCTGGACTCTGGCTGCCTCATCCGGATCCAGATCCCAGCCGTGTAAGGCATTCACAGACATAGGCTCTTTCCTTTCAGGCCATCCCCACCCGGTCCCGGCCGGCCTGCTTGGCCTGATACATCGCCTGGTCGGCCTGGCGCACCATTTGGTCCAGCAGGTGAGCGCAGCTTCCTGTCGCCGGGTCCTGTAGAACCAGGTCGGCTACTCCAAAGCTGGCCGTCACCTGGATCAGACCGGCATCGCTGACTATCCTTTCAGCGCCGATCCTGGCGCGCAGGCGTTCCGCCACCTCGCGGGCCGCCGCCGGAGTGGTGTCGGGGAGCAGAATGACAAACTCCTCGCCTCCATAACGGACCAGGATATCCACCTTGCGCAGGCTCTCCAGGCATATCTCGCAGATCCGCTGGAGCACCTGATCGCCCACGAGGTGTCCACAGGTGTCATTCACCCGCTTGAACTCATCCACATCCAATAAGATCAGGCTGAGCGGGTGGCAGTAGCGGCAGGCCCGGTCGACCTCATACAATCCCTGGGAGAAGAAATAACGCCGGTTAAAAATACCTGTCAGGGGATCGGTAATGGCCATGCGCTGCACATCTTTGAATAAACGGGCATTCTCCATGGCCAGAGCCGCCTCGGCGGCAAACATTGCCAGGGTATCGGCGTGTTTCTCTGTATAATAATCCGGCTCCAGTTTATCCAATGAGAAAATAGCAATCACCTGCCCTTGCGCGCTGATCGGAGCACCTACCCAGGACCGGATCGGGTTATGAGTTTTTTCCCTCGACCAGCCGGGGTATGCATCCGTATCCGGAATATACAGGGGCTTTTGCGATGTAAATATCTCGTTCAAGTTGGGCGTGTCGGCAAACTGGAAAGATACGCCTGCGACGCGCTCGGCCACATCGGGGTCTAACTGCTCGTAATTGCGTGTGCGTACGGGGCGCGCTTTTTGGCCCTCTACCAGCATGATGGTTGCCGTATCGTAGGGGACCACATGCTGGATATAATCGAGCATCACATCCAACACTTCTTCCAAATCTAACGAAGAACTGAGCGCCTTTCCGGCCTCGTGCAGGGTTTCATTCAAGCGGCGCAGGTCCTGTTCGGCCGCCTCCAGCTGTCTGCGCCCGGTAATATCCCGGGTCACCCCCAGGATCCCAAACGGCTTCCCATGATCGTCTCGCAACAGCCCGGTTACCACCTCGGTCCAGACCGTGCCCCCATCCTTGCAGGGTTGTTCGACCACCTGGACGATCTGGAGATCCTCCGCTTCATCCAAATGAATACTCTCCGAGAGACGCAGCACTCCACCCCGGACCTTCTCCAGCGACCCTGGAGATACGGCTTCTTCAAGGGTTTGCTTGAGAACCTCGTCTGGGGTATAACCGCGCAGCCGTTCCACAGAAGGGCTGACATACTGGAAATGGCCATCGAAATCCATCGTCCAGATCACATCCGCGGAATTATCGGCCAGGAGCCGGTAGCGTTGTTCGCTGTCCTTCAAACGGGATTCGTCACGGCGGTGCTGAGCGAGGGTCTCTTGCAGCCGGGAAACCATGGTATTAAAGGCTGCCGAAAAATCACCCATAAACTCGACCCGCTGGGTAAAATCCCCGTAGGCCACCATCTGAGTTTGCCAGGTCAGGTGCAGCAGGTGGGATTGGAGGGACTTGAGCGCTCCCGCCAGATAACCGCGCACATGCAGGGAGGTGGAAAGATCCCCTTTGGCCAGCGCCAGTGAAAACTTGCGCAGCTCTACCAGTGAGGTATACAGCTCCACCCATCTGGGGTTTGCCCGCACGGGAACCGGGATTTCAGCCGGGATTTCACGGGTGCTGAGGACATCCGCCATGAATTGAAAGGCGAGATCCTGGCTCCCTTCTAATTCTTCCAGGCGCGCCTGTATTTTTTGAAGGGATTCCAGAACGATTGGCAAAGCAGACTCTCCGTCGCGGGTCGAACCCGCGACCAGGGCCTGTTCTATCGCCTGATAGATATCCGCATAGAATTCGCGCTTCATACGCTCGTTTGGCTCTATGGTTCTGGTTCTGCCAGGAGGCCGGCAATTAACCCCTCGTCATACTTACACACCCCGTAATTCAACCCGGCAAACCCGAGCAATCCATATCTTCGTTGAGAATTCATAAAGGTTCTCTACCATATTTGGTAATCCTTATCTGATACATGGATCATACTATATTATTTCTGCCTGTGGATCTTTTTATATGCGGTTTTAACACCGACCAGGGGATCCATCAGTCCCCCAACTGATTATCCCCCCGATGGCGCAGCCATTACAGATTTATCAGATCAATCTCACATGATTAGAACAGCCCAGGTCAATCGGATTTGACCGCGAGTACAAGGTTATCAGAGTTCTCACAGCCGGGCTGTTCGGTCATACCGGACGATACCAGGATACTCAGTCAAAGGAATAACGGTACAGGTTGGTCTCCCGGCGCACAAACCCCACCCGCTGGTACAGCCGGTTGGCGGCTTCGCGGGAAGGCCGCGAGGTCAGGTCCACCGTCCGCGCGCCGAGCTGCCGGGCGCGTTCCAGCGCGGCGCGGGTCAGCGCTTCCCCGACCCCCCGCCCGCGCAACTGTGTATCCACGACTACATCCTCGATCCAGGAACGGACGCCGGTGGGGATGCGGAAGGTGATCAGGGTCAGCGCCCCAACGATCCGGTTCTCTGCCTGTGGATCGCGCGCGATAAACAGCGAGCACGCATCCGAGGCAACCATCCGCTCCAGGTATTCCCGGCCCGGGATAACGCTGGAAGAGGAGAGCTGCGGGATCAGCCGCTGGAAGGCTTCGTCCAGTTCGTCGGTCATTTCAACAACAAGCTCTATCTGCATAGTTCAACCCCTCGATGAGAATCTTTTGACGCCATCCCAATTGTAACAAAAACCCCACCTTTCTGGGGGGCGGGGGGCGAGGGCGGATTTGCCTGTCCGCCCTAACGAGGTCCGGCCAACAAGGTTTGGCCCCTAGCTCACGCCGGTTCTCAATGGTTCTTTCCAGAAAACCAGCAGCCCGCTGGACCCAAGAAAGATCAGGCCAAAGACGGCCAGGTACAGCAGCGGGACAGGCTTATTTCCCAGGGCGTTCCACAAACTGGCCAGCGCCAGCCCCAGGCTGTAGCTCACCAGCATAGCCAGCATGGCGCGCGCAGCTTCTGCCGAGCGCAGGCTGTACAACGCCCCGGCGGCAATCGCCACCAGCATCACCCCGATCAACCGGGTGGATAGCAGGTCGCCTTTCCAGGCCCAGATCAACGGGGAAGGCCCCGCATCGGTGATCAACAAGGCGGCGCCCCACAACGCGCTGGCCGCGCAGACCAGCCCCAGCCAGACCTTTACCGGCCCGGACGGCGGATTCTCCGCCTGCGAGTCCGCCTGGATGGGTTTAGCCGGGCGGAGGAGATACCAGGTGGAAGCCACGGACATGACGCCCACCACGATAAAAAAGCTGTAAGTGATCGGGGCAGCCGGGTCAAAACGATCCAGGTGGAGCAGCAAGATCAGGATCGCCAGGGGTACCAGGTAAACGAATAAGAGCAGCATCACCAGGTGCGTGCGCCGGAAGGTCGGGCGCAGCAGCGCCAGCACGGATACCACGCCAAATGCCCAGGCCGCCGATGCCAGCATCCGGCTGGCCAGGGGTGGGACATCCCAGGCAAAGCTGCGCCGTTCGTCCAGCCACCAGAAAATGCCCCCCAGGAATCCACCCGCCAGGGTCAGCAGGATCAACAGCAGCATCCCGCGCTGCTGCCAATCCAGCTCCCGGTCGCGCGGCCGCACCCAAAACCAATACCCCAGGGAGAGAACCGCAGCAACCAGTAGAAAGGCGAATATTTGGGGCAAAATTGCCATAGTCTATTTTTATCAAGAAAAGCTGGGGAATGCAAATAAACTCTCCGCGTGTTTGGGTTAATTTTATATATCGGACAAAAAAACTATACTATAATTGATTAGTAACCCACCCAACTGGGTGGGCTGTGCCGGATCTGGATGGATCACCCGGGGGGTGAAAGAGCCACAACCGGGTAAAGTTGACCGTGTGAGGGTAATATGAGCCACCCCACTTCCCCAGGCGCCCGTTTCCGAGACGCCCTGAACAAAGAAAAGCCGCTCCAGGTGGTTGGCGTCATCAACGCCTACGCCGCCCTGCTCGCCCAGCGTTCCGGTTTCCGAGCCGTGTACCTGTCCGGCGGCGGGGTAGCCGCCGGGTCGCTCGGCCTGCCTGACCTGGGCATCACCACCCTGGACGATGTGCTCACCGATGTCCGCCGTATCACCGCGGTCACCGACCTGCCCCTGCTGGTGGATATCGATACCGGGTTTGGCAGCGCCTTCAATATTGCCCGCACCATCAAATCCATGCTCGGCGCCGGTGCGGCTGCCGTCCATATCGAGGACCAGGTGCAGGCCAAGCGCTGCGGGCACCGGCCCGGGAAGGCCCTGGTTCCGCCCGGCGAGATGGTTGACCGGCTGAAGGCCGCCGTGGACGCGCGCAGCGACCCCGAATTCGCGATCGTGGCCAGGACGGATGCCCTGGCCGTCGAAGGGCTCACGGCCGCCATCCAGCGCGCCTGCGCGTATGTAGAAGCCGGGGCCGATATGATCTTTGCCGAGGCAGTAACCGAACTGCCTATGTACGCGGCCTTCGCCCAGGCAGCTGGCGTCCCTATCCTGGCCAACATCACCGAGTTTGGCCAGACCCCTTTATTTACTCTCGAAGAGCTGGCCGGAGCCAGCGTCAGCCTGGCTCTCTATCCGCTGTCTGCGTTCCGCGCGATGAGCGCCGCCGCGCTGCAAGTTTACGAGACCCTGCGCCGGGATGGGACTCAGAAAAATGTAATTTCTCTCATGCAAACCCGGGCCGATCTGTATGAGGTCCTGGGATATCACGCCTTCGAGCAAAAATTAGACGAGTTATTTACCAAGGAGAATCAGGAATGAGCGAACAGGCTGTTCAAAGCGCCGCACCCAAAAAGAAGTCCGTTGTCCTTTCGGGAGTCGAAGCCGGCAACTCCGCCATCAGCACCGTAGGCCGCAGCGGCAAGGATCTGCACTACCGCGGGTATAACATCCACGACCTGGCCAAAAATGCCACATTCGATGAGGTCGCCTATCTATTGATCCACGGCGATCTTCCCACCCAGTCCCAATTAGGCCGCTACCGTACCCTGCTCGACAGCCTGCGCGGTCTCCCGGCGCCCCTCAAAACAGCCCTGGAGCAGATCTCCATCTCGGCCAGCCCGATGGATGTGCTGCGCACCGGCTGTTCTGTGATGGGCACCCTGCTGCCCGAGCGCTTCGATCAGCCGGTCGAAGGCGCCCGGCTGATCGCCGACCGGCTGCTGGCCAGCTTTCCCTCCATGCTGACCTACTGGTACCACTTCGCGCGCAATGGCAAGCGCATCGAAGTGGAGACCGGTGAGGAAACCCACGCCGCGCATTTCTTGCACCTCCTGCTGGGTCGCAAGCCCAACCCGATGCATGCCCGCGCCCTCGACCAGTCGATGATCCTGTACGCCGAGCACGAGTTCAATGCCTCCACCTTTACGGCGCGGGTCATAACCGGGACCGGCGCGGATATGTATTCGGCCCTCACCGGGGCTATTGGAGCGCTGAGCGGGCCCAAGCACGGCGGGGCCAACGAAGCCGCCATGGAGTACCTTGAGAGCTACCGCAACCCCGCAGAGGCGGACGCCAGGATCCGCCAGGCCGTGGCCGATCGCCAGATTATCATGGGCTTTGGCCACCCGGTGTACACCATCTCCGACCCGCGCTCCGATATCATCAAGCACATCGCCGAGAACGCCCTCTGCGAAGGGGGCTGCGATGAGGTCTTTATCGACATCGCCGAACAGGTCGAGACGACCATGTGGGAAACCAAGCACATGTTCCCCAACCTGGACTTTTACAGCGCAGTGGCCTACCACTTGATGGGCATCCCCACCCGCATGTTTACTCCGCTGTTTGTCATGGCGCGCACCGCCGGCTGGGCCGCGCACGTCATCGAGCAGCGCGAGGATAACAAGATCATCCGCCCCAGCGCGCATTACGTTGGGCCGGACCCGCGCGATTACATAGCCCTTCAAGAGCGCCGCTAGACCGCTCACGGGGGGATCAGCGCATGACCACTCACATCTCGAACCTTCGCCCCGACCCCGACCGGGTGCTGGTCGACATTGCCGACTATGTGCTCCAATCCCGCATCGATAGCCAGGAAGCCTACCAGACTGCCCGCTTATGCCTGATGGACACCCTCGGCTGCGGTCTGGAAGCCCTGTCCTACCCGGCCTGCGCCAAACTGTTAGGCCCTATCGTACCCGGCACGCTCGTCCCCAACGGCGCGCGCGTCCCCGGCACTCAGTTCCAGCTCGACCCGGTCACGGCGGCCTTCAACATTGGCGCCATGATCCGCTGGCTAGACTTCAATGACACCTTCCTGGCCGCCGAATGGGGCCACCCTTCGGATAACCTGGGCGGTATCCTCGCCACCGCCGACTGGCTCTCGCGCGGCGCGGCCGAGGCCGGCAAACCGCCCCTGCTGGTCCGCGATGTGCTCACCGGGATGATCCAGGCTCACGAAATCCAGGGCTGCATCGCCCTGGAGAACAGCTTCAACCGCGTGGGGTTGGACCATGTGGTGCTGGTTAAGGTCGCCACTACCGCGGTTACCGCCCGCATGCTGGGCGGCACACGCGATGAGATCGTCAACGCCGTCTCCAACGCCTGGATCGACGGGCAGAGCCTGCGCACCTACCGGCATGCCCCCAACACCGGTTCGCGCAAATCCTGGGCCGCCGGGGACGCCACCAGCCGCGGGGTGCGCCTGGCGCTGATGGCCCTCAAGGGAGAGATGGGCTATCCATCCGCCCTGACCGCCAGGACCTGGGGGTTTTACGATGTGCTCTTCCGCGGGAACCCGTTCAAATTCCAGCGCCCGTACGGCTCGTACGTCATGGAGAACGTGCTGTTCAAGGTCTCCTTCCCGGCCGAATTTCACGCCCAGACCGCCGTCGAAGCCGCCTTCCGGCTCCACCCGCAGGTCAAAGACCGCCTGGAGCAGATCGAGCGCGTGACCATCACCACCCACGAATCTGCCCTGCGCATCATCGACAAGAAGGGCCCGCTCTACAACCCCGCCGACCGCGACCACTGCATCCAGTACATGACCGCCGTCGGTCTGATCTTTGGGACGCTGACCGCCGGACATTACGAAGACCACACCGCCGCCGACCCGCGCATCGATGCCCTGCGCGAGAAGATGGAGTGCGTGGAGAACCCCCAGTACACCCGCGACTACCTCGACCCCGGCAAACGCTCGATCGCCAACGCCGTCCAGGTCTTCTTCCGCGACGGCGCCTTTACTGAACAGGTGGCCGTGGAATACCCCTTGGGCCACCGCCGGCGCAGGCAAGAAGCCGTCCCACTGCTCGTAGAAAAGTTCAAAACCAACCTGTTCCGCCGCTTCCCTGCCAGGCAGGCAGACGCCATCCTCAACCTGTGCCTGGACGCGGAAAGGCTGGAGAACACCCCGGTGCATGAATTCGTGGATTTATTTGTGATCTAGGGAGAGGGGCGGAGAACGCAGAGGTAAAAAGCATAGAACGCAGAAAACGCTGACAAACGGAATATCCTGATTTTGTAATGGCAGTAACTCAATGGTCAGCGTCCCTATTCCTTGCTTTTCTCCTCCGCCCCCTACACGTCTCTGCGGTGAATCCTCCAATATCCCACCGCCGCCAGCGGGAGCACGAAGGCCGCCGCCCCGCCGCACACCGGGATCCCGGTCCCCTGCTCGGCGGGCGTTGTTGGCGCAGGCGGGGAAGAGGGGACCAGGGTGGGCGGCTCGGTCGGCGCCTGGCTGAGCGCCGCGGGCGTGGCAGTCGCGGGCGGCACGGTCGCCGTTGGCGTTGGCGGCTCCAGGGTGGGTGTCTCGGTGGGGGAGAACCAGGGAGTATAGACAGGTGTGGCGGTCAGGATGAGCAGGACAAACTGCTCTCCATCCCACTCGACCACATCCGGGACAGAATAGCTGATTTCTTCCAGCAAATCCCTGGCTCTGGAGTTATTCGCATTCAGCTCAAGCGAGCGCTCCAATTCCTTCACCACCTGGAACAGCTCGGAAAAGTCGTCCGGGGCAGCAAATTTTCCTTCCCAATAGTAATGGTCCCACAACAGATCTGCGTAGCCGGTGTGCCACAGTGAATCATCGGGTTTCAACTCCAGGCAGGTCTGATAAGCCTCCAGACTGAGCCGGTAAAGTTCTTTGCCGCCCGGGTCTTCTCGCATTCCCTTGCGGTAGAGGATGATCTCCTTATAGATTTTCCCAAGCCTGCCCCAGGCCTCGCCATCCGCCGGGTTTTTCTCCAGCGCCTGGCGCTCCTTGAGCACTGTTTGCCAGGCGGACGCCATCACCAGGCTGACCTCCAGGTTATCTTCCCAGGTAGGTTCCAGCTCGGTGTAATGCCAGCGCAGCTCCCGGCCGGCGATCTCCACCCCGGCGGAGGTCTCCGAAAAACCGGTATGCTCACCGATCAGCACGTTCTGCGGGTTGGCCTCGTAGGGGAGACGCACGATCAGGTCGGCGCTCCCGATCGTCCCATTCCACCCGGCCCCAGTCTCCAGAATGTAGCGGTAGGCGACGAACGGATACTCCCCATACCCGCGAGCGGTGTAGCTTACCTCGATCTGCACATCCTCACCGGGCGGGAAAACCACGTTGAAAGCCGTCCAGGGGACTGGCTGGTCGGGATAGAAGCTTTCCGGATTTTCTGTCGTGATGCGGTGGGTCCCTACCGTCCGTCCATCCACCTTGACCTGGATATCGGCGATCTCCGGGAAATGGCCAAACCCGTCCGAGCTGCCGTTCCAGAAGGTCAGCGGAAAACGCACATCCATGCGCTCTTCCACGCTGCCCAGGTTGCGCATCGTAAATGAGGCCGCGACCCTGGCCTGCCCAAAGCTGCCCTGGGGCGCGTTCATCTGCACGTCCAGGATCACCGTCTCGGCCAGCATGCGCACCTGGGTGGTCTCGCTCCCCGGCACCAGGTTAGTCCCCGGTGGGGTCTCTGGTGGAGCCACATCCGCGCGGACGGGTTTTATGTTCCATCCGCATACGGCCACTGCCAGGATCAGGGCAGTAAACAGGATCCGAACCGTCCGCCCCGCACTCAAAGACCCCCATCGGAACCTGAAACAACGCGCCAGTGTGTTCATCGTCTCTCCTCGGTTCAGGAAGTTATCCCGCAGGCTAGAAGCGCTCATCAATTGCAGTAACTGTGAATATAATGATTATAATAAAAATATCGATATCCCAGAAGGAGGCAAGATGAACAATCCCGCTCAATTTCCCAACCAACGCCTGGACCTTCCCGATGCGCCTGTCACCGCCCAGGGGAAAGGCATCACAGGCATGGAATATAAAATCATTGGCACTACGCTCCAGGCTGTGATCCTGGAGCTGGACCCCGGCGAAACCGTTTACTCAGAGAGCGGCGGTATGGCCTGGATGAGCAACAACATCGACATGAAGACCGGCGGCCGGGGAGGTGGGTTGGGCGGTGCGCTCAAGCGCGCTGTCAGTGGGGAATCCCTCTTTCTCGTGGAGTACACCAGCCAGGGTGGCAAAGGGATGGTGGCGTTTGCTTCGGATTTGCCCGGCAAGATTGTGCCGCTCGAGCTTGGCCAGGGCCAGCAGATGATCTGCCAGAAGACGGCTTTCCTGTGCGCGGAGAAGACCGTCAGTATGGATGTTCATTTCCGCCGTAAGCTGGGCGCCGGGTTCTTCGGAGGAGAAGGGTTCGTCATGCAGAAACTCACCGGGCCGGGGGTGGCATTCGTTTGCCTGGACGGCGAGGTCGTGGAATATGTTCTGGCCCCCAACCAGATCCTCAAGGTCGATACAGGTCACGTGGCCATGTATGAGCCCAGCGTGGCATTCGACGTGGAAATGCTCAAGGGTTTTTCTAATATCATGTTCGGCGGGGAAGGCTTATTCCTGGCCACCCTGCGCGGCCCAGGCAAGGTCTGGCTGCAAACCATGCCCACCAGCAACCTGGCCCGCGCGCTCCAACCCTTCCTTCCCAACAAGTCCAGCGGGTAATGAATTGAATTCCTGGGGTGGGCTGCCTCATACGGAAGCCTTTTTTTCATTGCTCAAGCCGGGTCTCCCTGGAATGTCCGTCGGGACATGCTGACTGACTCGCCCGATACGGGGGTCGGAGACCCCCTTTGAGCCTATGCGCTGCTCGCAGCGGGTCTCCCTGGCCCAGGACGCCACCTGCGGCTGGGATGACCCGCGTTCCTTCCGAAAGAGCACCAGCCCGTCGAAGATACGGGGGTCAGAGACCCCCTTTGAGCTTAATATTGCTCGCTGCTCGCAGCGGGTCTCTGACCCGCGGGTCTTTCGATAACACGCTGGCCTTGCCCAAGACACGGGGGTCGGCCCAAGTCCTGGCGTTCTGATCCAGGGA
>Ga0105104_10000573_pt1 | contig 28569 bp, 19 predicted proteins | sample PPLLaktember2015_3_FD_87034 | JGI IMG/M metagenome (GOLD analysis project Ga0105104, IMG submission 87034) | Freshwater sediment microbial communities from Prairie Pothole Lake near Jamestown, North Dakota, USA - PPLs Lake P7 Core (6) Depth... | ecosystem: Environmental > Aquatic > Freshwater >...
AGCTGCCTTCGGTCCCAACATGTGTATAAAGTGCAGCTTCTGCCGCCGCACTCCATATTAAGACCTGGTTCAGAAATGCGTATAAAGTTCAGGTCAGGGCCACCGCACTCCGAAAGAGCTGGCTGCAACTACGGCGCTTCAGAGCCGCGGGTCTCGATACAACTCGCCACAAGACGGCGAGTCACTCAACCGCCGCTGAGATCTCGCGCCAGTGGTATCATCCGTATCGAGAGCTCGTCAACGAAGGACTACCAACATGAAACATCTCCTCTCTATTCTTTTCACGCTGTTCTTTTTCCCCTCCTTCCTCCTGGCCGACGAGGGGATGTGGCCGATGAGCGAAATAGGCCGGCTTAATCTGTCGTCAAAGGGTCTCAAGATTCCCGTTGACGTGATCTACAACCCGAAAGGCGTCAGCCTGGTCGACGGGATCTGCAATATCGGAGGCTGCACCGGGTCCTTTGTCTCGCCTGACGGCCTGATTCTCACCAACCATCACTGTGCTTTTAGCGCTATCCAGGAGGCGAGCACTTCGCAGAACAATTACCTTGAAAACGGGTTCCTGGCGAAGACACGGGGAGAGGAAGTTCGTGCCAAGAACCAGACAGTCCGGATCACGGAATCCTATCGGGACGTCTCTTCGGAAGTCCTCTCCGTCGTCCAGCCAGGAATGGACCCCGGCGCTCGCACCAAGGCGATCGAAAAGCGAACCAAGGAAATAGTGCTCGACATCGAGTCCAGGAATCCGGGCAAGCGGGCCGAAGTGGCCGAGATGTTTATCGGCAAGTCCTACGTCCTGTTTATCTACACTTACTTGAAGGACGTGCGATTGGTTTACGCGCCTCCGCGAAGTATCGGCGAATACGGCGGGGAGACGGACAACTGGATGTGGCCGCGCCACACGGGCGATTTTTCATTCTTCCGTGCCTATGTAGCGCCCGACGGGAGCCCAGCCGAATACTCCGCCACCAACGTCCCTTACAATCCGCGCAGACATCTGAAAGTCGCCCCGGAAGGCGTGGCCGATGGAGACATGGTGTTCATCCTGGGCTACCCGGGCCGAACCTTCCGTCACCGGACGGCGAGCTACCTGGACTACGAATACAGAGTCCGGATGCCGGCCACGGTCGAGTGGTACGGTTGGCAGATTGAGCAGATGGAAGCCGCCGGAAAGACGGACCCGGCTGCTGCGTTGAAGGTGGCGCCGCGCGTCAAAAGCCTGAGCAACACTTATAAGAACTACCAGGGCAAGCTGGTAGGCATTCGTCGCACGAATATGCTGGCCACCAGGCGGGAAGAGGAGAAACGGCTGTCGGACTTTATTTACGCGGAGGCCGGGCGTAAAGCCAAATACGGGACAGTACTGGACGAAATCGGTAGGGTCTACACCGAAATGGAGTCGGCCGCTGCGCGAGAGACCCTCCTCCAGTTCCTCACACGCAGTCCCGACGCGATCCGTGTCGCTTTTACCGTGTACGAGGCGGCGCAGGAGCGACAAAAGCCGGACGTTGAGCGTGAGTCGGCCTACATGGAGCGGAACTGGAAGCAGACGAGCAGTCGTTTGCTTCTCTCGCTCCGCAATTTTCAACGCGGCGTTGATCAATCGATTCTCACGGAACTGCTCGTCCGGGCGGCAAAACTTCCTGCAGATCAACGTATTTCCGCCGTTCATGCCGTCCTGAAGGGCGGTGAGCCGGAAACCGCTGCCGACGAGTTCCTGGATGACGCCTATGGCAGCACGCGAATTCAGGACGAAAAATTCGTAGAGGATTTGCTCGCCCGGAAGCCGGAGGAAATCGCTCGGGAAGAAGATCCGTTTGTCCGCATGGCTGTGGCTCTTTACCCGGACGTCAAGGCCATGAAAGACGCCGAGAAGCGCCGGGAAGGTGATCTGAACCGGTTGTATTCGCTTTACCTTGATGTGAAGAAGGAGTTTCTCGGCGGCGAGTTCGTTCCGGATGCGAACAGCACCTTGCGGCTGACGTTCGGTCGGATTAAGGGTTACGAGCCCCGGGACGCGGTCTTCATGCAGCCGATCACGACGCTGTCCGGCGTAGTGGAAAAGCACACGGGAGAAGAGCCGTTTGATGCGCCAGAGGCGCTCATGGAGCTCCATCGGAAGAAGGATTTTCGGCCTTTCTCCCCTCCAAAGCTGCAGGATGTTCCGGTCGGCATCCTCTATGACACCGACACAACCGGCGGCAACTCCGGGAGTCCGGTTTTCAATGCCCGCGGAGAACTGGTCGGCGTCAATTTCGATCGCGTCTGGGAGGCGACGATCAACGACTACGGCTGGAGCCCGGCTTACAGCAGGTCGATCGCCGTCGATATTCGCTACGTGCTCTGGGTGGCCCTCAAGCTGGGCGGAGCCGAGCATCTGTTGCGCGAGATGGGGGTGAAGACCATTCTGACTCCTGACTTCTGACTCCTGACTTCTGCAGTTCAGAACGACAGCAGGCACTGCCAGATGTACATATTCCCCAGCCCGTCGATATTCTCCCAAATCTGTTGAAACAGACGCGGATCTCCCGTGATCTCCGGAATTTCAGCCCCCTTCTCTTCCCACGGGATGCAGACCCCGGGTTGAGCGCGTCGACTCGTGGTTTTGCGCGCTAAACTGCCGGTGGGACGGCTATCGACGGTCGTTGGCGGCGGCGCATCATGGTAGGAAGACGACGAGTAGACCCCGTATTCGCGGGCGGCCTCGGTCATCGCCCTCAGGTTATCGGCTTTCGTGTCGTTTTGCATGATGGCACTGGCGTCGATGATGTATCCGCCCTCGGCGGCCACGCCTTCTATAACCTTCCTCGAGAGGGCCCGGACCTCGTCCGGCGTCCCGTAACTCAGCAGGAAATTCGGAATTCCGCCGCTGAGGCAGAACTTGTGTCCGAGTATGCGATGGGCTTTGAAGATGTCTCCCTGGTCGACGTGGTACACGATGCTTCGATCGGGCAGTTCCGCGAAGCTGTCCAGGTGGTAGTCCCAGTTGCCTTCGGCGTAGAAGAGGGTCTGATGGCCGTTTCGCCACAACTCCTGAATGATTGGCTTCAGAGTTGACCAGTAGTGCGAGCGGAACTGGTCAGGGGAGACAAAGGGCACACAGCCGCGATGCATCCAGAAGCCTATGGGCACTTTCTTTTCGGGATCGGCGGACGTCATCGCCACGTGAAGCAGATGTGGAGCGAGCGCCTCACACGCAGCCAGGACTTTCTTCGGCTGCTCGATCATATCCATCGTCAGTCCGACGTAACCCCGCAGCTTGTCCGCCAGGATGTCGAACGGGGCTTTGAGAATACCGGCAATGGCCGAAACCGTTCCCGATTCTGACCGCAGCAACGCATTCTGTCGACCGAAGGCGTTAAAGTAGGCGAGCATGGCCATGCCGCCTTTGAGGAACGACAGGTTGTTTCGGTAAGTGCTCGGGCAGCCGGGCTTGACCACGTCACGGGAGACTCGGGGCAGCCAGACGTTGAACAAAAACCCGGTCGGGTCGTCGATCAGTTGGTCATACTCGTCGGCCTTCATGAAAGCGTCTTCCTCGGCCGGCTCGCGGTACTGAAATCCGGTATCGACGGGGACATGCATGCCGGGAACGGCGTAGTATTTCAGCCCGATCGCTTCAGTCAGTCCCGTCCAGACGTAGACCATGTTCGAGACGACGGCATCCCAGTCGAATTCCCTTGCGCACTTCCTGGTCGCCACGAAAGCCTTCTCGTAATCGTGAGTGACCTCCTGACAGGTGAACCCGGCATACTGAGCGGTAAACTCGGCGACAAACGGCCTGATTGGGACGCAGTCGGGCTTTTCATTCCGAAGTGCGGCCGTGTAGCGGCGCAGCCTCTCCTGGTAGCGCGTCTCCATATCCATAGTCATGACTCCACTCCTTTGGTCTTCCCGCTTTTCAGACCCGTGCGCAGTTTATTCTCTGTTTCCCGAACCGCCAAGGGAGCGAGCAGCCGCCGGTTCTTTTCCAGATAGTCGATGACTCGGGGCTTGTGAGTTTTGGTTAGTTCGCGGAGCACCCAGGAGACGGCTTTCGTGATCATCGGATCGCGCTCGTGTTTCACCTTGTCGACGAGTTGGAGCGTGAGATCCGGAATCGCGCTGGCTTCGGCACGATTCAGAGGGACGGTGGCCACCAGCGCCAGGCGCCTGCTCCAGAGATCAGCCTCATGGATGAGGAACATCAGTCGTTCCAGGCGGGTTGGCATATCGGCTTTGATCCAGGGACCGAAAGCGATGCAACCGAGGCCGTCCGTGATCCCCCAGTTGTCGGACATCAGCCGCCACCGGTTGAAATGGTCCCACTGGAGCTCGGGAATCCGACGGGGATTGGACTCAAGTAACAGAAGCGCCAGACCCCGCTCCTCCTGCGAAGGCCCACACCAGAGTATTTCTATTAGACCGAGAATCTCGGGCCACGGAGTCTGGCGATGCAACCCGACCCACGTTCGGACGATCTTCCTGAGGTTCGGCGTTCTGACCCCATAAACGGTCAGGCCGGTCTTGACCACCATTTGCAGTCCGGCCTGATATTTGAGGTCGATGTTCTCGTGAAGTTGGCGAAGAAGAGACTGATGTTCGGCGTGGATGTCGAGCATGGGGGGATATTACTCTCAAGGACGAACACGGACAAACACGGACGGGCACGGACGTGTGCTTGTCCGTGTTCGTTCCTGTTTGTCCGTGTTCGTCCTCGCGGCCTTTATCGGATTCTTCCCCGCGCTGCCACCGGGCAGACCGATTCCACGGTCTCGCCCCGTGCGAAGTAGACTTCGTTGTGCAGATTTACGGTGGCACAGATGTGGTTGGGAACGATCGTCAACTTCCCGCCGACCGCGTAACTGCGGCTTGAGCTGCTGATGTCCAGGTAGCCGTGCTCCTCGTTCATCGCGACGAACACGGCATCCGGGTCTTCCTTGATCAAACCGAAACCGGTGCTGCCGGCCAGGCAGGGATCGGAGGAGAAGGTCTTGGAACCTCCGTCGACGATGACCTTCCCGGGGACTGCCTTGCTGACAACTGTGACGAGAACCGACGCTGCACAGCCGTCCGATTCGGTTGCCCCATGAAGCAGGGTATTGCGGTCGTTAAAGATGTAAGTGCCCGGCCGGATCTCTGTGAGGCCAGAGAAACGGTGTGAAAAGCGCGCCGTCGGCGTGGAGCCGCCGCTGACCACGTTCACCGGAATTCTCTTTGTCCGGAAAGTCTCGAGAAGCCGTTCGAGCGACGCGTTGACCTTTGCTAACTGCTCTTCTTGCGTCTGCTGGGTAACGTAACTCCCCGGGTAAAAGAGAAAGCCCCGAAAGTCGAGCGACGGGCAGTCGAGGATATGCTCGGCAAGCCGCAGAGCTGCCTGGTCGTCCTGAACTCCACACCGGTGGAAGCCGACGTCGACTTCGACCAGGATGCCCGCCTTCACCCCGCGGTCGCGGGTGCTTTTTGCGAGGAATTCGACGGACTCCAGCGAATCGAGCGCTACGGTAATGTCAACACGATCGCAGAGAGCCGCGAGCCGCTCCGCCTTTGTCTTGCCGACGATCGGGTAGGCAATGAGCAGATGATCCAGGCCTGCCTCAACCATGATTTCAGCCTCGCCCACTTTCGCTACCGTAATTCCGGATGCGCCAAATTTGACTTGTTCCTTGGCAAGCCCCGGCATTTTGTGGGTCTTGGTGTGGGGGCGAAGCTTCAGATTGTGCCTGCGGCAATAGTCGGCCATCAGCGACAGGTTTCGCTCGACTTTGTCGAGATCAATCACGAGAGCGGGGGTATCAAGGTCATGTATGTTCATAAAGTGGACCATTAACGAATTGACGATTGACGATAAGACCACAGCTGACAGCTGACAGCTGACAGCTGACAGCTGACCTCTACTAGTATGCAATCGTATTAGTCAGCTGTCAGCTGTCAGCCGTCAGCCGTCAGCTGTGGTCTTAATCGTCAATCGTCAATCGTTTTCTCGTGACCGGGGCCGCGGCAGAATCGCCCGGAGAATGCGCGTAAAGAAAAGGGAGGAAATCGCTCAGCGAGGCTTCTGTGATCGAAAGCGCGGCACTGACGGATGTCGGCAGACACCGAAAAACCCTCATGCGGGCGGAAGCACAGAAGGACAGAAGGACAGAAGGACAGAAGGACAGAAGGGACAGAAGGGACGCAAGGGACACAAGGGACACTAGCGACACTAGTGATGTCGACGTCACTAGTGTCCCTTGTGTCCCTTGTGTCCCTTCTGTCCCTTGTGTCCCTTCTGTCCTTCTGTCCTTCTGTCCTTCTGGCGCGGCTCAGTTTTTCGGGCTTACGGCAGTTCCCGAACTCTGATCTGGCGGAACTCTACAGGTGCGCCTTCGGACTCCAGGCAGAGGTAGCCCGAATGCGGCTGGCAGTCCGATCCGCCGGAGACTTCCTCTCCGTTGACCCACAGGCGGATCTCGCCGTTGATCCCCCGAACGTAGTAATGATTCCACTCCCCGGCGCTCTTGCTGAGGTTCTTCGTCGGGAAGCTGCGTGACCCATCCGGAGAGGTCGGGGGAAACGGCTTCATTTTTGATGTGCCGACCGCAAATACGTCCCCGTTCGTGCTGAACCAGTCGCCTTTCTTGCCTGAACGTTTCTCGTATTGATCTCTGAAGGCGTGGTCCAGGATCTGGACCTCAATCCCCCCCTTCGGCAGTTTTCCGGGCTCGAGACCTGTCAGTGCTTCCTCGGTAGCCCAGACAAAGATCCCGGAATTCCCGGCAGGGCGAAGATGCCGCCACTGGGCGATCAGCTCAAAATTCGTGTACTGCTTCTTGGTCCGCATCACGCCAACCGGCTCGCCGGTGCAAGAAAGAAGTCCGTCTTTCCAGGTCCAGGTTTCCGGCTTGCAGTTGACGTTGGTAAAATCCGTCTCGCCGAGCTCCTGCCACCCGGGACCAGTGCCATCGACGAAGGCTTTCGGCAACGACCCAGACTGCTGGGACAGCGCGACTCCGGCGATCAGGATGAAACCCAGTGCGGCGATCAAAATCAGTTGGATTCTTTGTGTTTTCATAGTGCCTCTCTGTGACTGGTCGGACACGTCGTGGTGCCCCTCTGGTTCTGGCTCAATCATACCCTACAAAAGGTCCAGTATCAGGTAAATCCGGGGTTTGACAGCCTCCCGACGCCCCCCTATACTCTCCCTTGAAAAGATGGTTTAAGGGATTACGGGAGAAGTGTGGACTAAAGGAGTTCGGTTTGAATATCCCCTCAGCAGCCCCGATCGTTCGAGCATCTGCCCAGTTTCAACCCTCCCTTACCGCCTTGATTGGGGGCCGCGGCGCCTTTGACAGGATCATCGAGAGGATACGGGAGGCGCGCGAGCAGATAGAGATCCGAATGTTCATCTGGCGCAAGGATTCGCTCGGCGAGCGGATCGCAGAGGAACTGGCCGCGGCGGCGGATCGGGGCGTCAGGATTACGATACGAAAGGATCTTCTGGGCAGCATCCACGAGAGGGCCGAGGAGAACCGAATGAGCTTCTTTCCGCACCGGCAGCCGGTGCATGTCTGGCTGCTGACGCAGTTGATGAAAAGGCTGTATTTTCGCCCGGCGCCTGCCGATGTTCTGATGCAGCGATCGCGGCCGGCCAAGACCCACCGCCTGCTCAATCATCCACTGGTCACTTCTCACTACCAGGAACGCCTTTGGGATCATTCCAAGGCCTACGTTTTTGACCGCGAGACCCTGATTCTCGGCGGCATGAACATCGAAGAGAAGTTGACTGTCGGGGATGTGTACGGAAAACAGTGGCGCGATTACATGGTCGAGATCGTGAACCGGCCCTTCGCTGAGGCCTTCCTCGAAGGGAAATCCGTAGGAGTCAAGCTGGACTGTGGGTCGGCGAGGCTGATACTCCATCCCGGGGACCGTTATGCGCGGGGGTCGGCAATTCGCACGGAAATAATCGGACTTCTCCGGAAGGCATGCCGTGAAGCGGTCATCGAGATGGCCTATTTCGGCGACGAGGTGATCACAACGGAGATCATTAAGGCTCAGCGCCGGGGTGTCTCGATCAAAATAGTCACGTCGGCGAGCGCTAATATTCAGTCGAATCTGAACCTGCACATCCTCCGGCAGATCGTCGAGCAAACGGACAACAAGGCACGGGTCTACCTCTCGCCGAAGATGATCCACTCCAAAGTTATGCTCGTCGATGATCATCAGGTGTACCTTGGCTCGGGCAATTTCAACCGCTCGTCGATCAAGTGTGCGGAAGTGGCCGTCGTCATTGACTGCCAGGAGACGGCGAGTGTGCTCGACGAGTTCCGCAAGAGTCTCCAGGAAGCGATCTCCGAGAGCGCCGAAGTGCGGTCCGCTCGGGAAGTGAAGTTTCACCGTTTTCTTTCGATCATGCAGCAGATGCTGGCTTCGGCGCGAATCTAATACCGCCGCAGGGGGTGGGGATTGAGACAGGAGAGGCTGCCTGAGTTCGGCGTCTACAGCTCTTTTGAAGTCGAGCTGAAAAAGAAATACACGAAATGGCGCGGTTATCTTCTCTTGCCTCTGGTCTCTATCCTCGCCTCGCTCGGCATCCATCCCGACTGGGTCAGCTTTTCCGGCTGGGTTACGGCGCTCGTCTTGTATCTGCTCGGCGGGACCGCGTCTTATGCTGTTCTGGGATGGATCACGATCGTCTATATCCTGCTCGACAACCTGGACGGTGCGCTGGCCGAGACAGTGGGTAAAAATGACTGGGGCCAGATCGTCGACAACTTCTTCGACCTCACCTCACTTTGGCTGATTCTCCTGCTGCTTGCCAGGCTGTCCCTCGTCCCCGGGTCCTGGCTTTTCGTGCTCGGCGTCGCCTATGCTTTGATCCTGGTCGGGGGTTTTTTGGCCAACTTCAACGGACTGAATGTCCTGATCCTCCGAGTGCGGATCCTGGTGCTGGTGCCTTTTCTTCTGGTCGCGCTGGCCGGCTTCCCGGATTCAATCCTGAAATACGCTGTTGCTTTCGGCCTTCTGTTGCAGCTGTTCAGCATCCTGTCGATCTTCGTCTCGCTTGCCATAAACCTAAAGCGGGTGCGGGTTCCCCGCATTCTGGCGCGCATGTCAGGCAGCACCAGGGCTTTCGGAATCCTTGCATTGCTTGTCGACCTGCTATTGTGCGCCGCATATGTGATCACGCAGGTTCGTTCATGAAGAGAGTGCTGGTGATTGGCGGTACTCGAAATCTGGGGCACCTGCTGTGCCTGGCTCTCCTCGAGCAAGGCTGGGACACCACGATTCTCAACCGCGGCTTGACTCCTGATGAACTGCCTGGCGACATTACCCGGTTCAGGGCGGATCGTCAGGATGCAGGCCAGTTGAAGTCCGCCCTTCATGGCAAGACCTTCGATGCCGTTGTCGACACCACCCTCTACAACGGGAAAGATGCGCAGCTGACGGTCGACCTGCTTCACGGGCAGACTGGACTCTATGTCTTCCTGAGCTCCGGTCAGGTTTACCTGGTCCGAACCGGGGTCGAACGTCCGTTCAAGGAGGAGGATTATCGGGGGACTGTCATGCCGCCTCCCACCGCAGATCCGTCCGACTACCGTAACTGGAAGTACGGCGTCGAAAAGAGGGAGGTCGAAGATGTTCTGGATGAAGCGTGGGCGGCCAGCCGGTTCCCGTGCCTGTCGCTTCGGCTCCCGATGGTGAACAGCGAAAGGGACCATTACCATCGACTCTATGGCTACCTGCTCAGGATCTGGGACGGCGGTCCCATACTCGTACCCGACGGTCCTCACCTGTCGCTTCGCCACGTTTACGGCGGAGACGTGGTTGCTCTCATCATCCGGTTGATCGGCCATCCGGTTGGGGTCGGAAACGCCTGGAATGTCGGTCAGGACGAGACGGTGACGCTGGAGCAGTTTCTACCCTTGCTGCGAGATCTCGATGGGGGCCGGCTGAACATTCGAAAAATCGCGCCCGAGGTGCTTAAGAAAGCTGAGCTCATCCCCGCCTGCTCGCCGTTCAGCGACCCTTGGATGTCGGAGCTCGATAACCGCAAAAGCAAGCAGGAATTGGGAGCCCGCTACACTCCGCTCGGGGTATACCTCGAAAAGCTGGTCCGTCACTACCGTTCGATGCCCCGGACGGTTCCGCCCGGCTACGCCCGGCGCGAAGAAGAGCTGAAGCTGGCAGAGAACTACAGCTGACGGCTGACTGCTGACGGCTAGCGCGACTCTGGCTCAGTTTGGCCCTGGCTTCGCGTTACAGAGCCGCGCACGCAGCGAGGGCCGCGGAGCGTCTTCTGCGAAGCGAGTCCCGGAACGAAGTAAGCGGGACCACCCAATGTGCCCCGAGGTTCGCTGGGTGGTCCCGCTTACTTCGCTCCGGGACTCGCTCCGCCTAAAAGCGCTCCGCGGCCCTCCGCTGCGTGCGCGGCTCTGTAAGGCGATTCCACTTGCAAACTAACCCACACCGTCCCACCCATTCGTTCGCTTGACACTTCAGGCCCGGCCTGAATACCATGGCGCGACCGGAGGAGACGATGAGACTAGACACTGTCTTGTTGCTCGGATTCGTATCCACTGCAATCATGGGGGCCCAAGTTCCCTCTCAAGAGGATGATCCCTACCTTTGGCTGGAAGAGATCCAGGGCGAGAAGGCCATGGCCTGGGTGAAAGAGCAGAACCAGCGCACGGTGAGCGAGCTTGAGGCGGTGCCGGAGTTCAAGGGAAGTGTCGAGCGGTTTCTGAATATTCTCGACTCGCGGGAGAAAATCCCGTATCCGAGCCTGCGCGGAAAATACGTCTACAACTTCTGGCAGGATACGACACACGTGCGCGGGATCTGGCGGCGAACCACGCTGGACGACTACATGCGACCGCAGCCCAGCTGGGAAATCGTGCTGGATATCGACGCGATCGCAAAGGCTGAGAACGAGAACTGGGTATACAAAGGCGCCACGTGGCTATATCCGGAGTATCGTCGCTGCCTGGTTTCGCTCAGCCGCGGTGGCGGCGACGCGGTGGTCGTACGCGAGTTTGACGCGGAAACCAAGAGTTTTGTGCCCAACGGCTTTCAGCTCCCGGAGGCGAAGTCCAATGTCGACTGGAAAGACCAGGATACCCTCTGGGTCGGAACCGACTTTGGAGAAGGTTCGCTGACCAGGTCGGGCTATCCCCGAGTAGCCAAAGAATGGAAGCGGGGCACCCCGCTTGAGCAGGCGCGCACGGTTTTCGAAGGGAAACCCGAGGATGTTTCAGCGGGTGTTCGGAGCATCCATACCCCTGAAGGCCAGTATGATTTGGCGAGGCGGGCCCCCGACTTCTTTTCGTCGGACATTTTCCTGATACGCGACGGGAAGCTTGTTAAGCTCGAGATTCCTGCCGATGTGAGCGATTTCGATATTTTTAAAAAACAGATGCTCATTTCGCTCAGGACCGACTGGAATCCGGCCGGGACACCCTTCAAACAAGGGTCGCTCCTGGCCATCGATCTCGAGCGCTTCTTGTCCGGCAGCCGGAGTTTCAGGATACTGTTCCAACCCACTCAACGGACCTCGCTGACTTCATTCTCAACAACGAGGGACTTCCTGCTCGTCGGTATCATGGACAACATTGCCAGCCGGCTGTATGAGTTTCGATACCGAGCCGGGGAATGGCCGCAAAACGAAATCCCGGTACCCAGGATGGGGGCGGCCGCAGTGTCGGCCACCACTCCGTTGTCCAACGACTATTTCCTGACCTACACCGATTTTCTCACGCCGAGCACGCTGCAGTTGGTGCGCAACGGCGGCCAACCCCAGACGGCCAAGACCATGCCCGTGTTCTTTAATGCCGAGGGGCAGAAAGTCGAACAGCTCGAGACTACTTCTGCAGATGGGACGCGCATCCCTTACTTTCTGGTCCGCCGCAAAGACCTGAAGCTAAACGGTGTCAATCCGACTCTGCTAACGGGCTATGGCGGATTCCAGATCCCGAGCCGGCCGAGTTACCGCTCACTAGATGGCGCAGGCTGGTTGGAAAAGGGCGGTGTTCTCGTCGTTGCGAATATCCGCGGAGGGGGCGAGTTCGGCCCCCGCTGGCACCAGGCCGCGCTAAAGAAGAACCGCCATAAAGCGTATGAGGACTTCATCGCCGTTGCCCAGAATCTGATTAACCGAAAGATTACGACTCCCCAGCATCTCGGCGTTGAAGGCGGGAGCAACGGCGGCCTGCTTGTGGGAGTGGCGTTCACGATGCGTCCTGACTTGTTCAACGCGGTCGTCTGCCAGCAGCCCCTGCTCGACATGAGGCGCTACAACAAGCTGCTCGCGGGCGCCAGCTGGCAGGCCGAGTACGGCAACCCGGACGACCCGGATATGTGGGCCTACATCCGGACTTATTCGCCTTACCACAATCTCTCCAAGACTAAGAAGTATCCCCAGGTTCTGTTCACAACCTCGACTCGCGATGACCGGGTTCATCCAGGTCACGCCCGGAAGATGGCCGCCCGCCTGCTCGAGCAGGGGCACCCTTGCTACTTTTACGAGAATACCGAGGGCGGTCACGCCGGAGCGGCCAACAACCGCCAGCGAGCCTATATGGGCGCGCTCGCGTATGCGTACCTGTGGAAGCAGCTGCGGTAGGCGTGGACGGAATGGACGAAATGGACCAGGTGGACGCACAGTCGAATGTCCACCTCGTCCACTCAGTCCATTTTGTCCACCACCCTTTTCAGCCTCTCCACAAAGCGTGGATCCTGTGCTTTTTCCGTCCCTCCCTGGAGCCACCGCCTGGCGACTGACCGAATTGCCTCCATGTCGTCCCCGCCGACTCCCATCAGCGAGTAAAACTCCCTTCCCTCGACCTCCGCGTTCGGCATTTGCCACAGGTCCATTCCCGACGGCGCGAAGTGATTCGGGTAGAGCCGGAAGGATTGTTCGTCGACTTCATGCGACTGGGAATTGAGCCAGCCGATCGGCCAGTGGTCCCAGGACAGAGTCCCCCATCCCCATCCCCCGGTACCCTTGCGATCGGAATGTTCTTTTAGGCGAGTCAATTCAGGCGGGAACCCTGAAGCCTTCCCGAAGGCCACAAAGGGCGAGCCGTCGACAAGCGGTGTCACGACTGCGATACCGGCGGCAGTGCCCAGGAGGAGCCAGGCAGGTCCGAGCCGGCGGGCGGTCCCCTCGTGCACCCTGTCTTTGAACGAACTGGAATTTACCTTCTTCCACAGAATATCGATCCGAACCTTTGAGAATGCATCCAGGCCCACAAAAGCCAGGTTCTCGCCAGTTTTCGGATTCAGCTTCAACACATCGAACCACAGCTTCCCGACCGGGCAAAGGACAATCTGCTCGATCGGCTCTCGCGCGTAGCCGGTCGGCCGTCCCGGCATCAGCGAGTGCATGACCTGCCGGCGGAGCACCAGGCCGTTAGGGAAAGCCCAGAAGTCCTCCACGCCGCGATACGCCGCCCGGCCCGACTCCATATTGACGCCGAAATACTGCCAGCGGACCCAGACCCGGTCAGGCCCTGCTTCTATGATGTCGACGAAACTGTTCCGTTCCTTCCGTCCCTGTTCGTTAAACAGCTCGGCCCAGCCCTCGTTTCCTTCGAACATCTGATAAGAGGCGCCGGCGCCCGAAGGCATTTCAAACCAGGGACAGTAGCTGGCTTCGTGAGAAAAAACGAAGCGTTGCGGAAAGTCGCGCCAGTAGATAACGATCGCTTTCTTAGGGTTGAGGTCGGCGTGTGGTGGAGAAGGGAAGTCGCCCGTGTAGCCGCCGTAGACGTAGTCGTTGACTTCGACTGCCGTGACCCCCTGGATCTTGTCACGATCGATCTGGCCAACGGAGATCGGGCTACGGGCGCTCGGGGATGCGAAACTGAGCGCGGCCGTAAAGAAAACTACGAACGTGAGCAGGGCAATACTCTCTTTCGGAGTGCGGCGGCCTTGCTCTTGGCACGTATCTTGCCACCGAACGGCAGTTACAGAGCCGCGCACGCAGCGGAGGGCCGCGCAGCGCTTTGTGCGGAGCGAGTCCCGGAGCGAAGTAAGCGGGACCACCCAACGTGCCGTTACGGTTCGCTGGGTGGTCCCGCTTACTTCGCTCCGGGACTCGCTCCGCACAAAGCGCTGCGCGGCCCTCCACTGCGTGCGCGGCTCTGTAACTGCCGTTCGGTGGCAGATACGTAAAAAGGGCAGGTCAAGGCCGCCGCACTTCGAAAGAAGTCCGTTCCTGGGGTACGAAATCACTTCACATCCACCACCGCTTCCGCGATCTGGCCGAGATACTCGGCGTCCGCCATGATGTCGGCCGCGATCGCCACTCGAGGCATCGGCGGCACCCATCCGGCCGGGACACTGACCTGAAAAACTGACTTCCCCAGGCTCTTGGCCGGGACCGAGACGCGCGCACGAGTGGGCCGCGATCGCCATCCATCCGGCAGGACCAGCGAAGCGTCTACGACCATCGGCCGGGTTCGATGGTTACGTATCCGCAATTCGAGCGGCCTCGTTTCCCCCGGCTTCAGGAGCATCTGATACGGGTAAAGGTGGATCCAGGACGGGTCTAGTCCAAAATCCACGTCCGGATCGGCTATCAGCCCCTCGAAGTGCGATTTCTGCTGTTTCAGCCGATTCTGGAAGAGCGCCAGATCCGTCCGATTCAGAAGAAATGGGCGCCCGTGTCCGGGTGCGATCACGTTCGGCTCGAAATCGAGGATATTGCGCAGCGACTTCATGTGACTGTCGCTGTAAACATCGTTACGGTAAATCAGGTTGTGGCGCAGGCCATCGTCGGGGTTTGCTGGGGTATTAAAGAAAGCGTCTCCGGTGAAGGAGACGCGGGTGCCGTCAATGGTGGCAAACAGGGCCATCTGGTATTCCGTGTGGCCTGGGGAATGGGCCACTGTGAACTCGAACTCCTCCCAACGGAAGGTTTCCCGGTCGCGGAAGGTTCGTTCGACCGCGATCGTGTCCGGCAGAATGCAACCGATATTGCGGCCCCTCGGGTTTTCGAGGATCTCCTTCATGTTCTCGTAGCACCAGACTTTGGTGCCATAGTGTCGGGCGAGGTGCGGAATGCCGTTGATGTGATCGTCGTGGGTGTGGCTCGGCATGACGACGTCTATCGACTTCAGTCCGTGTTGGGCCCGTAGCGTGTCGATACTATGTTCGAGGAAGCGCATCCGGTCGTGCACGTCCGGCCAGTCCTTGAAAACGAGAAAGGACGTGTTGCTTGCAGACCCGTAGTCGAGAAACAAAGCCTTCCCGCTGTCGCTGATAATGGCGTAGAAGGACGAGACAGCCAAATGATGAGCGACGAGGTGTGGCGACATCACGATCGGACGGTTGCGGACGATCATGGTCGGGCCGCGCCAGTAGTCATACCAGTCGGACAGCTTGCCGATCAATTCCTTGATTCCCGGGATAGGATCCGGGATCGGCTCGCCATGCGAGGGACAAACGAGTTCCGGATTCCTCTCAGCCAGCCGCGTGAGCGAATAAACCGAGAAGTCCACGCCTTCCATCCCGGCATAAGTGTATTGGAGATCGTGTAGCGTCTGCACTTTCCCGGGTGCAGCAATCAAATCACCGGAGAAGGCTACCGTCTTCCCGTCGACCTTCGCGATGAGAGTCACGGCGCCGATCGTGTGACCGGGCGTGGGCAGGACGAAGAACTCGTAGGGTCCCCACCGAAATGTCTCGTAGTCTTCGAGAGGCCTCGCTGTGGGGACATTCCGGGTCAGAGTCATGAAATTATTGCGGACTGCGTATAGGTGATTGATCCGTCGGTTTCGCCAGAAGTTTTCGGCATCTTCAAACAGGTGGCGCTCGTGAGCCGGGACCGCAATCGGGATGCGCTCGGTCACTGCCTTGTGGTCACCCTGAGCCTGGTCTCGGTGATGATGCGTGTGCAGAATCCAGTTGATCTTTGAGATCCCAAGGCTTGGCGCCAGCTCCATCAATCGTCCGGAACCGAAGTCGATAAGCAGGGCTTCAGTACCGTTTTGGACCAGGTAGACGTTGCAGGTGTCCTTGAAAACATACAGGTGCTCTGAAAGCCGGACGGGCTTCCCACCCGGCAACATCGTGGACTCGGGGGCAGTGGTGACTTCCTGGCCTTGAGCGACTGCTTCCCAGGCCGCCAGCCCAGCGCCCGTCTGAAGGAAACCTCGGCGTGACAGACCCGGCGGCTTTCGGTCGTGGTCATGACTCATGATTGGTCTCCGAATGTCTCCTCATTTCTAGCACAAAAGTCCGATTCCCGATGCGTCGCCGCCCCCTTCGGCTGCCACTTCCGCCTCTGCCGCCTCTGCCCTGATCTTTATACGTATAAAGATCAGCCTCTGCCGCTGCACTCCAAACGACCTGGCGCCCATCGCTCGTCGTCAATTTCTTGACGAGGGTCTAAGGTTATGGCAGCTTACCTGTCGGAACTCTAACCCGAAAGGAAGGCACAATGGCTGCTATTGACGTCGTGGTCTTCGTTGTGTTCGTTGCCGCCGTTCTATTCCTGGCAATCTGGCAGAGCCGGTCGAAAACTGAAAAGGACGCCAAGGATTATTTCCTGGCGGGACGCGGCCTCAGCTGGTGGCTGATCGGCTTCTCGCTGATTGCCGCCAACATCTCGACGGAGCAGTTTGTCGGTATGAGTGGCAATGCCGCAAGCCACGTCGGTCTGGCGATCGCCAGTTATGAGTGGATGGCCGCGATCACTCTGGTCATCGTGGGCTTTGCCTTCCTTCCTTATTTCCTTCGCGCCGGTATCTACACCATGCCTGAATTCCTCGAGTACCGGTACGACCAATGGGCGCGGTTGATCATGGCTGCGGCAACGGTCCTGATCTACATCCTGCTCGTCGGATCGGTCACGTATTCCGGGGCCCTGACCATGAGGACGCTGTTCGGCGACATGGGATTTGAGATGAGCCTCTATACAGGCTCATTCTTCATCGTCCTCATAGCGATGATCTACGTCGTCACGGGAGGCCTGAAAGCCAGTGTATGGGCCGATTTGATCCAGGGCTCGGCCTTGATTGTGGGCGGCGCAGTCATCATGTACTTCGCCTTCTATCACCTCGGTATGGCCGAGCGTGCTGCGACCGTAGTGAATGTGGGAACGGGAGAGGTCGCCATTCGGACGCTGGACCCCGGAACAGGCGTAATCGATCGGTTCATGGATCTGAATTCCAACCGCCTGAACATGTTCCTGCCGAAAACCGACACGGTGCTTCCGTGGACCGCACTCCTCCTCGGGCTCTGGATTCCCAACTTCTACTATTGGGGTCTCAATCAGTACATCACGCAGCGGACACTCGGATCCAAGTCCTTGGCGCAGGGCCAGAAGGGCATTGTGTTTGCCGCCTTCCTGAAACTCCTCATTCCGTTTGTGGTTGTCATTCCCGGGATCATTGCCTTCAACCTCTTCTACGAAAACATGCAGTCGAAGGCACAGGGGGATGTCAGCACGGCGATGGGCATGTACCTGAAAGCCAATCCCGAAACCCAGTTGGTCAAGGCAGTCCCGGTGGGCGACTCTCCCGACCTTCAGGCTTATCGCGGCCCGGCCTATCTCATCGTGCTGTACGACACCGACCAGGAACTGTCTCGAATCCGGGTGAACAACCCGCTGGTCCTTCCGATGCAGCGCCTTGCGTACGAGGAGTTGCGGATCGCCGAGTACCAGATCTTCTCGGCCAAGGAGGACCACGCCTGGAAGCATGTCAACCCCGAGCTGGCGCGTGAAATCGAAGGCTACAATGCGCGAACGGAGGGGGCGGCCCGCACGGCCGGAACAGTCCCCAACTCCCAGGCCCTGGTCGCCTACAAATATGACACCGCGCTCGGCCTGCTGCTCGGCTCGGTGTTACCCCGGAGAGTCGGTATACTCGGGTTTGTCCTGGCAGCCCTGCTGGGCGCGGTCGTCAGTTCGCTGGCCGCGATGCTCAACGCGGCGTCCACCATTTTCACGATGGACGTCTTCAACCGCTACGCGGTGAAAAACGCGTCGCAAAGGACCATCGTGCTCGCCGGCCGAGTCAGTGTAGTAGCCTTTGCCGTCATCGCCTTTCTTCTGGCACCACAGCTGGGCAACCCGAACATCAGCAACTCCATTTTCACGATTATTCAGGAGTCGCAGGGCTTCATTTCTCCTGGTATCCTGGCGGTGTTCGTCATCGGGTTCATTTTCCGGCGCGCTCCCAGGTCCGCTGGCCTCGCCGGTCTCTTGACCAGTATCGTCACCTACGGCGTCCTGAAGTTCGCCGCCCCTTCGGTGCAGTTCCTCAACCGGATGGCAATCACTTTTGCCCTCTGCGTTGCCGTCATGATGGTTATGACGGCGATGAGACCGCTGAAGGAAGCAATCGTATTTCACAGTTCCACCGGCTTGGATCTGGAGACCTCGCGAAACGCGAAGTGGGCGGGTATCGTCTGCATCCTGCTCACGCTGGTGCTTTACATCATTTTCAGTCCGTTAGTGGTGGCGAAGTAGACAGCTGACAGCTGACAGACTGACAGACTGACAGACTGACAAACTGACAGACTGACAAACTGACAGGCTGACAAATAACTTGTGTTGTCTTGGTGGGATCGGCTTGCGGGTGGTGATTTGTCTGTTTGTCAGTCTGTCAGTTTGTCAGTGTATTCACTTCATCCACTCCGGTATCGTCATTCCTTCCGCGGAGTACAGCTTGCGCAGGCGCTCGTCGTAGTTTTCCTTGGCCCGCTTTTCCCAAGAACTCGCTATCGCTGGATCCTCCGCCACCTCGCCCCGGTCGCCGGTCTCCGAAATCCACCGGTCCAGAATCCGGCGCATTTCCGTCAGTGTGGAGTGGTGCTCGGAATCGCCGGCCAGGTTTTGGAGCTCGTTCGGGTCTTTGGTCACGTCGTACAGCTCTTCTGGCGGTCGGGAGGCGGCCATGAACTGCGCCTGAACGGGTGTCAGCCCTCCCTCGGCCTGGAGTCGACGCATCAGGCGAAGAACGGGATACTCGGTTTCTTTGTAACGGTTGATTTGCGTATACGGCCTGTCAGGATAGTAGTTCCGGATGTATTTGTAGCGGGCCGTCCGCACACACCGGATCCGATCTACCGTCTCGTCGCAGCGGTCGCGGGCGGCAACAATGTACTCCCGGCGCGGGAGGTTCCCGAGAAAGGGTTTTCCCTGCATCTTCGTCGGAACAGGAACGCCGGCCAAGGCAAGCGAAGTGGCAGCGAAGTCGATCGCACTCACTAACTGGTCATTCACCGCGCCTGCTCGAAAGGTCTTCGGCCAGCGGACGATAAGCGGGACGTGAATTCCTTCGTCGTAAAGCCATTGCTTGCCCCGCACGTGGGCTCTCCCGTTGTCGCCGAAAAAGAAGATGACGGTATTCTCGAGAATCCCCTCGTCCGCCAGCCGCTTCAGGACCGATCCGATCTTCTGATCGAGAAACCCGATCATGTCGTAGTAAGCTGCCCAGTCTGCGCGTGTTACCGGGTGGTCCGGGTATTGGGGCGGCAGCGTCAGCTTCGCCGGATCGGTCGGGTTTTGGCTGTCACGCTTGAAAGGACGATGGGTCTCGGTGAAGTTGATTTGAGCAAAGAAAGGCTGTCCGGCGGCCCGCTGGTTCCAGTCGGTTCCGTTGAAGACCGGTTCTGGCGGGCTGAAGTTAAAATCCGTCTTGCCGGTTCCCTGGACTTCGGGAGCGGCTGTCTTGACGTTCGCCGTAAAGTAACCCGCCTGTCTGAACCAACTCGAGATCACCCGGACGCCCTCTGGCAGGTGGAACCCGTCGTCCCGATGGCTCCGGTGGTTGTGCGCGTCAATGGACGTCTGATACATCCCGGTCATGAAAGCGGACCGGGAAGGCGAGCACACGGGAGCGGTGGTGAAGGCGTTGGTGAAGCGGGTTCCTTCTCTGGCCAGCCGGTCGATGTTGCGAGATCTCACCTCGGAGTTGCCGTAACAGCCAAGATCGGGCCCGAAATCTTCGGCAGTAAGCCAGAGGATGTTCGGCCGGCCCTGGGCCGGCTGTGCCCGCGCCGACGCTAGCGCCAACGAAAGCCCGCCCACCTGCTTGATAAAGGATCTCCTCGAGTTTTCCATGTTCGATCTCCCCCTTACCCGAGTCCGACCGAAAAATCCGGAAAGGCCGATTACGAGCACGAGCACGAGGCACGAGCACGAAAAGCAAAGCAGTCGCGTCTCAGTCGCTTGGCCACTCTCAGTCTTTCGTGCTCGTGCCTCGTGCTCGTGCTCGTAATCGGCCTTTCCGACCATCGTTAGCGGAGATTATCCCCGGCTGCTCAGATTCCCGGGTACCACTTCTTCGCGTTTGTCTGGTAGATCTTGCGGAGCACGTCGGCCGGGAGCGCAAGACCTCGAACCTTTGTTTCCGTACCTGAGATTGTCGTCTCCTCGTCGGTTGAAAAGTACTTCCACTCCTGGGTCCAGCGGGTGTGAAGCCGGTCGCACACCGCCTGCGGATTCTGACCTTCTGAAATCTCGAGGTCGGTTGCATACAGGAGCCGGTCCTGATATTTGATGAAGAACTGCCTGACCGCGTCCCGATTCAACAGTTGAAGGTCGTCAACCCGTGCGGCCAGATCGACTGCCGCATTGGGGAACCGGTCGAGAAACTTCCCCAGCTTCTCCAGGTTCCATTCGATGCTGGCCACATGGCAACCAACGTACCGTAACTTGGGGTGTTTCTCGAGCATGTGCTCGACTGCGGCTATCTGCGCCTCGTATGTGGGATACTCGGGATGCAGGTTCATATGGTACTCGGGGTGCCCCTTGTAGTACCGGCGGTTGCTCTCGGAGGCCATCTGATCCAGAGGCAGCCAGCAATCACGGGGCTCGCCGATATGTCCGGTCAACGTCTTCCCTCTCTTTTCAACCAAATCGAAGATCGGTTCGAAGCGGGGATCATCGATCATGACAAAGCGTCCGTCCTTGTCGCGGAGCTCCATCCCGATGTTCTTCCAAACCTTCACACCTATGGCACCCTTCTTGAAAGAGTCCTCCAGCAGCTTGGCTGTCTCTTGCTGCCAGGAGGGTTCGTTCCAGCGGTCGACTTGGAAGGAAGTCACGAACCGGAAGCGGTCGGGGTGCAATTGCTTCTGCCGCTCGATGAACGCGAGCTGCTCGGCGACATTGTTGTGATCGACGACGACCAGAATAGCTTTGAAGCGATCTGCGGCGGCCTGATCCAAAAACTCGGTACCGTTGTACCTGATGTGAAGGTGAGCATCGACCTTCTCGAAGGACAGGAAGTCAGTCAGCTGATCAGGAGCCGTCCAAGCGGACGACATGAACAAAGTCAGGAGCCCAAGCAGCCGTACTACCTTTCGTTTTCCTCGGATAACCATAAAACCCCTTCCGCGAGCGGGCCGAATGGCCGTTTTTTGCCCCGGATACCCCGCCGCCGCGGGGAATGTTATCACGGGTTCAATTTATTTTCCGGTTAGTTAATAGCCGTTTTCCGCTTTCCCGTCGCTCCTTTAAGTCGTTGTAGACATGTTCGTTACTTTCTTCTTGACTCAAATTGTGATCAGTGACACAATTTCGCGTCAGGCGAGGTTCTCGAAGGTTCACGCAGACACTGGGGAAAAATATTGGGGCCCTCCGTGTCGTGAACTAGTCTTAATCCGGCATGGCAGCATTACAGCTTTCCACTCTGTGACGCTTCGGGGAGGGCCGAATGGTACAGAACGAACGCGGTGTTGCGTTATTGATAGTGCTGTTGCTGGCTGTGATCCTGTCGCTTCTGATTCTTTCGCTCGCCGTGTCCAGCATGAGAGAGAATCAGATAAGCACTGAATTCGAAAACCACGAGAAAGCGCTGCTGGTCGCCGACGCCGGTTTGAATTCAGCGAAAGTTCTCCTGCGGGGGAAGGACTTGGATGCCCTTCTCAGCCAGGCGACGAGCATTCCATCCTACTTACCTGATTCCAATCCCCGTCCTTTCGCCTACCGGAATCCGATCAACCTGCGCGAGGCGCGGAACATCAATTTCGATTCTCCGCCCGGCGCGAGTGCTCGGACTGACTATGGCTGGCTGACACCCGCAGGCGGAACAGTCATCGGGGGCGGTCGGTACTTTGCGAAGCTTTCCGATAACTCGGACGATAGCGACCCCCGGAGCGACGGCGACGGAATAGTGTGCCTGCGGGTGATGGGAGTGCATGCCGGCTCATTCACGGAAGTCTCGACTCACGGCACATCTCGGAAGAACTCTGTGGCCGTGGTGGAAGCCATCCTCAAGCGGGACACGACCTTCCAACTCGAGTCGCCGTTGACGATCCCGGCCTCGGATACCGTGACTCCCTTCGGTGGAGCGCAATTTAAAGTGGACGGGTACGATCACAGTTCCATCTTTGACTCTACCGATGATATTGGTAACCACGACGACGATGATTTGCCCGATTTTCCCGCCGTCAATGTTGTCTACGACAATCCGCCCAGCAATTCCTCGGAAACGGTCGACGACATCGTCGACAGCCTCAAGAAGAACGAAAAGGACAATTTCGACGGGACGGGCGGTACCCCTTCGATTGTTGACGGTACGGTAGACGTCAAGGCGGATCCGGACTCGCAGAAGATACTGGACCCCAACTTCCTGGACAGATTCGTCTCGTACGTAAACGTCTACGCCGACGAGAAGGTCCCACCGGGGCAGTCACCCAAGGGCGGCTACGGCACTGCCGAGAACCCGCGGATGATCCTGGCGCAGGGGGATCTGAAGATAGCCGGGAACGCGACGGGCTACGGACTACTGGTGGTGAAGGGGGAGCTCGACATCACGGGCAATTTCTCCTACAACGGGATGATGCTCGTTATCGGCGAAGGAAGCATGAATGTTCACGGGGCCGCCAGCGTTCTAGGAGGCGCCCTCATTGCCAACATCACGCCAACCAAAGAGCTTGGTACCGCAACTTTTTCAGTTCACGGCGGTGGGAATCCGAGGGCCGGAATCTACAACAGCAGTGACAAGATCGCCATGGGCCTGAGCCTCCTTCCCATGAGGATCATTTCCTGGAGAGAGATCACCGACGAAATCGAGCCCCCCGCGAACTAGGACTTACGGATGGCCGAACTCGTCGGCTTTCGGGATTAGCTGGAAGTAAAGATCGGGTGCAATGTCAGTGTGCCAGTGCCCGCTCATAATGGCACTGGCCACGAACCCGAGGAAAATACCCGCCACTGCTATCGCTGCGAGCCGCGCACTGAGTATCCGCTTCTTCCCAAACCTCATGTTCAGCGCTCCCTCCGCAGGGCAGGCCGCTACACATTCATAGCAACCCGTGCACTCCGTCGCGGTTATCTGAATCAGTTTGTCTACCCGCAGGAGAGACGGACAAACCCGGGCGCACTTCCCGCAGTCCACGCAGGCGTCCGGCACCCGCACAATGCGTGCAGGACTGAATTTTGAGAACAGGCCCATCAAAGCGCCGTACGGACAAAGATACCGGCACCAGAAGTTCTTGATGACGACGGACAATCCGACCAATGTCCCGATGACAACCAGGCCGGTCGGGCTCAAGTACCGGAAGAAATTCAGCATCTTCACGTCGGCGATCAGACCGTAGGGGCTCTCGAGAAACGCCCGGATGCCTTCGACCGGCATGCCGAAGACCGCATACAGGAAAAGCCCAAGAAGGATGTACTTCAGCGAGCGAAGCGGAATGTCCGCCCAGCGCGGTAAAGCCAGATTCCTTTTCATGAGCCGCTGTCCCAGGAGCCAGAGCCCTTCCGACAAAGTCCCGACCGGACAGAGCCAGCTGCAAAAGGCCTTGCGCAGTAGCAGCGATATGGCGATGAAGGCGAGCAGCAGGAAGAGCCCGGCCGGATGAATGGTGGGGATTTCCAGAGTCGACAGGAAGGCTTTCAGCTGCATCAGCGACGCGATCGGGAGCCAGCCTTCCACGCCGGGCGGCCGTGAAACGGCCAGAGTCTTCCCGCCCGTCTCGTGATACCGGACAAACAGGTAGAACTGTGCTCCGATCCCAAGGTTAAGAACCAGGAAGGCTATTTGAAAAAGGCCGCGCCACCGCTGAGAATAGTCACGAGCCGCCCGTCGAATCAGTTTCTTCTTCGGGGCGCTTGCCCGCGACTCTTGCTTAGCGCCCGGACCCGCCTGGCCACCCGCAGCGGGCAGGTCTGATGACAGGGGAGCACTCTGAGGAAGTTGCATGTTAGCCCTAAGGCCAACAGGATATTGAGAACGGGACGATGGCGCATTGACTTAAGTCACGGCGAGCGCGTGCAGACGGCCCGGGGTTCTGTGGAAGAGCGGAGGGCCAGCCGCGGCTTCCGGTCGCACGGACTAACACGGACTCACACGGACAGGCACGGACGTCGACGGAGGTTGAAGGTCCGTGTTTGTCCGTGTCAGTCCGTGTTTGTCCCGTCGGTCCTACTTAAACGCCTTCACTCGGTTGTTGAAGTGTTGCGCAAGGCTGCCGCAGACGACCTGGCACAGATCGAAGACCCGCGGGTCCGAAATCGAGTAGAAGACGTGTAGACCATCTTTCCGTCTTTTCAGGATTCCGGCGTCCGTAAGGTATTGCAAATGCCGGGAAACGTTGGCCTGAGTGGACGACACTTCCTCCACAATCTGCCCGACGTTCTTTTCCCCTTGCTCAAGCGCCATGATCACTCTCAGGCGCATGGGTTCGCTGAGAGCCTTGAAGCGCTCCGCAACCATTCGCAGCGCATCCTCCGAAAGTTTTCCAGCCACGGTGCTCCTCTTTGAACTATATCGACAGGTAATCATATGCTATTTCTCGCAACGGAGATTCCGAAAGAATCGGGTGGTTCAGGTCCTCGAAAAAACTGCTTGACACAACTTGATTATATTCATATATACTCATATAATCAAGTCAAGGTTAGACCAACGATATATGAAGAAGGAGCGGATATGAGGTTGCGATCGGGCTGGTTCCATTTCCTGCTGTTCCTCTGGCCGGTCCTGGCGACCGTCAGCCTGTCGGCCCAGGAAGCGATGATCCCGGGTAGCGCGCTCAGCCTCCAGGAAGCGGCTGAAACGGCGTTGGCGAAGAATCCGATGATGGCGGCGGTAGAATCGGGCCAACTCGTAGCGGGCGCCCAACTCGAAGAGGCGCGGGCGGGTCGCCTGCCGGCGCTTCAATTCAGCGAGACCTACACGAACAGCAACAATCCGGTCTTTGTCTTCGGCTCGTTGCTCGAGCAGGGTCGGTTTGGTCCTCAGAACTTCGCGATCGATGCCCTGAATCAGCCCGGCTCGATCTCGAATTTCCGAAGTGCACTCAATTTGCGCCTTCCGGTCTTTAACCGTTCTCAGGTGAGCGGTCGGATTGCACAGGCGGAAATCGGTGAACAAGTCGCGGAAACGGTCGCGGAAATGGCACGGCAGCAATTGCGTTTCGGCGTTGTTCAAGCTTACTTCGGCGTCCAGGTAGCCGAGGCGCGCAAGCAGGTATCCGACGAAGCGGTGACCTCGACTGAAGCCGAGGTTGAACGACTCCGTGACCTGTTTGAGACGGGGAGGGTGGTGGCGTCCGAGCTTCTGGCGATGGAAGTCCAGCTCGCCGATTTTCGCCAACAGCAAATTCAGGCGGCAGGAGACTTGCTGACAGCCTATGCGGCTCTCAACACGGTCCTCGCCCAACCGCTTCTAACGCGCCCGGAGCTGACGGTTCAGTTAGCGGAGCGGGCGTTCAAACTGCCGACCCTGAATGAGCTGATCGAGCAGGCGCTTGCTTCCCGGCCGGAATACCGGCAGGCAGTGCTCGAAACTGAATTGCGCCGGCAAGACGTGCGGATGGGCCGGGGGCAATACCTTCCGGACCTGAACCTCTTCGCGAGTTTCGGTCAGAGCAGTCAAAATCTTACCGACGGAAGTACGGATTTTGCCGTCGGCGCGAGTGTGACCTTCAACATCGTTGACTTTGGACGCGGCGCGCGGGTGCGCCAGGCGGTCGCCGGCCGACAGGCGGCGGAAGCGAACATGCGCCGTGAGGCGGATGCGATCCGGCTCGAGGTGGTCAGGGCGTATCAGAACTTCCTTGCCGCGCGAGAACGGGTAGGAGTAGCGGCAGGATCGGTTGAGCAAGCGGCGGAGAGCTTCCGCATCGCCCAGGATCGCCACGGTGTTGGGCTTACGACGGTGACTGAAGTTCTGCGGGCGCAAACGGCCGTCGTGAAATCGCGGATGAACCTCCTCGGCGCTCGTTATGACTACTATCTGGGCTATGCCCAGTCGCTTCTGGCCGCGGGCCGGCTGAGCGACGTTAACGCCTTTGTGAACTGAATTCGGGGATGAAAAACATGTCCAAGAATCGAGTATTTTGGCTACCGGCACTCCTGATACTGGCAAGCGTTTCCCTCGCATCCTGCGGGGGAGGCGAGGAAAAGCGCGCAGTCAGGGCCAGCGAAGCGTCTGTTCCAGTCCGCATCGAGAAAGTGGATAAAAAGCCCGTCCACGTGTCTTATGAAGCAGTCGGAACTGTGCGCTCGCGCCTGAGCAGCGTGTTGTCCAGTCGAGTGATGGGGCAGGTATTGACTGTCCGGGCTAACCCGGGCGACAGAGTCGGCGCCGGCCAGTTGCTCGCCGAGATTGATAACCGCGACGCGCAGGCGAACATGTCAAAAGCGAATGCCGGCTTGAGCGAGGCACAGAACGCGCTGCAGGAAGTAGAGGAATCCCTTCGGGCAGGGGAAGCCGGCAAGGCTGCCGCCGATGCAGGCTCGGCCCTTGCGACCTCGACCTACAAACGCTTCCAGGCACTCCTGGAGCGTAAATCAGTGAGTCCCCAAGAGTTCGAGGAAGTGGAATTCAAATACAAGGCTGCGCTGGCTGAAGCCAAGCGTGCTGAGCAGGCGCTTTTCGCCACCCATGCGCGCCGGCGCCAGGTCCTGGACCGAATCGAGCAAGCCAGAGCTGAAGTTACAAATGCACGCGCGTTCCTGAGTTATGCCAGCGTCACCGCCCCTTACGCCGGAATCATTACGGCACGACACGTGGACGCCGGGGTGATGTCAGCGCCGGGCGTGCCTCTGCTTACTATCGAAGACAACCACAACTACCAGTTAGAGGCCAGCGTCGAGGAGTCCCATCTGAGCCGGATCAAAATTGGGGATCAAGTTCCGGTGGGGATCGATGCCCTGGGCCAAGGCGAAGTGAAGGGGGTCGTGGCCGAGATTGTACCCTCCGGCGATCCGTCCAGCCGCTCCTTCCTGGTCAAAGTCCGGCTTCCAATGAGCGCGGGGCTCCGATCCGGTATGTTCGGTCGCGCCAGGTTCGCCGGTGAGCAGCACGAGATACTGACGCTTCCCGAATCAGCCGTCATTTCCAGAGGCCAGCTGTCGGGCCTGATGACGGTCGATCAGTCGAATAAGGCCCGGTTCCGCCTGGTTAAGGCCGGGAAACGGTACCAGGACCGAGTGGAAATCCTGTCGGGCCTGCAAGCGGGTGAGCGCGTCGTTGTCGAAGGGTTGGATCGGATCCAGGATGGCAGTCTCGTGAGCATGGCGGAGTAGCGTTAAGCCGTAGCTCCGGACCTCCGGGATGGAGTAACAAGGTTGCCTGAGGCCAAATTGTCACTCCGTCCCGGAGGTCCGGAGCTACGGGTGGTCCCGGATAACACTCACGAACACCACGCATTGATTAACAAGGGTAATACGCATGAGAAGCATAGGAATAGCCGGTAGCGTCGCCAAGGCATTCATCGGCTCTAAACTGACTCCCCTGATCATCGTCGCCTCGATTTTGCTTGGCGTCGGCGCGGTGATTCTGCTCCCTCGGGAGGAAGAGCCCCAGATTATCGTGCCCATGATCGATGTCTTCGTCCAGATGCCGGGCGCGAGCGCCAAAGAAGTGGAAGAGCGGATCACGAAGCCGATGGAAAAGCTCATCTGGGAAGTCCCCGGAGTGGAGTACATCTACTCGACCTCGAGTCCCGGCTTTGCGATGGCTATCGTCCGGTTCTACGTGGGAGAGGATGAAGAAGATGCGATTGTGCGGCTCAACCAGAAGATGTTCGCGAACTTCGACCTGATCCCTCCTGGTGCTAGTCAGCCCCTGATCAAGCCGCGTTCGATCGACGACGTGCCTATCCTTGCTTTGACCCTGTGGAGCGACCGGTACGACCACTACGATTTGCGTCGGGTGGCGGCTCAGGTCCACGACGAGATCAAGCAGGTCACTGACGTCTCTGAGGTTAAGCTGATCGGCGGCCAGAGGCGCCAGCTTCGAGTGACACTGGACGAGGCGCGCATGGCGGCCCTTCAGGCCACTCCAGGACATATCCTCGGAATGCTTCAGCAGGCCAACCGCCAGTTGCAGTCCGGAAGTTTTGCCGCCGGCAATCGCGAGTTTCTGGTCGAGACGGGCGGTTTTCTCACCAGTGCCGAAGAGGTGGGGCAGGTGGTGGTCGGAGTCTCGAACGGCCGGCCCGTTTATCTGCGCGATGTGGCCCGGATCGAAGACGGTCCCGAAGAACCGGCAAGCTACGTGCTTTTCGGCCAAGGCCCGGCAGTGGAGTACAGTCACACGCTCATCGGCAAATCGGTCCATCCCCTTAGCCAGGTCCAGCCTGAAGGATCGCTGTTCGCCGCGCCGATAGACGAGCAGCTGTCAGCTGTCAGCAGTCAGC
>Ga0105104_10000575_pt1 | contig 28542 bp, 13 predicted proteins | sample PPLLaktember2015_3_FD_87034 | JGI IMG/M metagenome (GOLD analysis project Ga0105104, IMG submission 87034) | Freshwater sediment microbial communities from Prairie Pothole Lake near Jamestown, North Dakota, USA - PPLs Lake P7 Core (6) Depth... | ecosystem: Environmental > Aquatic > Freshwater >...
GCGGCCCCAGTGCAGGCAAGATGCCTGCGCTCCCAGGAAGAGCGGCCGAAGCTAGCTTTCGTAATCCCGTGGTATGGCAAGAACATCCCCGGGGGCGCCGAGACGCTTTGCCGGGAATGGGCCGAGCGGCTCACGGGTGCCGGGCACGCGGTCGAGGTCCTGACCACCACCATCCGGGAGTTCCAGAGCAACTGGAATGAAGCACGTTACCGTGCAGGAGAGTACCGCGAAGGCGGAGTCAGGGTTCGTCGCTTCGATCTCCGGCCGGGCGATCATCAGAGATTCAACGAAGCGAATTCCAAACTCCTGGCAGGGGCGCAGATCAGTCCCGAAGCGGAGTTAGCCTTCCTGACCGAAGGCCCGAACAGCGACGGCCTGATCGAGTACGTGCAAAAACACCGGGACCAGTATTGTTTTTTCTTTATTCCTTACTTGTTCGCTACCACCTACTGGGGTGCCCGTGCCGCCGGCGAACGTGCCTTCCTGATACCGTGTCTGCATGATGAGGCCTACGCCCGACTTCCCCGCATCCGGCAGATGTTCTCGGAAGTGAGCGGGATCGTCTTCAACTCTCACGCGGAGCAGATGTTGGCCCAACGGCTCTTCCCTTCCTTAGATAGAGCTCACACAGTAGTCCTCGGGATGGGGCTGGATCCGGAGATCAAATGCGACCCCGATGCCTTCCGCCGGAAATTCAGCCAGGCCCGCCCTTTCGTCCTGTGCGCCGGACGCAAGGATGCAACCAAGAACACGGATCTGCTGGTTGAGTATTTCAAGCTCTACAAGCGTCTCAACCCTGGGTCGGACCTGCAACTCGTGTTCATTGGAGCGGGAAAGCTGGCCGATACTGGCGATGACATCCGTGATCTGGGCTTCGTCTCGACCGACGATAAGCGGAATGCCTACGGCGCCGCCCGCCTGCTCTGCAATCCTTCTGTCAATGAAAGTTTCTCGATTGTCGTCATGGAATCCTGGCTCTGCGGGACGCCTGTCGCGGTGCATGCGGGCTGTGAGGTCACCCGCAATCACGTGGAATCGAGCAAAGGAGGGATTTACTTCAGTGACTACTATGAGTGGGAGGCTGGTCTGAAGTACCTATTGGAGAGGCCGGAGCTGTGTTCCCGGATGGCGTCGGCTGGAGCTGAGTTCGTACGCGCCAACTGTTCCTGGGACGTCCTGCTGGCCCGCTTTTCAGGGTGGCTCGCCGGCGTCGTTGATTCAAAAGAGGCGGGTAAACAAGCGTGAGAATCGATCAGGTTTGTGCCGGGTTCCTGGCTGGTGACGCGATCTCCGACGAAGCGGTCAATATCAGGAAAGTGCTTCGCGGTTGGGGCTATCAGTCGTCGATCTACTCCTGGCCACCGCATATCCACCCGAAATCGAGACGAGAATGTGAGTCTATCTCAGGCCTGCATCCTTCGCCTTCTGACATCCTGATCTACCATTTCTCGATCAGTTCACCGGTCAGTAAGCCCGTACTTGAATTTACAGGGAAGAAGATCCTCATCTATCATAACGTCACTCCAGGCCATTACTTCCGTCCCTACTCCTGGGAGATCGCCGATAAACTGGAGGACGGGCGAGAGCAGCTTGCTGCTCTGCGGGATGGCTTCGACCTGGCACTCGCCGATTCTGAATTCAACCGCCAGGAGTTGGACGAGCTCGGGTTTCGAAAAACCGCCGTCCTGCCGATTCTGTTTGATCCCGACCGATTGGCCGCGCCCTCGGGACACGGACTTCCATTCTTACGGAAACCCGGGAACCTTATTCTTTTCGTGGGCCGGCTGGTCCCGAACAAGAAAGCCGAAGATCTCGTGAAGATTTTCGATCTTTACCGCCGCTTCTATAACCCGGAGAGCCAACTCGTCTGGGTTGGTGGATGGGGAGGAGTGGACCTGTACTATTGGGAGCTCAAGACCATGATTGAGGAGCTGGGTATAGCCGGGGTCACCTTTACCGGGTACCTACCGGCTAACCAGCTTGCTGCCTGTTTCGAGCGGGCCGACATCTTTGCCTCAGCCAGCGAGCACGAGGGGTTTTGCGTGCCAATTCTGGAGAGCTTTCATTACGGGAAGCCGATCGTCGCCTATTCCGCCGGCGCAATTCCGGAGACCGTCGGCGATGCGGGATTGATCCTCAACAAACGTGACCCGATAGCTTTTGCCGGCGCGATTGACCGGCTGTCCAGGCATCGTGAACTGGCCGAAGAGCTCCGCCGCCGCGGCCGGCAGCGCCTCTGTACGCACTTCGGATTCTCCCGCGTCGCCGATCTTCTCCGCGGTTACCTGGGACTCTAGGCAGGAGAATCCAAGGGACACAGAATGCTTCCCCTTGTTGCACCAGCAGCGATGCTGTAAGCTGTGCGCGCTCAACGGCACGATGCGATTTCTCAACTGGGCGCTACGATTATTCCTCGCGATCTACGCAGGTTATCTGATTGACTCGTCATACTTCGGTCAACTCCAGACGCCTCTCGGTCGTTTCATGCTCGTTGCCTGTCTGTTGCTGTACCTTGCCTGGTTCTACCGTTGGGAAACGTCGGCGGTTGGATTGCTTGTCTTTCTGGTCCCGCTTTCGAGCTTTTTCCCCCGGCTTTTCGGCTGGTCCCTTCCCCCTTTACACGTGCTGTTCACTTCCGCGTTCATCCTGGCCATCGCCGTCGCCCCGCTCGTCCGCGTTGTTCGACAGCGGTTCCCTGCAGGGCCGTTTGGCAGGCGCGGTCTCGCAGTGCCCGATACTCTTATGGCACCTGCCCGCGACCGTCTGGAGTTTTTTTTCACCCTGTTCACCGGAACTTGGATCGCGTTTTGTATTGTCTCGTTCGTCTTCGTCTCCCTCCGATACACCAACCTGTATCCCTTCTTCGGGGAACCACCGTACGACTACGTTATCAACCGGCTGGGACACCGCTCATCCGAAGGCATTCTGATCTCGCACTGGACCATGGCCAGTTACGTCAACAGTGCCGTTTTCTTACTGTACGCAATGAAATCCCGCCATATCAGTGGAGCGATTCCTTCCAGGTACTTGAATCCTTTGTTTGCCGCCTATTCCTGCGTGGGCGTCGTTGCGTACCTTCAATCGCATTACAATCTCGCCTTTCTGAATGCGGGTGGTATCTGGCCGGCGACTGCACGGCTCAACGCGACGTTCGACGATCCTAACGCACTGGCTTGTTCTCTTATCCTGGTGTTCCCTATTGCGACCCTCGGGACACTGTACCTGTCCGGAATCGGCCGGATCCTCGCGCTACTGGCTACCGGATCGTCCATCTATCTCCTTTATGTAGCCGCTTCGCGCACAGCCTTCGCCGGTTTGGTTCTGGGACTTGTGGTGGTCGCTTTGTTCCTCGGATTGCAGGCCCTGCGAAAGCGGCGCTATGCGCTGTTAGTGATCTTGGTTCTTCTGGGTGTAACGGTTCTAGCCGGAAGTATTGTCTTGCTGGAGAAGGGTTCGCGTGAAGTGCTGCTGGTGGCTCGAGCCGGCGAGATGTGGGACTTTTTAAAACAAAACTGGACTCAGGGGACCGGTTTCTCAGACATTGGAAAAGTGGCTTACTCGCGAAACTTGTGGTGGCCGTCCGCGGTTCGAATGTTCAAAGAACACCCGCTAACTGGGGTAGGTATCGGGGCGTTTCAATTTGAGACAGTGAACCACGGCGCTCCGTTCGATTCGGCCGGTAACCAGTATCTTCAGCTCCTGGCCGAGTCCGGCATATGGGGCCTTGTGTTCGGCGGCGGTATTGCGGTCGCTTTGATCTATTGTCTCGGCATCCTCCTGGTAAAGACCAGGCCGGGCTCGTTCCGCGACTATCTTTGGACTACGGCCCTTGGGGCTGCTCTCATTGCTTTTTCTATAAGCCTGCATTTCGGGTCGCACTTGCTTTTCCATCAAGTCGCTTTCGTCTTTGCACTTGTTCTGGGATCGTTACTGCGGATACCGGGCGAAAGCGGCGGCGGGCGCCAGACGATTGGAGTCTCATGGCGATGGACCGCGGCCCCGGCGACAGTCGCGATGGTTTTCCTTATAGCTCAACTCACCGCTCTTTCTCACTCCGCGCCGGTCGACTTTCGGAAAGAGGTGATCGGCAAAGAGCAGGATATTTTCGGATATCCTCCCGAAAAATGGGCCGGCGGGTTTGAATTCCGCTGGTTAACTTCGCTCAACTGGAAGCGAATCCGGCTTGATCAGCCGGTTCTCAACTACTCACTATACACCGGGAACCCGGATGTATCCTCGACCGGTGTGACCGTTTCTTTCTTCCTGGATAATCGTCCGTTGAAGACGGTGAAATTAACAGACCACAACTGGAGCAGGCACTCCATCGAAATACCGCCGAACATGGTCGGAAAAGATGCGGTCCTGAAAGTCACCGTCGATCGCACTTGGCGTGCACCCAGAGATCCCCGGCAACTGGGGGTCGCCCTTCGTGAGGTTGAAGCAGCCGCTACTCGACCCTAGCGATTGGGGTCCTGTTGCCGCTACGATGGGTCGGGCTGCGACTTTCGTGCCACCGAATGAGATTCCCTTAGCGAGCACTGGCAATCCACGCGACTGTCCCGACAACCGCGGTAACAGCATAAAAAAGGACCACTACCACAGGAACAGACAGCCCCAGGCGCTGCAACCGGTGCGAGATGTGGTCTTTTCCACCTTTAAACGGTGAAACACCGCGTGCGATTCGCGTGACCGTGACAAAGGCGGTGTCAACGATGGGGACAAGCAAGACCAGGGGTGCAAGGCGCCACTGGTCTCCGAGGAGTGGTATCGCTGCGAGTGTGAAGCCGACCAGGTGGCTCCCGGCATCCCCTAGGTAAACGCGGGCTGGATGGAAGTTGAATACGAGGAAAGCAACCAGCGCCCCGGCGAGAGCAGCGAGCGGGGCGAAAGGGGAGAGCAGGTAGAAGAACAGGGCTGCAACCGCCCCGACTCCAGGTGTCAGCCCGTCCATGTTGTCCAACAAATTGAGCGAATTGGTGACGCCAACCAGCCAGACGAAAAAGACCGGAGTCCACCAGGTAAAAGGAAGGAAGGAGAGGAATACCCCGGCGCTCAGCGTCTGGAAAAGGAGTTTTACCTTGGGCGAAAGGACGAGAAAATCGTCCGCCAGACCCATCGCGAAGACGATGACGAGTCCTACCCAGTAAGCTGTCATCCTGCCGCTTTCGATCCCGCCAGCCTTAATCAGCGGGGAAAGAAAGACACCGGCCAGGACAGCGAGAAATATGCCCACTCCGCCGATACGAGGCGGCAGCGAGCCCCGGGGCCGAATCCGTTGAAGCAGCGGAGTGAAAATCAGGCACGTAGCAGCAGCAAGCAGGGCGATGATCATGAAACAAGCTCACGCCCCGGACTCGCGGCTTCCTTTTGAGCTGCGGCGGTTTTGTGGTCGGTTGGTACGCGATGGTACTTGCGGCGGCCCGGTGCGACCGCTTTGACGATCCCTAGCAGCGTCCCGGCTAGGAATCCCAGGTTTCCCGCCAGCGTCATGATAGGTGACAGGATCGCCAACCCTGGTCCTCGGCTAAATGCCTGAGCCACCACTCCGATCCCGCATACGATCGAAAAAACCAGCAGGAGAAGCCCGATCTTCCAGGAGAGGACCGCGACGGGAAAGGCCAGCGCGAGTGAAGCCAATTGCAGCCGGCGGTTTATCGGAGTCCGGCTGTCCGAGAACGTTTTGGCAGGAAAACGGCGGTAGATTTCGGGGGCGCAGCTGGCGTAGTGTAACTTCCTGACCGTATACCTCCACAGACTCTGCGGATGAGGATGTTCCACGACAGCATCCGACACGTAGACCATCCGATATCCGCGTGAAGCCAGCCGGAAAGACAGTTCGACATCCTCCAGCCAGGGAAAAGTTTCATCGAACGGATCCTTCAGCAGGATCTCTCTTCGAAACCCGCAGTTCCCGGTGTTCAGGAAATCGATCTGCTGATGGTGCCCCATACAGGCGTAACGCTCGTCAAGCTCCGCCTGAACGAGCGCGGCCACCCAATGCCTCTGGCCGGAGGTGCAGCGACCAACCGCCCCGTCTTTACCGGCAAGTAGGGGGCGGCTGAGCCGTTCAACCCAGTGCGCATCGCAGACACAGTCGGCATCGGTGAAAAGAATGACCTCGCCTGTCGCGTCCATGATGCCCCGATTGCGCGCCGCGGCCGCGCCCTCCTTTTCCTGAAGGATGACGCGAGCACCCGCCCGGGAGGCGATCAGAGCGCTGTCGTCGGCCGATCCGTCATCAATCACCAGAACCTCAAAGCCGGTGACAGTCTGGGCTTTCAGGCTCTGGAGGCAGCGGGACAGGCGCTCAGCATCGTTTCTAACGGGGACCACGACAGAAAGCATAAAGCGGGTACTATAGCAGAAACTCTAGGCTGCGGAGCCGGGTTTTATCCCACGTTTCCCGCCTCTCAGCAGCTCGGCAAACTCGGCGGTGCCGGCCATGAGGGCGACGGGCAGGAAGACGAGCAGGTGAAGAACGAGACCGAATACCAGAGCAGGCGATTTATCGACTCCGAAGAGCCCCAAGCCGAGAACGGCGAGGTATTGAAAGATCCCGAGTTTACCCGGCGTTGAGGGGACCGCGACACCCGCCTGCAGAATGACCAGCAGCACGACGGCCGCGAGCCAGCCAGCTTGGATTCCCAGAGACTGAAGGATCAACCAGTTGACGACCGCGCCACTCACCCAGAGTGCGATCGTCAGGAGAATGATCAGAGGGAGTTTCTTGCCGGTTTGGGCCGCATAGCGCCGGGTCTGCGCTGGGATGGCAAGTCCGGCGGCCAGAACGATCCCCACCGCAGCGAGCACGAGCACGGAATAGCGGGGCTTCTGCAGCCAGTCGGGCACCGCCCAATAAAGCGGGAGCGCCGCGCAGATGCCGGCAAAGACAAGCGCATCAAGGAACTTTTCTAGTCCGATCGTCCCGGCCGCATGGAGCTTGCGACCGGATACCATCACCACCCGGGCCACATCGCCCGTTCTAAACGGGACGACAAAGTTAAGGGTCTGGCCGGTGACAATCGCTCGGACCATTTCCCAGAAACCCGGCCGGTCCGGGAACAACGCCCCCCAGCGCCACGCCCGGAGCAAGGGTGAGGTGAGCACAACAGCAATTGCCCCGAGCAGAAGCGACCAACGAGCCGCGGACAAAATCCGCCGGACCTCCGCGCCATCCACGCCCCTGAGCGCGAGGTACGACAAAATGCCCGCGGCCAATACCGCCGCCGTCCATTTCACCCACTTCATTGTCGATTAGCCGGTTGCAGTTCTCTTCAGTGCCACCCTGAAAGAAAGTGTTCATTGTAATCGAACCGTGCCGCGGGAGAAACTTCCAACCGGGATTACCCCCAACCCGGCTCGGGTCGCACCTTTTTGCGTAGCTTTCCCGGTCCGCCGCCTGAAATCCGCTTCCGCCGCAGCTCAGAACCCGAACGTCTTGGAGAGGAAGACGGCCATTTGACCGCGGGTGACCGGAAGATCCGGACAGAACGCCGCCGGTCCGCATCCGGCTGTTATCCCGTCAGCGGCCAGTTTCTCAATCCATCCCCCTGCCCAATGACCCATGGGTACATCGCCAAAGACACCAGTCGGCGAAGGCGGCACGTAGGAGGCGCCGTACTTCGATTTCAGGAGAAAGACCGCCATCTGGGCACGCGTGACGACGCTCTCCGGGCAGTAATTTCCACCGCCGCAACCGGCTGTAATTCCGTCGGTTGCCAGCTGCTCGATCCAAGCGGCTGCCCAGTGACCCGTGCCCACATCGGCGAACATGCCGGTCGGACTGCCGGGCAGGAAGGTGCTTCCGCGCAGGCTTCTCTCCAGGAAGATCGCCATTTGCGCGCGGGTGACACCCGAGTCGGGGCAGTAGTTGACCGGGCCGCAACCTGCTGTCACCTGGCGGGCCGTTATTTTCTCGACATACGAGTAGAAAAGATGATTAACCGGAACGTCGGCGAAAGTGTGGGGCAAAACGTTAACGGTCACCGTATCGGGGAGGCTGCCGGTGGTCGATTCAAAAACAACAAGTTGGAAAACCAGCTGTTGGCTTGTACCGGACGGCAAAACAGGAGCGGTGAATGTGGGCCGCGCGGCGGTCGGACTCGACAGGAGGACTTGCGGCCCGGAAAGTTGGAACCAGGAATGGACGAGAGTCCCTCCGGTCGAAGGCGCGCTGAAAGAACCATCCAAGCTGACCGGGACCCCTTCTCTGACCGACTGATCCGGACCCGAATTTGCCGTCGGACGTGGGTCAGCCGGAGGCGAGTATCTGAAATTCGCGGCCGTCACTCGGGTGTTGTTGATAGTCCTGGCGTTGTCTGCCGGCTCCGACTGACTCTCGTCCTTTCCGATCGGTTGGCCGGAATAGGTCACCAGGGGAGTCGAGAAGTAAGTTATCGTCGGCGAGTCATAGCTCATGATTGTGGCAAAGAGCCCGGGCAGATCATATCCATACGAGTAGGGAAATGCCCGCGAGCCACCCGCATGATCGAGGTCGTGATCGCACCCCAGGTTGTGTCCCGTCTCGTGGGCGAGCGTCGTGGAGTGACAGTAGTAGGGGTTGGCCTCGGATAGCAGCCTGACTTCGACGACGGAAAATGCATAGCCGGCGAACCAAGAGGAAACCGAATTCATGACATAGCCACAACCACAGGGACGGCCGTTCTGATAGAGCCTCAGCAAGGTGACCAGATCTGCACTGTGAGTATCTCGGAGCTGGGTGACCGCGCTGTCACCGCGGATCGCGCTCACAGCAGTGCAGGTGTCAGTCGCCTCCGCGGCACCGGATTCTTGATACAAAGCGGTATGGACTACCCGCATTCTCGTTGATATCCCGCTGTTCTGATACGCCGTGTTGGTCACATCGATGAAGTGCTGAATGACAGTACCAACGTCGCCGGCGTAATGATCCTGAAATTGTTGAGTGTACAGAACCAGGAGATCTATCCGGGCACCATCTTCCTGACTGCTCTGTAAGGCAACAGAATCGGAGAGGGAACGAGAGTCGAAGTCTCCGGGCGTGATGGCGTCGGGCTGAGGGGATGGCGTCGGGGCAGCGGTACTCTCCACCAAAACGTGCCCACCTGGAGTCGGCTCGATTTCGTACGAGACCCCGTCAAAATCGACGTGTCCGTATATTCTCCGGCCGGAGACCGTGAAAACGGCACTGCTTCGGTCGTCACCTTGCACCTTACCGAACCAGGAGTAGTTGTCTTCAGATCGGAACTCGATGTTCCGAGGAAGGAGCACCACGTCTCGCCCAACGAATTGCATCAGTACAGGGGACAGGACTCCTTGACTGGGTTTCAGGACCGCCGAATCGACCTGAACCAGCGAACCTTGCCCTTGTTTCATTAGCGACCCCGCCCTGCCGGGGAGGAAAAGGACACAACAAACAACTGAAAAAAGGAAGGCTCGAGATAGCCAATTACCTGCCCTATCTGGATTTATGGTGTCGATCATAAGTTGCCGCCGTCTGCTCCGGCAGTGTGCACCCGACTGGTCAGTTCCGGCTGTGTGCGGGATCACTTCGGAGCCTCTGCCTGGCCGGTCTTGGTTGAAGTCACCACCCGGATACCATCGGCCCACATCGCGCCTGGGTGCCACAGCCGGATCATGGGCCTAAGGTGCAACGGCGAGATGCCGGGATTACGGAGGACACTTCGGTGATGGCGCCACTCTCCATGGGTCGCGGGCAACCGCAACTCGTGCGGGAAGCTTGCTGACGATACCTCGTCGGTCAACCAGACACCGACACCACCGTCCGGCAGTCCGGCAGTCCGGTACCACAGTTCGATGACTACTGATTCAGCGTGCGGGACGACAATTCCGTCGCCATTCGCTTTAGAAGTACCGTACCAGACGCCGTATCGACCGGGTTCCTTCTCGGTTTTGTCCTCGAGCCAAAAGCCCATGATCCTAAGGCATCTCCTGCCCTCCGAGCAATTGATGTCATCAGGACCGATGAAGAACAGACCTCGATTCCATATTCCCCCAGTCGCCATGTCGGCGATGCACCAGCCTTCCGGCACACCGCGTGTCCACTGCTCGAAGCTTCCGTGTCGTATGAAATCACCTTCCGGATTCGAACGACGTAGCCCGCCAAGGTTGGAAGAAGAGTGATCGGGTACCGTCGCGCGAACCTCGGCCGACCGCCTTCGAATGCCGACCTCAGTCAGTACAGAACGGAACTGGGGATCATCCGGGTAGCGCTTCACCAGTTCTTGGACGAGGTCACGGACCTCGGCAGAATCAGAATGATGCCAGACCAGAAACTCCGCCACCCGAAGCACGCACTCCCTATCCCAGACCCCTTGTTCAACGAGTGCACGTACAGCTGGCGAGAACCACTTGAACAGCCGGGGATCGGCGGGATTGATGGAGGAGATCGAGAACCTTGTCAGCCTTCGCAGGTAAGTATCGGCACCGGCGGTGTCCCCGAGCCGCACCGAACGTTTCCACAACTCGTAGTTCAGGTAGAGATCGTCCGGCCGCAGGTCTAACGCAGCGGTCAGCGCATCCTCGTTCCCAAGAGACAGACAGGCCACGGAAACCGCGTCTCGAGCGGCAGGCAGGTAGAGCGGAAGACCAGGCTTGGATCGCCAGGCCTCGAGAGCTTCCGCGAAAGCGTTTGCCCGGCTCAGCGCCACCAATCGATCGTGATGAGCAAGGACATTGAGCCTGCCAAGTCTCGGGCTTCGACGAAAGGAGGTGGCGGCTTTCGGGTAATCCCCCAAGGCAAGGGCTGTTCCAGCTTCCAGCCAACTGGCTTGAGGATGGTCCCGGCACCGAAGCAGGGCCAGTTCTGCGAATCTGTGGATCTCAGCGAGACGGGCCGGTTGAGGCGTCGGGATCCGGAAACACACAGAAGGCAGGGATTGTGGCTCCGAGACCACATCCTCTGCCAGGATCAGAGCCGAGAGATTGACGTAAAGACTGCCGAGGAGCGACGGGAAGCGTCCGGCCGAAACAAAAAGAAGGCCAATTACGACTATCTTGAGTGAGTTTCTTCGAATGGCTTCGCTCTTCATCAATCCCTACCGCAATTCCTACCGCGGGAAACGCGATTCTATAGGGATAGAGCACGTGGCGGAAGCCAAATCGAACGCTTCCCAGCCGTCAATCAATTCAAATCAATATTCTGTCCTCTGGGCCCTGTTCAGCTGCTGAACCTCTCTGCGCAGCGACTCGATTTCCGCCTGCTGCTTCTGAAGCAAGGTGTTCAGTTGCTCGATGTAAATGTGCGCTTCTAGAACCCAACGGGCTTGCTGAGAAGCACGGCCATGGCGGTAGGACACTGAGCGGGTTCGTTTTACGAACCGCGGCGCCTAAAATTTGCTGGACAAGTTCGCTGTCTTTCGTCTAAATCAGTCGGGACTGGTTCAGATCGCCAAGGGGGAGGTTAGATGCGAAGGTCAAGCGGATTACTTCTGTTCGCCTGCAGTCTGTTTATAGTGGCTACACCAGCCGGCGCCCAGAGCTCCGGGCCAGCCAGCCTTGTCAAGGACATCAACCCAGGGCCGTTGTCCGATTATCAGCCGGAAATCGGAGGGGAGACCGATTCCGGGCGGATGGCCGAGTATAACGGCATCCTTTACTTCTCGATGATTGATGAGATCCACGGAACGGAACTGTGGCGAAGCGATGGAACGCTTTCCGGGACTTACATTCTCAAGGACATATCGCCCGGAAGTGCTTCGTCGGACCCACACTCGTTTCAAAAAGTAAACACCCGGCTCCTTTTTGTTGCTGACGATGGGGAGCACGGCCTGGAACTGTGGCGAACGGACGGAACACAGACAGGCACCTGCCTGGTCAAAGACATCGATCCCGGGCCCTCGAATGCATTCTCTCTGCATGAGAGCCGGATACTAACGGTTTTCAGGAATGAAGCCTATTTCTTTGTCCAGTATGGACTAGACGACTTTGGCCTGTGGAAGAGTGACGGAACCGATGCGGGAACTCAGCTGGTGTGGCAGAGCAGAAACGTCTCGGAATTGACGGTGGTCTCAGGCGATGCTCTCTTCTTTGTCGACTACGAGGCTATCTCCGGATCCGAGCTATGGAAAACGGACGGCACGGCCCCGGGAACCAGGCTGGTCAAGGATATCGACATCGGGCCGGGCAGTTCCGGTCCTCGCCAACTGACTGACGTGAACGGACAATTGTTCTTCGTTGCCAATGCTCCAAGCACGGGTTCGGAGCTTTACGTAAGCGACGGCACCGAAGCGGGGACGCGCCTGGTCAAAGACCTGCAGCCCGGGACTTCGGGAAGTTCGATCAGCGAACTGACGGCTTTCAACGGTTCCCTGGTTTTTTACTGCTACGACGCGAGCGGAGATCAGTTGTACAGGAGCGACGGAACGGAAAGCGGAACGGTCGCTTTCGTGACACTCGCAGCCAGGGAAATCCTGGCCATGAGTAGCACGCTGTTCGTCGCCACATACAATCAGGGGCTGTGGCGATCAGACGGAACGGGGCCGGGAACACTACTCCTGCGTACGGTTGCTTCTCCCACGCAGTTGACGAATGTCAACGGAACGCTTTTCTTCGCGGCGCAGGAAGCGGGCGCCGGGTCCGAACTGTGGAAGAGCGATGGCACCGGGGCTGGAACTATCCAGGTGTGCGACATTCAACCCGGGTCCGGTTCCTCGTTGGGTAATCGGGCACGGATGACGAACGTTAACGGAACTCTCTTTTTCATCGCCAATGACGGCGTTTCCGGGAGGGAAGTGTGGAAAAGTGACGGCAGCGAGGCCGGAACGGTCCGCGTTACCGACAATATTTCCTACTCCTCGGTCTCTTTTGAAAAGGCGGAACGCGAACGCAGCTGGTTCGATGCTTTCTCGCTTGACAGGGTCAAAAATGTCCAACTCATAGGCGCCACTCTCTACTTCCCCGCTAACGACGGGACCCACGGCACCGAATTATGGAAAAGCGACGGCACTGCGTCCGGCACTCTACTTGTCAACGACATTTGCCCGGGTGCCTGCTCGTCAAACCCCTCCCACTTTGCCGAGAAAGATGGAATCCTCCTTTTCGCCGCAGACGACGGAACCTATGGACGAGAGCTTTGGAGGAGCGACGGCACGGCCGCTGGGACCACGATGGTTCTGGATATTCGCGGACCGGGTTCCTTGGGCGGTGGTTCCAACCCGTTCAACCTCGCCAATGTCGGAGGCATCGTTTTCTTCGCCGCTTATCATCCTACCAGCTGGCAGGAAGTCCTGTGGAAGACCGACGGTACGACAGCAGGCACGGTGAAAGTCAAAGACGTATGGATCCCTAGCGGCTGCTCGCTTTTTACGGAAGTCGCCGGCACCTTGTTTTTCAATGCTTCAGACTCCAACACTAATGAGGGTTTGGAAATCTGGAAATCCGATGGTTCTGAGGCCGGAACGGTCAGAGTGACGCCGGACATGTTCCCCGACCCTGGAGTGTGGAACTGGGCTGTGCAGTTGACCAGCTGGAACGGGCTCCTCTATTTCTCTACTTCGCCCGGAGACTCGGGCTTTGAACTTTGGCGGACCGACGGCACCGAGGCCGGAACATTCATGATCAAAGATCTGCTGCCGGGACCATACGCAGGAGGCACTCCGGTCTTCCTGTCGCCGCTAAACGATGCGCTCTACTTCGTCGGCCACACTTTCGAGAACGGAGGTGAGCTGTGGAAGACGGACGGAACAGAGGCCGGAACTGTCCTGGTTGCCGACCTTTATCCGGGAGGGCGGACCTCGGAAATCGTCCACCTCGGCAACTACGGCGGCCGCCTGTACTTTTCGGCCTTTGTTGAAACTCACGGGCGCGAGATCTGGACCAGTGACGGCACTTCCGCAGGCACTTACCTGGTAAGTGATATATTGCCTGGGACTTCCTCGTCTCGTCCCTTCGGCTTGTTCAACATCGGAACCCAGGTGTTTTTCTGCGCCTACGACCCGGCCCACGGAACCGAGTTGTGGCGGACCGGGGGGAATGCGGCCACGACCACACTCGTACAGGACATCAACCCCGGCTCCGAGTCGTCTTCAGTCCATAGCCCCATGATCGTCGGTGACCGGTTAGTCTTCTTCGCGAACGACGGCGTTCACGGATTGGAACCGTGGTCGGCACCGCTCGCCACTCTTCTACCGCCGGTCGACCTCCGGATAAGCAAGAGACACGACGGCTTTTTCACGGCCGGCTCCGAGGCTGGTTACGTTCTTACGGTCGCTAACCAGGGGACCGCGCCCGCGACCCAGACAGTCACCGTGACCGACCAATTGCCTGTCGGGATGACGTTCGCAAGCGCGAGGGGGGAAGGCTGGGACTGTTCGGCCTCAGGTCAGACGGTGACCTGCACCAGGGCAACTCCGCTGCCTGCCGGCCAGGTCAGTTCGATCGGCCTGACGGCAACCGTGTCCTCGACGGCCACCGGAACACTGACCAACACGGTCTCGGTTGCCAGTCAGGATGATGGATGGGCAGGCAACAACAGTACCGCGGATCCAGCCACCGTGTACCCAGCCACGGTAAACGGCGGTTCGGCCAGCCGCACCCTGCCCGGTTGCTACGTGGAGGGGGCTTTCGTCGATGTTTCGGTGGCCACTACGCCGGGAGCCGGGACCCTGGTCTACGCTGTTGAAGAAGTGCCGCCCGCCGGCTGGAGCGCGAGCCAGATCAGCGACGGCGGCATCTGGGATGCGACCACCCATAAAGTGAAATGGGGACCTTTCTTCGACAACACCGCGCGGGTATTGACGTACCGGGCGACCGCTCCGGCGGAGGAGGATTCCATTCGCGGGTTCGCAGGCCTGATCAGTTTCGACGGGGTGAGCGTTGGAATCGGCGGACAGACGCTCTTCGAAGTCTGCTCGGGTCATCCGGCCGACTCGAACCAGGACTTCCAGATGGTTATCAACGAAATCACCGCGTATGGGTCGGCCTGGAAAAGCGGTGCAGATTGGTCAATTCCGCCCAATCCCATCCCGATCGGATACGTAACCCGGGCGGGCTACCTCTGGCGAACGGGAGAGGTTTACCACGAGGATCCGGCGCAGACGCCACCCTTGTCCTGGTTGCCGGGCACCGCCCTTGCCGCAGGTAAGCTCTGGACTCTTAAGGGACAGGATTCTCAGGTAGTAGGGGAGGCTTCGCCGGCAACGGCCGGGACAGGGGTGACGGTGACTCTAACCATTTCTCCCACTGGGAGCACCCAAGCGTGGGCAGTAGAGGAGAGCCCGCCGCCCGGCTGGGCAGCATTTGGCATCAACGAAGGCGGCCAATGGGACGCCCGCACCGGCAAGGTGAAATGGGGACCGTTCTTCGACGCCGAAACCCGAGTGCTGAAGTACGAGGTCATTCCCGCTCAAGTCACACGCCGCACTCCGACATTCCGAGGATTCGCGAGTTTCGACGGAGTTTCCGTCAGGATAGGGAAGGAGCGCCAGCTGGAGGAGTTCGGGAAACGGCCGCCAAAGCCGAGAGGCGACGAGGGCCGGTGAGCTCGACCTCGTCCGCAGATTACAATTCAACCATCCTCAGTGACATAGGATCAGCATGCCGCTCTCCATACACCGTGAGATCGCTTCAGCGAGGACGAGAAGTCATGATCCGCACAGTGCCTTGCTTGGGTTTGGTGACTCTGATTGTTTTGCTTTCACTTCCATCGTCCTTCGGCCAAACAGCTTGGGAAGGACAGAATCCCTTGCCGACCGGCGAGCTGTTGCGCAGCGTGTGGGGGAGCTCTCCCACTAGCGTATTCGCAGTGGGGACAGTGGGACCATTCTCCGCCGGGCTGAGAGGTCCTGGAGCCAGATGGCGAGCGGGACCTCCGAATCACTTTGTGGCGTGTGGGGTAGCTCAGGGAGCGACGTCTTCGCGGTCGGTGCCTACGGAACAATTCTCCATTGGAACGGAACAACCTGGAGCACGATGCCGAGCGGCACGACGGTCTGGCTCGACGGCGTATGGGGGAGCTCATCCAATGATGTATTGGCCGTCGGTGATGAGGGAACGATCCTCCACTGGGACGGGACAGCGTGGGGCACGATGGCGAGCGGCACCAATGCCAATCTTTACGGCGTGTGGGGAAGCTCGGCTACCAACGTCTTCGCCGTGGGTGACTCAGGGACGTACATGGCGGGGACGATCCGTCACTGGAACGGCACCAACTGGGATGGGATAGGGAGCGGAACGTTCTACGGAATAGGCACGCTCTATGGGGTGTGGGGGAATTCGGCAAACGACGTGTTTGCAATCGGTGACTCGGGGACAATTCTTCATTGGAACGGGTCTACGTGGAGCAGTCTGTCGGTCGGCGTGCCCGATGTGCGGCTCGAGGGTGCGTGGGGGAGCGCGGGTAACGATGTTTTCGTCGTAGGTGTCAGCGGAACCATTCTTCACTGGAACGGAACCTCCTGGTCAACCGTTTCGAGCGGGACGTCACAATCACTCTCCGCCGCATGGGGAACTTCATCCAAAGACGTTTTCGCAGTGGGTGACGGTGGAACGATCCTTCACTGGAACGGAACCGCCTGGACAGGCGTGTCGGGCGGGAGCAGTCGGAGCCTTTGCGGTGCGTGGGGGAGCGCGGACGAAGACGTGTTTGCCGTCGGCGACGGCGGGACAGGCTTTCACTGGGACGGGTCCTCCTGGAGCGGGATGGACAGTGGCACTCTTAATCCGCTGTTCGGAGTCTGGGGGAGCTCCACCAACAATGTTTTCGCTGTAGGGGGCTCAGGAACGATTCGGCACTGGAACGGAACCTCCTGGAGCTGGATGTCGAGTGGGACGATTAGTACTCTTCACGGGGTGTGGGGAAGCTCCGCGAACGACGTCTTCGCGGTGGGTTATTCCGGCACAATTCGGCATTGGAATGGAACCAGCTGGAGCGGGATGTCGAGCGGAACGAGCGAAAACCTTTCCGGGGTGTGGGGCACCTCGTCCACGGAGGTTTTCGCCGTCGGCGCCTATGGATGCATCCGGTACTGGAACGGGACTGGCTGGATCGGCATGACAAGTGGGACCACCAGCAGGCTATCCTCGGTCTGGGGCAACACCGGTAACGACGTCTTTGCCGTTGGTTCCGGGGGGAGGATAATTCACTGGGACGGTGTCTCCTGGACGCAGATGGACAGCGGAACGACCGAATGGCTGCACAGCGTGTGGGGCAACTCAAGCAACGATGTCTTCGCAGCCGGGGAATACGGGACCATTCTCCATTGGAACGGGATTTCGTGGAGCTCTGTATGGAGCGGCACGACTCAAGACCTTTTCAGCGGGTGTAGGATCTCACCAGACGAATTCCTGGTGGTGGGTAAGGGTGGCGTGATACTGCGCTCTATCAGCCCGGCATGCGAGGCGGAACTTCAGCCCTATGCAGTTGTTTTCAGCGGCTTGGGCGGGGCGTCGAATTTGGCGGTATCCGCGGCTCCCGGGTGCCTCTGGGAAGCGGCGAGCGAGGCGAGCTGGATCACGGTGACGTCTGGGGCTACCGGAAGCGGAGATGGATCGGTCGGCTACAAGGTCAGCATGAACCTGGATCCGGAGAGAACGGGGAGTATCCGGGTCGCCGGCCGGCGGTTTTGGATCGGGCAGAAGACGGCCACCCAAACGTTTAACGATGTGGCGTCAGGACATATTTTCTTTCCATTCATCGAGGCGATTTTTGCGGCAGGGATCACAGCCGGCTGCGGAGACGACAACTATTGCCCGGAGGGGCCGGTGACGAGGGCACAGATGGCCGTCTTCCTTCTCAAGGCCAAGCACGGTCCAAGCTATGTTCCACCGGAACCGACCGGCGCTTTCACTGACGTTCCCACCAGCCACTGGGCCGCGCGCTGGATCGAACAACTGGCCGCTGAATCAATCACGGCTGGGTGCGGGTTAGCCCAGTTCTGTCCGGATAACCCGGTTACCCGCGCCCAAATGGCGGTGTTCCTGCTAAAGGCGAAGTACTCCTCAGGCTATGCGCCCCCAGCAGAGGCCGGCGTCTTCGCAGATGTTCCGATCGGTCACTGGGCCGGACCTTGGATCGAGAGGCTGGCGGCGGAGGGAATCACAGCCGGCTGCGGGACAGGGACGTACTGCCCCGACAACCCGGTTACCCGCGGGCAGATGGCGGTCTTCCTGAGTAAGACGTTCGGCTTCTGACGCGCGGAATTTTGGTGAGTCGTCATCGCGAAGTTCGGCGAGTCGGCAGTAACCGAGCGCGCCGAACATGGAGCAATGGTGTTGAAAAGGGGTCGCCGCTCTCGTCCAGACCACAGAGCCTCGCCCCGCGACTGTCAGCGCTTTAGTGCCTGAACCTCGCGGCGCAGCAGTTCGATCTCCGCCTGCTGCTTCTGAAGCAAGGTGTTCAGTTGCTCGATGTAAATGTGCGCTTTCTCCAGCTCCTCGAGCAGGACCCGGCTTTGCTGACCGATCTCGATCACTTCCCGGCCCTGCTCATCTCGGACGGTGCCTGGGACGGCTGGCAGGTGCCGCTCGGCCCACATCCGGCGGGCATGCTCCTCGATAGTCTCTAGGGCGTATCCGGGCTCGAACACGTAATCCGCGGAGAGAACTATTCCTCTTTGATAAATCGATCCATTCACGTCGAGCGTGCCCTGGGGAGTCGAGGTTCCGATCCCAACGCTCCCACTAAAGCCTTGGAGAATCGTGTTGCCGCTGTTGGAGTGCAGCCAAAGGTTGGCATTCTCGGCGTTCACGTCGACCGCCGACCCGTCCGTTCGGAGAGTAATCGCTTTCGCCCCCGGGTCGGTCGAATCACGCAGGCGGATCTCGGAGCCAACAACATCGAGCGGATAATCCGGATCATTGAGACCGATTCCAACGCCGCCGGACGCCCGGATCAGGAACTGATCAACACCAGTGGAATTGAAGGCGCCCGATGTGGAATCTGACCAGACGAAAGTTCCCTGGTGACTGGCGTGCGCATTCTGACCGGCCGCGAAAGAGTATTGGCCTTCGGCTATGTTGTTCACTCCCCCAGGTACGGTCGCGAACTCCCCGGTGGCGTAGTTACTCTCCCCGCCCCCGACCGTGGCACTCCGCGCATTGATCCGGTTGTACCGACCCCCGGCGATTGTGCCGTAGTATCCGTTCGCATAAATAGTATTGCCACCACCCCCGCTGATGGTCCCCATATGTTCCTCAATCGTGTTGGCGTAGGCAAATCCACCGCTGCTGTCCCCTCCACCGCCAATCGTGGCGCCAGCCTTTCCTGCGGTGACAGTGTTACCCCAGTCCCCCGCGATTATGCTGATGGGAAGCTCGCCCGTGGGACCGGGCAGACCGGTGGGTTGAGACCAACGTGGTGGGACGATGAGGAACGGGCCCGCCACATTGCCGACTGTCTGGAGTTTCCAGAGCTTGACCATGAACACCGCCATCTGGGCCCTGGTTGTAGGAGTGTCCGGGCAGAAAAGCGCAGGAGTCGCGCTGCACCCGGCGGTAATCCCGAGTACGGCGAAATTTATTATGGAGTCGTGGAAGATGCTGGAGGTAGGCACATCATCGAACGCGGGGAGTATGAGTGGGCCGGTGGGCAGTTCAATGCGCTTCAGTCTGTAGGTGGCCGGATCCGACAGCGATCCTTGCCCCCAAAGCGGGACTGAGATTCCGACTAAAAGTAACACGGTGAGCAGACTCGTGCTGAGACAGGTAATCGCTCTTCGGATGGATGTTTGGGTATTGTCCATGATTGGACCTCCTCGAAGACCGGTTCAACGCTTCGCCCCGGAAGGCAGGGGTGATGTGAGTCGAGTGCGAACGGAATTATTAACTAGATTGACCGGAGTGTAAATAGACCGCTCGTCAGGAATACAGGGATAGGCCACGAGCGTCAAAGAAGTGGATGAGCCCGGTGATGACAGTAGCGAGCGAGGCGTCCCTTACGGGTAGCCTCGCTCGCAGGAACGCCTACAACCCGAAGGTCTTGCTCAAGAAAACGGCCATCTGCCCGCGCGTCACGGGGGCGTCTGGGCAGTACGTCGTCGCTCCGCAGCCCGCGGTGATCCCTTCCGCCGCCAGTCGCTCGATCCAGCGACCGGCCCAGTGACCTACGGGCACGTCCTGAAAAACGCCGGTCGGCTCCGGCGGAACGTAACTGGACCCGTACTTGGCCTTGAGGAGGAAGATCGCCATCTGCGCCCGCGTAACCGGGCCGTCCGGGCAGTAAGTACTCGGCCCGCAGCCTGCGGTGATCCCCTCCGCGGCAAACCGCTCGATCCAGGCTCCCGCCCAGTGACCTAGCGGAACGTCGCCAAACAAGCCGGTTTGGGCCGGAGGTACATAGCTGGAACCGTGCTTACCCTTGAGCAGAAAGACAGCCATCTGAGCGCGGGTCACGGGTGCATCCACGCAGTAAGTCCCCGGCCCGCATCCCGCAGTAATCCCCGCCGCGACGATCTTCTCGACGTAGCGGTAAAAGATGTGGGAGGGCGAGACGTCACCGAAGGTGTGAGGAAGGACGGTGACGACGACCGAATCGCTCGCCTGGCTCCACCCGTCGTCGACGGTCAGCTGGAAAGTGAGCTGCAGGCTCCCGGCGCCTCCCAGAAGCGGTGCCACAAAAGTCGGACTTTCGGCATTCGGGTTTGATATGGTGACAGCGGTGCCGGCCGTTTGGACCCAGGAGTACGTGAGGTGGAGCTCATCATAGGATTCATCGTCAGAGCTCGCCGAGCCATCCAACGACACAACGGTATGTTCTCGAGCAGAGTGATCGAAACCAGCATTCGCGTGTGGCGAATGATTGGCCGCTCGGGAATCATCCGCGTGGTTGTTCGACTCATCGGCGTCGCCAGTGCAGCTCACTTGCGCCGTATTCCGGACGATGGGAGGGACCGGCCCCATCCTTTGGGTATTGATAGTTACAAGAGTATGGCCGCCTGGTCCCATCGGATCGCCACTTGTGCACGTTACAAGTTGACCGGCCGCACTACAGGGCCACCCGGAAGCCGAAACGAAGGCGAGCTGCGCGGGAAGCTGATCTGTAAGAGTGAGAGTCCCTGAGGTGGCCGCCGCGCCGACATTGTCTACTCTAATCGTGTACTGAAGCTGGGAGCCGTCGTGCCCGGAGTGATACTTCCCGAGAGTCAAGTCTGGAGCGGGCAGTCCCACCTGACCCAACATGAAGTGGCGTCCCGCGACCGTGATGTAGCCCAGACGGGGGGTTACGCCACTGTTGGCGTCCACTGTGAACGTGACATTAGCATCCCCGGAACCGCTAGCCGCCGAGGTGAGGTGGATCCATCCCGCACTCGTTTCAACCGTCCATAGGCAGCCGGACGTCGCTGTCAAATGGAACTGACCGGCACCGCCCGCCGGTTGAAAAACGGATGCATCCGGGTTAATTGAGGCTGAACAGTCTGGCAAAACAAGGTGTAAGATTCTTCCGCCCCGGCCCACAGCAAAAGCGGCACCCCCTTCGTCGGCCCAAATCCCCGACAAAGAATTCCGAGTCGGGACTGGCATCGAACACCAGGCGGTTCCATCGAAGCGAGCGATCTCACCCATAAATCCGCTGACAGCGAATACATTCGACGACCCGGTTCCCCAAACAGCCTGGTACCATTCGCTCGCCACTCGCGTCCACTGCGTACCGTCGTGGTGGAGGATAACCCCGTCGCCGACCACAAATACATCAGTGGGCGACGTGCCCCAGATTCCCCCTAAATGACAGATGGTCCCGCTGGTCATTGAGCTCCAGGTGCTTCCGTCGTAGTGCAGGATTATTCCTTCACGGCCCACCGCAAATGCATTGTTTGACGAACTGGTCCAGACGCCGTTCAGATCTCGATAGGTGCCGCTTTCCATCGGCAACCAACTTGTTCCGTCATAATGAATGATCGTTCCGCCAACCCCGACTGCGAACACGTTATCGGACGAACTACCGCTGACGTCGTTGAGAGCCGTGTGGATGCCACTTGCCATGGCGGTCCACGCGGTCCCGTCCCATCGTATGACTATCCCGTGCCCGCCGACTGCAAAGACATTGTCAAAAGAGCTTCCCCACACTCCGGAAAGTTCTTCCTGGGTGTCACTTGGAACCGGGTTCCAGGTCGAGCCGTCACCGCGGAGCACGCGTCCTTCGCTTCCCACGGCGAAAACATCGGTCGCCGAGCTTCCCCAGACATCATTAAGATCATTCCTGGCTCCGCAGGTCATCGACTGGAAAGCGGCTCCGTCGTACAGCCATATCCTGCTGTCAGCGTCAACACCGAACACGTGGGTGGCGGAAGTCCCCCAAATACTCGTCAACTCGGGAACCTCCTCCGCGACCTCTGTCCAGGTCAGCCCGTCATAATGAAAAAGGTGGTCGTAGCCCGAGGCAAATACGTCTGAAGGTGAGCTACCCCAGACCGCCGACAGGGACTCCCATTCGGCAGTGGTGAGGGAGACGGCCCACGAGGATCCATCGTAGTGAAGAATCACGTTCGGCGACGCTCCCGCAGCAAACACGTTACTGGCCGAAGTTCCCCATACGGCCCGCAACCCTCCTGTTGTTCCGCTGGCCATTGAAGTCCATGACGTCCCGTCGTAGTGGAGTATCGTTCCGGATTCGCCAACCGCAAAAACATTATTCGCGGAACTGCCCCAGACTGCCGCTAGATCCTCGGCCGTTCCGCTTGGCATCGATTGCCATGTCGCGCCGTTGTAGTGAACAATCTGGCCGTTCCAGCCCACAGCAAACACGTTGCTGGAAGAACTTCCCCACGCGCCCTCCAGCCAATCATCCGTTCCGCTGTTCATCGATGTCCACGCGGCACCGTCGTAATGCAGGATGGTTCCCCCCTGACCGACAGCAAAAACGTCCGTTGGTGAACTTCCCCAGATCCCGTCGAGATCGTCATCCGTTCCGCTCGCCATAGGGGTCCAGGACACGCCGTTGTACTGGAGAATTGTGCCGTCGTAGCCGACCGCCAAAACGTTGGAATTGGAACTTCCCCAGATTTCGTTCAAGGTACCGTGTTCTGGAAGCGGGTTATGGACTTCCCAAGTGAAGGGGGTCTGGCTGACCGAAAACTGCCGACCGCCGATCAAGATCGTGCCGATGCGCGGCGAGTCACTTGGCTCTACAGTGTAATGGACAGTTCCAAGTCCGCTGCCGGACGCGCCTGCCGTCACCGATATCCAGGGGACCGAGCTTTGTGCGGTCCAAGCACACCCGGTGCCCGATGTGACTGTGATGTCGCCCTGACCTCCGGACGAACGAAACAGGGCACCTTGAGGTGACAACTCATAGGTACATGAGAATGCCTGGCTAATATAGAAGGGCCGGCCGTTAATCTCGATTCTGCCGCTCCGAGGCCTTCCGCTGTAGTTATAGCTTACCGTGTAAGAAACGATACCCGGCCCGGTGCCCCACGATCCGGAGACGATGTCCAGCCATTCCCAAGAATCAGAATCTTGTGAAGCCGTCCATGAGCAGAGAGTCGTAACCTCGATAGTGCCGGTGCCGCCGGTGGTATCGAACGTCGAACTGGTCGGATTGAAAACGTAAGTGCAGCCGGACAACTGCCTCACATAGAAACGCCGTCCAGCGACCGCAATGTACGCCAGCCGTTCTTCCCACTGGTTTGCCGCAACCGCAAAATTGACGTTTCCGCTGCCGCTGCCTGACGAGCCGGAGGTGACGCTCAACCAGTCGGCACTGCTCTCTGCTGTCCACTCGCAGCCGGATTGCGCACTGACATGGATGGTCCCAACTGCTGTGCCCGGCTCGAACACTGCTCCGGCTGGCTGGATCTCGGCACTACAAAGAGGGAAAACCAGATGCAGGATAGTCTGCTTCCCGACCACGAAGATATCGCTCGCCGAACTGCCCCAGATCCCTGAGAGACCGTCATAGGCACCGTTTTCTACGGAGCTCCAGCTGGTCCCGTCGTAGTGCAGGATAGTTCCACCCCAACCGGATGCAAGCACATTCGTTCCGGAAGTCCCCCACACGGCTAAAAGATCCTCGAATGTCCCGGCGTCCATGCCTGACCAGGACGTCCCGTCATAATGCAGGATCAAGCCATAGTCTCCGACCGCGAACACGTCGGTGCTTGAGCTTCCCCATACTCCCTGAAACGAGAAGCCGGGAGCAGCAAGCATGGAGTTCCATCCAGAGCCGTCATAGTGCAAGATTGTGCCGTTATCACCGGCCGCGAAAACGTCCGTGGAGGAACTGCCCCACACAGCGAAAATGTGCTCAGAGCATCCAGAACTCATCGGCGTCCACGTGGACCCGTTGTACCGAAGGATTGTTCCTGATTCCCCTACTGCAAACACGTCCGTCGCGGAACTTCCCCAGACATCGTAGAGATCGTGACTTGTCGGATATTCCGCAGAAGACCAATAGTCACCGTTAAAGCGGCTGACCTTGCCTGCTCCGCCTACAGCGAACACATTTGTCGAAGAACTGCCCCAGACTCCGCGGAACGAGCCGGAATCCATCTGGATCCAGACCGATCCAGTATAGTAATAGATGCCCCGCGTACCGACGGCGAAGACGTCATTTCCCGAAGTCCCCCATACGTCCTCCAGCCCGCCCGGTTCTGCGTCATCCACGCGATTCCAAAATGTTCCGTCGTAGTGAGCGATAACTCCTCTCTCACCGACCGCGAATACGTCACTTGCTGACGTGCCCCAGATACCCATCAGCAACAAGTCGATATAGGCAATCGATTCCCATACAGTTCCGTTATAGTGAAAGATGTCGCCGCTATCACCTGCGAGGAAGATGCTGTCTGCCGAGCTGCCCCAAATGGAAACAGGGTAGGGCGTGGGACACTCTACGTCGGCCCAGACAGTACCGTTGTAGTGCCGAAACGAAGAAGTGCCCAGCGCGTAGACGTCGTTCGGCGAGCTACCCCATAGGTAGAAGAGCAGCTCGCTGGTACCGCTTGCCATTGCGCTCCAGCCGGTGCCGTTGTAATGCAGGATTGTTCCTCCGTTTCCCGCCGCGAATACGTCGTTTGGCGACGTTCCCCAGATTGCCCACAGATCGCTGGTGGTACCGGTACTCATCGCGGTCCACATGGTTCCGTTGAAGTGAAGAACAGTCCCGGCGGCCCCCGCTATGAAAACGTCACTCGCGGAAGTGCCCCAAATGCTGAAGAGGGTCTGGGAGGTCCCCACGCTGACCGGCGTCCACTGGCTGCCGTCGAATCGGAGAACCGTCCCCCCAGTCCCGACCGCCAGCACGTTGGTGGATGATGTCCCCCAGACCCCGTTAAACCCGGTGCCCGTGTGGGGATCCATGTCAGTCCAACTCGATCCGTCGTAGTGAAGGATTGTTCCCTTAGCGCCGACTGCGAAGACGTCGTCGGGTGCGCTGCCCCACACGCCGAAGAGCGAAACCCGGGGCAGGGGACTCTGCCATTCCCAGACACCCTGCGAGAAGGCAGGAGAAGCGGCGCCGAGAAGCAGAATGACGACAAGAAGTGCAAGGAAGTGAACCACCAGGCGGAAACGCGTTGTAAACATTGAACCCCCCAAAGAATCGGACCAGCCGTGTTGGCGCAGCCGGAACTGACCAGGGAGTGTAAGGCGAAAGCGACTCACCCATCCGGACGACAAAAAGCCGCCATGAGAACGTATACGACACCACCCGTCAATCGGGTGAGAAAAAGCAGAAGCGGATAGACGACCCGGCCCGCTGCACGATTTCCGCGGGTCTCAAGAAGAACCGGATCGACGTCAGATGATAATCCAGGTTTTCGCGGGTGTAAATGACCCTGGCGGGAGTTCCCGGGAGAGGCTTCAGCCTCCCGCCGAAGCCGCCCGGCTCTCGTATGCCCGATCGCACACGCCCGGCCATCGTCACTCCGGCCCGGTCGGGGCGGCATCGCCCGAAAAACCAGCTCGGCCGTTGCTAGAACCCCAGGGTCTTACTAAGAAACACGGACATCTGTCCTCGGGTGACCGGTTGGTCAGGACAGAATGTCCCCGATCCACAACCAGCCGTGATTCCTTCCCTCGCCAATTGCTCAATCCAAGCCTGAGCCCAATAGCCGTCCCGAGCATCCGAAAAAGTGCCGGTCGGATCCGGCGGGACATAGCTGTTCCCATACTTCATCTTGAGCAGAAAGACCGCCATCTGCGCCCGGGTTACCGGGGCCTCCGGGCAGTACATCCCGGACCCGCAGCCAGCCGTGATTCCCTCGACAGCCAGTCGCTCGATCCAGGCCCTGGCCCAATACCCTTCCGGGACATCGGTAAACATGCCGGTTGCTGCAGGGGGAGCATAACTTGCACCGTACTTGGCTTTGAGCAGGAAGACGGACATTTGGGCCCGGGTCACGGGAGAGTCAGGGCAGTAAGCGGTCGAACCGCAACCGGCCGTGATCGCACGCGCCGCGATCTTCTCGACATTCATGTAGAAGAGGTGAGAGCGCGGAACATCGGTAAAGGTTTGCGGGACGAGGCTGTAGACGCCTTGCTGAGTACCGAGGTAGACCATCCTGGGAATAGAGTTACTGATGGACAGAGGGCGATAGCCGGATGTATTGTCCGGGGGGGCGGGCGAAAAGCTTTGCCAATCGGTCGCTTCGTTAAACGAGACCAGGAGCTCTCCCCGGTCAGTTCCCGCGTAAATGGCAGAAGGTTGCCCTGGATCTACCGTGAGAGTCAGAATATCGTCCCCAGGCGCCAGGTTAGGGGAACACCTCGTCCAACTCAGCCCTCGATCCGTACTTCTGTAGACCCCACCCGGTCCCCAAGCCAACGGGTATGTCGTATCTTTGATCCGAAGCGCGCTTGCGTAGACTGTTGACGGAACCGCAGGATTTATCACAATCTGATTGAAATTGATGCTCGTCAGCCCGGCGTTTGCATCGTTCCAGGTGGTTCCTCCGTCGGTCGTTCTATATATCCCTCGGAGCTCGAGTGACACATACAGGACATCAGGCTGCTCGGGATCAATAGCCAGCGCCTTGCCGAAGCGGGACTCGGGCAGACCCGTATTGCGGTACTGCCAGGTCTGCCCTTGATCAGTTGACTTTGCTACTCCCAGGCCTCCGTGCAGAACATAGAGGACCGAAGGGTCAGTCGGGTGCAACGCTAAAGTCTGGATACCAAAATTGGTAGAAAGTCCGGTGCTTGTTAGCCTGCTCCAGCTCTCACCCGAATCTTCGCTCACAGCCAGGGAGTGATCGTTGAGGATGCCATAAATCACTCGAGGGTTCCAGGGCGCACGGGCAATCCTCCCTATGGAGAAGCCTTCCGGGGCCGTGACAGTCCTCCAACTCGCGCCGGCGTCATTGGTCTTGTAAAAGAAAGAGCCATAACCGACGAGCAATCGATTGGGAGCCTGGGGGTCCACATCAATCTTATAGATTTCGCCGGACTCGACGAGCGCCGAATTTAAGGTCGACCACGTCGTCCCGCGGTCTTCGCTTCTATAAATGCCATCTTCTGTTCCCAGCACAACCGCGTCAGGGCTTCCGATCCCGAGCAGAACGCTCTGAACTGAGCCATACGTGCAGCCATTTCTGACAACGGTCCAGCTTTGGCCATTGTCCTCACTCATGTAAAGGTCGCCGTACGTAAAAACGTCTTTCCTTGTGCCGGCATACAGCAGTCGGGGAGCAGTTGTCCTGAGAGCAATTGCCCGGACCTTCTTCCCGCTCAGGCCAAGAGGCTCCCAGTTCAACCCGGCATCCACCGTTCTGTAGATCCCGCCCTCATAGGAGTCTGATCCGGCATAGACGGTGTCAGGGGCCAGCGGGTCGACCTCCAGGGTCATCACGTTACGGCAGACCGAGGTGACCAGGCTCCAGTTCAGCCCGCCGTTAACGCTCTTGAGGATTCCCTCGTTCGTACCTGCGTAAAGAATCTGGGGGTTCTGGGGGGCAAAAACCAGCGAGAGGATGTCATAGAGATTACCCCAGGAATCCATAGTCAGGCCGTTGTTCAGGGTAGACCACGAGGCGCCAAAATCGGGAGTCACATAAACTCCTTGACTGGTACCGAGATACAACTTCTCAGGTTCAACGGGATCCAGCTTCATGCAGTAGATCGAAATCGGAGGGTTGCCGGGGAGCGAAGGGCGGCGCTCCCATACTCCAGCCGGCGCCGCTACGTACAGTTCCGAAAAGCTGGTTATGCAGGTCTTTCCCGTTCTGGTGATGGCGACCGAATTTACGCTTGCAGGCAAAATGGATGACACAGCCCAAGTAACGCCTGCGTCGGTGCTCCTATAAAGGAATTCCCTACGGGAGAGCGCGAGAACGACCGAAGGGTCACGAGGATCGACTGCTAACTGAAGAATGCGAACTCCTGCGGGCCCGGATGTCGTCCACTGTGCGAGTGCCGAGAGCGAGAGCGCAGTCGAGAGTGCCACAGAGAGGACAGCCCAATGAAGGTAACGGCAGACGTTCGCACGGTAACTGTTCATAACCTCCCCACGCGCCCCCTCCTGGAAGGCAAGGACACCGAGACGGGGCCACTGACAGTTGTCTGCGGAGACTATAACGCCAACACGCTGGTTTCGCAAAACGGAGGCTACCAACTGCCCTCTTGTTACCGGCGCATCCGGACAGAAACTGGAGGGCGCACAGCCGATCGTGATCC
>Ga0105104_10000576_pt1 | contig 28509 bp, 27 predicted proteins | sample PPLLaktember2015_3_FD_87034 | JGI IMG/M metagenome (GOLD analysis project Ga0105104, IMG submission 87034) | Freshwater sediment microbial communities from Prairie Pothole Lake near Jamestown, North Dakota, USA - PPLs Lake P7 Core (6) Depth... | ecosystem: Environmental > Aquatic > Freshwater >...
CCGGCGTCAGGCCGGTATTAAAAAAGACTGAATCATTCAGGCCTTTACCAGGCGATGATCGCAAAAAAATCGACGATTCTATGGACCCATGAATCAAGCAGGATATTCATCGACTTTAAGCAGAGCATTCGACTTGACGGCCGATCGCTTCGCTGCTGCGGATTGCTATGTTACGCGGCTATAGAGAGGAACGCACATGACACAGTCTCTTGAAGTTCAATGGCCTAATCACTACCAACCCCGCAACTGTCCCGTTCATGTTCGAAACGAACTGGACATGGCTGCCACGCAAGAATGCGTGTGGGAGTGGTTGATTCGCGCAACCCTGTGGCCCACCTGGTATGTCAATTCCGCGAATGTCAAAATCCTTGAGGGGAGGGGGCCAAATCTCCAGAAGGGAACGCTCTTCCGTTGGAAGACATTCGATGTAACGATTACGTCTACAGTGCTTGAGTATGTTCCCGGTGAACGGATCGCGTGGGACGCGCATGCGTTTGGTATCGACGCCTATCACGCTTGGGTTTTGCAGCCATCTGCACAGGGGTGCCGCGTGCTCACTGAAGAGACACAACATGGTTGGCTTCCAAGGCTCGGCAAACTCTTCATGCCCAACCGAATGCATACGTTTCATCAGTTATGGCTAGAGGGCCTCGCGACCAAAGCCAGTACCGGCTTACCCCCGGTCGCATAACACGGCGACGCATATCATCGTGAGGAAACAAAGGAATTGCAAGATGCAAGGGGATGTCCTTAACTTGAAAGGGAATCTTACGTGCCAGCCGCTTCTTGTGGAGGGCGAGAAGTCAGAAGAAATCTATATTCTTGCTTAAACATTTCCTGCTTTTAATCCCACTGTTGCGGGGCGAACGTTAATTCTCCGTAGTTTGCTGCGATATAATAACGTCCATTTCATGCCTCGACAGCTTGCTGCGAGGAGGTTGATTGCCTTGCCTTCACGAGGTACCCATTAAAACCATTTTTTCTTGCGACTTTTAGGGCGGGTGGAGAAGCGAAATAGCTGGTTGAAGAGTCCTTTTTTGAGTTTGCTATCGGAAATCCCTCTCATCTTTTTCAATGTCTGCTCCAGCTCTAGGTCCTTGATGCTTGGATAGTGAACCAGATCATCGATCAGTGTCTTGGGTTGCCCTCCATTTGGTTGACTTGCGGTGGGAATGACCGGTTTTTTATTACTTATGGAAACATTAGCCAGCACTTCCTCTCGTTTGGAGTGCTTTTGACTGGGCAGTCTATAGCTCTTTTTTTCCAGAGCGTGAAGAGCTTTTTCTACTATGACTGAATAGCTCTCACCGGTCTTTTCCTTTTTCTCAACGAGAATTAACCGAGCCTCATGGGATAATAAGACGGTTATAGAGGTCTTGCCTTCGGCTTTCTGCCTCTCTCGCCATATTTTTATTCTATCTGACTGTTTTTTCATTCATATCCTCCGTTACAAGTAACGTAGTTGTTTGTTACTTGTAACGTCACTTGTGCAATTTGTCAACATATTTTTCAGGTTTTTTTTCAGCTGATCAAGCCGCGCAACCAACCTGAAATTTTGAACAGCCCTCATTAGTTTTCTTACATGTTTCAAGATCGAATTCAGCCGTTTTCACGGCTTCCGAGAGGGCGCATTTTATCAGAATTACAGACGCCGACAATGTAATACAAATCTGCATCTTTAAGAATCAATGATTACCATTCGAGAGCATCAGCGTGGCGCTGTGTTTAAAACTCATACCTCAAGCTGATCCAGCCATGATGGCCGTAAAAATACGGTTTCGTTTCAAAATCGTAGTTCAGCGATACCGACCAGCTGGTTGGGGTCATAATAGTCAGCTTTGCACCAATGCTGCCACTTGCGCGTGCCGGGTCAACCCCTTTCGTGACGAAAGAGGCACCGCCCCCTGTAAGCGAAGAGGTGATCTCTTGAGCGTCTCCCGCAAAGTCATACAGCCATTTGGCATGAAACTCCGGTGTTATTCTTACGTATTTATTCAGGATAGGATAGGCAACCTTTACACCCAGGCCCGTCTGAAAAAGATTATAGCTCTGACGGTCCACTTTCAGATTCAGTGCACCGGCTTGGGTTTCCGTATAGTCCTCCAGATTCAGGTGCATCATCTGGAGCGACATCAGGGGAGTCATGATTATACCTTTGATTTTGAAGGCATATCCGCCTTCGAGATAACCGGAATACTGATAGCCGCCATAATCGCTTTTTGCCGTGCGGTTGATCCCGCCGAAAACAATGTGTCTTGATGTATCATACCGATTGTAGGCAAACGAGAGGATGGCATCAATATAATACGCGTCCCTGGCCAGACTGCCATAGAAGCTTCCCTGGTAGCTGTCGGCATCAGTGCGGGTGTTCACATCATGGGTTGTTACGTAGTTTCGCGCGGAACCGAAACTGAAACCCGCGATGACATTTTCATAAAGAAATCTGTCATAACCGAGCGAAATCCCCCATATATTTGCCGTATAACCGTCGTTGGTTCCCGTAGTTCCCTGGTGCAGGTAGCTGCCAAATCCCTGCGCCCAGGCTGCGTTTTTGGCGGTTTCGTGGCAGGTTGAGACGGCGGTCATCCTGATGCCTTCTGTCCGGCACGCCTGCACCTGTCCAATTCTGTTCAGGACGGTGTTGTTGTATTGTCCGACGGTTCCGAAACTCGTCTGGACAAGGCCGTTGTTGACGGTGGGTTCCATTTGCCGGGCATTGCGGGGATTGCCGGAAAAGTCAAGATCCTCCAGGGCTGCGGCCATATCGCCTGTTGCCGTGTTTGCCAGGCTGTCGAGAACGAAGCCCAGCGAGGCATTGCCGGCCTGCAGAGCATAGAAGGTGTTGTCACGTGCAGCGACAAAGTAAAGCTTCAGATTATCTGCGGTTCGCCAGTCAGAAAATGTAATCATCGGAAGCGCGCTGTCATTGAGGATGGAGAGTTTGGTATTATACAGGATCGGCTTTGCTGCATCCACGATGAGAAACAAATCATTGTTTCGAATGATGTTGCCTGTTCGGGCAACGTTTACGGCAAGCGTGTTGCCTTCAAGGGTGACCGTGCTTGCGTTAACGATCAGGGCGGAAGTGGCTGTGTCCTTGTTCAAGGTGAAGTTGAATCGGTTTACTCCTGTTCCAAGGTCTATGCTGCCGTCGATTCGACCGCCATTGATGGTCAGCGTGTCATTTCCGGCACCGGTTCTGATGGCGTAACCTGTTCCGGTTCCGGTGATCGTACCGGAATTGGTGATCTCCGTATCGCCAGCCCAGGCTGACACGGCGGTTCCATTGGCCCCGGGAGCCGTAATCGTACCGGAATTGATCAGCGTGTTCTTCAATACCCGGTTTTGGGAACTGTAGGGGGCAGCATCTCCTTTGAACAGGAGCGCGATGTTTTCAGTTCCTGCAATATTGAATTTCTTCGTGTCCGGATTGGCGGTAATCGAACCGGCGTTTGTGACCGTATAATCCCGGGACGAGACCAGGATTCCCTGACCGGGATTTTCAGCAGTGCTGATCAATCCCTCCGGGCTGATGGTGATTGTATGGGGCGAGCCGGTATCCCGGCGGGCGCCAACCTGAAAAGCGGCGCCGGCCCAGAGCGTATTGCAGAGACCGGTTATATTGAAGCTGGCGAATCCGTTTCCGTATTGCGCGTCTGCTGCATTGCTAAATTTTGTTCCGTCATTTTTCGTATAGATATAGGATTGTGTCGCGTAGATACCGACAACAACGAGTTTCCCCTCCTCATTCGTGCCGGACGGGGTCTTGGTCCAATCCGAATTGCCCGTGCCACCCAGCAGGATGAATTCGGACAGCCCCTGCACCTCCGACAATTTTGTAGGAACGTTTTGAGCCTGTCCCCAGTGATATGTATAACCAAGCTCCGTCCAGGGGAAACGGTTATTTACATCAGGATCAGAATGGGATTGTATTGCCCAGGCATTGTATGCTGCCTTGTAATTGGCATAAGCCGCTTCTGCTGCCGGATCCCCATTTTTTCCAATTCCGGCCTCCTCGGGGCTGGCGGGAAAGGGAGTGTCACCAGGGGAAAATTTCCCATTCGTCCCATATTCCCCTGGATTCGTGCTGTATTTAGCGGGGTCGGGGTTTCGTGTCGGGCGCAGCAGGTGGGGATTGTAATGATCGCCGACGGTCACCGCCATTTCGAAGATGGCATCATGGGTTCCCGTGCTGTTCATACCCGTTCCCTTTTCCAAACCCCGGACAATCGAGCTGGCGTTCAGCTTCTGTCCGTCAATGAAAGAAGTAACCTCATTTCCCGTCGTGACCCAGGACCTCATTATCGTTGTGCCGTCGCGTACCGCATAGGGTGACCCGGCGGTGGTCGGTATGTTAGGCCAATAATAACCGTTGTACGCTCGTTCGCTACTGGCCGTGCGGACGATCAGCTGATCGCCGTAGTATTTCAAACCGTAGGGATTGGTTCCAACCGAACCGGCCGCGGAGATTTTCACGATATCATCGTAGGCCGCCATCCAGTTCGTCGGCGCGTCGGCGTTCGTCTTGGCGTTGACCAAAGAGTCGGAATAAGTCTCCATCTGTGATGAACCTGTTAAGGCGGAGCATAAAATAATGAGCGGGACAAGAACAAATATCCAAAGATGTTTCTTCATTTCACTGTGCCTCCATGAAAACAGGCAGGACCTTGACCGGTTTTGATGTGTCGGAAATATGATACACTTTTTTTGTGGGGGAAAATATAAAAATTAGTTTTGCATGTCAAAAAAAATTTTACCATGAAATATGAGGTGTTGACGTTTATCATGGGGTGTTCGGTCAAAAGCTTCTTGACACGCAAATAGCCACCTCCTATACTTTGATAGGAACAGGAAGACTTGTCCATCCATTCCATATTATTTTGTATCACATAAGAATGTTACAAATCGTCATGCCTTCTCACAGAAGAGGGGGCAACTATTAAAAGGAGCGTTCAATGAAAGACGGATATTGGCTGGTGGGGGTTCAATACGAGTTAACGGGGAAACTGTATAGTCTGGGACGAATACCCAAATGCAAGTCCGCAATGCTCAAGCATGTTAAATCCGGCGACAGGGTGCTCGTTGCCGGGGTCGGGCATGGAACAGAGGCCATAGAAGCAAGCAAGCTCGGCGCACAGGTGACGGCTGTCGACCTGTCGGAAACCATGATCAATCAATTCCGCAAGCGCATTGCAAAAGAGAACCCGCCAAACGAGATCCGTGTTATCAATGATGATATTTTCAATATCAGGGAAACAGGGCAGTATGACATGGTTATTTCAAACTTCTTTTTGAATGTCTTTTCCGAGACAAGGGTAGTCGAAGTTGCAAACCACCTTGGAACACTCGTCAAGCCCGGTGGGTATTTTGTGGTGGGAGAATTTGTCCTGCCGGAAAAAACAGGGTGGAGGGGAATTGTCCAGAGGCTGAACTGGTATTTCGCCATTTCTTTCTACAGTCTCACCACCGAAGCGGTCTTTCATCCCGTGTGGAACTACCCCGGCCTTGTGGAAGGCTCAGGCTGTAAGATCCAGGAAATTGAATATTTCACAATCTGCAATGTCAAACTGTACTGGTCGATTCTGGGGGAAAAAGGCTGACAGCAGGGGAATTGATAGTATCGTTCCCCTTATTTCTGCTGCTACCCGCCGAACTGCTCTTTTACGATCTTAAATGCCCGGTCCGCCACATCGACGGTTTTTCGGATATCGTCTTCGGTATGGGCCGCACTCAAAAACATGTTGTGATGCCAGAAGAAGAATACTCCGTGCAGAGAGCATTCTTTACAGAAGAGCTGGGCCCGCTTGAAATTCTTTTCATTGGTGAAATGCATGAAGGGGATGGCATTCGGTCCGGACATCCTGAACTGAAGGCCGCGTGCGGCGGCGCATTCTTCGAGACCCCGGCGGAGTTGCAAACCGCGTGCATCGCAGATTCCGGCGGCATCAATTATCTGCATTTCATCAATGCAGGCGAGGGCCGCCGCCATTTCCGGCGAATTGTTCCAATAGGAGCCGGTCTGAAAAGCTTTTGAGGCGACCATCCGCATTTTGTCCGTCCCGACGAGGGCGGAAATGGGATAGCCGTTGGCGATTGCCTTGCAGTAACAGGCAAGGTCGGGCTTAAAACCGAAATAATGGGCCGAACCTTTTATGTCAAGCCGCCACCCGGCGCGCACATCATCAATGATCAGCACAATGTCATTCTCATCGCAGATCCGGCGCATGCCCTGCCAGTATCCGGGAGCAGGGAGCACCTGCTCTTCGAAGACGGGGTGATGATAAGGAGTGAACATCGCTCCGGCGATCTGGTCCTTATTTTCATCTACAATGCATTGGAAGGCATCCAGATCCCCCCAGGGAACCATGATGATATCCGCCCTGTCGGCGGGACTGATGCCGGTATGGTTGGCTCCTGCCCACGGTTGGCTCCCGTGGTAGCCTCCATTGGCCAGCACGATCTTATTTCTCCGCTTATAGCCGCGGGCCAGAACAAGCGCCCAGGAGGTGGTATCCGCGCCGTTCTTCGCGAACACGGCCCAATCGGCACAGTCGTTGACCTCCACCATCTTTTCAGCCAGATCAATGAGCAGGGTGGAAGGCGGCATGGTCGCCGTTCCCTTTCTGGCCTGTGCGGCAAAGGCCTCGTCAACCCGGTCATGGGCATAGCCGAGGATCATAGGGCCATAGGCGCAGGAATAATCGATGTATTCATTGCCATCCACATCCCAGAAACGGGAACCTTTGGCCCTGGCAATGAAGTAGGGATATGAACCGGGAATGGTTGTAGACGGATTGAAATGCCCGTAGATGCCCTGGGGTATGACCCTGGCGGCGCGTTGAAAGAGCGCTCTGGATTGTGTAAAAGTATAGGTCACGCTTTGCCTCCTATTGCAGATAGACACCCACTTTGTCGAGAAACAGATTCATTGCCTCACCCATGTGGAGATCACCTTCGACCCGGATGTCTTCGAGACAGATAGCGGCAAACACATCCACCTTGTCATCCACGATATCGAGGAACAGATCCTGCGTGGCAAATTCCATAACAAGATCGGGATTTGTCGCGCGGCCGTTGCGGGTGGTTACGTCCTGCCCGCTAAATGTGATGTTGACAGCCTCATCGTTTTTGATCCTGACCTCTGCAATCCCCTTGATGCCCCGCGCAATGACTTGAGATTCGGGTTCAAACGCGGCAATGGTGGCAATGGCTTTGCCCACCGTGTTGATGAGAAGCCTGGCCTTGATCTCCCGGGGAGGATTGGGGCCTTTCAGGATAGCCTCCATTCTTTTGGCAAGCTTCGAGAATACCTTTAGTCCTTTGGCCTTGAGCAGACCTTTTAAAGGGATCGGGAACCCCGAACCGGCGCCGGTAAACAGGTTATTGAGTATCCTTGTGGTGGGGAAAAATAAGACAATATCAGGATTTCCGGCTTTTCCCGGTCCAACGCTGATGTCGCCATACTTCATTTCAAGGGTGGCCCTTGGGCCTTTTATGCCGACCATGAAAAAGATGCTGCCGTTCCATTCTTTGGCAATCGAGAATGCTTCCGCATCTTCCCTTGTCAGGATTTCAAAATTCGAAAGTACGGCATCCATGTGGATTCTTGCCAGAACGTCTTCGCTTTGCACATGTTCCTCATTGCGTTTTGAAGCCGGTGAACATTAAAAAATTTTGTGTAATCTACTATTCCCCCGGAAGCCTGTCAATAGGGGTTGCATTCTTTTGTCCCACTCCGGAGGAATTACATTCTTTGCCCCACTTTGGAGGGAGACTGTGTCATTCAATTTACGTCATTCCAGACAAGCGAAGCGCGATCCGGAATCCAGTCATTATTTAAACTGGTTCCCGGCTTTTGCCGGGAAGACGACTAAAGATGTCCGGAACTCAGTTGTGCATACTATTTTGAGATTGTTAATAATTGCCGGAGTAATAAAAATGAATGACAGACAAAGCCTGGAATGATAAAGATTCCATTAATACTCCGACGATAAGGAGGATATATGAAAATTGACTTTTACTGCTGGAATAAATGAAACAGCTGCCGTAAAGCGAGGGAGTATCTCTTGCAACAGAAGGTGGAAATCTATGCCCGGGATTTTTTCAAGACGCCTTTTACACGCGCGGAAATCGATGCGCTGCTGCAGAAGAAACCTGCCTCGGTGATGTTCAGTTTTCGTTCTCCGAGTTTCAAGTCACTAGGGCTGGATCAGGCGAAAGTTAAGGATAACGATCTGATTGATCTCATGCTGAAAGAGCCGCGCCTTATTCGCCGTCCCATCGTGAAGATCGGCGGGAACGTTTATTTCGGAGCGGACAGTAAGACATTGGCGGAAATTATAAAATCCTGATTTGGAACCGGACTGCCGGCCGGACCGGGAAGATCAAAGGGGAAAATCCTTTTCTGGACAGCCCATGTAACAACGTCACGGCAACGAATGTTTTTAACTGGAGGGAAAAAACCATGAGCAAGCCAATGAACCATAAAGGCTATTGTGCCAAGATAGAATACAGCGAGGAACTAGGATGCCTTATTGGCCGTGTTTCCGATATTCAACATGAAATCAATTTCCAGGGTGATTCCGTGGAGAAAATCAGACAGGCTTTCGAGGAGGCCATTGACCGTTATCTGGACGGTTGTGCGGAAAGAAACGAAGAACCGGAAAAACCTTCTGAACAAAATTCAGTAGTGCGCGTCAGTGCGGCGTTGCACAGTGTGATAGCCATGGCCGCCAGGCAGGAAAATAAAAGCGTCAATGCCTGGCTTGCCGAAGTCCGCAAAAAGCCTGAAGGCAAAGAAGATTAATGATGGCTGTTGCGGGGACTTAATTGTAAGAAAACGGACGTTACTTGAGGCAATTCGCCGTCACCAGCGAATGTTAACAGCGAATTGACAAATCCTCTTATTTGTGAGAAATTTTTACAGCAAATAATTCTGCAGGAGCAACAAGTATGGAAAAGAAAAAAATCCGGGTTCATCACACGATCAGGGCGGCCGTATTGTTGACCGTTGCGTTTTTGTTCACGCTGACCGTGCTTCCCGTTGGTACCTGTTTTGCACAGACAACCTACGAGAAATCCATCGAGTGCCAGAAAGAAATTGCGAAAACCATTGTGCATGGAACTGCGCTTGGATTGGGTGAGGTCCTGAGTGATGTGAGAGGAGACAAAAAGCGTATTGCTCTGATCCGGAAATTTGTCAGCCCTGTGCGCTTTTACGCGGACAACACGGGATATTTTTACGTCTACAAAGTCAATTGCATGAATATAGCCCACGCAACGCAAAAAGATCTGCAGGGCAAAAATCTTTACAAACATAAAGATGCCAGAGGAAAATATGTCATTCGCGAACTGAGCAATGCGGCAAAGGCCGGTGGGGGATTCGTCGATTTCTACTGGCTGAAGCCGGGTGTTAAAGGTGAACAAAAAAAGCTCGGTTATGTTGAACCCATTCCGGGAACCGACTATTTCATTGGAACGGGTGTGTATCTGCCTTAAACAAGCCACGGACCATCATGACGGATGAATACAGGGAGAGGAATTTGAAAAAAGTACTGCTTATCGACGATGAAGAATTTTTTTGCAGAGCACTCAAGAAGAACCTGGAATTGAAGGACGAATTTCAGGTGCTGACCGCGACGCGGGGGGATGAAGGGATACGCCTGGCGAAGGCTGAGCGGCCGGATGTCATCCTGCTGGATATCATGATGCCGGGCATGTCCGGAACCGAGGTGACGGATGAGCTACTGGCGGACCCGGTAACCCGTTCCATCCCCATCATCTATGTGACAGCCATCATCAATGAGGATGACATTAAAAAAGGCGCGGGCATTTCCAGCGGCAAAGCCTTAATCGCAAAACCCGTTAAAATCGATGAACTGGTCAAAAAGATAAACGCCGTCTGCCAGGTTGTCAATAATCCATGACTGTATAAAAAAGAATAATGCGATGCTGATCATACAGCACCGAAGGAGGAAGTAGTGAACCCAAGGTGTAATTTTTTGTTCATCATCCTTAGTCTTGCATGTATTATCCTTACAGGATGCGCGCACTTCAATACCTTTCAGCGGGAGGGTGATCTTCGTATTCCAGGGTTAAAAGCAGCCGTCGAAGTTCTCCGCGATGAGCAGGGAATAGCTTATATCTACGCGGCAAACGAGGAAGACCTGATCCGCGTCCAGGGGTTTGTAACGGCTCAGGATCGACTCTTCCAGATGCATCTGACCCGGCTCCTGGTTTCCGGACGCATTAGCGAGCTTGTGGGAAGGGCAGGCCTGGAATCGGATATCCGTATGCGCACGATTGGCTTTGTCCGCCAGGCCGGGAAACACGCGGGAATGCTAAACGAGGCAAACAAGCGTTACTTCCAGCTCTATGCGGAAGGCGTCAATGCGTTCATCGCCCGTGACGCTGATTTGCCACTCGAATTCAAACTCTCCGGAATCAAACCCGAGCCGTGGACTGTTGCCGATTCCCTTGCCATTGTCTACTATATGGGATGGTCTACGGCGGCAAACATCAATGACGAAATCATTGCCCAGTTAATCGTGGAGGCTGTAGGTCCCGAAAAGGCGAAGGATCTTTTCCCGCTGAACATCAATCCGGACACTGAAAACATCTGCCGGTCGGTGAAAAAATCAGCGGACGATCCGTTACCTGAAAAGACACATCTCGATCTGGCCGCTGATCCGGTTCTCATGTCCCTGCGGGCAGATCAATTTTCCGGATTCCACATTGGCAGCAATAACTGGGTTGCCGGTCCTGCGCTTTCCGCAAGCGGGAAGCCGGTTGTTGCAAATGACCCGCACCTGGATGCGCGTATTCTTCCAGGGCCCTGGTACCCCTGCGGGCTGATCACACCGGAAGTGAGAGCTGTCGGCGTTAACGTTCCGGGTATTCCCGGAATGGTGGTGGGTCGCACCGGGCACATCGCCATCGGAATGACGAATTCCTATGGCGATACTCAGGATCTTTTCATCGAGACAATCGATCCGGCAAACTCGAATTACTACATGGAAGGCGGCAGGTCTTTTCCCTTTGACATTCTGAAGGAAAGGATCAGCATAAGGAATTCAAAAACAGCAGGCGGCTTTCAGGAGGAAGAGATTACCGTTCGTTTGACGAAGCGGGGACCCGTAGTTTCCGGGATACTGAAAGGACTCAATACCCGAAATGTTATTACAATGCGCTGGTCTCCCTTTGAAACCATGGGGCCGTCGCTCGGGCTGGATCAACTGATGAAGTCCCGAAGTGTTGCTGAGATCCGTGATGGGCTTCGTCATATCACGGCGATCATGCTCAATTTTGTCTTTGCCGACAGGGAAGGACATTTCGGCTGGCAAACGACTGGACGCATCCCCATTCGCGTCAGGGGAAACGGTCTGCTTCCATTCAAGGTGACCAATGGCCGCGACAACTGGAGTGGTTGGATAGACTACGAAAAGATGCCGCAGTCCTATGATGCCGGGAAAGGTTGGCTTGGCACCTGCAATCATTATACAGTCCCGTGTGATTACCCCTACTATTATACTTCCCATGCCTCCGCATCCTATCGTTACCGCCGACTGTCTGAATTGATGAACAGGCCCGGAAAGAAGACCGTTGACGATCACTGGACTTTCCAGCGCGATGATTTGAACATTATGGCAAGGCAGATTGTCCCCGTAATGTCAAAGGCCCTTCTCGCTCATAAGGACACGGAAGCCATGGGGCGGATTCTCCAGCGCTGGGATTACCATGATGATCCGGATCTGGCCGCTCCGGCTATTTTTCAGGCCGTCTATCGTCATTTCTTTTTCGCCGTCTATCAGGATAAACTGGGCTCCGATCTCACAAAATTACTCATCGATAATCCCTATTTCTGGCAGGAATCGCTTCAGCGAATGATTCTGGCAGGCGAATCGTCCTGGTTCCCGGAATCACGGGATGTTCTCTTCCACAAGGCCGCCCTTAAGGCTTATCGGGAAATGAGCTGCCTTCAGGGCAATGACCCGGAGACATGGAAATGGGGTCGAGTGCACCATCTTAAACTGGTTTCTCCGCTCCGCCTCAAGGGTTTCGGCAGCGGTTTGCTGGGCGGCGGTTCCCATGCCATGGGAGGATCTCAGGAAACTCTCCTCAGAGCCAGATTTGATTATAACAACCCCTTTGATGTGACGGTTTTCGCGTCCCTGCGAATGGTGGCTGATCTCGGCGATTCCGATAAGGTCCTGGCCGTCCTGCCGGGCGGCGCCTCCGGCCGTCAGTTCGATCACCATCATCAGGATCAGATTGGATCTTTTATGAGCGGGGAGAAGCGTTACTGGTGGTTTAGCGACCAAAAAATCCGTGAGCACGCGGTGGATAAAATGCGTCTGGTTCCGTAAAAAGGGGAAGTCATCACAAAATAGCTGAACTTCAACCAAAATGTGGTACGCGTGTTTATCAATAGTCAAGATAACATCTTTTCAACGTTTGATGCTTCGATGAATTGTGCAATTATGGATGAATAACCTGAATGCTTTCTGAATGTGAAAAGTTAACACGCCATGTCTGAACTGATTATTGAATATCCTGTTTGCGCGACCGATGGCAGGGAGCTGCTTCCGGCTCAAACGGTCTTGTCGGATGAAAACCTGAAAAAAATGATTTCAGGCAACCAATCCCCGATCCGTACGGGCAGACTTTTGGATTTCGGCTCGATAAAGTCGGACATTCTGGAGTTTCTTGATCAGGACAACTATCTTGCCGTTTTTGACAATAAGGAAACACGGCAAAGACTCGTGGCAAGAATGATGAAGACAGAGTTGCCTCTGTCCGTATTGGAGTCAATATATTTCTTCAGGAAATATGATTTTTACACATATCGCCATCTTCTTACGGTTTCTGCGTTGTCCACGCTACTGGCGGAATATATCGTAAAAGACAGGATATCCATGATGGACGACATTGTCGGGCCGCCGTCCCATGATATGGGAAAAATTGCCGTTCCTGTTGATATTCTGAATAAACAGACTCCGCTTACATCTGATGAATGTAAAATTCTGAAGCATCATACGCTGACCGGATATGTATTGTTATGCTATTATTTCAGGGATCCCGCAAATATCACCGCAAGAGTTGCAAGAGATCATCATGAAAGAAGAGATGGTTCGGGATATCCCAGGGGAATAAGCATTGATGATACGATGATTGAGCTTGTCATCGTAACCGACATATACGATGCCCTTATTTCTTCAAGGCCATACCGGCCGTCCTCGTATGATAAACGCACAGCCCTTGAAGAAATAACGAGAATGGCTGAAAAAGGGCAGGTTAGCTGGAACGTTGTCAAGGCATTGATCAACCAGAATCGAAAAAAGCGTGTCAGCATCGGCGATTGTCTGGTTTCCCTGGAAAAAAGAGGAGTTCCCCCGCCCGATAACCTTTATGGTATGATACTGGATAAAGACCTTTGTAAACCAAAAAAATAAAAGAGACTTCTGCATGTCATTATTTCCCTGTTCTGCCCATTGCCGGCCGCGTCCCAACGGTATGCAGTCCGGTGGTTCAACGGATCAGGTCATATGTGTGAAGAATTAATAAGAAACTCGTACCGGATTGTGTCGCAGGAATCCGGGGACAGGCCATGAAGAAATGAAAATCGCGAAGTGCATGATTGTCTCCGTAGCTTGTTTGCTGGCATCCTGTGCGGCCTCTTTGCCGTATCAGAGCTTATCCGGTTCCGATATCAGGGGCGCTTTAAGCGCATTACCAACACAGGAAGACCATCCCAATGCGACGGCCATCTTCCTGCTGAATTACGGAAGAATGGAGATGTTTGATGACGGGACGCAAATCTATAAACATATTGCAAGGTATAAGATCTTTAATGAAAGAGGATATTATCTGGCTAAAAAATCCATCGGCTACCGGGAGGATTACAGCCGTGTAAAGATTCTTTATGCAAACACAATCAAACCGGATGGAACCTCCGTGCCGCTTAAAGAGGAAGACATCATGGATTCCGCTGCTTATTCACAGTATGAAGAATATACGGATATCAAAGAGAAAAAATTTACCATGCCCGCGATTGAACCGAATTGCATTGTTGAATATGCCTATGAAGTCAAACACACAAGGCCCTTTCTGCTTTATGATTATTATACGCGGTTTGCCATTCAGGAATATTTTCCTGTAAAAGAGAACGTGATGGAAATCGTTCTTCCCAGAGGCAGGGAGTTGCACATTGCTAATTTTAAAAGCGGCATCAAACCGGTGGTAGAGGATTACGGCGGTAAAACAAAATACATTTTTACAAGCCAAAACAGTTCCGAAATTATTCCCGAGCCGAATATGCCCCTCCCGACGGACAAAGATGTTTTCCCTCAGGTTCACTGCTGGACCTTGAGCAGCTGGAATATGATTTCAAAATGGTATGCCGGGCTTATGAAAGAACAGATGCAATCCGATGACGCACTGGATGATTTCACCCGAAAACTGGTGGCCGGCAAAACAACCGATGAAGATAAAATCAGGGCAATCTTTCATTTTGTTGCCCGGGAGATCAGGTATGTGGCAATTGAAATCGGACCTCACACGATGAAACCTCACCCGGCACGCGATGTTTTCAAGAAGAGATACGGTGACTGCAAGGATAAGACAACACTCCTGCTAACAATGCTTAAAACGGCGGGAATTGAAGGCCGTCCGGCGCTGGTGCCGAAAGATCCGGACGCATTAGATGAGGCCGCTCCTTCCATGAGCTATTTTAACCACGTCATTGCTGTCGTTCCCAAAAAGGACGGGACCCGTTACTGGCTGGATGCGACCAACAAGGTGGCCGTCATTGACTCGGTGCCGTTTCTTGTTCCCTCCAGAGTCCTGCTAATCAACGAGGATGGAAGCTATAAATTTTTGAAGGCACCGGACCTTAATGACAGCAGGGATTATACAGACCTTACCCAGATGATCCACGTGAACGAAAGCGGAGATGCCGGGATTGAATACATTTACAGCAGTCATGGCAAGTGGGCGGAAGTGGAAAGAAATAAATTCAGAAACCTGTCACCGAGGGTAAGAGAGCAGCATTTCGAAGCAAAGGGGATAGAGCTTCATCAACTGGAGATATTGAACCTTGATGAATTAGAATTGCCTCTCATCGTAAGAGTTAAGGGGTTGATGAGGAATGAAATTAATAAAGTCGACGACAATGAATTGATTTTATCAGTCGCGCCAATGATTAAAGACTATGATGAACTGACGGCTGTAAAATCAAGAAAATATCCGATAAAATTTGCAGGTGCCGGTTTAATTCAGTTTAAAAAATATTTTTATTTTCCCAAAGGATACAAAATCAGGAAAAAGCCTTCGGATTATAAAATTGAAGATCCTTACAATATCAATGAGGTCAAATATAAAGATGAAGGCAATATATTCATCATGGAAGGAAAAATAAAAGACTTAAGTTATAAATTGAAACCGGAGGAGTTTGAGGTCTTTAAAAAACGCGCACTGGAGAAAAAAAAATACAAGACAAGTGTCAGAAATATTATTTTTGAAAGAAAGTAAACTCAATAACTGGTTGGGCTACTGCTGCACCGTACTTCAAAGGGGATGCCCCTGCTCTGTTTTAATCCCGCTTGCGCGGGACGAGCGTTAATTCCGCGCAGCTTGCTGCGAGGTGGTTGATTCGCCCATGACTTGAACAACAATTGTGCGGTGCCTTCCCCGGTTGTCGAAATCAATGAAGACGATCTGCTGCCATGTCCCGAGGGTCAGCTTCCGGCCGACAAGCGGAATCGACAGGGATGGCTTCAACAATGCCGCGCGGACATGGGAAAAACCGTTTCCGTCTCCCCATCGCTCATCGTGCTGATACGGGATGTCTGAGGGGGCGATCCTTTCCAGTGCATCCTTCAGGTCCTGCAACACCCCGGCTTCATATTCAATGGTCGTCAGCGCCCCCGTGGAGCCGGGGCAGAAGAGAGTGACCAGCCCGCTGTTGATTGATGATTGCTTCGCAATGGAAACCACTTGAGACGTGATATCGATGATGTCACAGAACCCTTTTGTGTTGAGCGAAATCGCCCCTGTAAAAAGCATGTATTTACCTCACGAATTTCTCTGCGTGACGCGCGCTTTTACTTTTAGATTAAGAAAAATGTCTTTGCCTGTCAATGAAATATTGCCCTGAAATTCCGGTTGATTTCTATCAAGGGTTCCTGTATTTTCAGTCAAACATTTCAATACAAATAACAGGAGGGAACAATGAACAAAGCAGAATTGATCGAAGAAGTGGCAAAGGCTACATGCAGTAAAAAAGAAGCGGAAGCCGCCGTCGGCTCGATACTGACGGCAATCAAGAAGGCCCTTAAGAAGGGTGACTCCGTGACGCTTGTCGGATTCGGTACATTTGGTGTCAGCAAGAGAAAAGCCCGCACCGGCAGAAATCCGCAGACAGGTGAAGCTATTAAGATCGCCGCTAAGAAAGTCCCGGTGTTCAAGGCCGGGAAAGATTTGCGTGATGCAGTAAAATAAATTGTGGCTTAATCACGTTGTTTCCTTGAGCCGTCCCGCGAACGGGACGGCTCTTTTATGGGACGAACGGAGCTTAAACCAGAATAAAAGAAAGCGCCGCAATGAGAAGCAGTCCCCAGGCGGTGACATCCATGCCTGCCAGGGGGATTAAGATGAGGCTGCCAAGCAGAGAGCCGAGGCACCCGCCGATAAGATCCGCTGAGTACAATTGTGAAATCACGTTCTTGGGGTCTTCGACTTCATGGAGACTTGCATAGGCAAAAACGCCGCCCACTGCAAAACCTGACGCTCCCAAAAGACAAGAAATCGCGACCAGACCCGCCGAGATGTCCATGGTCAAAACGATTCCCGTAAATGCGCACAAAAAACAGAGTCCAATGAGTAAACCCGCACCATACCACCGCGTGGATGGCCGGTGATCAAAGGTTCCCGACATCTTTTTATGGATTGCCATTGCGCCGGCGGCAAGACCCGCCATGAAGCTCATCATCAGAAGTCCTATATCCTGATAGAGCACCCCGTGCTTTACCTGATAATAAAGAATGAGGATTGTCTCCAGAACCATGCCCGTGAATCCCGCTGTGGCAACGAGGATGATGCGGCTCAGCGCTGGTCGGAAACGGATGGCAAGAAAAAAGATGATGAAACTGATTCCCAACAACCACACCCCCGGCGATTTTAAAAATCCCTTGCCGATCACTGAAAAAGGATCAACACCAGCTATGCGCGGAAAAAACTGTGAAAGCCAGATGATGATGGTATACTGGTAACAGACCGGTCTGATGTCAGTGTTTGGGGGGGCATGTTCATGATTGAGCAAATCTTTGATATTATAATATCTGTCGTTTGTGAAGAGGTATCTGATGTAATCCGCTGAAATCAGTCTTGTCGCTGGCTGTCTGTCTTGCAGACGACGGGACATGACTTCCGGAGAACCTGGAAGGACCGTATTTGAGGCGGTAACAACATTTGTGCTTCCCGGCAGAAACAGTGTTTCGGGGAAAACAGACTGCAGGGCCCGATAGATGCTCGTGTTGCGGCGCGCAAGCGGAATGGTCCATAGATTTTCAGCCGTATGGAGCCTGAAACCCAGAATTCCCCCGGGCTTAAGCTTCGTGTGGCATTGTTTGAAAAACTCCCGCGTATAAAAACGGTTTGCCTGTCCGGAGGACGGTTCAGGCATCCCGACCAGAATGAGATCGTATGTGCCGCTCCCTTTCAGATATTGCCGGGGATCGGCAAAAACAATCCGCACGCTCGGGTTGCCAAGAGACTTCCGGATATCATCAGGGAGATGTTGGGTTGCGAGTTTGAACAGGACGGGATTGAGTTCAACATAATGAATTCGTTGGGGAGCATATTTCAGCATTTCCCGAACAAGACCTTCGATTCCGCCCCCGAGGATCAGCACATCTTTTGGATTCGGGTGCTGGAGCGCCGTTAAATGGCAGAAGTATTCAGCATCCGTTCCCTCCGTTTCAAACGCCAGGGCGTCATTTTCAAAAACGGAAATCTGATGATGGAGCTGCGTAATGGTAATTCTGCCGTATGGAGAGTCGCTGCTTTCCACCAGATTCGGGTGATTCAACATAGTCATCCGGCGATCCAGAGAGGATGTGTTCCACAGGAGTACCAGAAAGAGACAAACCAGAAGGATTGCCGACAAACGCAACAGAGCGGCCCGGACCCCCCTGAGAAGGATAATAGACGTTATGACGGCTGCGAGAGAGCATACCATAACTGCCGAGAAATTACGAATTCCCCACATGATGAACAAGGTGGACATTAATCCGCCAATGAACCCACCCGCACTTTCCATTGCATAGGCAAGCGCAAGCGTTCTGCTTCCTGTCACGTAAGCCTTTGCCGTCCACTGGAACAGCATACCGGACAGCAGTCCGGCCGGAAGAAGGGAAATGACAACGACGATGAATTGCTCAATAATGGGAAGGTAGGCACCGGGCACTCCGCCAAAGATGAATCGGCTGGAACGAATGAACATTATATCAATCGGAAGGATGATTCCAAAAATGATGAAAAGCACGGCAATTTGCAGGGGTGAGGGGAAGCGAATCAGCCGCCCGATGACAGCGCCTGCCGCAGTCCATAACAGCCATATTCCCAGTGCCAGAAGATAAATCAATTCGACGCCATAGAAGGCAACATTCAATTCCCGGATCAGGACAACCTGACCCAGAATCGAAATCAGCCCGATGGCAATAAGGGAAATGATCATGAATTTATTTAAATTGTGATTCGCTGAAAACGATTGCCTGAAACGTTGAGAATTTTGCGCCCTTTTTCCAGCTTCCGGCCGTCAATCCCGCTTTCAGGCAGAGATGATCGAGCATTTGTTCCCGGTTCCATCCCTGTTCCGTTGCCACTTGAGGAAGGAAAACAGCGGAATAACCGTCTTTGCTCAGTAAAACGCCATCCCTTCCGGCAACAATGTCGTCGGCACCGGCCACCTGTTTCATCGGGGTCAGCACGGATATTTCTATTTCGATATCTTTCAATTCATCCGCTGTTACCTGAGGGAAGCGTTTGTCATTAAAGGCTGCCTGGAGTGACATGACACCGACGAGCCTGGCAAGCGGCTCATCCGCGATCATTCGGCCGATGCAGCCGCGAAGATCACCCTTTTTCCTGAGCGTAACAAAAACGCCCCGCGGTTGTTGAAGCCTCGCGTCAAAACCTCTGGCCAGAGGAACGGTGTCCGTCGTAAGAACTCTGGATATGGTTTTTCTGGCAAACGCGAGCAGCGCCTTTTTATCGGATGGTGCGAGCTGTTCGGAGACGGTCGCCGCTGTCGGTTGAGAGGATGCGGCAGCAGGTTTTCCTTCGTCTTTGTCTTCCGCCGTGAATACAACCGCGCCGTACCCGACAACCCGCGAGCGATCTCCCACGGACATATCTCCCGAATTGGCGTAGCTGACCACCACACCGCGGGCGGCCCCGAGAGCCCCGGCTGCCGCCATGGTTGCCAGAATCGGAGCTTCACCGCAGACACTGGTGTGAAGGTTGGGGATGCCCCTACCTGCCTGAGACTTTAGGGTTGCCTGAAATATGCCGGGATCAAGTTTTGCGACGACCGCGAGAGTTTCCCTGTCCACGAAGCCGGCATTTTCCGCCGACGGATAGTGAGAAAGATCGGAACTTGCGACAATTAACGCCCGCCTGTTTTTCAAGACCCTTGCCAGGGCCCGGCCGAAGCGGTCGCATATCTGCATGTCCGGTGAACCGACAACGATGGGGACGATCTTTGCATCAGGAAAGATGACCTGAATGAAGGGCACCATGACTTCAACGGAATGCTCGGATTCATGAAGGGATTTATCGAGTGCGCAGTCCGCCGGATCTTCTTTGATGAGAGCGGAAATGACCTTCCTGTCAATGGGCGCCTTTCCAAGGGGAGTGCGAAAACCGCTGCCGGGATAAAGCGAAATTTTTTGAAAACTGGAATTGGTATGGTTGGTCCCCAGGATGACGATCACGTCATACTTTTCATGACTGACCTGTTTGAATCCATCTGCGCAGATTTGACCGGAGAATATGTAGCCTGCGTGGGGAACGATGATGGCAACCGGCTTTTTGACTTTTACAGGAAGTGCGTCCTGCAAAAATTGTTCAATGGCGTTTCTGAGTTTGGCTGCGGAATCGGGATAGAATTTCCCTGCAACGGCAGGTTCACGAATATCAGCATTTAACATTTTATTTGCCTCGCATGATGTGGAACAACAAAGACTTATTATTAATAATATAACACATAACCGCAAAATCTTCATTTTCATTCATCGCTTTCTATGCCCATACACCGGCAATTTTCCGTCCGCAGAATTTGCATTGCCCGTTTTTTATGTTCATTTCTGTCACAAAAAAACTCTGCCGTTCTATCACAATCTTCCCGCAGCCCGGGCAGTAAGTGTGATTTCCGGGATGGCCCGGTACGTTTCCCACATAAGGATAATGCATTCCTTTCACCAGGGCCATCTTCCGGACGCGTTCCAGGGTGGCAACCGGTGTGGGTGGGAGATTTCTTAACTGGTAATCCGGATGAAAGCGCGTAAAGTGAACAGGGATGTCTGCCCCCACTTCTCCCAATATCCAGTTGATCAGCTCCTGCAGCATTTTATCCGAGTCATTTAATGTAGGGACAACCAGGTTCACGATTTCAAGATGAACGCGGCTTTTCGCGATTTGTTTGATGCTCCTGAGAACGGGACTCAGACCGGCCCCGCACACGGTGCGGTAAAAATTCTCACTGTATCCCTTCAGGTCAATCTTGATCGCGTCAAGCACCTCGCAGATTTCCGCGAGAGGCGCCTCGTTCATGAAGCCGCAGCTGATCATCACCGAGCGAATATTCTTCTTTTTTGCTTCCCGGGCGATATCAACCATATATTCTGTGAAAACCGTTGGTTCATTGTATGTAAAGGCGATAACCGGCGACTTGCTGTTTTGCGCGGCATCAACAATCCTGGACGGAGGCGAAAACGGCCCCTGATGGTCTTCAGGGGATGCCTGCGATATTTCCCAGTTCTGGCAGAATTTGCAGTTGAGGGGACAGCCGGCAGTCGCAAGAGAAAATGCGGCGACTGACGGAAGATAATGGTACAGAGGTTTCTTTTCGATCGGATCGACATGGATGGACACGGGGCGGCCATAGACGAGGCTGCGCAGCTCTCCGTTGACATTCATGCGTGTCCGGCACTTGCCACGCTGACCAACGGCGATGGCGCAGCTGTTGGGGCAAAGAAGACATTTGACAATGGTTTGCTCCCGGGTGCTGCCTTCGCCTTTGATGGCGAGCGGTTTCCAGTAACGGGCCAAGGGGGCCAAACGCACAAGCTCATCAAGATAAGAGGCTCCAAAGGCCAGTCCCGAATTACCGCCTGACAAAATCCTCTGCCAGACGGGATCGGACAGAACCATGCCGCAGCCGGCCGCCGTCAGGATTTTCGCGCTTGTTATGAAAAAATCACGTCTTGAAATCATCATCATATCCTCAAGAGATTTCTTTCCGTGAATCAGAATTGGATGGTTAAATTATAGAAAAAAACCGTGCATTAAGTCAATGGGCAACATGAGGCCTTTTCATTCCGGCTTAATTAGGATAAAATCGCGCTAAAGCGGGTGATGCGTATCCCAAATTTTATGCACGTCGGTCGCAAAAAATGCAAGGAACCGAATGTAGTATAAAAAAGGCCGCCGGATGAAAAACCCGGTGAGTCCAAAATTGTCGAAAGGATCATACCATGAAAAAACTGTTTGTATTACTGGTTTGTATGCTCATGAATATTGCTTTGAACACGGAGTCAATGGCCTGTACGCGCGTGGTCTATCAGGGGCCTGACAGTACCATCATCACCGCAAGGTCCATGGATTGGAAGGATGAAATACCAGCCGGCATGTGGATATTCCCCCGCGGAATGCAACGAAACGGCGAGGTGGGCCCGAATTCCATCACCTGGAAATCCAGGTACGGAAGTGTTGTGATCAGCTCATTTGACAATTCCACGACCGACGGTATGAACGAGAGGGGACTGGTGGCGAATCTTTTATGGCTGGCGGAATCTGAATATCCCCGGTATGACCGTAAACAGAAAGGGTTGACTATTGCCGCGTGGGCGCAATATTTGCTGGATAATTTCGCGTCCGTAAAAGAGGCCGTTGATGAATTGAGAAAAGAAAAGTTCATGATTTACTCGGATTTCATTCCAGGAACGGACACCTTGACAACGCTGCATTTATCAATTTCTGACGCGACAGGCGATAATGCTATATTTGAATTCATAGGGGGAAAACTGGTGATCAATCATGATCGGACTTACAACGTTATGACGAACTCCCCGGTCTTTTCGAAACAGCTGGCCCTGAATGATTATTGGAGCGGGATACCGGGCACCATCATGCTCCCAGGAACCAATCGCGCGGCAGACCGCTTTGTCAGGGCGTCCTATTATATCAAGACAATACGTCAGACAAGCGATGCCAGGATTGCCGTTGCCGGTGTTTTCAGCGTGATCAGAAATTGTTCGGTGCCTTACGGAATATCCACGAAAGATCAGCCCAATATTTCTTCGACCCGCTGGCGAGCCGTATCCGATCAGAAGAACCTTGTTTACTATTTCGAAAATGTATTAACACCGAATGTCTTCTGGGTGAACCTCAAAAAAGTCGACTTCAGTGAAAATGCATCTGTTAAAAAACTTTCGCTGAAAAATTACGAGACTTATGCCGGGGACGCCCAGGATTCATTCAAAAATGCGAGTCCCTTTAAGTTCCAGGGGTTATAACAGTCTGTCCCGAATGAAAATGAGGTACACGGAGTCCGGCAGCCAGTTTACAGAGAATCGAGTCGATGAGGAAAAAGTAAAAGGAGGACAAAGATGCACGTCCGGCAAAAAAACGGCATGTATACCTGTGCAACGATGTTGATATGCGTGTTGATGAGCACAGTTGTTCTGGCCGGTGAACCGCCGTTAAAGGAAAGCGCATGCGGTGCCTGTCACAAGGACTACAGTAAGATCATGCCCAAGAACCATCCCGAGGTCGGCAGTGTAAAAGCTTGTTTATCCTGCCACACACCGGATCCTGCCGATCATGAACCGACAAACTTCTCAGTGGAAATTCACAAGGTCCACAAGGCTGGGAAGAACGAACTGAAATGCACGGCCTGTCATTCGTTTTAGGATGAAGTCATGAGTGGTGGTGAAAGATGCTCCAGGTTGAATCCTGTGACGCGTCGCACAGGTGTTTCGAGGCCAACATTATCTTGACGCATCAGATGCCGTCTCATATACTGAAACGTAGGATGTGTATAAAATAAAACAGCATCGATAAAAACTACGAACGGGAAGAAGCCTTCGGGATTGAAGCCGCAGTCATTGTGCCTGGATCATCATCACTTTTGTCAAAACAAGCGGGAAGACAGGGAACATGAAAAAGAATATTTTTTTCATCCTCATTTATTCCATGATCTTGTTTTTTCTATTGGCAGATGCCTCTTTCGCGGCACGAAAATCAATAGATTCTACAGACTCTTATTCCAGCCAGCCTTTTCAAGATCAATGGCAGTCACTGCCGCCAAATTACAACGGCCATGATATTACGGCTGTGTATAGAATTCTCTCGGAACGATCCTCTATCAAAAAAAATGAGTCCGCGGCGAACGACCGGTTGGAACAGGGGACCGGTCATGAGCGGAACAAAACAGTTGTCGGGAATATGACCGTTGGGGACAGGTTTGCCTTTGTTCTGCAGCAGCACGAAAAAAAATATGATTCGGGAAACTCAAAATTTATTTTTGAAATAAAACACACGAAGTCTGACGGCATCCTGGTCAGAAAAATGCGGGTTGTTGACGGTCAGCCGCGCAAATATGCCGAAGAAAAACCGATACAAAGCAAGAAACGCAGAGAGGGTGCGCACGGGAAAAATTCAATGCCGGCCGGAGAAGAGTCTGACGTCCTTTACGGGGTTGTTATTTCAGACGGAGATCGACAGTCGGTGATGCGGGTTGCGGTTGATATGCCTCCCGCAGAGGCAAAACGGGCGAACGATAACATGAGGGTGATGTTGATATGCGATCTTACGGATCATCATGTCCGAAAAGCGATGAGCGACGGATCGGTATCCCGTTATTCAAATATTCTTAAAGTGGATTTAAAACAGATAATGATATTCAACCATCAATCCGGAAAGATTTATCGAAAAGTTGACCCCAGCTTCCATGAAGAAATTGCCGAGCTTAATAAAGCGGTCAAACGTGATCCGGGATATGCGGCGTCTTATGATACCCAGGGTAATGTCTATTCCAGGCCAATTAAACAGGATCAAACCCTGGCCCAATACACAAGAGCAATTGAGCAGAATTCCAATTCTGCAAGCGCTTACTACAACCGCGGTAATGTGTATTTCAAGCTTGGCAGGCATCCTGAAGCCATAGCGGACTACAGCAAGGCGATTGAACTCTATTCAAATTATGCAATGGCTTATAACAACCGCGGGAGCGCGTATGTTGCCGTGGGGAAATATCATGAAGCCATGGCCGATTACCATAAGGTGATTGAACTCAATCCGAAGGATGCTGTGGCTTACAACAACACCGGCAATGTGTATTCCGGGCTTGGTAAACATCATGAATCCGTCGCGCAGTATAATAAAGCGATTAAACTCAATCCAAAGTATGTCATTGCCTATAACAACCGCGGGAGTGCGTATGTTGATCTGGGTAAATATAATGAGGCGGTGGCGGATTACAACAAAGCAATTGAACTCAACCCGGGGAATGCGATCGCTTATCACAACCGCGGCAATGTGTATTCCAGGCTTGGCAAACATCAGGATGCCATCGCGGATTACAATACGGCGATTAACCTCAATCCAAAGTACGCTGTTGCCTATCATAACCGCGGGAGCGCGTATGATGATCTTCGCAAATATGACGACGCGGTGGCGGACTACAATAAAGCAATTGAACTCAACCCCGGTGATGCGATTGCCTATCACAACCGCGGCAATGCCTATTATTATCTTGGAAAATATCAGGAAGCCATATCGGATTATAATAAAGCGACCGAACTGGATCCAACTATCCGTTCGGCATACAACAACCGCGGAGCTGCTTATTATGCTCTGGGTAAATATAAACAGGCTATCGTTGATCTGAGCAAAGCGATCGAGTTGGAACCGCAATATGCGAGCCCGTATTATCGCCGGGCCCGCCTGTATTCCATGATGCGGAATGTGAAAGGCGCGCTGCTTGATTTAACGACGGCCATTCAAATGAAATCTTCCTATAAAAATGATGCAAAGTCTGAGATTGATTTTGATAATATCAGACATACACCTGAGTTCCAGCGATTAACGGAGAAATGACCCGGGGTTTTATCAGAGAATGAAAACGGATGATCGATGACGATTCTTTGTTTTTTTTGATTCTTCTTTTAACATTCCGTGATTTTATGATAGAATAAATCATAAAATCTAATGCGTGCATACATTTTGATCTGTCTATATCACAAAGGAGAGAGGCTATGGCCCTGATCATGAATGTTGAAAGCAAATCACCCGGCTCCTATTTTGTCACTTTGAACGGGCGGCTGGACGGGACAACGTCTGCGGATTGTGACGCAAGAATCAGTTCAATCCTGATTCCCTCAACAAAGACCATCCTGTTCGAGATGACGAAATTAGATTACATCAGCAGCATGGGGTTGCGTATATTTCTGAAATCGAGGAGGATGATTGAACAACAGGGCGGCCATGTATACATGATCAATGTGCAGCCGCAAATTGAAAAAGTGCTTGAGATTGCCAATATGCTGAATGGCATAAGACTGTTTGCCAGTATCAGCGAGGCGGACGCTTATTTTGATGCCATGCAGAAAAGTGTTTTGGACTCTCTGAATTCGTGAGGATAAAAAGGTATGAGTGAACATATTGGAGGAGGAAAAATAGGGATGGTCAGCTCATCCTGGCCTTTTGGAAAATTGTCAATCAACAATGATGGAATCACACTGAACATTGGCATCCGGGATGCGCACTTAACAAGAGAAGACATTAAGTCGGTATTGTTTAAAAGAGGGTTGATCAACAAGAGATTTATATTTATTCACGAAAATAAAAAAATAAAGAAAGTGGTTGAGTTCTGGACATTTTCTCCGGATCCGGTTCTGGCTGATTTTCAAGCGGCGGGTTATTCCGTGCATGATGATAAATAGAAAAGGTCTGCAGGGAAGTTCCGGGGACCGGTGATGGGTGCGTAGCGAAAAAGATATTCACATTCAGTATGTAGGGGCATGAAGAATGATTCAATTTAACAGCTTTAAGTTTCCTGTAATGATTGGCCTGATCTGTGTTCTCGTCATTGTTGCTGTTTCCTGTGACGTGAGGACAACAAGGATCGGTGATATTATCAGTCATCCAAGAGATTTCGCCGGGAAAGAAGTTACCATTTCGGGTGAAGTAACCGAATCCTTCTCGATGATATTCATCAAATACTTTATGGTGCGCGATGAATCGGGTGAGATTGCGGTTGTCACGCAGAGAGCGCTGCCCTCAAAGGGAGAAAAAATCAAGGTCAATGGAAGCGTGAAGGAGGCATTTTCCATCGGACCGGAAACAGCCCTGGTTCTCGTCGAGAAACCGGGAACAATGTAAACAGGCAAAACACCTGTAACAAGCAGGTATTCAAATCTTCCGGGAGTTTAACAAATGGCTGCTATTCAGTTTACAAGAAATCACACGGACCATTCCACAGATAAAGGATTTCAGTTTGAGTTTTTTTGTGACCGCTGCCGCAACGGTTTTATGAGCGAATTCAGGACGAACGCGACCGGTATTGCTGTCGGCGCGCTGAAAGCGGCAGGGGATATATTCGGGGGCTTATTCAGCCAGGCAAGCAGGGGAAGTTACGAGATTCAGCGAGCCATTCTGGGACCGCAGCACGACAAGGCGTTTCGCGAAGCAATTGATGAAATAAAGGTTAACTTCCGTAAATGTCCCAAATGCTCGTCATGGGCATGTACCAGTACATGCTGGAATGAGAAGAGGGGCCTTTGTTACGATTGCGCGCCGAATGTGGAAACCGAACTGGCAGCCGCACAGGCGCAGGCGACTGTCGAACAGGTGCGGGAAAAAGTACAAAAAATTGATTTAACAAAAGACCTTGATATCATAAGTGAAACTGCGGCTTTGTGCCCCGCCTGCGGTGCCCGTACCCAGGGAGCGAAGTTTTGTCCGGAATGCGGAAAGCCGCTCCGTCCGAAGAACGAGTGTCCACGCTGCGGGACGAAAGCAGAGGCAGGAACAAAATTTTGCCCGGAATGCGGCAACAAGATGACATAAACTTATGAATTCGTTTTCAGGGACGTTCGAATACCTGGACCCGACAGGGAACATAATCCAGAGCGGCGCATGCAGTATCACGATTGACCGCACTGATTTGCGTCTTATCCCCGAAACGGGTCCTGCGCTCGTGATGGATTTGGGCGACATCGATATCTTTTCTCCCGGCGATTACCGGATATCCCTCAAGCTCTATACCGGAAACAGCATAGTGGTAAGCCGACTGGGTAAAACCTTTCAGAACCTGTGTCGCGAATTTCAGGATGCCTATCACAGACGTCTGCTGCAATGTCTCCTTCTGGAAGATCTGGAGGAGATTGAGCGATTTGATGGATTTGTTCAACTGGATTCATCCAGCAATAATTTTTCAGGTCCGACGCAACTGAGAATCTGCAAGAGCAATCTGGCGATACTGCCTGCTACAACCAGGGGACTGCACTGGAGGTTGAGCGATATAGAGAACATCGACTTTGATGAGGCCGCATACAGACTGGAGCTTCGGTCAGGAATCGGACGAATCATCATCACGAAGCTGGCAAAGCGCACTCATGAATTTATGGAATGTCTGAAATCAGCGATTCATGATCTTTCAGAAAACAACACGGTCATTCTTCGTTCTCTTTTCCCATTTCTTTCTCCGGACCAGTTTATGCGGCTTGCCGGATTGATGAAGGAAGGCCGCGCAATCGAGGTTTCGGCAATGGAGGCTGTTCATCCCCGGATAAAACCGGTTTTAATAGAAAAGACCGTTTGCGGCAGTATGAAACCTTATTTTGATTTTCTGGAGAAGCGGCTGGCAGTGAACGGTGGTCTCTTTACAGGTTTCAAAATGATCAGGCCGGAAGGATTAACCGATACGGCAGGTGGTGTATCGGATGAAATATCCGGCAATGGTAATGAAAAAACAATCCCGGAAGAACCGGAAGAAGAAAATAGTGTGGCATCCCGCGACAGCGGGGAAGAAAATAATGACGATCATGGTCAGGTACGTCACTGGTATCTGTTTCCTCTTGCCGCAAAACCCGGTGTGAAAGCGCCTGCCCGTGTTGTGGCATGGGAGGCCACTTCTCATTCCGGACGCGCCACCTATTTTTTTCGTATCCCTCCTGCAGGCGCAAATGACAGAGTGACAGATCCGGCAAAGGCGGGAGATGCCGTGGA
>Ga0105104_10000577_pt1 | contig 28411 bp, 22 predicted proteins | sample PPLLaktember2015_3_FD_87034 | JGI IMG/M metagenome (GOLD analysis project Ga0105104, IMG submission 87034) | Freshwater sediment microbial communities from Prairie Pothole Lake near Jamestown, North Dakota, USA - PPLs Lake P7 Core (6) Depth... | ecosystem: Environmental > Aquatic > Freshwater >...
GACGGGAACATCACGAACGTGTTCAGGAACCACGCCAGCGGCAGGAACGTCAGCATGGCCGGCACGCCGATCAGCATCCACTCGAGGAAGGTCACGCGCACGCCGCCCGACTGCTCGACGAACCGCACCAGGATCCCGTTGGGCGGCGAGCCGATGATCGTGCCGAGGCCGCCGATCGACGCTCCATACGCCACGCCGAGCAGCGCAGACAGGGCGAAGTTGCGCAGGTCGCGGTCGTCCTGCGGGATGCCGCCCAGTTCCACGAGCGACTTGCCGCGGCGACTGCGCAGCGCGACGTCGATCACCGAAAGCACGATCGGCACCATCATCGCGGCGGTGGCGGTATTCGAGACCCACATGCTGATGAAGGCGGTCGCCCCCATCGTCCCGGCGACGATCGCCTTCGGCCGCGTCCCGACCAGGCGCAGCGTCATGAACGCGATGCGGCGATCGAGCCCCCAGCGGGCGATGGCCAGCGCCAGCACGAAGCCGCCGAAGAACAGGTAGATGACTTCGGCCCCGTAGTTCGCGGTCGTCTTGCCGAGCGGCATGATGCCGGCGAGCGGGAACAGCGCGATCGGCAGCAGCGCGGTGACCTCGATGGGGACCGCCTCGGTCATCCACCACGTCGCCATCCACCCCATCGCCGCCAGCGTGGCGCGGCCGGCCTGGCTGAACGCCACGACCGAGCCGTCCGCCGCCCGGTACTCGGTCGGCAGCGCCCAGTAGAGCACTGCGGCGAGCAGCGGGCCGGCCACGAGGCCGATCTGCCGGACCTTGTGTTGCAGCCCACGATCGGTGACTGTCATCGACTTCCCGTCACCGCGGGGGGGAGCCTGCGGCGGACTCGTCACGTCATTGCTCGAACTTCGGGCTGACCAGGTTCTCGAACGAGAAGACCTCGTCCCACTTCTCCTGCGTGAGGAGCTTGCGTTCCCTGACCACGATGTCGTGCAGCGACTTGCCGGTCTCGTAGCCCTCGTGCGCGATCTCGGCGCACTGCTTGTAGCCGAGCGTCGTCTTGAGCGCCGTCACGATTCCGAGCGAGTTCAGCACCATCTGCAGCGTGCGGTCGGCGTTGGCGGTGATGCCGTCGACGCAGTTCACGCGCAGGCTGTTGACGGCGTTCTCCATCGTCGAGATGGACGTGAACAGCGCGAAGGTGATCACCGGCTCCATCACGTTCAGCTGCAGCTGGCCGGCGGACGCGGCGAGCGTGACCGTCAGGTCAAGGCCGATCACCAGGAAGCTCGTTTGGTTGACGACCTCGGGGATCACGGGGTTGACCTTGCCCGGCATGATCGACGAGCCGGGCTGCATCTGCGGCAGGTTGATCTCGTTGAAGCCGCAGCGTGGCCCGCTCGCGAGCAGGCGCAGGTCGTTGCAGATCTTGGTCAGCTTCGCCGACGTGCGCTTCAGCGCGCCGGATAGCAGCACGTAGGCGCCGGTGTCCGACGTGGCTTCGATCAGGTCGCCGGCCAGGATGAACCTGAAGCCGGTGAGGTCGGACAGGTGCTGCGTCGCCAGCGGCGGGTAGCCGGGGTGCGCGGTCACGGTGGTGCCGATGGCGGTGGCGCCGAGGTTGATCTCCTTCAGCAGTTCGCGGACCTCGGCGATGCGCTGCACTTCCTCGCCGATCGTCGTGCCCCAGCCGTGGAACTCCTGCCCAAGCGACATCGGCACGGCGTCCTGCAGGTGGGTGCGGCCCATCTTCAGGACCTTGTCGAACTCCCTGCCCTTGGCGAAGAAGGCTTCCTGCAGTCTCGTCAGCGCCTCCATGTAGCTGCCAAGGCGCAGGATCAGCGCGAGGCGGAACGCGGTCGGGTAGACGTCGTTGGTCGACTGCCCGAAGTTGACGTGGTCGTTCGGGTTGACGACGGAGTACTCGCCTTTGCTCCTGCCGAGGCTCTCGAGCGCGAGGTTGGCGATCACCTCATTCGCGTTCATGTTCGTCGAGGTGCCGGCGCCGCCCTGGATGAAGTCGGTGATGAACTGATCGCGCATGTCGCCCGCGATCAGCCGGTTACACGCGCCGATGATGGCGTCGGCGACCTTGGTGTCGAGAACGCCGAGGTCGCGGTTGGCGAGCGCCGCGGCCTTCTTGACATAACCGAAGGCCTTGACGAAGTACGGCTCCGTGGACATCGGGAGCCCGGTGATGTGGAAGTTTTCCTTGCCCCGCAGCGTCTGCACGCCGTAATACGCGCTGTCTGGCAGTTCCCTTTCGCCCAGAAAGTCCTTCTCGATTCGTGCCATTGCGACTCCCTTCCCGGAAATCGCAGGCCCGGTGGTCGTCGCCTACGACATGCCTTCCTTGACCATCTTCCTGCGAATGAACGCGATCTGCGTCTGCAGCGGCAGCTCCTTCGGGCAGACGTCGTGACAGCCCAGCAGCGACATGCAGCCGAACACGCCGTCGTCGTCGCCGATCAGTTCGTAATAGTCCGCGTCGGTGCGCACGTCGCGCGGGTCGAGGCGGAAGCGGGCGATCTTGTTGATGCCGACCGCGCCGACGAAGTCCTTGCGCATGCGCGCCGTGCCGCAGCCGGCGAGGCAGCAGCCGCACTCGATGCAGCGGTCGAGCTCGAAGATCGCCTCGGCGAGCTCCGGCTCCATCCGCTCCTCGAGCCGCGTCAGGTCGACCTCCTGCTGCTTCGTGTGGCACCACGCCTCGAGGCGCTCTGAGAGCGCGCGCATCCACTTGCCGGTGTTGACCGAGAGGTCGCCGATCAGCTCGAAGAAGGGCAGGGGCGCCAGCGTGATGTCCGGCCCGATGTCGCGCGTCAGCGTGCGGCAGGCGAGCGTCGGCCGGCCGTTGACGACCATGGCGCAGCTGCCGCAGATGCCCGCGCGGCACACGAAGTCGAACTGCAGCGACGGGTCGAGCCGCTCGCGGATCTCCATCAACGCCATGAACAGCGTCATGCCGTCGCTCTGCTCGATCTCGTAGGTCTGGATGTGTGGAACGCTCGCCGGGTCGGCCGGGTTGTAGCGCATCACGCTGATCTTCAGCTTCTGGCCCGTCTGCACGCCGCGCCCCGCGGCCGCTGCGCCGCTGGAGGACGCCGGCGCGGCCGGCGCGCCGGCCTGCACCGGCACCACGTTGATCACTTTTCCGCTGGCCTGATTGCTCATGCTGTCCTCCGCGCCGGGGCCTGCGCCATCGGCTCGTCGATCCTCTCGTTCTTCCCGCGCAGCCGTGCCGGCAGCAGCTGCTCGTACGGCATCAGCGCCGCCTGCCGTGCGAAGCGGTCATCGGCGTACTGCTGCTTGAGGGCGTCCACCGCGGCCTGGCGGCCCGGCGTGTCAGGATGATCCACGTAGTCCTTCGCGCCGTAGCCACGCCATCCGGGCGGCAGCTCCATCTTCCCGACGTCGAGCGCTTCGTAATTGAACGTCGGCAGTGTCGAGTCGCCCTTCCAGGTGGCGAGCGTGCGGCTCAGCCACTTGGCGTCGTTGCGGTTGGGATAGTCCGAGCGGAAGTGCGCGCCGCGGCTCTCGGTGCGGGTGTACGCGCCGTAGGCCACGCACAGCGCGAGCTTCAGCATCTTCTGGACCCGGTACGCCGTCACCAGCTCGGGGTTCGCGCCGGGCGCGCTGGACTTCAATCCAATGCTGCGGCTCTTCACGAGGAGCTTCTGCAGTTCGTCGACCGCTTCTTCCAGCTCCTTGCCGGTGCGGAAGATGCCGACCTTGTCGCTCATGATGGCCTGCATCCGCGCCTTGAGCGCGCTCGCGTCTTCCGTGCCGTGGCTGGTGATGAGGCCCTGCAGCTTGGCCTTTTCCTCGTTCACGAAGTCGCGCAGCACGCCGGTCGGGATCGAGATGTCGTTCTCGGTCTTGTCGCAGTAGTCCGCGATGAACTCGCCCACGATCATGCCGGCAACCACGGTCTCGGCCACAGAGTTTCCGCCCAGCCGGTTGAATCCGTGCATGTCCCAGCAGGCGGCTTCGCCCGCGGCGAACAGGCCCTTCAGCGTGGGGCTCTCGCCTGTGTAGTTGGTGCGCACGCCACCCATCGTGTAGTGCTGCGCCGGGCGCACGGGGATCAGGTCCTTCACCGGATCGAGGCCGAGGAAGTAGTGGCAGATGTCCCAGACTTCGCGCAAGTTGTGCTTGATGTGGTGCTCGCCGAGCAGCCGGATGTCCAGCCAGATGTGCTCGCCGAAGCGCGACTTCGCGCCCTTGCCCTTCTTGATGTGCTCTTCCATCCGGCGCGACACGACGTCGCGCGAGGCAAGTTCCTTCTTCTCGGGCTCGTAGTCCGGCATGAAGCGGTGGCCGTCGACGTCGAGCAGCAGGCCGCCGTCGCCGCGGCAGCCCTCGGTCAGCAGGATGCCGGCCGGGAAGATCGGGGTCGGGTGGAACTGCACCGCCTCCATGTTGCCCAGCGTGGCGATGCCGGTTTCCAGCGCGATCGCCATGCCGATGCCTTCGCAGATCACGGCGTTGGTGGTGACCTGGTAGAGCCGGCCGGCGCCGCCGGTCGCGAGCGCGGTCGCCTTGGCGACGTACGCGGTCAGTTCGCCCGTGATCAGGTCGCGCACGACGGCGCCGTAGCAGCGGCCGCCTTCGTGGATCAGCGCCAGCGCCTCGGTGCGCTCGTGCACCGGGATCGAGCTGGCGATCACCTGGTCGCCCACCGCCTGCAGCATCGCGTGGCCGGTCGCGTCGGCGACGTAGCAGGTGCGCCACTTCTTGGTGCCGCCGAAGTCGCGCTGCGCCAGCAGTCCGTGCGCTTCGTCACGCTCGGTGATCGTGACCTTCTGGCCGTTGATGACGACCGTCCGGTCGCCCTTGCGCACGCGGCTCCACGGCACGCCCCAGGATGCCAGCTCGCGCACGGCCTTCGGCGCCGTGTTGACGAACATGCGAACCACGTCCTGGTCGGCGCCCCAGTCCGAGCCGCGGACCGTGTCCTCGAAGTGCACGTCCTCGTTGTCGCCCTGGCCCTTGATCACGTTGCCGAGGCTCGCCTGCATGCCGCCCTGCGCGGCCTTGGAGTGCGAGCGCTTGGGCGGGACCAGCGACAGGATGATCGCGTCGTGGCCGCGCCGCTTGGCGGCGACCGCCATCCGCAGGCCGGCAAGTCCGCCGCCGATGACGAGCACATCCGTGTAGATGACGTTCATTTGCTGCCCTCCGTGGCCGGCGCCGCCGGTGGGGTGATGGCGGCCGTCGCGCTCGGGAGGGCCGGAGCCGAGGAGCGCTGCCAACTGGGGACGAATTCCTTGCCGATGCGGGCGTCACGGCCCATGCCGATCTTGATGTAGGCGGCCAGGGTGACGAGGCCGAGGACGATGAAGAAGGCCGACAGCACCCACTTGATCAGCTTCAGGTTCTTGCGCGTGGCGGCCGGGTCCTTGCCTTCGAACCAGCCCCACTTCACGCAGAGCCGGTACAGGCCGATGCCGCCGTGCAGCTCGACCGCGAACAGCAGGACGAGATACAGCGGCCACCACAGGCCGCTCCACACGCGGTCGGCGGACTGCCACGGACCGATCGCCTCGGGGTGCATCATCATCTGGTACAGGTGCACCGACGCGAGGAAGAACATCGCGAATCCGGTGACGACCTGCCAGTACCACAGCGTCGTGTCCTCGTGCCGCATCATTCCCATGTGGTCGCGGTACTCGCGGTACTGGCGATAGTTGACCGGGAACTTCCGCAGCGCGAGCGCGGCGTGCACGATGAACAGGAAGAAGACGCCCGCGACGACGAACGACACGAGGATCGGGTACGCCTTGCCGAAGAAGAAGTAGCCCTCGAAGAACTTCGTGACCGTCCACATGGCGTCCTGGCTGATCAGGATGGTGGACACGAAGAACATGTGCCCCCACATGAAGAGTCCCAGGATCAGTCCGGTGGCGCTCTGGGTGAAGTCGAGCTTGGCTGGCCACCGGCTCTTGCGAACGCGAGGGACTCCTCCCATCGCGACTGCGGGGTTGGCTTGTGCGTTCATGGGTGAGTTCGCGCGAGGCGCGCCGCGGTTGAATCTGCCCCGGAGTGTCGTACCGCATCGCGAGATCGGATTGACGGGTATCAAGTGGCGGAACCGCGCGTCGCGATGTGCGAGCCCGCAATACCCCATGTCGCAACGCGGAATCCCGTCGCGCATCCTGAAGCGGTTGACCGGGATCAACGGCGCGCTGGACCCGGGTGGGAGCATCCACCCGGAGAAGAGAGGCGCGACCGCCTCGACCACCGAGATCCCTCATGTACACGATCGCCCGACGCGAATCCTTTTCGGACACCACCTTTCTCTGGGACGTGATGGCGCCCGACGTCGCGAAGTCAGCCGAGCCCGGCCACTTCGTGATGCTGCGGCTGCACGAGGGCAGCGAGCGGATCCCGCTGACGGTAGCCGACTACGACCGCGAGGCGGGCACCGTCACCCTCGTCGTGCAGGCGCTCGGCAAGACGACGCTCGAGATGCGCGACCGCTACAAGGAGGGTGACACGTTCACCGACTTCGTCGGTCCCCTCGGCCTGCCGCAGCACGTCGGCAAGTTCGGCCACGTCGTGCTGGTCGGCGGCGGCCTCGGCGTGGCGCCGGTGTTCCCGCAGCTGCGCGCGTTCAAGGAGGCCGGCAACCGCACCACCGGCATCATCGGCTTCCGCAACAAGGACCTCGTCTTCTGGGAGGAGAAGTTCGGCGCGCAGTGCGACAACCTGATCGTCTGCACCGACGACGGCAGCTACGGCAAGCCGGGCTTCGTGACCGCGGCGCTGCAGGAAGTGCTCGAGCGGGACAAGCCGGATCTGGTCGTCGCGATCGGCCCGCTGCCCATGATGAACGCGTGCGTCGAGACCACGCGGCCGTTCGGCGTGAAGACGATGGTGTCGCTGAACGCGATCATGGTCGACGGCACGGGCATGTGCGGATCGTGCCGCGTCACGGTGGGCAGCGAGATCAAGTTCGCCTGCGTCGACGGGCCCGACTTCGATGGCCACAAGGTCGACTTCAAGGAACTGATGCTGCGCCAGAAGCGCTTCAAGGGCGAGGAGTCGGCGGCGAACACCGACTACGCGCACGTCTGCGAAGTCGACAAGCAGCTGTTCGCCGAGGGCAAGCGCAACTACAAGAAGTTCAAGGACCTGCCGCCGCACGCGGTCAAGATGCCCGAGCGCGACCCGCTGGAGCGCTCGCGCAACTTCAAGGAAGTGAACCTCGGCTACACGATGGCCGACGCGCTGGCCGAGGCCGAGCGCTGCATCATGTGCACCAAGCCGACCTGCATCGAAGGCTGCCCGGTCGGCATCGACATCCCGCGCTTCATCCGTCACCTGCTGGTGCGCGACCTCGACGGCGCGCTCGGCGTCATCAACGAGTCGAACCTGTTCCCGTCGGTCTGCGGTCGCGTCTGCCCGCAGGAGTCGCAGTGCGAGGCGCAGTGCCAGGTCGGGCGCAACAAGAAGACGCCGATGGAGTCGGTCGCGATCGGGCGGCTCGAGCGCTTCATCGGCGACAACGCGCACGGGAAGAAGAACTCGCCGCCCCGGCTCCAGCGCAAGCTCGGCAAGGTCGCCATCGTCGGCTCCGGTCCGTCGGGGCTCGCCGTGGCCGCGGACCTCGCCAAGTTCGGCTGCGAGGCGACCGTGTTCGAGGCGCTGCACGTGGTCGGCGGGGTCCTGCAGTACGGCATCCCCTCGTTCCGCCTGCCTCGCGAGATCATCGCGCGCGAGGTCGACAGCCTGAAGGAGCTCGGCGTCCAGTTCGAGACCAACAAGGTGGTCGGCAAGACCTTCTCGATCCCGCAGCTGATGCAGGAGCGGGGCTTCGACGCGGTGTTCGTGGGGGCGGGCGCCGGCGCGCCGTCGTTCCTCGGCATCCCGGGCGAGTTCGCCGGCCAGGTCTATTCGGCCAACGAGTTCCTGACCCGTGTGAACCTGATGGGCGGGGACAAGTTCCCGTACCTCGACACGCCGATCACGATCGGCAAGAGCGTGGTGGTGATCGGCGCGGGCAACACCGCGATGGACTGCCTGCGCGTGGCCAAGCGGCTCGGCACGCCGACCGTGCGCTGCGTGTATCGGCGCTCCGAGGCCGAGGCGCCGGCGCGCATCGAGGAACTGCGGCACGCCAAGGAGGAGGGCATCGAGTTCTTCTTCCTGCACGCGCCGGTCGAGATCCTGGTCGACGGCGAAGGCACGGTGCGCGGGATGAAGGTCGAGAAGATGATGCTCGGCGAGCCGGACGAGAAGGGGCGCCGCAAGCCGATGCCGCTCGGCGAGTTCGTCGAGCTCGAGTGCGACACGGTCATCTACGCGCTCGGCACGCAGGCCAACCCGATCATCACCAAGTCGACGCCGGGCCTGAACCTCAACAAATGGGGCTACATCGTCGCCGACGAGTACACGCAGGCCACGAGCGTGCCGGGCGTGTTCGCCGGAGGCGACATCGTGACCGGCGGCGCGACCGTGATCCTCGCGATGGGGGCCGGCCGCCGCGCCGCCCGTGCGATCGGTGCATATCTCGAGAGCGGCAAGACCAAGTGGCCGATCACGCAGGCCGACGCGGACGCGTTCGTGCCGCCGCTGCCGATCGGCGCCGAGCCCCCGGTTTCCCTGTCCACCGAACCCGCCACCGGCGAGGTCAAGCAATGAACATCTGCCCGCGCTGCCACCGTCCACTGGAAGGTGACGAGTCCTACATCTGCTGTGCCGGCATGGAACTGCGCTGGCGCTGCACCGAGTGCCACAAGGTGGCCGAAGGCTTCGCGTTCCCTTACGGGCTGTGCCCGTACTGCAAGGGCAAGCTCGAGATGCTCGACCGCGGCGCGATCGAGGGCGACCGCGCGCTCGAGGCGGTGCGCAAGGCCTTCGAGATCGAGCTCGGCGGCCACGCCTTCTACCAGCGCGCCTCGCGCGACGCGAAGGACCCCGTGCTGCAGGACCTGTTCGCCCGCTTCGCGGAGATGGAGCAGGAGCACATGGAGACGCTGTCGAAGCGCTACCACGCGGAGCTGCCGGAGCCCTCGGCGGACTACCAGGTCGACCGCGCCGCGATCTTCGCCGGCATCGACCGCAAGCCGGAGGACCCGGCCAACCTGTTCCGCATCGCGATCGCGTTCGAGGAGCGCGCGGTCGAGTTCTTCACGCGCGAGGGAGAGCTGGCGCCCGCCGGTTCGGTCGAGCGCGACCTGTACCGCGAACTGGCCGCCGAGGAGCGCGAACACGTCGCGCTGCTGACCACCGAATTCCGCCGCTGGGAGGCTGGCAAGGCCGGCATCCTGTAGCAGAGAGAGGCAAGATGAAACACTCGTACGTGCTCGACGGCAACGAAGCCGCCGCCCGCATCGCTCACATGCTGAGCGAGGTGATCGCGATCTACCCGATCACGCCGTCGTCGAACATGGGCGAGCTGTCCGACGCCTGGTCGGCGGCCGGCAAGACGAACCTCTGGGGCCAGGTGCCCGAAGTGGTCGAGATGCAGAGCGAGGCGGGCGCCGCCGGCGCGGTGCACGGCTCGCTGCAGGCCGGCGCGCTCACCACGACCTTCACGGCGTCGCAGGGCCTGCTGCTGAAGCTGCCCAACATGTTCAAGATTGCCGGCGAACTGACGCCGGCGGTGTTCCACATCGCGGCCCGGACGCTCGCCACGCACGCGCTGTCGATCTTCGGCGACCATAGCGACGTGATGAGCGCCCGCACCACGGGCTTCGCGATGCTGGCGTCGTCGAGCGTGCAGGAAGCGCAGGACATGGCGATGATCGCCCACATGGCGACGCTGAAGTCGCGGGTGCCGTTCCTGCACTTCTTCGACGGCTTCCGCACCAGCCACGAGGTCAACAAGATCGACCTGCTGATGGAAGACGACGCGCGGCAGATGATCGACGACGAACTGATCGAGGCGCACCGCGCGCGCGCGCTGAACCCGGACGCGCCGGTCATCCGCGGCACGGCGCAGAACCCGGACGTCTTCTTCCAGGCGCGCGAGGCGTGCAATCCGTACTACGCCGCGGTGCCGGGCATCGTCACCGAGTCGATGGAACGCTTCGCGAAGGTGACCGGGCGCAGGTACAGCCTGTTCTGGTACCACGGCGCGCCCGATGCCGAGCGCGTATTGGTGCAGATGGGCTCGGGGGTGGGCGCCACGCGCGAAGCGGTGGCCAAGCTGGTGGCCGCGGGCGAGAAGGTGGGCCTGGTCACCGTGCGGCTCTACCGGCCGTTCGACGTGGAGGCGTTCATCGCCGCGCTGCCGAAGACCGTGAAGTCGATCGCCGTGCTCGACCGGACGAAGGAGCCGGGCGCCGTCGGCGAGCCGCTCTACCAGGACGTCGTCACCGCGCTGGCCGAAGGCTGGCCGCACGACATGGCGCTGCCGCGCGTCATCGGCGGGCGCTACGGGCTTTCGTCGAAGGAGTACACGCCGGCGATGGCGAAGGCGGCCTTCGACGAGCTGAAGCTGGCGAAACCGAAACGGCACTTCACCGTCGGCATCCTCGACGACGTCACGGGCCTGTCGCTGAAGTGGGACCCGGACTTCGACACCGAGGCCGCGGGCGTGACGCGCGCGGTGTTCTACGGCCTCGGCGCCGACGGCACCGTCGGCGCGACCAAGAACACGGTCAAGATCATCGGCGAGAGCACGCCGCTGCATGCCCAGGGCTACTTCGTCTACGACAGCAAGAAGTCCGGCGCGATCACCGTGTCGCACCTGCGCTTCGGTCCGCAGCCGATCGAGTCCACGTACCTGATCGGCCGGGCGGACTTCGTCGCCTGCCACCAGTTCGAGTTCATGGAGAAGCTCGACGTGCTCGAGCTCGCCCGTCCCGGCGCGACCTTCCTGCTGAACAGCCCGTACGGGCCCGACGAGGTGTGGGGCAAGCTGCCGCGCGAGGCGCAGCAGACGATCGTCGACCGCAAGCTGCGTTTCTTCGTGGTCGATGCGCTGGCGGTCGCCAAGACGGCGGGCCTCGCCGGCCGCATCAACACGGTGACGCAGGCCTGCTTCTTCGCCATCTCCGGGATCCTGCCGCGCGACGAAGCGATCGACAAGATCAAGGACGCGATCCGCAAGACCTACGGCAAGCGCGGCGAGACGGTGCTGGCGCGCAACTTCGCCGCGGTCGACGGCTCGCTGGCGGCGATGGCGGAGGTCAAGGTCCCGGACCGGGCGGACTCGCTGTGGTCGCGCCGGCCGATCGTCCCGAAGGCCGCGCCGGACTTCGTGCAGCGCGTGACGGCGATGATGCTGGACGGCAAGGGCGACCTGCTGCCGGTGTCGGCGATGCCGGTCGACGGCACCTTCCCGACCGGCACCACCCAGTGGGAAAAGCGCAGCATCGCGCTGGAGATCCCGATCTGGGACGAGACGATCTGCACGCAGTGCGCGATCTGCCCGCTGGTGTGCCCGCACGCCGCGATCCGCATGACGGTGTTCTCGCCCGAGGAGATGAAGCGCGCGCCGTCGACCTTCAAGGCGGTGCCGTGGGCCCGCAAGGACAGCCTCGAGGGCATGCTGTACTCGCTGCAGGTGGCGCCGGAGGACTGCACCGGCTGCGGCGCCTGCGTCGACGTCTGCCCGACGCGCAGCAAGCAGGTGGTCAAGCACAAGGCGATCAACATGGCGCCGAAGCTCGAGCACCTCGAAGCCGAGCGCGCCAACTACGAGTTCTTCCTGAGCCTGGAGGAAGTGCGGCCGTCGTTCGACACCATCGACGGCCTGCGCGGCTCGCAGCTGCGCCAGCCGCTGTTCGAGTACTCGGGCGCGTGCTCGGGCTGCGGCGAGACGCCGTACCTGAAACTGCTGTCGCAGCTGTACGGCGACCATCTCGTGATCGCCAACGCGACCGGCTGCTCGTCGATCTACGGCGGCAACCTGCCGACGACCCCGTACTCGAAGAACGCCGACGGGCAGGGGCCGACCTGGGCCAACAGCCTGTTCGAGGACAACGCCGAGTTCGGCCTCGGCATGCGGCTCGCCCTCGATGCCCAGCAGTCACTGGCGAAGATGCTGGTGAGGCAGCTGGCCGACCGGATCGGCCCGGCGCTGGCCGAGGCGCTCGTCTCCGCGCCGCAGGTCAACGACGAGCAGATCAAGGAGCAGCGGGCGCGCGTCAAGCAGCTGAAGGCCATGCTGCCGACGTTCGGCACGCCCGAGGCTGCCCGCCTGCTCGCGGTGGCCGACAGCCTCGTGATCCGCAGCGTGTGGATCGTCGGCGGCGACGGCTGGGCCTACGACATCGGCTACGGCGGCCTCGACCACGTCCTCGCGTCCGGCCGCAACGTCAACATCCTCGTGCTCGACACCGAGGTCTACAGCAACACCGGCGGCCAGGCGTCGAAGTCGACGCAGCGCGGCGCGGTGGCGAAGTTCGCGGCGGCCGGCAAGTCGATCGGCAAGAAGGACCTCGGCATGATCGCGATGGCGTACGGCAACGTGTACGTCGCGCAGGTCGCGATGGGCGCGAACCCCGTGCAGACGGTGCGCACCTTCCAGGAGGCGGAGGCGTGGAACGGGCCGTCGCTGATCATCGCGTACAGCCACTGCATCGCGCACGGCATCGACATGACGACCGGGTTCAGCCACCAGCGGGATGCGGTGAAGAGCGGCTACCTGACGCTCTACCACTACGACCCGCGGCTCGGCATGGGCGGCGCCGACCAGCCGCTCAAGCTCGACTCGCGCAAGCCGACGATTCCGCTCGAGCAGTTCACGATGAAGGAAGGCCGGTTCGCCATGCTCGCGCAGGCCGATCCGGCGCGCGCCAAGACGCTGGGCCGCCAGGCGCAGGCGGAAGCGGAGGCGCGCTGGCAGTTCTACGAGCAGGTGGCCGGCGTGCATCGCGTGGTGGCGGAAGCCGAGGCCGCGGACAAGGCGGCGTCTGCGGATGCCGGCGACGGTGAAGCTCCCAAGGCGCAGACCCAGGAGGCGCAATGAATCGCATCGACCTCAGCACCCGCTATCTCGGGCTGGCGCTCAAGCACCCGATCGTCGCTTCGTCCTCGCCGCTGACGGCCTCGATCGACAGCCTGAAGCGGCTCGAGGACGCGGGCATCGCGGCCGTCGTCCTGCCCTCGCTGTTCGAGGAACAGATCGAGCACGAGGAGATGGCGACCCACAACCTGATGCTGTACGGCTCGGAACTGTCGCCCGAGGCAAGCGGATTCTTCCCGGAGCAGCAGAACTACAGCACCGGCCCGGACCGCTACCTCAGCCTGATCGGCGACGCCAAGAAGGCGCTGGGCGTGCCGGTGATCGCCAGCCTGAACGGCTACACGCCGGGCGGCTGGACCAGCATGGCGAAGAAGTTCGAGCAGGCCGGCGCCGACGCGATCGAGCTGAACGTCTACTTCCTCGCCACCGGCCTCGACGACAGCAGCGAGTCCGTCGAGACGCGCTACATCGACCTCGTGAAGTCGGTCGCCGGCCAGGTGAAGATCCCGGTGGCCGTGAAGGTGGCGCCGTTCTTCAGCGCGATGGCCAACATGGCCGATCGGCTCGCCGGTGCCGGCGCATCGGGGCTGGTGCTGTTCAACCGCTTCCTGCAGCCCGACATCGAACTCGACGATCTCCAGGTCGCCCCCAACCTCGTGCTGTCGACCTCGGACGAGGTGCGGCTGGCGCTGCGCTGGATCGCGATCCTGCGCGGCCGGGTCGCGACGAGCTTCGCCGCGACCGGCGGCGTGCACACGGCCGACGACGCCCTGAAACTGCTGCTGGCCGGCGCCGATTGCGTCATGATCGCGAGCAGCCTGCTGAAGAAGGGCCCGGCGCAGATCGGGGTGCTGGTGCGCGGCGTCGAAGCATGGCTGGCCGAGCGCGGCTACGATTCTGTCGAGCAGATGAAGGGTTCGCTGAGCCAGCAGGCGTGCCCGGACCCCGATGCGTTCGAGCGCGCCAACTACATGAAGGCACTCAAGTCGTACACGAGCGAATTCGCGTAGAGCGACCCGACGACATTCTTTCGAAACGTTCCTCCAGGAGAACCCCATGGCACTGTTGATCGTCGACGACTGCACCGCGTGCGATGCGTGCAAGCCCGTCTGCCCGAACGAAGCGATCGCCGTCGGCGACCCGATCTACGTGATCGACCCCGCGAAGTGCACCGAGTGCGTCGGCGCGCACGACGATCCGCAATGCGTCGACGTGTGCCCGGCCGATTGCATCATTCCCGATCCGAACCACAAGGAATCGCCGGAAGAACTGCAAGCGAAGTACGAGCGGCTGCACTGAACGATCGACACGCCGCACGCACGGTTCGCGCTCTAGGGGTATTCCCTTCGGCCGACCATCGTTGACGGCGGTCAAGCGCGCCGGACACCGACCCGGTTAGCTTGCCTCCCTAGCGCGCTCAGGCGAGCGCGCGCAAGTCAGGGCACGGCAGCAGGCGTCAACCGCCGCTCGCGCCCAGTCGGGGGAGACAGCACAGCAGCAACGGGGAGGGCGTTGATACGCGTCAATCCGAGCCACCGTGAGGGGCCTAGGGTTGCGCGCATCGCGTCCGGTACTGCGTAGAGGGAACGTAAAGGCCAGGCGAGTGGACGCGGTAGGGAGACACCAAGAAAGAGGGCCAGCGCGCCTTCACAAAAGCTCCAAAGGGCTTGATCTTCCGCTCGCCGGAGAGCCGGCGCCGCGCATCGAGGCGGCGTCGGCTGTCGGGCACGTGGCCGTTCTCGGCATCGACACCCACGGGCTGAAGCCGGCGCTGCTGGTCGCGCCCGGCGACACGGTCCGCCGCGGACAGCCGCTCTACCAGGACAAGAAGAACGAAGGCGTGCGCTTCACCGCGCCGGCCTCCGGCCGCGTGGTCGAACTGCATCGCGGCGAACGACGCGCGCTCGTATCGATCGTGATCGAGGTCGACGAGCGTGCGGGTGAACGCGCGAATTTCGACAGCTACCGGGGCCAGGCGCCGGAGTCGCTGTCGCCCGGCGATGCGCAGGCGCTGCTGATGGAGTCGGGACTCTGGAGCGCGTTGCGCACCCGTCCGTTCAGCTGCGTGCCGGCCGCCGATGCCCGGCCGGCCGCCATCTTCGTGACGGCCGCCGACACGCGGCCGCACGCGCCCGCGCCCGCGCTGGTCCTGGCGGATCGCCTCGACGACTTCCGGACCGGGCTCGCGGTGCTGGCCCGGCTGCGGGAGGCGCCGGTGTTCCTGTGCCATGCGGCCGGCGCGCAGTTCGAAGTGCCGGCCGGCGTGACGCCCGTTGCGTTCGCGGGCCCGCACCCCAGCGGCAACGCGGGCTGGCACATCCACCGCCTGATGCCGGTCGCGGTCGACCGCATCGTGTGGACCATCGGCTACCAGGACGTGGCCGCGATCGGCCACCTCTTTGCGACGGGCGACCTGGACATCACGCGGGTCGTCTCGCTCGCGGGTCCCGCAGTGAAGAATCCGCGCCTGCTGCGCACCCGCATCGGGGCTTCGCTGGAGGAACTGACCGCCGGCGAACTGCTGCCGGGGACGAATCGGATCATTTCCGGGTCGGTGCTCGACGGCCGTGCCGTCACCGGTCCAGCCGACGCCTTCCTCGGCCGCCATCACACCCAGATCGCGGTCCTGCCGGAGGCCGGCGAGCGCGAGATGTTCGGCTACATCGCGCCGGGCGCGGAGAAGTTCTCCGCCACCAACGCGGTGCTGGGCGCTTGGCGCGGGGCGCACCGGTTTGAGCTCAGCACGTCGACCAACGGCTCGCCGCGCGCGATGTATCCGATCGAGTCCTACGAGCGCGTGATGCCGTTCGACATGCTTCCCACCATGCTGCTGCGGGCGCTGATCACCAAGGACGACGCGCGGGCGGCTGCGCTCGGCGCGCTCGAACTCGACGAGGACGACATCGCCCTGTGCACCTACGTGTGCGCGGGCAAGTTCGACTACGGCCCGCTGCTGCGCGCCACGCTCGATCGCATCGAGAAGGAGGCCTAGTGCGCTGGCTCAGGGACCGGCTGGACCGCATCGCGCCCAACTTCGAGCGCGGCGGGCGCCTGCACCGATGGCATCCCCTGTGGGAGGCCGTGGACACCTTCCTGTACTCGCCGGGGTCGGTGACGCGCACGGGCTCGCACGTGCGCGACGCGGTTGACCTGAAGCGGATCATGATGACCGTGGTCATCGCCGCGCTGCCGTGCGTGTTCATGGCGATGTACAACACGGGCCTGCAGGCCAACCTGGCGATCGACCCCGCGAAGGCCGCGACCCTCGACGGCTGGCGGCATGCCGTGATCCAGATGCTGGGGGTCGGCTATTCGCCGGCGAGCGCGCTGGCCAACATCACGCACGGCGCGCTCTACTTCCTGCCGCTGTACATCGTGACGATGGTGGTCGGGCTGACGTGGGAGGTCCTGTTCGCCGTCGTGCGCAAGATGGAAGTCAACGAAGGCTTCTTCGTCACCGGCCTGCTGTTCCCGCTGATCCTGCCGCCGTCCACGCCGCTGTGGCAGGCGGCGCTCGGCATCAGCTTCGGCGTCGTGATCGCGAAAGAGGTGTTCGGCGGCACCGGGATGAACTTCATCAACCCCGCGCTCGCGGCCCGCGCCTTCCTGTTCTTCGCCTATCCGGCGGCCATGTCGGGCGACCGCGTCTGGACGGCCGTGCCGCAGGGCGCCGCGGTGGACGGCTTCTCGGGCGCGACGGTGCTCAGCCAGCTGCGCATCCTCACCGAGCCCTTCGAGACCGTCGGCTTCTCGTGGTGGCAGTCGTTCATCGGCCTGGAGCCCGGGTCGCTCGGCGAGACCTCGGCGCTGGCCTGCCTGATCGGCGCCATCATCATCGGCGTCACCAAGGTCGGATCGTGGCGGATCATGGTCGGCGCCGTGCTCGGCACGGTGGCGATGGCGCTGCTGTTCAACGCGATCGGCTCGTCCACCAACCCGTGGTACGCGGTGCCGTTCTGGTGGCACATGGTGCTCGGCGGCTGGGCCTTCGGCGTGGCGTTCATGGCGACCGACCCGGTGACCGCGCCGTTCGCGAACAAGGGCAAGTGGATCTACGGCTTCATGATCGGCGCGCTGATCGTGCTGATCCGCGTGGTGAACCCGGCCTATCCGGAGTCCGCGATGCTGGTGATCCTGTTCATGAACGTGATGGCGCCGGCCATCGATCACGCGTTCATCGCCGCCAACATCAAGCGCAGGAGGCGCCGTGCGCAGGCTTGAGTCGACGCGCTACACGGTGATATTCGCCACGATCGTGTGCGTGGTGTGCGCGCTGTTCGTCTCGGTAGCGGCCGTCAGCCTGCAGCCCCGGCAGGCCGCCAACGCGCGGCTCTACATGGAGAAGAACATCCTCGTCGCGGCCGGCCTGGTGCAGCCGGGGCAGGACGTCTCCGTGCAGCAGCTCGACGAGTTCTTCGCGACGCGCATCAAGGCGCGCCTGGTCGACTTCGAGACGGGTGAACTGGTCCCCGAAGGCCAGATGGACGCCCGCGGCTACGACCAGCGCAAGGCGCGCAACGACCCGGGCGCCAGTCGCGTCGCGCCACCGAACGCGGCCGGCATCGGCCGCATGCCGAAGTACGGCGTCGCCTACTTCGTGACGAAGGACGACGAAGTCGAGCAGGTCATCATCGCGGTCGAGGGCCTCGGCATGTGGGGCACGATCTACGGCTTCCTGTCGCTCGACCGGGACGCGAACACCGTGCGCGGCCTGACGTACTACGAACACAAGGAAACGCCGGGCCTGGGCGGCGAGATCAGCAGCCCGGCCTGGCTGCAGCTGTGGCACGGCCGCAAGGGCTACGACGACAAGTGGCAGCCGCGCATCACCGTCATCAAGGGGCCGGCCGGTCCGCCGGAGTCCGACCCGCTGCGCGTCGACGGGCTGTCGGGCGCGACCATCACGGGCAATGCGGTCACGCGGCTGATGCAGTTCTGGCTGTCCGACAAGGGCTACGGCAGGTTCCTGGAGAAGTTCCGTGAAGGGGCGATGACATGAGCGCGGCGCTTCCGCTCGGCGCACAGGAACGAGGCATCCTGTCCGAGCCGATCTTCAACAACAACCCGATCGGCGTGCAGGTGCTCGGCATCTGCTCGGCGCTGGCGGTGACCACGCGGCTCGACAAGGCGATCGTGCTGGGGCTCGGCGTGATCGCGGTCCTGGTGCTCGCTTCCCTGGCCGTCAGCCTGGTCCGCAACCACACGCCGCCCACCATCCGGATCATCGTGCAGCTGTCGATCGTCGCCTCCCTGGTGATCGTGTTCGACCAGGTGCTGAAGGCGACGCTCTACGAGATCTCGCTCGAACTGTCGGTGTTCGTCGGGCTCATCATCACGAACTGCATCGTGCTCGGACGCACCGAGGGGTTCGCGATGCAGAACGGCCCGTGGCGCTCGGTCCTCGACGCCCTGGGCAACGGCATCGGCTTCGCGCTGGTGCTGGTGCTGGTGGCGCTGATCCGCGAGCTGCTCGGCGCCGGCAAGGTCTTCGGCTTCACCGTGCTGCCGCTCGACAAGGACGGCGGCTGGTACGTCAGCAACGGACTGATGCTGCTGGCGCCGTCGGCGCTGTTCATCATCGGGCTGCTGGTGTGGGCGCTGCGCACGTGGAAGCCGCAGCTGCAGGAAAAGGACTGAGGGATGGAGCACTTCCTGAACCTCGGCATCCGCTCGATCTTCCTCGAGAACATGGCGCTCGCCTATTTTCTCGGCATCTGCTCGTTCCTGGCGTGCTCGCGCAAGGTCGAGACGGCGATCGGGCTCGGCGTGGCGGTGGTGTTCGTGCAGACCCTCACGGTGCCGCTGAACAACCTGATGCTGCGCTACCTGCTGGGCGAGGGCAGCCTGAGCTGGATCAGCCCGGCGCTGGCGTCGGTCAACCTGAGTTTCCTGTCGTTCATCCTGTTCATCGGAACCATCGCGGCAGCGGTCCAGATCGTCGAGATGACCGTCGACCGGTATGCCCCGGCGCTGTACAACACGCTCGGCGTGTTCCTGCCGCTGATCGCCGTCAACTGCGTCATCCTCGGCGGCTCGCTCTTCATGCAGGAGCGCGACTACTCGCTGGCGGAGAGCGTCGTGTTCGGCCTGGGCTCCGGGACCGGATTCGCCATCGCCATCATCGCGCTGGCGGCGATCCGCGAGCGCATGGTGTACTCGGACGTGCCCGCCGGGCTGCGCGGGCTCGGCATCACGTTCATCACCGCGGGACTGATGTCGCTCGCGTTCATGATGTTCTCCGGAATCCAGCTGTAAGGCCCGACCGTGACCGAAATCCTGCTCGCCATCGCGATGTTCACGGGAGTGATCCTGCTGCTCGTCGCCGTGCTGATGGTTGCCCGGAACAAGCTGGTCCCGGCCGGCGACCTGTCGATCGTGATCAACGACGATCCGTCGAAGGCGCTCACGGTCGCGCCCGGCACGACGCTGCTGAACGCGCTCGCGGCCGAGAAGATCTTCATTCCGTCGGCCTGCGGCGGCAAGGGCTCGTGCGGCGTTTGCGACGTCGTGGTGAAGGAAGGCGGCGGCGAGATCCTGCCGACCGAGACCGGCTTCATCTCGCCCAAGGAAGCGCGCCACGGCTACCGGCTCGCGTGCCAGCTGAAGGTCAAGCGCGACATGAAGATCGAACTGTCGCCCGAGGTCTTCAGCGTGCGGAAGTGGCAGTGCCGCGTCATCTCCAACCGCAACGTGTCGACCTTCATCAAGGAGCTGAAGCTGGCGCTGCCGGAAGGCGAGGACGTGCAGTTCCGGGCCGGTGGCTACATGCAGATCGAGGCGCCGCCGTATTCGCTGTCGTTCAGGGAGTTCGACATCGAGCCGGAGTTTCGCGAGGAGTGGGACAAGTTCGACCTGTGGCGCTTCAAGTCGGTCGTGAGTGAGCCGGTCGAGCGCGCCTATTCGATGGCGAACTACCCGCTCGAGAAGGGCATCCTGCTGTTCACGATCCGCATCGCGTTCTCGCCGGATTACCGCGAGGACATTCCGCAGGGCAAGATGAGTTCGTGGCTGTTCAACCTGAAGCCCGATGACATGGTGACGGTGTCGGGCCCGTACGGCGAGTTCTTCGCGCGCGAGACGAACAACGAGATGTGCTTCGTGGCGGCCGGGGCCGGCATGGCTCCGATGCGCTCGCACATCTTCGACCAGCTGCTGCGGCTGAAGAGCAAGCGCAAGATGACGTTCTGGTACTCCGCGCGGAACATGAAGGAAGCGTTCTACGTCGAGGAGTTCGACAAGCTGGCGGCCGAGAATCCCAACTTCACGTGGCACCTCGTGCTGTCGGAGCCGCGTCCCGAGGACAACTGGACGGGCCCGGTGGGCCTGGTGCGGCACAACGTGCTGCGCAAGCACTACCTGGACAAGCATCCGGCGCCGGAGGACATCGAGTACTACCTGTGCGGGCCGGATGTGATGAACAAGGCGGTGATCAAGATGTGCCTGGATCTTGGCGTCGATCGCGAGAACGTCATGCTGGACGATTTCGGATTCTGAGGAGCGCGTATGCGAACGCTGGTCGAAGAGGTCCTCGCGCAGAAAGCGTCGAGCGAGCTGGTCACGGTGGACGCGTCGGCGACGGTGGCCGAGGCGGTGGCGGTGATGGCCCAGCGCCGCGTGGGCGCGGTCGTCATCAAGAACGAGGACGGGCTGGCGGACGGCATCTTCACCGAGCGCGATGTGCTGGTGCGCGTGGTGCACGCCGAGCGCGATGCGAAGACGACGCCGATCTCGATGGTGATGACGCGCGACGTCCGCTTCGTGACGCCGGGCACCACGGTCGAGGCGGCTCTAAGCCTGATGCACGTGAACCGGCACCGGCACCTGCTGGTGATCGACGGCGCGCGGCTGTATGGCCTGATCTCCATCGGCGACCTGGTGCGGCTGCTGATCGAGCACGGCGAGGGACGTTTCGAGGCCGCCGTGCGCGAAGCGGTGGAGGAGAAGAAATGAACACGCAGACCCCGGCGGTGGACGCCGTCATCTCTCCGCGGCGCCGGCAGGTGCTGCTCGGCGCGGCGGCTGGCATCGGCCTGGCGGGTTGCCAGCGTTTCGAGGCCGGCGCGCCCGACGTGGCACGCATCAGCGGCACGACGATGGGCGGCGCCTACACGGTCAAGCTGGTCGCGCCGGACCAGGACCTGGCCGCCGTGCGCAGCGCGGTGCAGGGCGCCCTCGACGCGGTGGACTGGCGCATGTCGCTGTTCCGCGCGGACTCGGAACTGGCCGCGTTCAATCGCGCGCGCAGCGGCGAGCCGTTCGCGCTGTCCGACGAGATGCATCGCGTGTTCGTGGCGGCGCTTGCCGTCAGCCGCCAGACCGGCGGGGCCTTCGACATGACCGTGGCGCCGCTGGTCGAGCAATGGGGCTTCGGCACCTCGCCCGCCCGCCGCGTTCCGTCGACCGCCGCGCTGGTCGAGGCGCGCGCCCGGCTCGGCTGGCAGACCCTGCACCTCGACGAAGCCACCCGCACGGTCGTCAAGGACCGGCGGGACGTGCAGGCCGACCTCGGCGGCATCGCCAAGGGCTACGGCGTGGACCGGGTGGCAGCGACGCTGGAGGCGCTCGGCGTCGGCCACTACATGATCGAAGTGGGCGGCGAGGTGCGCACGCGTGGCGCCAACGGCGCCGGTGCGCCGTGGCAGATCGGCATCGAGGAACCCGACGCGCTGCCGCAGCGCGCGCGCCACGTCGTTGCCCTGTCGGGCCGGGCCATGGCGACCTCCGGCGACTATCGCAACTACTTCGAGCAGGACGGCCGGCGCTTCTCGCACGAGATCGACCCGGCCACCGGCGCCCCGATCGCCCACGCGCTGTGCTCGGTGACGGTGGTGGCCGACGACTGCATGCGGGCCGATGCGCTCGCCACGGCGCTGATCGTGATGGGTCCGCGGCGCGGACTGGCGCTGGCCGAGGCCGAGGGCATCGCGGCGCTGTTCATCGAGCGGACCGCGCCGGGGCAGCACCGGGATCGCGCTACCGCAGCCTTCGCCGCGCTCGGCGCACGGACGGCCGCGTGACGGCGACGACCTTCGCGGCCGTCTTCGTGCTGGCCGCCGTGCTGATCGGCGCGGCCGTGCTCGCGATGGCGGTGGGTGTGCTCTTCCGTCGGCCCTGCCTGCGCGGGTCGTGCGGCGGGCCGGCCGTGATCGGCCCGGACGGCGAGAAGATCTCCTGCTCGGGCTGCCCCAACAAGGACAGGAAGTCCGCGGCGTAGGCGCCTGCGGCATTCGAGTGCCGCGGAGCGGCGCCGGAGCCGTTGAACGCGCCGGCTAAGCTGCCGGGATGCAAAAAGCTACGTCACCCTGCTGGCCGGCATCGCCTGCGCGGCGCTGGGCGGCGAACTCTTCGTGCGCGGGGCGGTCGGCATCGCGCGCTGGGCCAGGATCTCCCCCGGCATCGTGGCGGTCACCGTCGCGGCGTTCGCCACGTCGAGCCCTGAACTGTCCGTCGCGATCAACGCCGCGCTGGCCGGGACTCCCGACATCGCCCTGGGCAATGCGCTCGGCGCGAACGTCGTCAACGTGGCGCTGATCCTCGGCGTGGCGCTCGCGATCGCGCCCATCCGCAGTCCGCGCGACACCGTGCGGCGCGACTTCCCGGTGGCCATCGCCGTGCCCCTGGTGACGGCCCTGCTCGTGTACGACGGCGTGCTGTCGCGGCTCGAGGGGGCCGCGCTGTTCGCCGGCTTCGTCGGCTGGGTGACGCTGGCCGTGCGGGAAGCGTTGCGCCAGCGCCGCGCGTCGGTCGACCCGGCCACCCCGACGCAGCACTGGCGCTTGCTGCTCGAGTCGGGCGCCGGCCTGGGCCTGCTCGCCGTGGCGGGCACGCTCGTGGTCGACGGCGCCCGTGGCATCGCGCTGTCCTACGGCCTCGACGAGTTCGTGATCGGCGCCACCGTGGTGGCCATCGGCACGACCGTGCCCGAACTCGCCACGGCGGTCACCGCGAAGCTGCGCGGCCACGATGAAATCGGGCTCGGGACCATCCTCGGCAGCAACCTGTTCAATGGGCTCTTTATCGTCGCCGTCGCGGCGATGATCCATCCGATCGTGATCGAACCCCGCGAGGTGTTCACGGTGCTGGCGTTCGGGATCGTCGCCGTCGCCCTCACCCTGCCGGCGCCCGATGGCTTGATCCCACGCCTGCGGGGGGCACTGTTGCTGCTGCTCTATGCGGGATTCGTGCTGACGATGCTGCTTTGAACGCAGCTGTCGCGCAGGCGGACGCCCCATGCCGTGCCGGAGGCGGACGCGCCGTGCTGAGTGGACCGGCAGGGGCTGAAAAGGCGCGTGGATGCGCGCCTCGGGGTTGGAAACGGGCCCGGCACGCGCCGGGCCCGTCGTCGCCTGGCTAGAACAGCAGGTTCGGCAGGAACAGCGTGATCGCCGGCACGTAGGTGATGATCACGAGGAACAGCAGCAGGACCATCGTCCACGGCAGCGCCGCCCGCACCACCTGCATGATCGACATCTTGGTTATGCCCGCCGTGACGAACAGGTTGAGTCCGACCGGCGGCGTGATCATCCCGATCTCCAGGTTCACGACCATGATGATCCCGAGGTGGACCGGGTCGATGCCCAGTTTCATTGCGATCGGGAACAGGATCGGCGCCAGGATCAGGATGATGCCGGTCGGCTCCATGAACATGCCGGCGATCAGCAGCAGGATGTTCACCACGATCAGGAACTGCCAGCCCTCCATGCCCCAGCCGATGATCGTCTCGGCGATCGCCTGCGGGATGCGCTCGGTCGTCAGCACGTGCGCGAACAGCAGCGCATTGGCGACGATGAACATCAGCATCACCGTCACCTTGCCCGCCTCGAGCAGCACGTGCGGCACCTGCCGCGCTCCGATGTCGCGGTAGACGAACACCGCGATGGCGAACGCGTAGACCGCCGCGACGGCGGCCGCTTCGGTCGGCGTGAACACGCCGCCGTAGATGCCGCCCAGGATGATGAAGATGAGCAGCAGGCCCCACAGGGAGTCGCGGCCGGACTGCAGGACCTCCGTCAGCGGCGCGCGCGGCTGCTTCGGAATGCCGATCATGCGGGCGCGCACGTAGATCGCGACCATCAGCATCAACCCTAGCATGATGCCGGGGATGACGCCCGCCATGAAGAGCTTGCCCACCGAGGTCTCGGTGGCCGCGCCGTACACCACCATCACGATCGACGGCGGGATCAGGATCCCGAGCGTGCCGGCGTTGCAGATCACGCCGGCGGCGAAGGGCTTGGGATAGCCGGCGCGGACCATGCCTGCGATGACGATCGACCCGACCGCGACCACCGTCGCGGGCGAGGAACCGGACACCGCCGCGAACAGCATGCAGGCCATCACCGAGGCCATGGCGAGGCCGCCGCGCAGGTGCCCGATGCACGCGTTGGCGAACCGGATCATCCGCTTGGCCACGCCGCCCGTGGTCATGAACGCGCCGCCGAGGATGAAGAACGGGATCGACAGCAGCGTGTAGTGCTCGGAGGTCTCGAACAGCTTCAGCGACAGCGACGCCAGCGAATCCTGCGCGAACAACAGGATGGTCAGCAGAGCCGACAAGCCAAGCGCGGCCGCCACCGGCATGCCGATCGCCATGAAGACGAAGAGCAGCAGGAACAGGAACGCGGTGGTCATGGCCGGCCCTCCTCGGTGTCATCGACCTTCATCTTCAGCGCGTCCTTGGCCTCGTCGCCGAGCAGGTGCGCTTCCTTGCCTGTAGCCACGTTGACCAGGACCTGCAGGAAGCGGAACGCCAGCAGGGCGAAGCCGATTGGCAGGATCACGCGGGGGATCCACTGCTGCACCGGCATGTCCTGCATCAGGATGCCGACGTCGTACATCTTCCGCACGTACTGGAAGCCGCCGACCGTCACGATGCATGCATAGACGATGCAAAGCGTCGCCGCGACGATTGCAACGATGCGCGCGGCGCGCGACGGCAGGAGCCGGACGACCGCGTCGATGCCGATGTGCGCGCCGACCCGCACGCCGTACGACATGCCCACGAAGATCAGCCAGGCGAACATCACGCCGGTGAGCTCAAGCGCCCACACGAAGCTGTAGTTGAAGACGTAGCGCGCAACCACCTGCATGAAGGTGACGAGCGTCATTGCCGCCATGAGGAAGACGATCAGGACTTCCTCGAAGTGCTTGAGCCAGCGCATAGGTAAAAAAAGGGCCCGCTCGGCGGCGGGCCCTTCCTTTCAGGTCAGGTGTTGGACTTCAAGGCAGCGTCGATCAGGTCGCGCCCGATGTCGCCCTCGAATTTCTTCCACACCGGATCCATGGCCTTCTTCCACTGCGCCAGGTCGTCCTTCGACAGCTTCTGGATCTTGGCCTTGCCCGCCTCGGCGATCTTCTTGCGGTCGGCCTCGTTGATGTCGTCGGCCAGCTTGTTCGCGTGCTTGGTGGCTTCGGCCATCGCCGTCGACAGACCCTGGCGCACGTCGGCCGGCAGGCCGTCCCACCACTTGGCGTTGGTGACGACCATGTAGTCGATCACGCCGTGGTTGGTCTCGGCGATGGTCTTCTGCACCTCGTGGAACTTCTGCGAGTAGATGTTGGAGTACGTGTTCTCCTGGCCGTCGACCACACCCGTCTGCAGCGCCTGGTACACCTCGGCGAAGGCCATCTTCTGCGGGTTCGCGCCCAGCGCGCGGAACTGCGCCTCGAGCACGTCCGACGCCTGGATCCGGAACTTCAGGCCCTTGACGTGTTCCGGCCGGGTCAGCTGGTCCTTGTTGGTGGACATCTGCTTCATGCCGTTGTGCCAGTACGCCACGCCGACCAGGCCGCGGTTCTTCATCGAGGCGAGCAGTTCCTGGCCCTTGGGGCCGGACTGGAAGCGGTTGACGGCGTCGATGTCGTCGAACAGGAAGGGCAGGTCGAAGACCTGGATCTTCTTGGTGTAGCGGTCGAACTTCGACAGCGACGGCGCGATGAACTGCACGTCGCCCAGCAGCAGGGCCTCGAGTTCCTTGGCGTCGCCGAACAGTTGCGAACTCGGGAAGACCTGGACCTGCACCTTGCCCGGCAGCGCCTTCTCGGCGAGTTCCTTGAACTTCAGCGCGCCCTGTCCCTTGGGCGTGTTCTCGGCGACCACGTGGCTGAACTTGACGACGATCGGCGCCTGGGCCGAGGCCTTGATCGGCAGGGCCGCCGCGCCGGCGACGGCGCCGGCGGCGATCAGCATGTCGCGTCGCTTCAGATCGATGTTTCGCATTGCATGTCTCCTCTCAGGGTTGTTCATGGCGCCCGCTTCGGGACGCTGATGGGTTTGGCTTGTAACCCTGCGCAACGACACAGGACTTGACGTCGCGCAAGGGCGGGGCGATCGCAGGCACCATGTCTGCCCGGCAGTGCCGCTCGAAGGATCGTACGCGGAGTTGCCGCCGTCGTGCCAGCCCCCGTGCAGATCGCCTCCGTGAACCGCAGTGCGAGCCCGCGATCGGCGTGCGTCGAAAGTCGCCGCCGCGCGTCACGGCGCGCGTCCGGGTCCGATGCCGTGGCATTGTCGACGAAAGGGTTTTTGCGCGCTGCGTCGAAAACGGCCCACCGAAAAAAGATGGACCGAGCCGGGAAAACCCCGTCCGCGTTTGCGCCCGGTCAATCCGTGATCTGCCTCACATGGGAACAATCCGATCCACAGGTGGGGTAACCCTAGTTAGGTAGGCCGAAAAGCAGCGCGGTCGCATCGAAGCAGGGCAGCCACACCGAGGGTAGCTGGAGGTACAGGGAAAAGGGCGGTTCCGAACGCGCCCACGGCCGCAAGGTCGCGAACGCGCAAGGTTCTTAAAACGTAGTGGCGATTGCGGTCTGATCGCGAGGAGAGGCGATGAAGAACTGGCTGAGAATTTTAAGCGTGGCGTTGTTGGCCGGCGCTTTGCTTGGCGCGTGTAGTGGTGACGACGGTGCAGCGGGTGCACCGGGCGCAACGGGACCTGCGGGACCTCCGGGACCTCCGGGACCGGCGGCAGGGGCCACGGTCAATGTTGCGAATCTGACGGCCGAAGAGTGGGCAGCGCTGACGATCGTCGGCCAGGTCACCAAGGCGACGATCGCCAGTCCGACGGTCGTGAACTTCAAGCTGGCTGATGCGGCCGGCCGGCCGATCATCGGCATCGGCAATAGAACGGCGACCAGTGGCGGCGTGACGACCTACTCGAACATCCGTTTCGAACTGGCAAAACTCGCCCTCGGAACGGCTGGCAGCCCCGACGAGTGGATCAGCTACATCGTCCAGACTGACGCCGGCGTGCCGACCCGCCCGACCACGGACCAGAACGGCAAGCTCGTCGACAACGGCGACGGCACGTACGTGTACACGTTCGCGCGCGACATTCCGAAGGTCAAGGACCAGGTCGCGGCCGCCACGGTGCCGTCGACGTCGAACAAGGCCGACCTCGGTGACCTGACGTTCGACGCGAGCGCTCAGACGCGCCTGATCATCCAGATCAGCGGCGCGCACATTGCGAGCGGCGGCTTGAACCTGGAGAGCCCCGCCAACGTCGTCTACGACTTCATTCCGGCCACCGGCGCGACGATCCCGCCGGGCGACCTGAAGAAGGACCTGGTCGACATCAAGGCGTGCAACGCGTGCCACGAGAAGCTTGCGTTCCACGGCGGCGGCCGCGTCGACGTTCAGTACTGCACGACGTGCCACACGTCGCAGCGTGCGTTCGGCCAGCCCCGCGTCGTGTCCACCAACCTCGCGTTCCCGACTGTGACGGAAACGAAGACCGTGAACGCGGCGGGGATCACGAGCTACTCGTACTCGCCGAATACCTACGTCGCCGATGGCGAGGTTCTGGGCCACTTCAACGTCATGGTCCACAAGATCCACCAGGGCGGCACGCTGGCCAAGTCGAACTACAACTACGCGGGCGTGCCGTTCGAGCGGTTGAACTTCTCCATGCTCGACAACGGCCAGCGGATGTGCACGGTCTGCCACGACCCGGCGCTTGCGACGAAGGCGAGCCAGGCGTTCTCGGATCCGAGCCGCAGGGCGTGCGGTTCATGCCACGACGGCATCAACTGGGCAACGGGCGCCGGCACGACGGTTAACGGCTCCACTGGCGGCCACATCGGCCGCGGCCAGGCGGACGACTCGCTGTGCGCTGCCTGCCACCAGGAGGCCACGACCAGGGTCGATCACCGCACCGTGAACCTGACGAAGAACAACCCGTCCGTCACCGACGGGCTCATGTCGTTCACGTACCTCATCGACGTCGTAACGGTCGATGCGGCTGGCAACGCCACAATTTACTTCGCGATCCAGCAGCAGCTGTCGCCGAGCGCGACGAAGACGTTCGCGACCCTGCCGCTCAACGCGAACTTCACGGGTGGTCCGAGCTTCCTGTTCGCTTATACGACGTCGCAGGACGGCATCACCACCCCGGCGGACTACAACAATCTTGGCAATGGCCAGGCGCAGGCCCAGCCGCGCAGTGTTTCGCTGGCAAGCTTGGTCTCCAGCCTCGCGCCGGCAGCTGCCAACCCGGGCTACTACCGAGTCACCGTGCCGGGCGCATTCCC
>Ga0105104_10000578_pt1 | contig 28375 bp, 21 predicted proteins | sample PPLLaktember2015_3_FD_87034 | JGI IMG/M metagenome (GOLD analysis project Ga0105104, IMG submission 87034) | Freshwater sediment microbial communities from Prairie Pothole Lake near Jamestown, North Dakota, USA - PPLs Lake P7 Core (6) Depth... | ecosystem: Environmental > Aquatic > Freshwater >...
GCTATCCTGGATTTAAAAATTCATTTATTTAAAGGCATGAAAGAATATCCACGCCCCCAGTGCGTATGAATATATTGATGGTTATTCTGAGAGTCTTCTATTTTTTTTCTTAAGTAATGTATATAAAGTGTCAATGTGCTGGCTACATCACCATATTCACTACCCCAAACTTCACGCAGGAGTTGACTTTGGGTCACTGTCCTCCCCATATTTCTGACCAGGCATGCCAACAAACTATACTCCGTTGCTGATAAATCGAGTGTTTTGCCTTTCAATTCAACTACCTGCGTCTCCAAATTGATACTTAGAAATTTATCCGTATAGTGGCTGAACTCCGAGTCATTTTTTCCGTCATGCCTCGTCTTGCGCCGCAATAAGGCCCGGATGCGTGCTTCCAGCTCAGCTTTGTGAAAGGGCTTCTTTATATAGTCATCGGCCCCGGATACGAAACCCCGAACCACATCTGACTCTGCAGAACGTGCTGTCAGCATCAGGATTGGCACATCCGTCATTTCTCGCAACCGAGTGCAGACATGCCATCCATCTACATGCGGCATTGTCACATCCAGGATAATTAAATCCGGATGAAGTTCGTAAGCATCTTTAAGTCCATCCCGGCCATCACAGGCATAGTAGACCGTAAATCCCTGCGGTTTGAGAATAGTGGTCAAGAGTTCACCAACGTCAGGGTCATCATCTATGACCAATATCCTGGTCCCTATGGTTGCCCTTTCCGTGTATTGCATCTTCCCTCTTCCCTTGAATCCCTCAGCAGTGGCCAGACACCATATCTTGGTCCAGTAAATAAGCAATCTACGTTTATGGGTAAATGCAGCTTCCTCAAGCCGTTCGTGCCCTGCAATTTTGACCAGCTGCCTGGCAGGCAACTCAACAAAACAACATCACAAATTCATGACAATGTTGACATATAATAGTTACAGTAGTGACGGGACATTCGTCATATTTTTCAGGTGACATTAAGCAGGTTAGTATCTCGCATAGATGCATCTGAGGGAATGCGCATGGCAACGAACACTAGTGACTGTTGCCCAGGGCAGGTGGGCTAGCCAGCTTATACAGCTTGTTGCACTTTTCCGCGGCAGAAATAACGGGCCGAAGAAGTGGCCAGGGTCCAATCCTGCTGGAGTAACTTCACTCAACATGCACCATCAGGACCTAATACCGCCCAGACGGTTCGGAGCAGAATGTATAGATCCAGCCATACCGTCCAATTACGTACCTAACAGGTATCATCATGCACCCGTCCCTCCTATATGATACTCAGGTCTCCCCGAAGCACATTCAGCAATTGAGCAGCTCAGCAACGCTGAAATTACGCAAATCATGGCCAACTCCGTGATACGAGAATCGTCACGCAATTTCTGATTCTGCTCCCATCCCGGCGCGCTGATTTGTACTCCTCGGAATTTTGCCAACAGACGATCAGCATTGATCAGCATCGTACGAAATTTGAAGATCGTGATCACCGGTTGTCTTTTCCCAGCCGCTTGTGATTGTAAAAGGGTTCGGGCGAGTCCAACTTGATCCAAACAGCGGCTGTCGACATATGGGCAGAGAAATCACATTGGGGACTATAAGGATTTTTAAATAAATTTCCAAATCTTTTTAATATTGTATTTGCTATAGTAATTCTGAGGTAAAGCGCCGCTGACGAAGTTAGGTTAGTGATGTATGGGCATGGCATCCCTGCTCAGCCAATTTATCCCAGCTTGGTCCGCGCGTCGACTTGAAATTCCAAAATAGTGCTCAGCGGGCCTCCAGGCGGATGAACACTATTTACGAATGACATAACATTCCTCCAACGATCCATACAAGAGGATCAAGAATATGACCAGCCAAGTCCAACAATTCGCAGAAAAACTCAAGATGACAAGTGATGAATTTATCGGTGAGATGCGAAAACGCGGATGTAGCGAGCCCACGGCGCTCAAAATTTGGCAGGGTCTCTATGAAGAATTCATGGAATTTAGCGACAACGATCTATATCTCAGTAACCTTCGCAAAGCAGCTGATGTTTTAAAGGTCTCAACAGGGTCACTTCTGCCGAAATAAGGCTTCTGGAACTGAAAGTTGCCGGCAATGTCTACGCTATAACGCCAGGATTTAAGAAACGTGGAGGACGTTATGCTACGCTGGTATGTTGTACATAGCAAACCACAAAAAGAGGGGTGGCTATCCAACCAGCTCAGGATGCTTCAGGTTGAAGTTTATTATCCTTGTTTGCATACGAGGAATGGGAGGGCATACTCGTACAAATCCAAACCATACTTTCCCGGATATTTATTTGTAAATGTCGACCTTGAACTTATAGGAACATCGGCATTGAAATGGATTCCGGGATCCCTCGGGTTGATTACATTCGGGGGAGAGCCTGCTTTTGTTCCCGATGGATTGCTTCAGAGAATTCGCCACCGCGTCGACGAGATTAACAGTGCAGGAGATCAAATGCGAGAGAGTTTGAGGCCTGGCGACGCGGTGGTGATCCATTCCGGTCTCTTCACAGGTTACGCTGCCATATTTTGCGCCCGACTGCGCGATAGTGAACGCGCCCAGGTGCTTTTAAAAGTGCTTCAGGATGAAGCCATCCGAATCAATTTACCGTTAAGTGAGCTTACCACCAAACAGACCATAAATTGATAGCGAGACATTAAAGTTTTATTTCAATGTCAATTGGGGTGCCGCCTGCATTTCTTTACAATGTGGAATGGCGGAGCATAACTTTTGGTAAAGTGATGTACAGGTCGATTTTCCCAATATCGCAATCAAAAAGGACAAAGATCCTGCTACTCTTAGCCGGCCTGAGCATTATCCTCGTTCTTTTCCGTGAGCGCTGGCTGATGCTGATTGCCAATTTTCTTATCGTCGAGGACACCTTATATCCCGCCGATGTAATTCACGTTATTGCAGGGGAGGAGTATCGTACGAACTATGCTATCCACGTATATGAGCAAGGGCTTGGAAAGAGACTCTTCTTCACAGGCGGATGGTGCAAGACCCATCAATATAATCACGGTATGCATGGCAAGGAAATCGCCATTGGACAGGGTGTATCGCCGGAAGCCATTGCCTTCGACGACTCGGAAGTGACCAGCACCTACATGGAAGCTGAAAAGTTGAAAGAATGGGTTGAGCGTAATCCGTATCCTATTCGGTCTGTGATCATCATCAGCGATCCATTTCATATGCGGCGGGTGCGCTGGGCGTATCGGAAGGTCTTCGGAGATCGGATCCAATTGCAGATGGCACCGGTCCCATTTGAGCTTACCCCTTACCAACGCACCTGGTGGAAAGATCGGGAGAGCCGCCAGAATGTTCGAGAGGAGTATTCCAAGCTCATCTATTACGTCTTTCGTTACCAATATAGTTGGGGAGGGGTTAAGGATTGGCTGGCTTCTTTAGATACTGAGTGAATGTATTCCCGATTTTGTGTATGACAGATAAAACCATGATTTCCACTGGAATGAGACAGCAGCAGTCGAAGATGGATCCCAGGCTACGTGTAGGAGTTCTCCTGGACTCCTTTTTTCTGCCCGCCTGGGCACTTACTGCCATTGAGCGAATCATCCGCTCCAACTATGCTGAATTGGCACTTGTAATCTTGAATCCGTCGCGTCCGAAAGGGCGCCCGGCACTGGCAGCCTTCTGGAAAAACCGCAGTCATTGGCTCTATTTTGCTTTCAGTGCCATTGACAAAAAGCTTTTCCTGCGCAGGCAGGATGCCTCGGCTCGAGTTGATTCATCGCCAGTTCTCTCGCACATACCTATTCTGCGAGTGAAACCTGTTGATGAAGATGGCAGGCAGTCTTTCTCTGTTTCCGACCTAGAGCAAATCAAATCATATCAACTTGACATTTTGGTTAAAATTGGTTTTGGCAACCTGCGCGGCGATATATTGTTTGCCGCTACCTACGGTGTCTGGGAGTATCGCTGGGGCGACCCTGGCAAGATCGAAAATGGCTTAACAGGTTTCTGGGAAGTAGTCAGGAAATGCCCCGAAACGGGCGCGGCCTTACAGCAACTTGGGGTGGATCCTGAACATGATCAGATTCTTTTCGAATCCTGGTTCTTTACATACCCTTACTCACCGGCACGCAGCAGGAATTACATTTTATGGGCGGCCTGCTCCTTTTTACAGCGTCAAGTCGAACGTCTACATCATCTGGGTGGAACCAGATTCCTTCAAGAGCTGAAGAAGAGAAACGCGGGCGAGACGCCAAAGCGGCTGGAACCTAATGACATTCCTTCTAACCTTATGGTGATGTGGATCATGGTAAAGCTACTGGTAAGGAACCTTTTGGAGGTTTATCACCGGAGCTTTTATCAGGAGCAATGGGGATTACTGTTTGATTTGGGGCATACTACCGAAAACGACATTTCGACCTTCAAGAAAATTCCCCTTCCAAAAAACAGCTTTTGGGCTGATCCTCACGTGATCTACAAGGAACCTAACTACTACATTTTTGTTGAAGAATACCCATATCGAACAAAAAGGGGCCATATTTCAGTGATAGAGATGGACTGCAAAGGCAATTACAAACAACCAATCCCTGTGCTGCAAAAAGACTATCATTTATCCTTTCCTTTTGTCTTCGAGTGGCTGGGGCATTACTATATGATCCCAGAATCTGCAGGGAATAGAACGATCGATCTTTATGAATGCGTCCATTTTCCCAACCAATGGCAGCGAAAGATGACATTGATGAAAGATGTAAAGGCAGTGGATACAACCTTGTTCTTCCATCAGGGAAAATGGTGGTTGTTCACTGCAATCGCAGAGCAAGAGGCGGCCGCCCCTCAGGTTGAATTATTCCTTTTTTATTCAGATGAACTTTTTACGGATCGGTGGCAGGCACATCCAATGAACCCAATCGTTTCGGACGTCAAAAGGGCCAGAGCGGCGGGCAGCATTTTTGTTAAGAATGGAAAGTTGTTCAGGCCGTCGCAGGATTGTTCCAAAGGATATGGCTACAGTTTTGACCTGAACGAAATCGTCGTTCTCTCCGAAACAGAATACTGCGAGCGAAGAGCAACAACGATTAAACCGGACTGGGCGGAGAGAATCACTGCAACCCACACCTATGCAAACCAGGGAAACTTAATTGTCATCGATGCCCTCACGCGTCGACTGAAATGGGCGAAAACAGCATGATCACACCTGAGCGAGAAGCCTCTTGGTCAGAAAGCCAAAGGACGATGAGGCGAAAGCCGCCAAAGAGTGAAACAAGAACACTGGAACAAATAAGGGAGCATTACGAGATAGAAAAGGAATTGGCGGATCGGCTGCGGCAGGCGCCCCGGCAGGAAAGACGCCATCTTTATTCATGCCTGTATGATGAACTATATCGGCGCGTGCCACTTCATTCGATGCTGACTCGCAAATCATCGTTCGCGCGCACAACAATGATTGTCCGTTTACAGATGAAGTTTCTTCGTTCTTTCCTGGATAAGGAGATCACATTTCTGGAAGTTGGCCCTGGTGATTGTGCGCTATCGTTTGAAGTGTCCAAATTCGTGAAACAAGTCTATGCAGTTGACGTTTCCAAAGAAATTACCAAAGCCTCCTTGGTACCGGGAAACTTTCAACTCTTTCTTTCTGATGGCTGTAGTGTCCCTGTTCCAGCAAACAGCATACATCTGGCCTACAGCTATCAAGTTATGGAGCATTTACACCCTGACGATGCATTCGATCAGCTGCAACAGATTTACAATGCCCTTGTTCCTGGTGGCACCTATATCTGTATCACCCCGAATCGTTTAACGGGTCCTCACGATATTTCAAAGTATTTTGATGAGTTTGCCACAGGTTTCCACATGAAGGAATATACAACTCTCGAATTGAGCACCCTGTTTAGAAAGGTTGGATTTTCGCGGGTCAGGGCTTATGTTGGCGCGAAAGGAAAATATATTAGTTTCCCCGTTTCCCCAATAGCCTTGTGCGAGCTGCTACTGGATAAACTTCGATATGCAGTCAGGAAGGTTGTGGCAGGAAACCTGCCGCTGCCATTGCCGGACATTCGATTGGTTGGTGTCAAATAGTAGTTTAATCATGGCAGAACATCGAAGATAAAAATGGAAGAACATGTTGCACTTGACCTGGTTGTTAAGCTTTGCAGGACCCTGGCGGCACAAAAAATCGACTACTGCCACTGGAAGAGCAATTCTTTTCTGGATCGTTCAGCAAGCGGAGATAACGATCTTGATCTGCTGGTTCAGCGAAGCCATGCGCAATGCTTTACGGAAATTTTATATGGCCTGGGATTTAAAGAAACCCTGCTTCCCAAATATGAAGAATTGCCCGGTGTGCGTGATTATTATGGGTACGATCGAAAAACCGGGAGACTGATTCACGTTCACGCACATTTTCAATTAATCATCGGGAATGATCTTTCCAAGAATTACCACCTGCCACTGGAGCAGCCTTATCTGGAATCATCTATTCAAGGGAATTTGTTTCCCGTTCCAGCACCAGAATTCGAATTGGTCATTTTTGTTATCCGTATGATTTTGAAACATTCGACATGGGATTCGATCCTCATGCGGCACGGAACTCTCTCTTCTTCCGAGCGATACGAACTGGATGATCTGTCAACAGAAGAGACTCTCTCGAAGGTTGAAAAAGTATTGCATCATTTGCCAGGGCTGAGCCGAAGGCTCTTTGATCTATGTTTGCAATCTCTTCAGCCTGGCTGTCCTGACTGGGCACGCCTCCACGCGGGGGAGCAATTACAGAAAGTGCTCGGGACTTGTTCACGATATCCACACTGGTTCGATCTCATTTTGAAGTTCTCGCGCAGAATCTGGCAGCCGATTCTGAGAAGGGGATTTCGATATGTGCCGAAAAACCGTTTTGCAAATGGCGGCTTATTGATCGCAATCGTAGGCGGAGATGGCGCTGGTAAAACTACGCTAATCGAGGCACTGTTTTTGTGGCTCTCGGAAAAAATTGAAATTAGGAAAGTACATATGGGAAAGCCTGATTGGTCCTGGATCACCTTCATTATTCGAGGAATTCTAAAGATAGGCACCCTCTTACGGCTTTATCCCTTTGAGGGCGATGTGTACGAGGAATTTCATCAGCCACATGGATATCCCTGGTTTATTCGGTCGGTGTGCACCGCTCGTGACCGCTACCTGACCTATGTCCGGGCGCGGCGACTCTCATCCAATGGCGATCTGGTTCTCTGTGATCGTTTTTCACTTCCAGGCTTTATGGCAATGGATGGCCCGCAGTGCAAGCAGGCAATATCATCTCTGCAGAAAGCAAGTTGGTTACATCATTTTCTGGCGAAATTAGAGATATCGTACTATGAACAAATAAGACTACCTGATTTGCTGGTTGTTCTAAAATTAGAACCAGAATTAGCCGTTCAAAGAAAAAGGGATGAAAGCGAAGTATCGGTTCGGACTCGTTCCACTGAGGTTGGGGAACTGGATTGGACGGGAAAATCAGCGTTTGTCATTGACGCCAGTGTCCCGAGGGAGGAAGTCATTTCGCAAGTCAGATCCCTTGTGTGGGCTCATTTGTAAACCGGGTTGCAGATGCTGTTGAGAGACATTCACTGGTCATGTCAACTGTTCGTCGTTCTCCGAGATTTTTCTCAGGTCTTTTTTCTGATAAAAGCTTAACGAAAAAGGCTTATCTAAATGCACTTACCGTTATGTTTGAATATGCCGCAAGTTTGCTTGTAGGCTTTCTCATAACACCCTTAATGGTAGCTGGCCTGGGGAACTATTTTTTTGGTATGTGGCAGATTCTAAATCGCCTTGTGGGATATATCAATCCGGCGAGTGGCCGACCGGGATTTGCACTCAAGGCAACTCTCGCCAATCAACAAGCTTCATTTGACTATGATCAAAAGCGTCGTTATGTAGGTAGTACTCTTGTTATCTGGCTATTGTTTTTACCATTGCTTATCACTGTTGGCGGGATCGTAAGCTGGTTTGTGCCATATTGGGTCCATGCATCAGTGGCTCATGTTTGGGTCATACGTGCAGTGGCCGGGTTGCTTGTAGCGAACCTGATCATTAGTTCTCTATCATCCGTTCCTCAAGTAACGTTGCAGGGCGAAAATCTTGGTTACAAGCGCATGGGCATGTCTGTTGTTCTGGTCTTTGTGGGCGGGAGTCTTACGTGGCTGGCTCTCTATTTGGAAACAGGGACAATTGGCGTCGCCGCAGCTGCTGTGGCTTCCACGCTTGCCAACGGTTTATTTTTTCTATGGATCGTGAAGACCTATACTCCATGGTTTGGAGTGGCCAGGCCTCGGCGTGCTGATACTCGGCAGCTGTTGAGCCTCAGTTGGTGGTTCATGGGGTGGAATCTGGTAACAAATCTGCTTCTGGCAAGTGATGTCGTTATATTGGGCCTGCTAAACTCGGTCGAGTCGGTGACGAATTACTCACTTACCAAGTATGTCCCTGAGACGTTGATTGGTGTTATTGTTATTGTTGTTTTTGGGATTGTTCCCGGGCTAGGCAGCATTATTGGGACTGGAGATAACGAGAGAGCTGTCCGGGTAAGGAATGAGATTAACTCGTTCATCTGGCTGGTCACAACAACTTTGGGGGCATCCATACTACTATGGAATCGAGTCTTTGTTACTTTATGGGTGGGAGCCGAGCAGTATTCCGGCACTTTAGCTAACCTGTTGATCATCGTTGCGGCAATGCAGTTGGTTTTCATAAGGAGTGATGGAAACATCATCGATTTGACATTGCATCTGAGTCAAAAAGTGCTTCTTGGATTCTTAGCAGTGATCACGTCAGTTGCAATCGCCAGTCTTCTGGTCGGGCATTTTGATTTGGGTATTCCAGGCTTGTGTATTGGTATTGTGATTGGGCGGTTAATACTCAGCTTTGGTTACCCAATTTTGGTTGGACGATTTCTAGGTGTCTCTTTTGCTTCCCAATTAAATGGCATCCTTCGGCCAATCAGCGTCACTATTCTCCTGTTTTTGTTGTCAACGACCCTGGGTAATTTTTTCTCTGATCTGGCATGGTCAGGAGTAAAAAGCTGGCTTATCTTTATCCTTTCAGCCAGCATGACCGGTGTACTGATGCTGGTGATGTCATTTTATGCTGGTTTAGCAAGCACTCAGCGCGGAAGCATACTGCGTCGCGTTCGGGCTGTAATAGCAACGGCCGAATCTGTTTAGCGATGTAACAAACAACTTTATGTTGATGGACTCTACAGGGAACAACGAGGGTAAACAAAGAAGACCTCGAATTGTGGAAATCATTGGTCCGGCAGGAGCCGGTAAAACCACCCTTTGTAACATGTTAAGTCGCTGCGGCAGCGGCATTCGTTTGGGTAATTTTCCTGATGTCAGAAAAGCGGCAAATGCTCTTTTTTTTATCTCGCATGGCTTTCGACTCATTCCTACCCTGATCGATATATCCCGATATTGTGACGGGCGGCTTAGCCGGCGGGAATTTGCATGGCTGACAATTCTGAGTGGGTGGTCAAGCGTCCTGCAAAGGGAGTTGAAAAAGAACAATGACATCATTCTTCTGGATCAAGGGCCGGTTTATCTGTTGACCGAAACAAGTGAGTTTGGTCCCGAATATCTGAGAAGAAGAACAGCCGCAGAACTACTATGGAAGGATTTGTATTCTCGCTGGGCAGATGTCCTGGATGTGGTTGTCTGGCTGGACGCGGCGGATATCGACTTAACAGAACGTATCCGCAGCCGTGACAAGGAGCATCCTGTAAAGGACCAATCCATTGAAACCACCTCTGAGTTTTTGGTTTGCTATCGAAGGGCTTATGAGCGGACAATTTCCCGTTTGTCGGCAAATCGCCCCGGACTGAAGATTCTTCGGTTTGACACAAGCCGAACATCGCCACAGGAAATTGCGGGCCAACTCTTGCTTGAATTCAGTTGTGCCTACTAAACCTAACATGATGAATCCATCGAAAGAGCGAGCAGCGATTTTTTTGCCAGGCTTATATGAAGGTGGTGCCGAGCGCACCATGCTCAATCTGGCAGAAGGCATTTCTGCGCGAGGCTATCCAGTCGATCTGGTTCTGGCACGCGCTGAAGGGCCCTATATGGAGCAAATCCCCGATAGCGTGAGACTTGTAGATCTGAAAGCGCCGCGCGTACTGGAGAGCGTACCGGCCCTAGTGAAGTATCTTCAGCATGAACACCCAGCTGCCCTTCTTTCGGCCATGTTCGCGAATATTGTTGCCGTTTGGGCGAGGCATTTATCGGGTATTCCTAACCGTTTAGTAATAAATGAACAAAACACTCTATCTTCCCTTGTTAGAAATAAGGATGATCTCCGTTGGAGGTTGTATCCGAAATTAGCAGCATGGTTTTATCCTTGTGCAAACCATATCGTTGCTGTCTCAAACTATGTGGCAGATGATTTGGCATGTGTAGCCAAAATCCCTCCTCATCTTATCCAGGTTATTTATAACCCTGTTGTAACACAAGATATACAGATTAAATCCGAAGTGCCATTGGAGCATCCCTGGTTCAAAGATGGCGAGCCTCCCGTTGTATTGGCAGTTGGGCGTTTGACAGACCAAAAAGCCTTCGATGTGCTGATCCGTGCTTTTTCCCTTGTGAGAAAAAATCGGTCTTTACGTTTGCTGATACTGGGTGAAGGGGAAAACCGCCCGGCCCTGCAGTCTTTGATCCAGCAGCTTGGGCTGGAAGAAGATGTGAATTTAATGGGATTTGTACAAAACCCATATCCATATGTGTCCCATAGTTCGTTATTTGTGCTGCCTTCCAGATGGGAGGGATTGCCCACTGTTTTGATCGAAGCCTTGTATTTGGGGGCGCCGATCGTTGCTACCGATTGCCCCGGTGGTTCGCGGGAAATCTTGAAGGATGGCCAGTACGGCAAATTGGTTCCGGTGGACGCGCCGATCAGTTTAGCGGAGGCAATTGAAGGGGCCCTGAATGACTGCCGTCCTTGTCCTCCCAAAGAAAGTTGGGATCCCTATCATCTAGATATGATTGTGGATCGTTACGTTAGCCTGTTATTTGGGGTCTCCTAGTGCGCAAGATCACATATTGGCTAGCTCTTATTTTAATTTTTATCATCCCGTGGGAGGATAGTATCTCCTTAACAGTGGGGTCCATGGCAAGGCTCATGGGTTTTGTTCTGGCGGCATTCTGGGTTGCAACAATGCTGTTAGAAGGACGATTTCGAAAACCACATCTTTTTCACGTTCTTGCGTTGTTATTCTTTTTATGGAACTTCGTGAGCATATTTTGGAGCCTGGATATGGAAAATACGATCCAGCGCATTAAAACCTACAGTCAGGTTTTCCTTTTGATGCTCATATATTGGGAGGTTTTCCAAAAGTCTGAAAATCTCATGGCAGGTCTTCAGGCGTATATTTATGGCAGTTACGCACTGATCGTGAGCACAATTTACAACTATATCAATGGGAACATAGCCGTCTCTTATGAAGAGCGGTATAGTGCCACCGGAATCAATGCGAATGAGCTTACGTTGGTTTTGATAATAGGTTTACCCATAGCCATGCAATTGTTTTTTACGGCCGGCGCAGGCAAAAAAGGGACAATCTTGAAATTAATAAACCTGGCTTACGTGCCTCTGGCTATTTATTCAATTGTTCTGACCGGGAGCCGGACATCACTCATTGCGATCATCCCATTTGGTCTTTTTATGGTTGGGACACAACAGAACAAACTCGATCGAAAAATCCTCGTTTTTGTGATTTTTCTTGTTTCTTTGTTGCTATTGTTTCCTTTTATTCCGCAATCGGTAATCAATCGGCTTGGCACAATTGGCAACTCCATTGGCGAGGGGGACCTGGGCGGCCGCCTCAATCTGTGGCGGGAAGGTATTGCTGTCCTTGCCCAACATCCTATATTGGGAATTGGCAGCGGCGCAATGATTTCAAGTATTGGCTCGGCGGTTCATAATACGTTTATTTCGATCGCTGCCGAGACAGGTCTGATCGGCCTCATTCTCTTTTTCTCTATTCTTGGAATCGTTGTCCACCAGGTGCTCAGTCTGCCAAAAGGAACTTCCGGCTTGTGGCTGGCTATCTTCACGATATGGGTGATTGGAGTTCTGTCGCTGACCTGGGAGTTTCGAAAACTTACCTGGATCATCCTGAGTTTTGTCATCATCGAGGGCAGCTTTTGTGAACCGGCAATTGCACAGAAAGCGAATGACTTGTTTTCCGGAATTGTAGGACCATCTCATCACGTGACTCTCAAGTCGCGACCCACGGGCGATAGGCTTCACAGTGGCGCGCTACAAAATCTTCGCGATGACGATGATTTTTCAAGAGCAACAGCATAAGACAGGCAATTCCGTGCTCGAAGCAAAGGCGATTTGATGAATACGAAATCGTGGAGGAGACGATTTATAAGCACAGGATTTTTTCTGGCACTCCTGGCAACTCCGACAGGTTGTTTGTCGGGTGCACAACCCGTGTTGGCGGTCACTCCATCGCCTCTAACCATCGTGACGTTACCCAAAACTCTTGATCCTTTACCCGGCCAGATATCCATTCCCGCCTTTCCCGGAGCCGAAGGGTTTGGAGCCAGAACGATAGGTGGTCGTGGCGGAGACGTAATTGAAGTCACTAACTTGAATGATTCCGATCCGGGATCTTTGCGAGCCGCGATAGAAAAGAGAGGGCCGCGGATCGTCATCTTCCGGGTTGCTGGGACGATCGAACTGAAGACCAGTTTGGTGATTAGCAATCCCTATATTACGATCGCAGGGCAGACTGCGCCTGGAGCTGGGATTACACTACGCGGCATTAATGCTGGTATCGAGGCGCCTATCCAAATCAAAACACACGATGTCATCGTTCGGTTTCTCACCTTACGAGCAGGTCCACCCTCGGCAGGGGATGCCATGGAAATTTTATCGTCAGATTCCCACGAGACATACAATATTGTGATAGATCATAACTCGATGAGTTGGGCGGTGAATCGGAATTTAGCCACCTGGTACGATGTCCACGATATTTCGATCCAGTGGAATATTTTCTCCGAAGGGCTGGATTGCAGTATCCACCCCAAAGGTTGCCACAGTAAGGGCGTCCTGATCGGGGGATACGCCAGCGATGAGGAAAAAGATAAGCCGGGAGCTTACAATATTTCCTTTCATCACAATTTGATGGCACACAATGGGGAACGCAACCCATATATCAAGGCCGCTGGCATTATTGGTGTGGTCAATAATGTCGTCTACAACCCCTTTGGAACCTTCAGCCATATTGATATGGAATCTCAACTGGCTCCGGATCTGGTCAATTACATCGCAAATTACTACAAGCCTGGACCCAATACCGAAGTGAAATATGGCATCAAAGCGATAAACCCTGGAGTATTTGGGGCGGAAATTTTCGTCCAGGGGAATATTGGACCCGGGCGCGAGAGCGACGATCTGCCCGAAATCAATATTGTCGACCCGGATGCCAGACAGTTCGTTGTCACCCAACCTTTTGCTTCGGAAAAGATCACGACGACTTCAGCCCTTCAAGCTTATCACGAGGTGCTCGAAGATGCAGGAGCAGGTGCAGGATTGAGTTGTGATGGGACATTTTTTCCGCGCCGTGACTCGATCGACAGCCGGGTCGTGGACGAAGTAAGGAATGGCTCCGGCAGCATCATCGATGACCCTTCGCAGGTTGGCGGCTGGTTGACAATCCCCTCTGTCACTCCCTGCAGCGATTCAGATCGTGATGGGATGCCAGATGCCTGGGAACAAAAATATGACTTTAACCCCAAGGATGCTTCCAATGCATCCGAAGATGTCGATGGGGACGGGTACACAAACGTCGAAGAATTCCTACAGGGTGCCAACCCGCTTCCGTAGAAGAGAAACTCTTCTGTGCAGCAAACCTCACTAAGCCAGACCCAAATTTCACAAAACTCGGTTCAAGCGAAAACACTCCTTTTCGTTGGTCCCAAGCCGCCTCCGATTGGAGGTTCCCCCCTCACTGTGCAAGCCATGCTCGATGAACTGGCTTCATATCCTTCTGTACAGGTGACATTGATCAACACTTCTCCCGCTCGGGATGTCAGAAAGAAAATGACCGGTTTTAATTTCGAGAAGGTAAGACGGTCTCTGTCAATCCTGCCAAGATATATCCATGAAATTCGGCGCTGCGATGCCGTTCTTGTGTTTGCCAATGATCTGTTTGCCATAACCCTTGTCCCTCTTCTATTGTTTGTGGCGCGGCTCTTTCGCAAACCCTTTTATCTGAAGCCTGTTGGAGCCGGTTTGGATTTATTCATCAAAGCCCAGAAAAAAATATTCCGTGAGTATTTGTTGAGTGTACTGCGGACCACCAATGGCATCCTGACGCAAACTCGTTTGCTCAAGGACGATTTGAAGAAACTTGGGGTTACGAACACCTACTATCTTCCGGGTTGCAGGCCATTGCATCCCATTTACCCCGTTGAATCTGAAGGAATGGACGGCTTTCGGGTCATTTTTCTGGGCCATATTACCCGACGCAAGGGTCCACTGCTCCTGCTGGATGCTCTCAAGTTCCTGTCACAAGTTTGCGGCCAGCAAGTAATCTGTGATTTTTATGGCCCCATCCATGATGAAATTCATGATGAGTTCCTGCAGAAACTGGCGTCAGTTCCCGGCGCTCACTATTGCGGGGTCGTCAAGCCCGGACTCGGACCACAATTGATTTCGCAATATGATGCTCTGGTATTGCCGACTTACTATGATACAGAAGGTCATCCGGGGGTGCTGATCGAAGCCATGCATGCCGGAGTGCCAGTCGTCAGCACCAGGATTCGGACATTTCCTGAGTTGATCACAAATGGCCTGAACGGTTTCCTTGTGCCACCACAAAACAGTCACGCCCTCGCTGAAGCCATCCATATTCTTGCTTTGGAACCAGCCCTGCGGGAAAAAATGGGACAGGCAAACTATCGTAAAGGTCTGGAATTTCGTGCAGAAACTGTTGTGGCAGAAATGTTGAAGATCGTTTTTCCAAACTCGATATTCATAAGAGAACCGAGGTAATGCGCATCCTGTTTCTGGCGCAGTGCTATGCACCGGAAGATGTCAGCGCGGCGGTCCTGATCACGGAACTCGCCAGCGACCTGGCCAAGCGCGGTCATCAGGTAAGTGTTGTGACCGGTGCACCAAGCTACCCACATGGTCGTGTCTTCAAGGGCTATCGCAATTGTTTGTATCAGATCGAGACTTTGAATAGCGTACGGGTAATTCGCACCTGGAGTTATATTTCACCGTCCAAAAAGATCTGGCCACGATTATTTCATTACGGGACGTATAGCCTAACAGCTTTTTATGGCGGCTTAGCCGCCGGACGCCCGGATGTACTCATCAGTTTTTCGCCCCCTCTCCCCCTCGGAATTTCAGCCTGGTTGCTCAGTCGGGTGTGGCACACGCCCTGGGTGCTCCAACTCGAAGACCTCTACCCTGACGCCGCAATTGCTGCGGGTGTGATGACGAACAAGAAAATCGTCTCGTTTTTCCTTGGCATGGAAAATTTCCTCTATCAAAAATCTCATCATATTTCGGTGATCTCAGAGGGTTTTAGGCAAACCCTGCATGCAAAGGAAGTCCCCGATTCGAAGATAGAAGTTATCCCTGTTTGGGCCGATCCGGCTGAGGTGCGTCCACTACCGAAGCAAAATGCATTTCGCCGCGAGCATTACCTCGACAATAAATTCGTCATGATGTACGCAGGCAATATCGGGTTGACATCCTGCCTGGAAGACGTATTGTGCGCCGCAGAAATTCTTCACGAACAAACAAAGATACAGTTTGTGATCGTAGGGGAAGGAGTGAAAAAGAAAGTTCTGGAAGCAGAGAGCCAGAACAGGCAGTTGAGAAACGTCATCTTCCTTCCGTATCAACCGCGCGAAATCTTTTCCGAGATGCTGGCTGCAGCAGATGTGATCCTTGTAACCCTCAATAATGGTGCAGCGCTTTCATCGCTGCCCAGCAAGATTTTCAACGGGATGGCCAGCGCCCGCCCGATTTTGGCAGTGGCTCCGCCTGGAAGTGAGTTGGCGTATATCATCACAGAAGCAGGCTGCGGGTGGACGGTTCCGCCCGGATCGGCTCTGGAGTTGGCAATGGTCATTGCTCAGTTATTCGGCCAGGAGCCCCTGCTCAACCAAACAGGTCAAAACGGTCGTACCCATCTCGAAAAATATTATTCGCGCAATCATTGTGTTGACGCATACGAAAAAATGTTAAGCACCTTGTGTAATCGTACGCGAATGAAACCTATTGATAGTAGAGAGGAACTATGAATACAGAAGTTTTTGCTGAATGGATACGCCGACAGGGGCACCAGGTATATCGTACGAACAGCAGCTACTGGTACGATGCCGGTCCCCGTGTGCTTCAAGCTTTTCCATACCATTGGTTGATTACGCCAGATAAAAAGGAGATCCGCGATTTGATGATCAAGCATGGGATCATCGCCCTGCGCTATTCAACTCCGCTTGATTTCCCGGAGGGTACGGTGAGCTATCACGTTGTATTGCACATGCCTTACGAACTCCATCAACTGAAATCACAGACACGCAACGGGGTCAAGCGTGGCTTGGAGCATTTTCAGATCGAACAAATTCCATTTGCAAGGTTGGCAACCGAGGGATGGGCTTTGCAATATGACACACTGGTTCGCCAGGATCGTGTGCGCAGCATGGAACAGGCTGAGTGGGAGCGTCTGTGCAATTCGGCAGATGGATTGCCTGGTTTCGAGGCCTGGGCAGCGACATCAAAGGGAGAACTGGCAGGCGCTGTCATCATTTGTCGGATTGGCAGCATGTTCAGCGTGCCATACGCAATGAGCCGCAGTTGCTGTCTGCACGAACATGTCAACAATGCTTTGTTCTATTCGGTCAGTTGCGACATGTTAAAACGGAAGGGTGTGACCGGCGTATTCTTTACGGTCCAATCTCTGGATGCACCCGCGAATGTGGATGAATTTAAGTTCCGCATGGGATTTGAAGCCAAGGCTGTCCGCCAGCGGGTGGATTTTCATCCTCTCCTCAATCCATTTGCCACATCAAGCGTTCATGCCCTGACCCAAAAGCTGCTTCAGCACGACACATCGAATCCACTCCTTGCCAAAGCGGAAGGGATGTTGCGTTTCCATGTGGATGGCAAGCGTTCAATCGCTGAACAAACCTGGCCCGGGTGTGTGGCAGACCAAAAAGAGGTTTTCGTTCACTGATTTATCAAACTTCATAGGGAGGGAGCATGTCAAATTTCAATGGCTGTCAACTATCAAGCATACCAAAATTTGCAGTCGGGCCTGCCAAACCAGCAAAGAGATCATTCATTGTGCGCATCAAGCGTATGCTTGCGGTCCCCTGGAACTACCACGTGAAGAAATGGCTGAAGCGAGCCTATTACACATCCCTGCGCTGGCAAGGGGGGTCATCTGCGCAAACAGCAGCGAGGGAGTTTGCCCTGACCGTTCCCATTGGAAATGGGGACTACGTAAAGGTACGTTCTGCCAAGGAAATTAATTCTACGCTCAACGCGTTCAAGGAGTTAAAGGGCTGTGCATTTCTTCCAGATATGTACCAATACTGTGGAACGGAGCAGCGTGTGCTCAAATCCATGCGGCAGTTCATGGATGAACGGGATTACAAACTCAAGAAAGTGCACGGCGTGATTTTGTTGGAAAATGTAATTTGTAATGGGACCCCGACATTCGGCGCCTGTGATCGTTGTTGCTTCTTATTCTGGCGCGAAGAGTGGTTGGAAAAAATCCCGAGGAATGAGCATCAAGGAAACAAAAATGATTCGTTTATTGCTTCATCCCCCAAAGAAAGCAACTACCAAGGTTTTTAATTCCTTCAGCAGTACAACCAGCAGCCTGACGAAACGCGTCTTTGATTTTATCGCTGCATTGCTGGGACTAACTCTGCTGTTGCCGATATTTATGCTGATTGCCGTTCTGATCAAGCGCGATTCAGCGGGGCCTGTCTTTTACTGGGGGGCGCGGATTGGGCGAAACGGTCGCGTCTTCAAAATGCTCAAGTTCCGAACCATGTATGAAACTCCAAGAAGCTATCAGGGACCCCGGGTTACTTGCAGGGAAGATGATCGCATCACGCCACTTGGCAAATGGTTGCGCGACACCAAACTAAATGAACTCCCGCAGCTTTGGAACGTGTTGATTGGAGACATGAGTTTGGTGGGTCCCAGGCCTGAAGATCCGTCCATTTCCAAAACCTGGCCAACAAAACTTGCCGGCGAGATTCTTTCCGTGCGGCCTGGAATTACAAGCCCTGCTTCCATTGTATATCGGGATGAGGAGAGTATGCTGCATGCCGGGGAGGTCATGCAGAAATACTTGCACGAGTTAAGTCCCGATAAGATGCGTCTTGACCAGCTCTATGTGCGATATCGTTCTTTCTGGCTCGATATCGATGTGATATTTTGGACGCTATTGCTTTTGATGCCAAAAATTAGAGCCTATTCGCCTCCTGAGCCGCTTTTGTTTGTCGGACCAGTCTCCAGACTGATACAGCGATATGTAAACTGGTTCCTTTTGGATTTTTTGATTGTCCTGGCTTCCATTGGTGTTACAGGCATCGTGGTGCGTTTGTTCGGACCCCTGAACATTGGCTGGCTGCGGGCCATTTCCATGGCGCTGGGATGTTCCGCGCTCTACACTTTGATCGGGATGTTTCTGAGAACAAATCGGATAAACTGGCTCAAAGCCACTTTCTGGGAATCAGGTCGACTCTGGCTCAGCTGGTTTATTACAACGATCACGATACTAAGTATTCACTCCTACCTGGGGATTACAAGCCTTCGCACTTTTGGCATCATCCTGGGTTCTGCCATATTCTCGCTCGCTGGAATTGTTTTTATCCGTTATCGAAGAAGATTGATCAATGGGCTGGCAAGCCGGTGGAGGACCTGCCGCCTGAATTCATTGACCAGGCGCGAACGCGTCATCATTGTTGGCTCAGGTCGAACTGCTGAACATATCGCCTGGCTGATGGATCATCCCGCTTACGCAAGGAAATTCCAAGTGGTGGGCTTCATTGATGATGATCTTCGGTCGCAAGGAATGACAATTTATGGTTCCAGGGTGATCGGCAGAATCAAGGATATTCCCAGGGTCGTTCAAAAACAGGATGTCGGTTTAATTATTCTGGCGGATTTTCAGACTGCATCTCAAAAATACAAAGAGTTTCACGAGTTAGCCAATTTCAAGCCAGCCAGGGTTGTGGTCGCTCCAGATCTATTCGGATCCCTGAGCGGTTTAGGTAACACTTCAGCAGGCGATGCAGTGATCGGTGATCTGAACGATTTTCAGTGTCAGCACTGCCTGGCCCGCTACACCGCGCTAAAGAGTCCAGGCATTGATGTCTCTGAATTCCAGGAAGCAAATTAATATCCGGTTGGCTATTATCCAGTGTTGTTAACACGTTTAGTGGGCGCAGAGGGGATTAGGAGCCAGCTCGTGGATCGGGGAAATCTGGATCTTTAGCACGCTGGCAACTATGAATTCAAAATGAGGAACAATATGAAAGCTGTTGTATTAGCAGGGGGAAAAGGTGCACGCCTTGCACCCTATACCACGATCCTGCCAAAACCGTTAATGCCAATCGGCGACATGCCCATCCTTGAAGTTATGCTGCTTCAAATGAAGGATGCCGGAATAGAGCATGTTGTTTTGAGCGTTGGACATTTATCGGAATTGCTGCGCGCGTTTTTCAGGCATGGGCGTCAACTCGGGATCAAAATCACTTACAGTTACGAGCAATATCCGTTGGGGACGGCTGGCCCGATTGCGCTGGTCGATGGACTCAACGATACTTTTCTGGCTGCAAATGGCGATGTGCTTACAACATTGAATTTACGCGACTTGATCCAGTTTCACCGCCAGCAAAAGGCCATGGTAACAATCGCTGCGCATCATCGTCAGTCAAAAGTCGATCTGGGCGTGCTGCAAAAAGATGGTGATTGCCGCGTCACAGGATATATCGAGAAGCCGGTGTATGATTTCATCGTCAGCATGGGGATCTATGTATTCGAACCAACCGTGCTAGTTTACATTAAGCGCGGCGAATATCTTGATTTTCCTGATTTGGTAAAAAAACTGCTCGAGGCGGGTGAAAAAGTTGTTGAATATGAGTTCGACGGCTATTGGGAGGATCTGGGGCGGCCGGATGATTATGCGCGTGCTTCAAAGGATTTCGAAATTATGCGGGCACAATTCCTGCATAATAATCTGGAGGATAAATCTCATGCAGTGGAAAATCCCGCTTTCTGATATTGATTTTGGCCCGGAAGAAGGGCAAGCTGTCAATGACGTCTTGCAGAGCAAGTGGCTGACGATGGGCGCGGTCACTCAAAAATTTGAACAGGCGTTTGCGGCTTATGTTGGTGCAAAATACGCAATTGCGGTGACCAACGCAACGGCAGCGCTGCATCTGGCTTGTGTAGCAGCTGGTTTAGGACCAGGAGATGAAGCCATTGTCCCTGCGCTTACCTTCGTTGCAACCGCCAATGCTGTTCGATATACAGGTGCAACACCTGTTTTTGCAGATATTGTTGGCGAGCAGGATTTGAATATTTCCTGTCATTCCATTGAAAAGGCCATTACAAGGCGAACGCGTGCCATCCTGGTAATGCACTATGGTGGCTATGCCTGCGATATGCCAAGTATCATGGAACTGGCACAAAAGCACAATCTGAAGGTGATCGAGGATGCGGCACACGCCGTCGGTTCTGAGCTTGACGGCCGAAAACTTGGAACCTGGGGCGACGCTGGCTGCTTCAGTTTTTTCTCGAACAAAAACATGACCACTGGGGAGGGAGGCATGATTGTCACAAATAATGATGAATATTCGCAGAGGCTGTGTTTGCTTCGTTCGCATGGGATGACTACGCTCACATGGGATCGTCACAAAGGTCATGCCTGGAGCTACGATGTTGTTGACCTGGGCTATAACTACCGGATTGATGAAATTCGTGCTGCCCTTGGTACCGTGCAGCTCAGAAAACTGGTATCGAATAATGAACATCGTCGCTGCCTGACACTACTGTATCGGGATGCTTTACAAGAAACAGTTCCCCAGGTTTCTGTTCCCTTTGCACACCATCCGGGTATTTCCGCCGCCCATTTAATGCCGGTACTTTTGCCAACAAGCTCGAATAAAGCGAGTTTTGTGGAGAACATGAAGGCGCAGGGCGTTCAGACCAGTTTTCACTATCCTCCGATTCATACATTTACAGCCTTTAAGCCTGGCAGGGATGGGGTCTCACTGCCAATCACGGAAGCAGTTGCTGAACGGGAAGTCACCCTGCCGTTATATCCGACTCTTCGTGAGGCGGATGTGCTAACGGTTGTACAGGCAGTTGCACACGCCCTGCATCCGTCTCAATGTCTGACGATTCAATGAAATTCACATTCTAATTTGGTTGCAGGCGGGATGCGAATGAGGAGATTGTCAACTTTCTAGGAGAAATAATCTATGGAGATTAAAGATTTTTTGTTGCTGATGTGGCGTCGCGCTCGATTCCTGGCTGCGGGGCTAATTCTGGGAGCAGTTCTTGGATTTGTAATTTCCAGGATCCAAACCCCGGTTTATGAGGCGGCAACTGATGTGCTGATTAGCCGGTCCAGTCAACAAATGAACACGAACATGCTGCCGCTGGATGAGAACCAGTTGGTATCGACAAACATCCGACTGGCGAAAAGTCAGCCTGTTTTGGATGCGGCATCGACCCAGTTAGGCAGCAAAATCCTCTCTGATAATATACAAGTCAACGCAATCCCCAACACGCTTATTATTCATATAAGGGTTCAGGATGCAGATCCTCGGCGGGCTGCGGCAATCGCGAATACCCTGGTGCAGGTTCTCATCCAGCAAAATGAGGATCTTATATCAGCACGATATGCTGACTTCGAGAACAGCCTGAATGTACAGATCGATCAGATCCAACAACAGATCAATGACCTGCAAAGCCAGATCAGTCAAATAAACGACGCAAGTATTGCCAAGCAGCTGAGGCTGGTGAATCAGGAGATCGATCAATTGAAATCCCAGATCTCTGCGCTTGAATATGAGATCAATGGCTACCCGGCGAACTTGAACGATAGTCAACGCGCTTCCTTCAGTGAGAAACAGGCAGAGCTCATACAACTACGCTCCTTACTGGATCTCTATCAGCAGATTCAGACCAACCTGACCTTCATCGGGAAACCCGGGCAAACGGGGCTGGCTCTCGACGATCCGGGCCTGAGCAATCTCCAATCCACGTTGAATCTCTACCAGCAGCTTTATCTGAGCCTGGTCAACAGCCGCGAGACGATTACTCTGGATCGTATGCAGAATACACCAGATATCGCGCAGATCGATCCTGCTGTAGCCCCCAAAAAGCCGGTGCGTCCCTGGCCCCTGCTCTATGTTCTATTGGGAGCCATGGTGGGTTTCTCACTCTCCACGACTGCCGTCCTGATCATCGATCACTTTGATGAGACACTCAAATCCTCCCGGAAGGCAGAGGAGGTTCTCGGAATTCCCATAATCGGTCAAATATCCGAGGCCCGTCACGCAAATCAGAACCGCCCAGGGTCATTTTCTGCGGCGCGTGACAATTCCATTCTTCTGAACTCTTTTGGATCCTTGAGGATCAATGTCAATCGCTTGATGTTGCAACGGTCCGTAAAAATCCTTCTGATCACCAGTCCGGGCCGTGGGGATGGCAAGACGACGGTTGCCGAAAAGCTTGCCGCGGCCTTTGTACAATCAGGAAGGAAAGTGGCACTGGTCGATGCAGATCTTTATCACCCTCAGTTGCATGTTCGACTCGAACTGGATAACCAAAGGGGCCTGACCAGCATTCTTGCGGATGGCCTGAATTGGAGGGAAGTGGCACAGAACTCAGGAAGAATGACCATAATCACCGGCGGCCCTCATTTTTCCTCTTCGGCCTTATTGCTGGAATCTGACACAATGACCGAACTGCTGGAAGACCTCCAGGAGCATACCGATGTGGTCATTCTCGATGGACCTCCGCTATTTATGATGGATGCCCAAATTCTCGCCGCCCGGGCCGGCGGCATCATACTGGTTGTTCGGCAGGGCACTACCATGACCGGCGTTGCACGTGCCATGTTGGATCAGCTTAATCTCATGGATGCCAATGTGTTCGGTGCCGTATTAAACGGCATCTCGCAAAAAGAGACATATTATTTTGATGAACACATTGAAAAAGGCATCAAAAAACCTTCGGAAACACCAGATCGCGCGAAAACTCCCTAATTCATTCCGGTGCCAGCTATTACCTTCTTAGATTTCTCATTGCATATGGTTAAACAAAAAAGGAGGACCCGGGGAAGTAGTTGTTTTGAGGATACGAAAATATCGTTACCGTAACCTTATACACACTCGCAATTAAAGCTCCGGTCGGGAAACAAAACCCTAAAGTTACACAAACCTATCACAAATCTATGGGGCGCAACGTTAAGATATTTTTTAGCAAGCTCTGAACAAAACAAGCTTCTATACCAACCATTTTCTTCTGCACTCAATGGAGGCCATAATGGACAAGCAGTTGAAGTTTCGTGTGTTTTGTGTGATCACAGTATTAAGTGTTTTGGTAAGCGCGGTGGGGATGCCAACCAGTATCGTTCATGCGGCGGCTACTCACACGATCGGCGGCAACGCCGGGGTGGCAGGTGCAACTGTCACCTATAATGGCAGCTGGGGTAGCGAGGACGGCTCGACAACCGCAGATGGCTCGGGGAACTACTTAATCACCATTGATCATGGATGGGTTGGCACCGTGACGCCCTCCAAGGCTGGCTATACTTTCTCGCCTGCCAGTAGAAATTATTTCTACATTACGTCCAATCAGACGAATCAGAATTACACAGCCACGTTGAGAACATATACCATCAGTGGCAGCACCGGGGCAGCCGGGGCAGGGGCCACCATCACCTATGATGGCGGCTCGACAACCGCGAACGGCACCACGGGGAACTACTCGTTCACCGTCTCCTACGGCTGGTCTGGCACGGTCACGCCTTCCAAGACCGGGCATGTCTTTACACCTGCCAGTAGAAGCTATTCCAGCGTCACGTCCAACCAGACCAACCAGAATTACACAGCCGCGGTGATCGGGTCCACAATCTCCGGCAACGCGGGGGTGGGCGGCGCCACCATCACCTATGATGGCGGCTCGACAACCGCGAACAGCTCGGGGGATTATTCGTTCACCGTCTCACCCGGCTGGTCTGGCACAGTCATACCTTCCAGGACCGGCTTTGCCTTCACGCCAACCAATAGGGCTTACACCAATGTAGTTACCAATCAGACCTCGCAGGACTATACCGCCAGACCGACCGTCTTCAGATTTGTGTCAATGTCTGATGGACAGGCGGAGGCAGCCTACTTTACTGCCACTGTCAATCAAATTTCGACCCAAAATCCGGCCCTTGTAATTTTCAATGGTGACCTGGAAGATACCGGGGTCGTTTCCAGCCAAATGGATCCGATGGTCAGCGCGCTGAAAACTGCAAATATCTTTAATAAAACCTTTTTGGTCAGAGGCAATGCCGATGATCATATAAGTGGAAGCGCAGGACTGTGGGAAAGTTATTTTGAAACCGCCCCGAATATAAAAGTGTTGCCACCATATGTGACAAATAAAGTATCCCTCGATTCCAGTTCAGACAATTTGATCTATAGTTTCGAATATGGAAACTCCATCTTTATTGGACTGGATGTTCCGGGCGATATTGACTATCTGACCCAAGCCCAACTGGACTTCCTCGATGCCCGCTTGACGTATGCCGAAAGTCAAGGTTTAACGCACGCGTTTATTTTCTTCCACCCGCCTGAATATTGTGCGGAAAGTGTCCATTGTATATGCTCAAGCCGGGATGACACAAATTGCACCCCTCCGAGCTTTGTATCCATCATCAACAATCATCCAATTGTAAGTGCAACCCTTCATGGGCATGAGCACGTTCTAGCGTGGACACATATGGATAGTTCCCGAGTTGCGGGCTTAACCCGAAGTTACGAGCAATTCATAACCTCACCCTCCGGCGGCGCGACGTACAACGAATATCTTTACCCCGAGAGAGTGGATTATGTATATCCAGATATGGAGAACTCACAGGGGTTTGCCGCCATCAGCGTCGACGGCATCTCGTTCACGTATAGTATCTACAAGACAGGCACAGCTCAGCCCGTCTGGTCACATACTTTTTCCAAACTAAATACGGCGCCGACGATCGGTGACATTACTGACCAGACCACAAATGAAGATACAGCCACCGGCGATATCCCCTTCACTGTGGGTGACGTGGAAACCACCACGGCTTATCTGACGGTCACAGCCACCTCTTCGAATACAGAGCTTGTCCCGAGCGGAAACATTGCCCTGGGCGGCAGCGGCGCAGACCGCACGGTCAACATTATGCCTGCCGCCAACCAGAGCGGGAGTACGACCATCACGGTCTCGGTCAATGATGGTACGGTCACTATCAGCGACACCTTTGTGCTAACTGTCAGCGCGGTGAATGATGCGCCAGTTGCCGATCCCCAATCTGTCGATATGTTCTGGAACACGTCAATCGATATCACACTGACCGGCTCAGATGTGGAGGGCAGTCCCTTAACCTATAGTATTGAGGATAGTCCAGCACATGGCAGCCTGAGCGGCAGTGGCGCGAATCCGACGTACACGCCCACCCCAAACTACTCGGGGCCAGACAGCTTTTCATTCAAAGTCAACGATGGAACAGTGGACAGTCTGCCTGCCATCATAAGCATCACTGTGACTGCCCATACTATTTCCGGTAATGCCGGGGTTGCAGGTGCGACTCTCAGTTACACGGATGGCGCGCCCAGGACTGTCACGGCGGATGACGCAGGCCTGTATAGCTTCCAGGTTCCCACCGACTGGTCTGGCACGGTCACGCCTTCCAAGGCCGGCTATACGTTCTCGCCTGCCAGTATGACCTATGCCAATGTGCTTGCCGATCAAACTGCACAAAACTACACCGCTACAATCGCCACCTACATCATCTCTGGTAATGCCGGGGTTGCAGGTGCGACTCTCAGTTACATGGATGGCACGCCCAGGACTGTCACGGCGGATGACGCAGGACTGTATACCTTCGAAGTCCCCTATAACTGGTCCGGCACGGTTACGCCTTCTTTATCAGGATATGGGTTCATCCCTGCCACCAGGACATATACCAATGTTGTATCAAACCAGTTTGGCCAAGATTACAGTACGACCACCAGCCGAACTTACTATGTTGATAAAACCAACCCGGCTTGTACAGATGTCGGTACCGTTGGTTCGTTCGAAGTTCCATTCTGCACGATCGGAAGGGGGGCCTACTTGGCAACAGCTGGTCAAATCGTGCATGTCATCCATGGCACCTATGCAGAGACAGTCTATCCGAGGTTTAGCGGCACCGCCGGGAATCCAATTACCTACCAGGGTGACCCAGGCGTTACGGTCACCGGGCAGCCGGGTACCTCTAGTGTTGCTTACGCAGCTTTCTCGGTATCTACTAAGAGCTACATTGTCATCGACGGCTTCAACATCACTCAAACCAGCAGTAAGGGCATCTATGTGGACAGTTCGAGCTACCTCACCATCTCGAATAACCACGTCAGCCACGCGGGTGCTACTTCACTATTCCATCCCTATGAGCAGGGTATTTATTTGAAGAACACCACCTACTCAACAGTTACTGGCAATACCACGGATCACAATACATGTATTGGTATCCGGTTGCTCAATAACAGCAATTACAACACTGTCAGCAACAACATCTCATTTTCCAATTACTCGGTGGTCGAGACCGATGCAGCTGGAATCGAGCTAACAGGCGCCAGCCATAACACCGTGATCAACAATATCACCTACAGCAACGAGGACAGTGGGATCAATATCTATGTGAACTCCTCCACTGGTGTGCAATCCACCCACAACCTTGTCATCGGAAACCTCAGCTACGAAAACGGCGATCATGGCATCGATGTCAACAATTCACCGAACAATACCATTGTGAGCAATACGGTTCATGGCAATGGTACGGTTGGGATTAATCTTGAAGGCGAAGCTGCTACAGGTTCACATGACGCGACCGTGGTCAACAATATCAGCGCTGGAAACGGGTTTACTCCTCCGGCAGGTTCATTTGGCGGAAATCTGCGCGTCGATGAGGCTTCCATAGCTGGGACGACCATCGATTACAACCTCTATAACCGCGAGAGCGCAGCTGTTGAAATCGTTTGGAATGGTACCAACTATGTCACTCTGGTGGATTTTCGTGCCGCGGTGGCTGGTCAGGAAGCGCATGGGCTGGAGGGCGATCCACTCTTTGTGGCGCCAGTTCCATCCGCCCTGCGGCATACTGGGGTGCCTTACGAGGGCTCCGGAATTATCGGCAATTACTACCCGAATTCCGGATCGCCAGTGATCGACAGTGCCAACTCGGATGCTCCCAGCCAGCCGCTCACGGACATCGATGGGAATACGCGGGTAGACGATCCGGCTACACCCGATAGCGGTGCTGGCGTGCGGACATACGATGATCGCGGCGCTTATGAGTTTTTACCATTAGGGCAATCACTGCCTGTTGTTACCACCCAGGCGGTTACTGCCATTACGAGTACAACAGCTACAGGGAACGGTAATATCACTGCAACGGGTGAGCCGAATCCCACTGAGCATGGCATAGTTTGGAATATAACGGGAGACCCCACCATCGCAGATAACAAAACAACAGAGGGTGCTGTCAGCATGACCGGCACTTTTATCAGCACCATGACCGGCCTGACGTCGGGGACGCTGTATCACGTGCGCGCTTACGCCACCAACGCGGTTGGAACAGTATATGGTGAGGAGGTCACTTTCACTACTCTCATTACACCGACAGTCACCACCCAGGCAGTCACAGACATTACCACCACTACAGCTACAGGCAACGGAAATATCACTGCGCTGGGCGTACCCAATCCCACCGAGCATGGTGTCGTCTGGAGTACTTCAGCCGATCCAACCACCGCTGACAACAAAACCACAGAGGGTCCAGTCAGCGCGACGGGCGTCTTTACCAGCTCTATTACCGGCCTGATACCAGGGACACTGTATCACGTCCGCGCCTACGCCACCAACGCGGTTGGAATAGTGTATGGTGAGGATGTCACTTTCACTGCCTATCACGTACCTTCCGTTACCACCTCGGCGGTCACCGATATTGCGACAACAACAGCTACGGGGAACGGCAATGTCACCGCGCTCGGTGTGCCCAACCCCAGCCAGCATGGTGTCGTCTGGAGTACATCTGCCAATCCCACCATCGCAGACAGCAAAACTACGGATGGTACGGTCA